>Ga0180438_10001659_pt1 | contig 38895 bp, 26 predicted proteins | sample SS_ome_12_FD_132455 | JGI IMG/M metagenome (GOLD analysis project Ga0180438, IMG submission 132455) | Hypersaline lake sediment archaeal communities from the Salton Sea, California, USA - SS_3_D_2 metaG | ecosystem: Environmental > Aquatic > Non-marine Saline and Alkaline > Hypersaline >... | reverse complement strand
GGTCTCGTGGGCCCGCGCGTCGTCGGGCGTGTCTTCGAGGGTCTTTCGCGCCTGCTCGACGGCCTGGTACTGCTGCTCGCGCGCGGCGAGGTCTTTGAGCCGGTCCTCGATCTGTTGGCGCAGCGCCCCGTCGCGTGCCTTTTCGGCCACGTCGGCGGCCGTCGCGAGGAGCTGCCGGGCCGCGGCAAAGGCATCGCCCGAGAGCGCCTCGTCGACCGCGTCCAGGGTCCGCCGGACCAGGATCCGCCGCCGGGTCGGGCTGACGACCGACTGGGCCAGCGAGCCCAGCGTCTTGGCCTTGGCCGTCACCGCGTCGACCTCGAACCGCTGGCCGATCTCTTTGACCGCCCGAAGCGCGGCATCGGTCGCACCGCCCTTGGTCGCTTCGCCCCAGGCGAGGCGCAGCAGCACGTAGACGGTCGCCGCGTCGGACTGGGACTCGGCGCCTTCGCTTAGCAGCTTGCGGGCCAGGGCCGCGTGCTCGGCGGGCTTGTCGGCCGCGGCAAAGTCCGACGCGAACACGTTGCGGACCTGGGCCTCGGCGTCCTTTTGCGCCTGGGCGTCCGGCACCGGGAGCTTCGGCGGGGTGTCGGTCGTTTCATCGGGCGTTTGCGGCTCGTCGCCGAGGACCTCGGGCGGGAAGTCGCCGGCCTCGGGCACCCCCCAAAGGCGGACCGTCGCGTCGTCACCGGTCGAGACCGCCATGCGCCCGTCGGCCGAAAAGGCCACGCTGCGGACACCGCCCACATGCCCCGCGTAGCTGTGGACCAGCACGCCTTGCGGCATCTTCCAAAGCCGGATCGAGCCGTCGGCGCCGCCGGAGAGGACGAACTCGCCGTCGGGCGAAACGGCCACCGAGCGGACCTCGCCCGGATGGCCCCCGAGCGCCTTAGGTAGCTTCTGTTCGGCGAGGTCCCAGACGCGCACAGACCGGCCCGCGCCGCCGGAGACCGCGAAGCTGCCGTCGGGCGCGACGTCGACGCTGGTGACCACCCCCTGGTGCCCGCTGAGCCGGCCAAGCTCGGCCCGGGTCTTCGCGTCCCACAAGCGGACCGTGCCGTCCTCGGAGCCGGAGACGATCTTGGCACCGCCGTCGGTGAAGACCGCGGCGCGGACCGGGGCGTCGTGGCCCGTGATCTGCTGCAGCTCGCGGTTGTTCACCGCGTCGAGCACCCGGATCGTGCTGTCCTGGCAGGCCAGCAGGATCGCGTTGCCGTCGGGCGAGAATGCCGCGTCGCGCGCGGCCCCGGCCTTGCTCAGGTTGACCCGGTGGGTCTGCTGTCCGGTGGCGATGTCCCACACGATTACCTCGCCGGCCGAGGGCGGATCGCCGCGTGCGCTGGCGGTCAGTGCCAGCTTGCCGTCGCGCGAGATCGCTACGGCCAAGACCGGGGCCGAGCTGCCCTCCAACCGGCGGTAGGTGCCGGTGCGCACGTCCCACAGACGCACCGTGGTCTCCTTGCCGGCCCCGAGGATGAACTCGCCGTCGGGGGTGAGCACGGCCTCGGTGCCCCGGGCACCCAGCCCCTCGAAGGCACGCATCTCACCCAGCCGGTGCTCGAGCGCCGGAAGCGCCGGGACCTCAACCGTGTCTCCGTTCTCGCCGCCGTTGTTGCCGCCGTGCTCGGGGTGAGTGGGGGATGTGCCGGGCTGCTTGCCGGGCTGTTTGCCGTGGCCTCCGTTCGTGCCGGGAGGCTTCTGTTGGCCGTTGGGGGGAGTGCCCCCGCCGCCGGCGTGGACCGCCGGCTTCGAGCCGTTCTCCGACGTGGAACTCGGGCGATACACCGCCCAGAGCACGATGATCAACGAGACGAGCAACAGGCCGATGGTGATCGCGGGCCCCTGCCACGCCGCCTTCTTTCGTCGGGTGGCGTAGGTGGCCGCCCGGGCCGTCGTGGCCAGCGAACCGGGCGCCTCGACGCGGGGCACGGCGGTCGCAACCGGCACGGCCCCCGGCGAGCCGTTCGGCGCCGGCGGCGGGGCAGGGGGCGGGGGCGCGGCAGGCGGCGGGGCCGGCTGCTCGGCGGCCAGACGCTTGCGGAGCTGGGCGTCGTAGGCATCCCGTTTCTTCGGGTCGAGCAGGCAGACCCGGGCCGCGGCCAGCTCGTTTAGGAGTTTCTGCGAGAGCGCCGAGTGCTTGCCCGACTGGTACGAGCGGACGTGCACCATCTGCCGGTCGGCGGCGTTGGAGATCACGTCGGCGTCGGACTCGAACCGGGCGATGCCCAGCAGGCGGTAGTGGTCGGGCGGCTGCTCTTCCGGGGGGATACCCAGCCACTTGCGATATGGATCGAACGCCGCCATCCGGGAGATACCCCTTGCGCTGCTCCGGGCCGCCTTGCCCGCGGCGAACCGGGTGGGATCTGCGACTGCCTCGGCCGAGAGCCCCCGTTGCTACGAGGCGGGTCGGGGGAAGTCCGGTTCGCCGAGAAACCACAGACTATTCGGCCATCGCCGGGTTCCTATTGCATTATGGCCCACCCCCGGGAACTTGGCAACGGAGCCGAAAAACCCTCACAACGAGGGGAATTGATCCGTTCTTCTGTGTCAAGAGTCCATAGTGACCACATTCATGCGGTCCTGACTCGGCCAACGGGTGCCTCTCCGCAGGTAGACCCGATGAATCGGGTCACCACAAACCGACTTCCCGACAGCGGCTCAGCCCAGGCAGTCGGCCAAGTAGCCTCGGGCTCGGTTGATCTCCTTGGTCACTTCGGCGGTTGATCCGAGGATCGGAATCCCCCGGGGGACGGGGTGCATGAAGATCTCGACCGGCCCGCGGAACTCGATCTTCCGCAGCGCGGCCAGGATCGGCCGGAAATCGAGCGGGCCGCGCCCGGGCATTTGCAGGAGCTGCTCGGCCACGGGCAAGGGTTTCATGCAGCCGTTGCCGTGCTGCCAGGCGTAGAAGAGCACGAGCTTCGAGCCCAGGTCCTCGATCAGCCGGGCGATGACGGCGGGGTCCTGCGGCAGCCAATAGACGGCCAGGGCCACGCCCAAGTTCGGCGACTTGGCCAGGGAGGCGAAATGCCGGATGGCGTCGGGGTCGCACCCGTGGTTCTCGATGCCCAGGGTCACGCCGAGCTTCTCGGCCGCCTCGACGTGTGGGGCGAGCTGCTCGAGGAACGGCTCGGCCGCCGCCCGGTCGGGAACGAAGCCGGTCACGACCAGGTCCCCGCCGAACCGGCGCACGAACCGCATCTCGTCCTGGAGCCTAAGCGGCCCCAGGTCGAAACGCGTGGTCATGGCCAGGCTTACGCCGTGCTTGGCGAGCAGCTCGCCGAACCGATCGTGTCCCATGGCCTCGACCTGCTCCCGTTGATCGGCGTGGCGAAGCGGCCAGAGGTCGATCCCCCCGGCCCCGCACTTCTTCACCTCGGGCAGGATCTCCTCCAGGCGGGTCTTGCCGTACATGCTCGAGGCCAGCACGTAACGCAGTGCAAACGGCTTCTCGGGCTCGCCCGCTCGGGCTTGCGCCCCGAGAGCCAGCGCGGCGGGCGCACCTGCCAACAGCCGGCACATTCGGCGGCGGTCCAACGTGGGCTTATTCATCGGCGATCTCCTCGGCAATGCAGCGACGGGCGGCTGGCCTGTCCCCTTTTTCCTCCATCCCGAATTCTGCGGCCCTACAACCCCAAAATACCCTACATCCGGACAAGCGACACGTCAGCCGCCCGAAGTACGACGGCCTTGGAAGGCCGTCGTACGGGCCGTTTCGGCCGCTTCACCGGGGTCAATTGTCAGCAAAATGATCGACGTACGCAAGACGCAATTGAATGGGCTTTTCGGGCTCTGTGCCCGGTCCCCCGTTTTCGACGCTTTTTCGCCCCACCCAAGGGGTCCCCGCCCGGGACGGCGGGGCGCGCCGATGCTATGTTTGCACGGCGTTGGCGCGTGCAACGAAAAAGGGACCTGGTTTGTCTTGCCGGAACGGCCCGAAGGGTGCTTCGCACGAACAAACCAAGTCCCTTTTTCCTTTCCGGAGCACGAGGAGCAGGCAGCGTGGAAGGTCAATCCCCCAGCTTCGACCGAACGGCTTTCCGGCAGCAGATGGCCCAACTGATTGGCGGTTGCCCAGAGGGGCCGCCGGACGGCGCATTCGGCCTGCTCGCGCCGCCCTGCCAGCAGGCCCTGGAGCCGGAACCGTTTGACTCGGACCAGGCTCCGAGCCCGGAACCGCCTTTCGGCGCCGTATCGACGCCGCCCCTCGGGCGCGTTCCCGCCGCAGGCAACGGATCGGAAGGTGCATTCCTGCCACGGGAACCCGAGTCGCTGGCCCAAACGGGGCTCAGCGAGGCGTTGGTCGAGAGCATGGTCCTGAAGTACGTGGCCCACGTGGCGACCGCCACGGGCCGCGATGTCGCCAACCAGGTGAGGCTGCCGTTCGGTATCGTCAGCGATGTGCTCCGCCGTCTGAAGGACGACCGGCTGGTGGTCTACAAAGGGGCGGCCACCGTGGGGGATTTTCTCTATGAGCCGACCGAGGCGGGCATCGACCGGGCCCGGATGCTGGGCAAGCAATGCACCTACTTCGGCGCCGCGCCGGTCCCGCTTGACCAGTACGCCCGGAGCGTCGCGGCTCAGTCGATCCGCCGGTGCCGGCCGAAGCTAGCCGCCCTGCGCAAGGCATTCGCCGACCTGGTGCTCGGCGAAGAGCTGTTCTTGCAGCTCGGCCAGGCGATCAACTCCGGGCTGGGCATCTTCCTGTACGGTTCGCCGGGCAACGGCAAGACGAGCATCGCGGAGCGGATCACCCGGGCCTTCGGCGAATCGATTTGGATTCCCCGGTCGCTGGTCGTGGGCAACGAGATCATCCGGCTGTTCGATCCCAGCAGTCACCCGGCCCTGCCCGAGGCGCCGCAGCCCGCACCGGGAACGGGCCAGCGCGTGGACCGCCGCTGGGTGCAAATCCACCGGCCGACGATCGTCGTGGGCGGCGAATTGACCATGGACCTGCTGGAGATCACGCACAACCCGGCCATGGGACTGGGCGAAGCGCCTTTGCAGCTTAAGAGCAACGGCGGCACGTTGGTGATCGACGACTTCGGCCGGCAGCGGATCACGCCCGCCGAGCTCTTGAACCGCTGGATCGTGCCCTTGGAGAAGCGCTACGACTTCCTCAACCTGCGCACCGGGCGCAAGGTGCAGGTTCCCGTCGACCAGTTGGTCGTCTTCTCCACGAACCTGGAGCCGCGGGAGCTGGTTGACGAGGCGTTCCTGCGGCGAATCCCCTACAAGATCGACGTCACCGATCCCACCGAAGCCGAGCTGCGCAAGCTGTTCGCGGACACGGCCGCGGAGATGGGCATCGCCCATTGCCCCGAGTCGGTCGACTATCTGATAGAAAAGCACTATCAGGAGACGGGCCGGGCCATGCGGTTCTGCCACGCCCGCGATTTGCTCAATCAGGTCCGCGTGTACTGCGAGTTCCTCGAGCGCCCCCCGGCGGTCACCCGGGAGTCGCTCGACGCCGCGGCCAAGAACTACTTCGCGATCATGGACGGCGGCGGAATCCCCGCCGGCCTGCCCCCCAGGTAGCAGGCACACTCCGTGTGCCGTCCGCCTTGTGGCACACTACACGTGCCATCGGCGTTGGGTAAAAGACACCTGCAGGGCGTCCGCCGTGAAGTAGACGAATAGCCACTGCCGGGCCACGGCACACGGAGTGCGCCTGCTACTCTGGCTCGGAGAGCGGCTACGCCTTGCGGATCTTCTCGCGCCCTTGGACGACGTGCGCGGTGGCGTTGCGGGTGTCGACCACCAGCGGCGCGTGACGCACGATGAACTCGTAGTCGTAGGCCGTGTGATCCGTGGCCACCAGCACACAGTCCTGCGCGGCCAGGAACTCGGACGTCAGCTCGCTGCTCGCCAGGTCGGAGAAGTCGTAGCGGCGCTTCTTCGGCAGCCGGGGAACGTGGGGGTCGTTGTACGTGACCACGGCCCCGGCGTCGCTTAGAAGCTCCATCAGCTCGAACGAGGGGCTCTCGCGGCAGTCGTCCACGTCCCGCTTGTAGGCCACGCCCAAGACGCAGATCCTGCTCCCCCGAAGCGGCTTGCCCTGCTCGTTGAGCGCCGCCTGGAGCCGGCCGATCACGTAGCGGGGCATGCTCGTGTTGATCTCGCCGGCCAGCTCGATGAAGCGGGTCGGCAGCCCGTGTTTGCGCGCCACCCAGCTCAAATAAAAGGGATCGATCGGGATGCAGTGTCCCCCCAGGCCCGGCCCCGGGTAAAACGCCTGGTACCCGAAGGGCTTGGTCTTGGCCGCGTCGATTACCGCCCAAACGTCGATCCCGATCCGGTCGAAGAGCATCTTCAGCTCGTTGACCATGGCGATGTTCACCGAGCGGTAGGTGTTCTCGATGATCTTGCAAGCCTCGGCCGTCTCGCAGTCGGGCACCTCGATCACCTCCACCACGGCGTGGCGGTACAGCGCCGCGGCCAGGCGCCCGCTCCGGGGGTCGATCCCGCCGATCACCTTGGGGATCTTCTCGGCCGAGTAGATCGGGTTGCCGGGGTCCTCGCGCTCCGGGCTATAGGCCAGGAAGAAGTCGCGCCCGACCGCCAGACCGCTCTCTAGAAGGATCGGCAGCATCACGTCCCGCGTGGTCCCGGGATAGGTCGTGCTCTCGAGCACCACGAGCTGGCCGGGCCGCAGCACCTCGCCGATCTGGCGCGTGGTCTGCTCGACGTAGCTTAAGTCGGGATCGCGGCTCTCGGAGAGCGGCGTGGGCACGCAGATCAGGATCGCGTCCGGCTCGTCCAATCGCCGCATGTCGGCCGTGGGCTCGAACTTGTTGTCGGCCACACAGCGGGCGATCCACTCCGGGGGGATGTGGGCGATCGGGCTGCGGCCGGCCGCAAGCTGCCGGACCTTGTCCTCGGCCACGTCGAACCCGAGAGTGCGGAACCCCGCCCCCACGAACGCCCGCACCAGCGGCAGCCCCACGTATCCCAGACCCACCACGCCGACCTTGGCGGTCTTGTCGCGAACGGCCTGCTCCAGGGAGACGGCCTGCTTGCGGGCGTGGGGCATGGGGGGGTCCTTGCTCGCGTTACGGGGTCACTGAGTAAGTCTAGCCTAAAAAAGCCGGGCGATCTCGTCGCGCCGGAAGGTGGACAGCGGCCGGAGCGAGCCGTCTGCGGCGCGGAGCGAGCAGCCGCGCTCCGCAGGAACCGCCTCGCCGATGATCGACGCGGCGATGCCTTTGCTTCCGAGGCGCTCGACGATCGGTTCGGCCCGATCCGGCTCGGCGGCGATCAACAGGCAGCCCGAGGCGATCAGCCCCAGCGGGTCCACCCCAAGCCGCTCGCAGACCGCGCGGCACTCCGGGAGCACGGGCAGGCGCTCCTCGTCGACCGTGAGCCCGACGCCGGCGGCCTCGGCCAGCTCCCAGAGCCCGGTGGCCAGGCCGCCCTCGGTCGGGTCGTGCAGGGCGCGGACCCCGCCGGCTTCGATCGCGAGCTGGGCGTCGCGGACCACGCTGATGCCCGGCTCGTGCAGCATGGCCGCGCAGCGGTCCAGCTCCGCGTCGGGCAGCACGCCGCGAAGCGAGTCGGCCTTCTCTCGGGCGAGGATGGCGGTCCCTTCGATGGCGATGCCCTTGGTCAGGATCAGCCGATCGCCGGGCCGGGCCCCGCCGGTGGTCACGTGGGCGCCGCGTGCCACTTCACCGAGCGTGTGGCCCACGACGATCGGCCGGGGCAGCCCGGGCACGATCTCGGTATGGCCGCCACAGAGCGAGACGCCCAGGCCCCGGCAGGCCCCGTCGATCTGGGCGAAGATCGCTTCGGCCAGCTCCGCGGTCGCCTCTGCTTCCGGCAAGAGCACGCAGGCCAGGAACCAGCGGGGTGCCGCCCCGCAACAGGCCACGTCGTTGGCCCCCACGTGGACCGCGTACCAGCCGATTTCGTCGGTGGCGTAGGTGATCGGGTCGGTCTTGGCCACCAGCGAGCGGTCGCCGAAGTCGATCACGGCGGCGTCCTCGCCGATCCCCGGCCCGAGCACCACGCGGGGATCGCCCGCCACGCCGCCGTAGCGGGCCAGCAGCTCGCGGAGCAGCTCGACGGGCAGTTTGCCGGGGGGGAGTTCGGGCATGGCTGCGGTTGCGTTGCCTTGTAGGCAGCCGGCGGTCAACGACCGCCGGGAATCCATCCTTCGGCTGATCCTCAGTTTGGCCCTCATTCTACGACGCCGCAGCGGAGCCGCACACCACGGGCGACCTCGCCCGCCCCACGTTTGCGAATCGCCCCGAACACGGTACAATCCGGCTTGTCCTAGCAGTGGGGCAACCGAGCGTTGTGAAGTACGACGGCCCTCCAAGGCCGTCGAGCGTTTCGGTGCAAGCCGACGGCCTTGGAAGGCCGTCGTACACAGCGCGTGTCCGAACCGTTGACCTCTTGCTTGACAGCGGAGCAACCCCATGGCCCCAAGAGCACTGATCACCGGCATCACGGGCCAGGACGGCGCCTGTCTGGCGAAGTTCCTGCTGGGCGAGGGGTACGAGGTCCACGGGATGGTCCGCCGGGCGAGCACCGAGAACTTCGAGCGGATCGCCGAGCTGCGCGAGCGGGTCGTCCTGCACCAGGCCGACCTCTTGGACCAGCTCTCGCTGGTGACCCTGATGCGCGAAGTGAGGCCGCAGGAGGTCTACAACCTGGCGGCCCAGAGCTTCGTGCCCACGAGCTGGGTGCAGCCGCTCTTGACGGGCGAGTACACGGCGCTGGGGGTCACCCGGATGCTCGAAGCCGTGCGCCTAGTCGCCCCGGAGACGCGCTTCTACCAGGCCAGCAGCAGCGAGATGTTCGGCAAGGCGCAAGAGGAGCCGCAGAACGAGCAGACGCCCTTCTGGCCCCGCAGCCCCTACGGCGTGGCCAAAGTGTACGGGCATTGGATCACGGTCAACTACCGCGAGAGTTACGGGATTTACGCCTGCTCGGGCATCCTGTTCAACCACGAGTCGCCGCTGCGGGGCCGGGAGTTCGTCACCCGCAAGATCAGCGACGGCGTGGCGCGGATCAAGCACGGCCTGCAGGAGAAGCTCTTCCTGGGCAACCTCGACGCGAAACGCGACTGGGGCTACGCCGGCGACTACGTCCGGGCCATGTGGATGATGCTCCGGCAGGACGAACCGGGCGACTACGTGGTGGCCACCGGCGTGCAGCACTCGGTCCGCGAGTTCTGCGAGCTGGCCTTCGACCGCGCCGGCCTGCGCTGGGAGGACCACGTCGAGGTGGACCCCAAGCTGCTGCGGCCCGCTGAGGTGAACACCCTACGCGGCGACGCCACGAAGGCCCGCACCGTGCTGGGATGGGAGCCCACCGTGGATTTCGGCGGGCTAGTGCGAATGATGGTCGACGCCGACATGGAGCGGGTGGGGCGGGAGATCGCCGGAAAAAGGGGTCAGAACTATTTTTCGGCCGGAAAATAGTTCTGACCCCTTTTCGGCTTTTTCGGCTACGGCACCAGCTTTCGCATTCGCTCGAAGGCCGGACGCTCGAGCGGCTGGAGCATTTCGGACGTCAGCCCGTTGTCGAGGGCCTGACGCATCGCCCGGACGGCCTCCGGGCGCTGGCCGGCCATCTCGAATGCCTGGGCCTGATGGAAGCGGCGCACGGGCGTGGGCTGCTCGCGGATGGCGCCGGCCAAGTCCTTTAGCGCGTCTTGCGGATTGCCCCGCGCGAGGTGGACGCTGGCACGGGAGTCGAGCATCGGCGCGACCGGCCCGGCGATCCCGATTGCCCGGTTGATCAGCTTCAGCGCCTCATCGGTCTTCGTGCCCTGCAAGGCCAGCAGCACGGCCAGGTTGTTCAGGGCCACGGCGTCGTTGGGTTTCTTCTCGATGATCTCGCGATAGTGCGATTCGGCCTCGCGATAACGCCCGTGGTTGCTGTAGTAATCGGCCGTGACCAGCAGCAGGGGGACGGAACGGTCGAATTTCACCAGCGCCGCCTTCAGCACGTCTTCGGCCCGGCGAAGCTGCTCGGGCGTGGCCGCGGGGTGCCTCAGCAAGGCGATCATCACCCCGGCCAGGGAGATCGGGGTATCGGCCTCCCAGCGGTCCTCGACCAAATCGAGGGCCTCGTCGATCCGCCCCTGCCGGGCCAGGAAGGCGGCCAGCCGGAGGACCTCGAGCGGCCGGTCGGTTACGTACTGCCGGAGCAGCGATTCGGCGGCGGCAAGGAACTCGTCGGCGGTCTGAGCCCGCCCGTCGCCGTCCAAACGCTTGGCCAGCTCCTCGAATTGCCCGGCCATCAAGCGCACGCGGGTCAGCCGGTCGGGCGGATACGCGTCCTTCGCGTCGACGAAGCCCAGCATCAGCTCCTTGGCCCGGGTCGAATTCCCACTGCGGACCAGCAATTCGGAGCGAAGCTGGACCATCGTGTAGGAGTTCGCAACGACGTACCCTTCGAGCCGGTCGAGCCAGTTGCCGGCCTCGCTGAGCTCCCCGCGATCCAAGAGGGCCCGAACGTAGGGCACCAGGTATCGCGGCCGGGGGCCGTGGTCGGCCAGCAGTCGTCGCATCTGGGCGGCAGCTTTCACCCAGTTCCCTTCGGCCAGGTAGAGCTCGTACAGCTCGTAGAGGTCGTCGGCCGAGGCGTTGCCCTGTCCCGCGATCAGGTCCTCGAGCTCCTGGATGGCCAGTTGCCGGCTGTCGGCCGAAGGGTCTTTGGCCAGCATTCCGGCCTTGACGCGGCGGTCCTGCACCGAGTCCCCTTCTTCGGCGAGGTTCTGCTCGATCAACTTGAGGGCTTCCTGCCGATTCTGGTAACCGGGCCGGGTGGCCAACAGCAGCGCCAGGCGGCGCCGGGCCCAAATCCGGTCCGACTTGCCGGCGGTGACGTCCCCTTCGACCAAGCGTTCAAGCAGCTTTTCGGCGGCGGCGACGTTGCCGGTCCGCAGATGGAAGTTCGCGGCGTAGCGCACGGTCACGGGATCGCCGGGCCCGGCGGCCAGGGCCTCTTCGTACTTCTTCTGGGCTCGCTCGACGTCGTTCATCGCTTCGTAGCACTGGGCCAGGGCGATCGCGGCGTTTTCGGGGGGGATCTTCTCCTCGGCCCGGGCCATGGCCTTCTCGGCCTTGTCCAGTTGGTTCGTTTCGGTGTAGAAGCGAATCAGGGCCGCCCAGGTGGCCGCGATGTCCTGGGCCAACTCGGTCGCCCGGACGAACGCCTGCTCGGCTTCGGTCAGCAACTGCTCGGCCTCGACCAGCTCCTGCCGGTAGCGGCTGCGCAGCGAGACCACCATGCAAACTTGCCCCAGCCACATTTGGTCCGTGGGGTCTTTTGACCCCTGAGCCGCTTTGCGGGCGAGCTCCAGCGCGTCGTCGAAGCTCTCCAGACGGAACTTCATTTCGCTGTAGGCGCGGGTCAGCTCCTCGGGGACGGTGCCGAAGTCGTCCATCAACCGCACGGCCTCGTTGTACCGCTGCTGCGCGTAGAGGAGCTGGATCACGCGCCTCAGCGCACGGGGGTTCCTTTCTCCCATCTCCACGGCCTCCAGATAGGAGTCCAGTGCCCGATCGTAATCCCCCTTCTGGTCGTAAATTCCCGCCATCAAGAGCACGACCCGGCCCCAGGACGGCCGCGCGGCGCGTGACCGGCGCAGGTACTCCAACGCCCGGTCCAGGGCGGGATCCTGTCCGTCTCTGGCCGTGAGGCTCAGTTGGACCGCCTGGCCGTAAAGCCAGGTTGCCCCTTCGCCGGTCAGCTTGTGCAACTCGTCGAGCTCCCGCTTCATTCCCTCCACGTCCTCGCGGCGCATGGCGACGTCGAACAGCAGGAAGCGAACGTCGACATCGTCGGGGCGTCGGGCGAGAATCCGGCGGGCCAGCTTCTCCACCTGATCGGTATCTCCCAAACGCATCGATTCGGCCAACATGCCTTTGAAGTAGCGGAGCTTCTCGGCCTCGTTGAACTCCGCGGTCCGGTGGGCCATCTTGCGAAGCTGGTCCGCCGCCCGCTTGCCGTGGCGCTCGACGAAGTACCGGGCCCTGGCCAGGGCGAGCCCTACGCGGTCGGTGACCTGCTCCTCCGCCTCCTTGAGCAGGGTCACGGCTTCGTCCCACTTTTCCTCGCGCTCGGCCAGCGATGCCAACATGGCCCAAATCTGCACGGCCTGGGGCATCCGCCGGCGGGCTTCGAGGAGCAGCTCTCGGGCTTCGTCCGGTTTATCCTGGGCCAGGAGAACCTCGGCGCGATAAACGGCGATTTGGGGTGAGTCGACGTTGGCGGCCGCCTGCTTGAGCACGTTTTCCACGGGGCCCCAGTCCCGCTGGTCCTTGGGTTTTTGCAGCTCGCGGAGCACCATCACCCGGGCGAAGGCCGTGCCGGTCACCGTCTGGCCCATCTTGATCAGATTCACGTATTGCTCCAAGGCTTCGTCCATCTGCCCGGCGGCCGTGGCAGCCTCGGCAATGGCGGCCAGGGCCGGCATGAACAAGGGGTCGATGTCCACTGCCCGGCGGAGGAATTTCAGACGCATGTCCGGGTTACCCAGCCGCCCGTAGCACTCAGCCACCCAGAAGTCCGCCCGCTTGGCCAGATCGGGCCAGGAGACCAGTCCCGCCCGGATTGCCCCGAAAGCGCGGATGGTCTCTTTCCAGTTTCGCTGGACTAGCTCGACTCGGGCCCGAAGGTACCCCAGCCGGGCCTCGCCGTATCCGGCCTGCTCCAGCTTCGCGATGCTCCTACGGGCTTCGTCGAGGTCGCCCGAGTCGAGCAGCAGATTGGCCAGTGTCCACTCCAGCGCCGGGTGCCGGCCGGTGGCCTCGAGCCCGCCGCGCAGCACCTCGATCGCTCGATCCCGTTGCCCCGCGCGAAGCTCCACGTCGGCGAGCGTGGAGTGCGTTTGGAAGTCTTCCGGCCGGAGCCGGATGGCCTGCCGGGCGCAATCTCGGGCCCGGTCGAAGCGATTCAGGGCCGTCGCGCAGAGCGCGGCCAACCGGTAGCCCGCTGCCTCATCCGGCTCGAGCGCGATCGACCGCTCGGCGTGTGCCAAGGCGTCCTCCAGACGTCGCGTGACCGCGGCCGCGTCCTCGTCCCGACGCCGGATACGCAACAGGTAGTCCCCATAGACGCGGTGCGCCTGCCCCGAGTCCGGGTTGCGCTCGACCAGCTTCCCCATCCACTCGTCGGCCTCGGCGGGGCGGTCGAGGCGGTAGCGCAACAGGTGGGCCAGGCGCCCATAGGCCTCCGAGAGATCTGGGTGTTTTTCAATCAATTGCCTGTACGTCTCGATGGCCGCGCCCTCCTGGCGCAGCTCGGCCTGACACCGCGCCCGCAGTTCCAGCAACTCCGTGTCGTCCGGCGAGGCGCGGAGCAGCTTCTCGACGTGCTCCTCGGCGTCGGCCCAACGCTGCACGCCCGGATCCATCATCAAGTCGACGAGCTTCCGCCGGGCCTCGGTGCGCGCGGGGTCCTCCCGGAGCACGGCCTCCAGCGTCCCGTAGGCGTCGCGAAACGACCGCCGGTCGCGGCGCTGCACGAACAAATCGGCCAGCAGCAGACTGAACTGCTCCAGAGCGTCGACGTCGTCGGGCCGGAGCCGCACGTACCAGGAGAAGTTCTGCACGGCGTTGTTGTACTGCTCGTCACGCCGTTGCCTGAGGGCCTCTTGCTCAACCAATTCCGCCTTCGCGAGCGCCGCCTCGGTCTGCTTCGCTTCGTCCAGCGCCGCCTCCGCCTGCGTCTTGAAAAACCCGGCGTTCCTGCGCTTCTGGAGGGCGTTCAGGAAGTACATCGCCACGCCGAAAACCAGCACCGAAACTAGCAGAATCGCAGCCAGTCGGACGTTAAGCTTCCTCATGGATTCGCCTCGTCAAGCGTTCGGCCCGAGCAACGAAGAAGAACGGAAAAGGGACGCGGCCTATTTTGTGCGAAGCACCCTTCGGGTCGTTCCGGCAAAATGAACCGGGTGCCTTTCCCGGTGCGGAACCGGCAAACTCAGGATGTGCAGGCGCGGGGAGCTTTATTATACCACGGCGAGGAAAGGGGGGAGGGGGCCAATCTCTGCGAAGAACCGTTCGGACCGCTCCGGAGAATCAGCCCCGTCCCTGCTTTTCCGGAAGGAGTCCGCCGCCAAGGTCGCGTCCCTACAAACGCTGCAACCCCTCCAATCGCCGGCACGCTCGTCGGCCGGCAGGAGCGGCGTGCTTACGGCTTCAGCGTGACCCAGCGCACGAGTTGGCTCAAGAGCAGCTTCCCGTCCCAGGGCGATTCATAGTTGTTCATCAGCCCGGGGCGCACGCAGCGGACCGCGCCGGCCCGGGTGGCGGCCTCGGCCAGCGCCAGGGCGTCTTCCCGATCGGCAAAGGCGATGCCCACCGTCTGCACCTTGGGCGAAAGCAGCGGGATCACCTTCCGCCACGAATCGACCTCGGTCAAGAACACGGTCCGCGACTGCACGGCCTCTTTGAGCGACGCCTCGCGGTCGAGGCACACCGTCCAATTGGCCCCGTCGGTCGAGGCGATCACGTCGCGCGTCTCGTCCACGGCCCAGCTCGCCCGGGCGTCGAGGATTTGCATCGTGGTGTAGGGGTCCGACCCGGGCTTCGGCCCCAGGCGTTCCAGGTGCCGGGCGAACCGCTCTCCGATCTCCCGAAGGCTTAGCCGGGCGTTCCGCTCGACGAAGATCGTCTGCGGGGCCGAGCACGCCCGTTGGTCGAAGATCGCCACGTCGCGAACGAAGCCCGCGACCGCCTCGTCCAGGGCCCCCTCGTCCCCCTCGAGCCGCTTGCGGTCGATCACGCCGATCGAGTACTTCGGGCCGAAGACGATCTCGACGCAGTGCTCCGGGCGCGGGAGCCGGGTGATGGCCTCGACGGCCGCTTGCCCGCCCCAGATCACCTTGGCGTCGGCCGCCCGCGACATCGCCTCGCTCAGCTCCCCTTGGCCGTAGTCGAACCACACGACCGCGGCCGCTTCGAGCAGCTCGTCGCCCCGAAGCCCCTCGGCCCCCGACTCGGACAGGACGGCGAGCAGCCGGTCGATGCCCTGCGGCTCGGGCTGGGCCAGCTTCACCAGGCAGACGTTTTTCGTCAGCAAGCCCGGCACCAGTGAAAACATTGGCAGGGTGGCCACGTTGCCGGCCATCCACATCGCGACCAGCCCGTGCGGCTTCGCGGCCAGGTAGTCGCGTCCGCGGGGCTGGAAGCCGTCGAGGTAGGCCGGGTTGCCGTTGAAGTTCAGGCGGAGCAGGTTCTCCAGGTTGTTCCGCTTCAGCCAGGCCGCCAGGAACATGGCCCCTTCCAAGCCCTGCGTGTGCGGGTCGCGCATCAGGCGGCCGGCAAAGTCGTCGAACAGGGCCAAGAGCGTGTCCACCGGCACGTCGGCCAGCCACGCCTGCCGGGCCCGTATCGCGTCGACGACCGGGCCGAGCGAGTCGTGCGACTCCGTGCCGCCGGGCAAAAACCTGAGCACGCTCATCCGATCTCCCTCGACTGGGCAAACGTATCGCCACAGCCGCGCACGTCGGCCCGCTCGATCCGCCGCGTGAAACGGAAGTACCGCCCCTTGCGCCCGCACGGGCAATCGTCCACGCCCACCAGCTCGCCCTGGTCCTCGGTCAACAGGGCGTGGCCGGGGTAGCTGGTGGGCAGCGTGCTTAAGACCTCGATGATCCCGGTTTCGCCGGGGGCGACGGGCTCGAGCGTGCCCGGCCGGCGCACCAGCACGTCGCCAAACGCCGGCGCGTGCTTGTTTCCTGCCGGGCAGTCGACGAACACCGTGCCCACCTGTTCCACCATCCCGTAGAAGTCCAAGACGGCGCCGGGCTCGCAGCCGAGCAGCGCGGCGGTGCGGGCAGCGAACTCGGCCTTCGACACGGCCCGGGCCGAGAGATTCTTCCAACCCCCAGAGTGCAACAACACCGCCTGCGCCGCGCTGAAACGCGCCCCGCGCCGCTCGGCCTCTTCGACGAACCGCGTCCAGACGATGAACGTGAACCCGAACAACAGCAGCGGCTCGTCGCCGTGCTCATTGAAGAACCGCTCGATGCGGGGCCACTCCGGGACCAGCTCGCCGTCGGGGAGCTGGAGCAGGGCGAAGACGGTCTCGGTGGCGAAATTGCCCACGCCGCGTATCGCCGCCCCCCGCGCGCTGAGCTGTTCCCCCTCGGCGACCGATTCGGCCGCGTCGAGCACCAACAGCGGCCGCCGAGCGGCGCCCACGTGCTCCTTGAGGATCGAGACCAGCGCCCTGGCCTGCCGAAACGCCGTGGTTTTGTCGATCACGATGCGGGCGGGCTCCTGGCCGGTGGTCCCCGACGAGTGAAGCTCGCGCAGAATTCTCTCCGGCGGGACGGCCGAGAGTTGAAACCGCTTGAACACGCTTACCGGCAGCGGCGGCACGTCGGCGAGGCTCTGCCAGCCATCCGGGTCGCCGCCGAGGCGCTCAAGGAAGCGCCCGTACGGTGGGCACCGCCGCCCCATGTCCACGCACAGCTCGCGCACGATCGGCAAGAGCCGGGCCTCCTTCTCTGGCTGGTCTAGCGCGTATTGCGGGCCGCGGATTAGGTCATCGACCTGCGCGGCCAGCGACGCGTGGAGTTGAGGGGTTAGGCTTGTCACCTGTTTCCGCCGGTTCTACTGCGTTCGCGCGACCTTCTTCAGCCGCTCCTTGGCCACCTTGCCGTGGGCGGTCTTCGGCAGCCGGGCGAGGAACTCGACGTAGTGCGGGATCTTGTAGTTGGGAAGCCGTTTCAGGCAGTGACGCCGGACGCCCTCGGCCGAGAGCGCGCCGGGCCGCGTCGGGACGACGTACGCCTTAACAGCTTCACCCCATACGTCGTCCGGCACCCCCACGACCGCCACCTCCACCACCTCGTCCATGTCGGCGATCACCTCTTCGATCTCGCCGGGACCGACGCGGTTGCCCATGGCCTTGATGAAGTCCCGGGCCCGCTCGACCACGAAAATGTACCCGTCCTCGTCGACCCGGGCCAGGTCGCCGGTCCACAGTTTGCCGTCGCGGAAGAAGCGGCGGGTCTCCTCCGGGTCGTCCCAGTACCCGGGCGTGATGTTTTCGCCCGAAGCGACGATCTCGCCCGGCTCGTCCGACCCGGGCTCGACCGGCGTACCGTCGCCGTGCAGGACTTCGAGTTGCGTGTGCGGCAGCGTCCGGCCCACACGCCCGATCGCGCCGAGCTTCTCGTCGAGCCTCTCCGGCGGCAAGTAGCTCAGCCGGGCGGTGGCCTCGGTCTGGCCGTACATCACGAACAGCCGCACCTCGGGCATGGCTCGGCGGATCTCGCGCAGGAACCGGTTGGGCAGCTTGCCCCCGGCCTGCTGAAGCCACTTCAGCCGGGGGAACCGCCGTGCGGCAAAGTCAGTCTTACGGAGCAGGATCTGGTAAGTCGACGGCACGCCGGCCAAGCCAGTACACTGCTTCTCGGCCATTTCATCCAGCACCTTGGCTGGAAACATAAAGCGGTTGTTCAACACCAGCGATCCCCCGGCGGCCAGGTGCGTGTGCAGCAGCGAGGCCCCGTAGCAGTAGTACAAGGGCAGGACGGCCATCACTCGATCCTCGGGTGAGAGGCCCAAGTAGTCGATGATGTCGCGGGTGTTGCAGGCCAGATTGTGGTGAGTGACCATTACGCCTTTCTGCCACCCGGTCGAGCCGGAAGTGAACATGATGGCGGCCAGGTCGCGGCGCGGATCGACGCGGAAAGGCGGCCACGAGCGCGGCGCGGGCCAGACACAATCGGCGGGGTCCCGGCAAAACAGCATGACGCCGAGCCGCTCGGCCCAGGGCTCGACTTGGCGCCGGAAACGGCGCGAAACAAAGATCGCCCGCAGCCCGGTCGATTCCACGATCCGAGTAAAGGCCTCGCTGCTGCAATCGACCTGGAAGGGCACCACACACATTCCGCGGCGCATCGATCCCAGGTACGCAGCGATGAAAAAGGGGCCGTTTTCAGCGAACAGGCCGACGCGGTCCTTCGGTTTCAGCCCCTGTTCCAACAGCGTGGCACCAAGTCCAAGCGCCAATTCGCGGAGGTCGCCATGCGTGAACGTATCGTCGCCGAACAACACGGCGGGCGCATCGGGATCGCCCCCCGCGAGAATCGTCTCGGCGAAGTTGGCTGTTTCTTGCTCCATTAGCGGCTTCATCGCCGCGCTATTTTCGCACGACCGCGGCCGACCAGCCCCGGGGCAGCCGAAGCTCCGTGTAGGTCTTGCGGTTCCGCCTCACCACGGGGGTCCGGTGGTCGACTTCGCGTCCGCCGTCGTCGAAGACGTGAACCTCGTGCCGCGATTGGTCGCCAAAGCCGAACAGCCCGCTCTTGTTCGTGATGATGCGTTCCTCCCCGATGATGAAACCCTGGTGCAACTCGAGCGGCGTGATCGGGTACATGTAGCTGGTCAGGTGGTGGTGCGTCGTCCGGACGTTCACGTCGTGGTACCAGTAATAGACGCAACCGTAGTTCAAGGCGGCCAGCATCGATCGATAGGCGTCCTCTTCGCTGCGCTCGGTGAGATGGTCGCCCAACGCGATCGGCGAGTAGAGGTGAGCCTTCGCGCAATGCGAGATGCTGCCCGTCTCGACGAAGCACGGGTACTTCAGCCCGGCCATTGCTTTGGTCAAGGGGACGCCGTTACCGACCAGCGCCCCTCGGGCCAGGATCGCCTTGGCCGCCGCCACGCGCCAGGCCTCGGTGAGCAGAACTACCGACGACTTGAGCCGTCGGACGGCGAGGGTCTTGGGATCGATGTCACCCGACCAGCCGTCCCACTGCTCGGCCGGTCCGTAGTGGTAGGCCGTCCCGCTCCATTCGTGCTCGTCCCAATAGACGCCGTCGGCACCGATCCCGTTCCAGGCGGCCTGCAAGTTCCGAGCCGCGGCGCGGCCGTAGGAATTCGACATCGTGGGCAAGAACAGGCGGCGGTGGGGCAGGCCGTAGGTCGCCTGCTGTCCGTCTTCCGCCAAGAGCCGGGAGTCGTGATACCGTTGGGGTGCTTCGTCGCTGGCGTCGATAAAACAGTGAAAATAGACCAGGTTCTGCTCGCCGGGAACCAGACGCCGGCGTCGGGCGAAGGCCTCGCGATAGGGCTCCGGCGAAACCTGAGCGAGCGGCTTCCCCTGCAACGACGCAGTGGCCGCGAACCGGGCGTTCTTGAAGACCAGGAAATCGCGGACCTCCCGGTCGGGCCAGCCGGCCACCGACGAGCCTACGCGGAGGAACGCGAAGGATCCGGGAACGGTGAAGTTCGCGCCGACCAGCCGCCGCGCCGCATTAATGAAACGCCAGTAGTCCGGCAGATCGGTGGGGATCACGGCCCACTCGGCGGTGTAGGCGGCCCCGGGCCGCAACACCAGGTTGCAGTCGGCGATTCCCGCCCAGCCGCCCTCGGCCTGGCCGCTGAAGTGGACGCGGAACACGTCGTCCAAGGCGATCATGCCAATTCCGGCGCCGGCCGTCGTGGCCAAAACGGTGGCGTTCGACGTCTTCGTCGTGCGACCGCTGCGGGAAGCCTGTTCGAGGCCCCCCAGCCAGACGCCTCGCACCCGGTCTCCCAGCCACGCCTGGTGGCGATGCACCAGGGGGAGATTCCGGTCGGTCAAGTTGGTGAACGTGTCATAGACAAGAATCGCTTCCTCGCCGGGCTCGACGCGCCGTTCGTGCCGGAAATAGGCGTTGCTCCCGCGGACCCACTCCGGCTTGGGCGTGGAGAAGCTGCTGACGAGTCGCACCACCTCGCCCCCGACCGCGACGTCAATCATGGCGTTGGGGAGCGTCTGCACGCGGTACGCGGTGCGGAAGCTGGTCCGCGGCTCGTGAACTTCGAGGGGGCCTTGGGGCGCGCCGGCCTCCACCTCGCCGGGCGACGACGGTTGGCGCAGCTCGATCCGGGCGTTGGCCACCACCAGGACTTGCTTCACGCTTGGGTGAGCTGCGTTTTCCACCACCAGATCGTTTTGGCCCTGCCGCAGCAGGTCGGTGACGTGCAGCCGGAAGACACACGCCTGGACGCCGTCGAGCAGACCGTACTGCGGATGGCTGTCCGGGCTCGTGAAATCCGGGCCGTAGTAGGTCGTCAGCCGGTCGCCGGCGGCCATCGAGGGAGCGGCTCCCCCCCGGTCACGTGCCCGGAGCGGCTTGTCGACCAGTCGGCCGCCGTCGAGCGGGGTCCCGTTGAGCGTCAGCCGCAGGGCGGGCGTGTGGCCGGCCACCTTCGGCATGTCGAGCCGGGCGCTCAGCACGAGCACCGCGGCGCGCCCCCGCGGCAATTGGGCCACGGGGAAACGGTGGGATTGTCTCTCGCCACGCTCGAGTCGGATCTCCGCCGGCAACGAAGTCAGAACAGCGGAGCCGGCCTTGCCGGGCTGGGCCGCGATTGCGCACCGAAGCACGCCGTCGTTGCTGCACGCCGCCGAGACCGCCCACGCAACGGCCACCGTCACCAACTTCCGCCCGCGACGCGCGTTCGTCAAGTTCGATCCCTCGTTTCGCGTACTCACTCCGTGATCCCCTTCGCCTTGAGGATCTCAAGGATCTTCGCCGGGGAGCTCATTTCCATAATCTCGTCGACCTCGAACTGCCGACCGAATACCTTCTCCAGCTCCATCACCATGTTCATGTGCCCGATCGAGTCCCAATTGGCGACGTCCTCCGGCCCCAGTTCGGTGGAGAACCGTTCCCGCTCGAGCCCGAACACATCGTCAAAGATCTCGGCCAGCCGGTCGGCCAGAGTCATGGTCTTCTCCCGCCACCAGACGTATCGCCCGCCAGACGTCCAGGCAAATCGATTGTCTGATCAGTTTCGTACTCTTCGCCCCCTCTGTCAACCCGATCTCTTGGCCACGACGCTCGTGCAAGTGACGGCCACGTTGCCGTCAAACTAAGCGCAGCGCCAAGCGAGCCGGAAGCTACATCAGCCGCGGCTTCACGTCGGCCTCGACAACCCGAGGCGATTCATGTGGATCGGAGGACAAGTCGCGTGGAGGAATAGGGCTCTACTCGTCGGTCAGCGAGCACTCCAGCCGGCGAATCTCCCGCAGCATCACCTCGAGGCGGTCGGCGTACCGCTGCGGGCCGATGCTCGCCGTCTGATCGGTCTCCATGCGCGGCAGTCGCGGAGCACGCACGCGGGCCACGCCCGGCCGTTTGCTGAGCGCCGCACAGAGCACCTCGCCGGCCGCCTTGGCCGCCGCGTACTCGGCCGCGCCGCGCTCGGGCGCGTTGACCTGCTCGCTCGAGGGATAGAACAGGGAAAGGGGCGACTCTCGCGAGGACGTCAGCGAGTCGACCAGCGCGGCAAAGCCCTCGACGTAGAACGCACACAGCCGGCGAAACGCGGCCGCAGAGAAGCCCTCGCAACGGCAGACCGAGGCGACGTGCGGTGTGGCGAAGTAGTAGACGTGCGTGGGGGCCCAGGACCGCAGTTCGCGGGCCAGCGCGTCGCCGAGCGGCGAGGTGACGTCGAACGGCCACGCCGTGCAGGTCCCATGGCCCGCGTCGCCGATCGCTTCGGCGACCCGCCGCGCATCCTCCTCTCCGCGGCAGTAGGTGATTCGCACGGTTCCTCCCCCGGCGGCCACGATCTTGGCCGTCAACTCGCCCAACCCCCGCGAGCCGCCCACAACCAGGGCCCGCTGAAGGCGAAACTCCTCCGGCTCCACCACCGCGGCGACTTCGGCGCACGACGGCTGCGCGACCGGAGGTGGGCGAAAGAAGGTGTGCAGCCGGCCCTCGACCCCGCCGCCGCTTACCACCAGCGTGACGGCCGAAAAACGCGCGTCGCTGCGGTCGACCCGGTATTCGAGAACGGGTGGGCCGGGCCGAGCAGCGAAGCGAAGCTCGAGCGAGTCGAATACCGTGTGGAGTCCCGGACAAATCATGCCCGTAAGCCGCGTGGTGGCCAAGACCACGGCCACTTGGATGGCCGGCAGGCAACGGGCGACCTGAGGGAACATCCGGCGCAGGGCGTCCCGGTCGAGGGATAAGGCAATGTTCCCCTCGGCGGCAGTGGCCTCCCGGAACGTCAGCTCGCGGCACGCACCCGGCAGTGCCGGATCGGCCGGATCGACCTGCCACGCCGCAACGTCGGCCGGGGCAGCGAACCGCCCCGAGAGATCGCAATGCCCGCCGCGGAGCCGGGCGTGGAAACCCTGCTCGTCAGCTTGCCCCACCTCGAGCGATGTGGCCGTTTCGAGCGGCAGCGGCCGCCGGAAGACTCCCTTCAACTCCGCCAGCACGCGCGGCCCCGGAACGTGCAAGAGCGTTTCCTCCAAAGCGCAGAGGACGAGATGCACGCCGTGGACCACCGGCCCGCCAAAGAGCAGACGCCGACTCAGCACCGGGTCGAGGTGCAGCGGGTTGAGGTCGCCCGACAACGCCGCGAAGCGATGCTGGTGGTCGAGATCGAAATGCTTCATCGGTCGGTGCAGCGCCCTCTCCATGGCAGTACTTAGATGACCTTGCGTGATTCCGGGAAAAAGGGGACGGGGCTAGTTTGTGCGAAGCACCCTCCGGGCCGTTCCGGCAGATTAGCCCCGTCCGCTTCTTTCCTTCTAGAGGTGGATCGGCCCGTCGCCGTCGCCACGATTCATGTGGACGTCGTGAGGCGCGATGCGGGCGTCGTCCAGCCGACGGGTGAGTGCGGGCGAGGTGGCGAACAGGAAGTTGGACGTTCCGCGTTGGAAGCCTGCCCGCCGCAGGGCCCGGCACCACGCTTCGTTTTGTTGGTTGCTGACGATCAGGTCGACGCCACGTTGTTCGAGGTGGGCCCGGGCCGCGGCGATCAGTTGCGGGGCGTCGGTGGGGGAAGCGAAGCCGTCGACGATGGTACCCAACCGCATATTGCCGAACTGCTTGTGCCCCGAGAGCCGTGTGCGAAGCAGGACCACCCAGCCGACCGCCCGGCCGCCGTCTCGAATCTTCAGCCGGATAAACCTCGGCTCGTCGCTCGGGTAGAGGATTCGCAGCGTGTCGGCGTCCCGCACGGCCGTCATACCGTAGTGCTCCTTGTGCGCGATCCACAGCTCGTCGGCCCAGGGGCCGAACTCCCTGAACTCTTCGACGTCGAGAGACGGAACCAGTGCGGCATTGCGGCCGACCAGGGCATTGGCCGCGCGGATCGCCGCCCACCCCAAGCCGCTGAAGGCCAGCAAGTCGAGCAACAACCGCTGCCATGGCCGGCGGCGAAGATAGGCGACTTCTCGCAGGAAGGCCGTCGGACGGACGACGTGGAAGAAGAACGGCACGCCGACGAGGCGCCATCGGGCCGCCGCCATGAGCCCGGGCAACGGCCGCCCGCGGCTTCCCATGCCCAGCCCAAACAGGAGCGGCTGGCGCCGTTGGGCGTCGAGCAGCAGTTGCACGCCGACCGAGGCGTAAGCCCGATTGAAGACGCCCTCGGAGATGGGCAACTGGAACGTACCCACGGAACAGACTTCGTTGCCGACGAGGAATTCCTGGTGTTTGAGGATGTATCCGCCCCGTACGGCCCCCGCCTCGTCCAGCGCGAGGAAGTGCTCCTGGAACAGTTTGCGGCCCGGCCGATTGGGGAGCCACTCCGGCTCCGGTGAAGTGGGGAACCGGGCCGTCTGGCCCGCCGCCCGAAGCCGCTCGTTAAACGCCTCGACCGCGTCGGCGAACGACGCCTTGTGAGCTCGGATTCGAATCGGCACCGGCGGTTGTCGTGCTGAGGCGGTGGTGGCGAGGTCAGCGGATCCGACGGCGCTCAAGTCGTGCCGACCCTCAGCTTCTCCCAAAGCCATTTGCGCTCCAGAGTCCGCCGCTCGGCCGGTGTGATCTCGTGGTGTCCACGGAGTTCGACCAAGTAGTCGAGCAGTGTCCCGGCGGGAACGAACCAGCCGTCGAGCCTGGCCAGCCGGCGGATGAGCGTCTTGAAGCGGGGGTGGAGTTGGCCGTGTTCAGCGAACCCTTGGGCGAAGTGGGTGTACATGATGCAGGCGCCACCTTGCTCGACCAGCCGATCCTGGTTCTGCTCCGAGAGGCAGCGGTTGAACCGTTCGACGTTGCCTCCCTCCGATGAAGCGAACCAGTAGTTGACGTAGGGGCGCCGGGGATCGTGGTACGGCATGAAAGGGCAGGCCCTGAGCGTGTTGGCGTCGAGAAACACGAAGCTGCGATAGTACTTGATCTTGTCCCGGCAAAGGTCACCCCAGAAGTACTCACCGCCTTCGACGTGGCCTCGGTAGCATTTCCAGTTGCGGAACGCGGTCAGCACGTTGTAGATCCAGGCCCGTGATCCGCTGAGCCGGTCACGCCCCCAGTATATGCTGTCGGGCGATTCGGAGTGGTTGCTCGCCACGTAAGGATCCCGGTCGAAGATCTCGGCGAAAACGTCCAGGGCGGCGGCAATCTGCGGACGGGGAAGGCCGTGCCAGGTCGCGCCGTGCCACCCGATCTCGAAACCCTGCTGTTGAAGGTCCTGCACCCATGCGCGATACTCCGGGTCTTCGCAGGTCGCGCCGGGGTGGCTACCCCGATCCGGATCGCCGGCCACCGGCCAGCAGGACTTGGTGGTCCTCAGCCCACACTCGGCCAGGAAACCGTATACCGGCCGGAGCCTCTCCAGAGTCGCGCCGTCGGTGTCGTCGAAGACGGTGAAGGCGAAACGCTTACCTTCGGGCCAGGATATCGCGGACGTCACAGGTAGAGGGTTGGTCTCTGTTTTCGGCAATGCTGCAAGAGAAGTGCCACGCGCACGGCAGCAAGCTCTTTCCCTTCAGGCTTCCGTCGTCAGCGCGGTTTGGGACGCGGCGGTTCGCCGGCCGGCTTGCCCCGGCCGTGTTCGCGGCACAACTGCCGCACGACGCGGACCACGTGGTTCTCCTCGTCTTCCCGCATCCCCGAGAAGATGGGCAGGGAGACCAGTCGCTGCCACTCTCGCGTGGCGACGGGGAAATGTTCTGCGCGCCAGCCGAAGCTCTCGGCGTAATAGGGGTGCAGGTGAAGCGGCCGCCAGTGAACCGAACACCCTACCCTATGCCGCCGGAGTTCGGCCAGGAATGCGTCGCGATCGACGCCGAGCTGATCCAGGCGGAGCCGCACGGGGTACAGGTGCCAGGAATGGACGCGGTCCGGCGGGTCGGGGGGCAGTTCGATCAGGGCGACGTCCCCCAGCGTTTCCCGCCGCCCCCGGGCGATCTTCCGGCGCTCCCGGCGCATCGCCTCCGCCTGCGCAAGCTGGTGGATGCCGATCGCCGCGGCTAGGTCGGTCATGTTGTACTTGAAGCCGGGAGCCACGATCCGGTAATCCCACGAGCCGCGGCCGGTGTAGCGCTGCCAGGCGTCGTCCGACAGGCCGTGCAGCGACATGATTCGCATCCGCTCGGCCAGGTCGGCCCGATCGGTCACCGCCATGCCGCCCTCGCCCGTGGTGATCGTCTTGTTGGCGTAGAAGGAGAAGCAAGTGACGTCGGCCGTGCCTTCGCCGCACCGTCGCCAGGGCCGGTCGGGGGCGGCACGAAACGCGGCAGGCAGCGCGTGGGCCGCGTCCTCGACCACCCACAGCCCGTGCCGCTCGGCAAAACGCCCCACGGCGTCGGTGTCCATCATCAACCCACCCACGTGGACCGGAATGATCCCCGTTACCTGAAGCTCCGGATCGAGCGGTGTCTGCCGCTGCTGCAATCCTCGGAGCTTCCGCTCGGCGTCGGCCAGGTCCATGTTGAGCGTGGTCGGCTCGCAATCGACCAGCACCGGCACGGCTCCCTGGTAACGGACCACCTCAGCCGTGGCGGCGAAGGTCATCGTGGGGACGAGCACTGCCTGGCCGGGCCCCAGCCCAAGCGCTTCCACCGCCAGATGCAATGCCGCGGTGCACGACGAAGTCGCCACGGCGTGCTCGGCACCGACGTGCTCGGCGAAGACCGTCTCGAACTGCTTGGCGCGAGGACCGGTCGTCAGCCATCCCGAACGGAGGCACGCCACCACCTCGTCGATCTCGAGCTCGGTGATCGACGGCCGGGCGAACGGCACGTCGATGGTCGTCCCGGCCGTTTGCTCTTCCGTTGGTCGAAAACCCTGGGCCATTCGCCTACTCCGTGGTGGAACCGGACCGGCGGAACCGGTCGGCCGTCAGCCGCGCCATCGTCATGAAGATGATCTTCAGGTCGAACCGCAGCGACGCCCGGGCGATGTACTGTTTGGCCAGCCGGATCTTCTCCGGCAGGATCCGCGTGACGTACTCTTCCTCCGGGTCGTCCGCCCGGCCGAGGAGGGCCGCTTCGTCGCGGAAGGCCAGCGACGCGAGATCGGTGATGCCCGGCCGCACTCCGAGAATCGTCTCGTAGTCCTCGCGAAACATATCGACGTACTTGGGGACCTCCGGGCGGGGCCCGACCAGGCTCATGTCTCCCGCGAGCACGTTGATCAATTGGGGAATCTCGTCGATCTTGGTCTTGCGGAGAAAGCGTCCGATGCGTGTGATTCGGGGGTCTTCGCCGGCCGTGACGGCTCCTCCCCGGCTCGGGGCGTCACTCACCATGGACCGGAACTTGTAGATCCGGAAAGGCCGAAAGCCTCGGCCCATCCTCTCCTGCCGAAAAAACACAGGTCCCGCCGAAGTCAGCTTAACAAGAACCGCTGCCACAAGGAATACCGGGGACAGCAACACCAGCCCCACAGCCGCGGCCACCACGTCGAATATCCGCTTCGCAACCATTTTGCCGGCGTGCCGCGGCCGCCCTCAGGCCGGCCGGGCGTGTTTCGCCAAGAAATCAAGTGTGCGGTCTGCGGTAGATGGGTCGACTTTGAGGTGCGTGGGCAGGTTGACGGCCTGCCGGGCGGCGGTCTCGGCATGGGGACAACAGCCCTCGCGATAACCGTAGTCTTCCATCCGCGTTCCGGCCGGGTGCAGCGGCACCTCGAACCACGACCCGATCTCCACCCCCGCCCGCTCCGCCCTGCGGAGAACCTCCTCCTTGTTGGCCACACGGACCGGATAACGCAACAGCGGCAGCTCCTCGGCCTCCGGGACCCCGAGCGGAGCAAACCCGAGCTGCGAAAGTCGCTGGTGGTAATAGGCCGTCCGTTGTCGGCGATGTCGGATGTTCTCGTCGATCCGAACCATTTCCCGGAGCCCGCGGCGGACCTGACAAGGGGCCATCGTGGCGAAGTAGCTACGGGGAACCTCCCCCACGAGCTCCCCCCGCGTGGAGCTGCCGATGGCCAGACCCCGGCGCGTAAGCCACCGATAGAGCCTCATGACGAGGCCGGCCGTGCTGGGGCGCACCAGGGCCTGGTGGGCGAGGATTTGCAGCTTCAGCACCAGGTTGCGGAACCTTCCCGGCGAAACGGCCTCGGCGCGGACAAGCCGTTCGACGGCCTCGGCGAGTCCCGCGTCGTTGACCAGCAGGATGCCTCCCAAGCCGGTCGAGAACGGCTTGTTCCATTGTCCCGACATGAAGGAGAAAGCCCCCAGGGTGCCGCACAGCCGCCCGCCGTACCGAACGCCGAACGTGTGGCAGCAGTCCTCGATGATGGGCACACCGCGGGCTTGGGCCCAGCTCTCGATGGGCTCCATCTCGCAAGGGATCCCGTAGGTGTGCTGCACGATGATCGCGGCAACGTCGTCGTGGCGCTCGGCGTCGAGCAGTGCGGGGTCGAGGTTGTAGGTCTCCGGGTGAATGTCGACGTAGACCGGCTTGAGCCCGGCGAGCTGCACGGCGGAAGGGACCACCATGCAGGTGTAGCCGGGCATGACCACGCCCGCGTCCCGAGGGAGGTTCATCGCCCGCAGGCCGGCGTACAGGCCGACCCGGCCCTTGGCCAGGAGGAAGCACCGCCCCTGGCCGAAGAAGGCTTCGATTTGGGCGGCAAACCCGTCTGCCGCCCCGCGCGACGGGGCCCGAGTGTCTTCCGCCAAGACGTCGGTCATTGCGGTTCTTGGTCCTCCTCGGAGCCGATTTTGATGACGCGTGCCGGCACGCCCACGCAGGTGGAGAAGTCCGGCGTAGACTCTCGCACCAGCGCCCCGGCGCCGATGATCGAGCCTCGCCCCACGGTGATTCCCGTCTTGCCGGAGAGGATATTGGCGCGCATGCCGATATACGCCCCTTCGCGGATCACGATCGAAGTGTGCTCCTGGTGGATTCCATGGATGGCGAAGAAGCAGCCGTAAGAAACCGTGACGTTGTCTTCGATGACCGTCTTGCCGGGATCCATGTCGTCGAGATAGCAGCGCATGCCGATGAACACGTGCCGCCCGATGCGAAAGCCGATCAACCGATACAACCCGATCCGCACGCAGTTGTAGGGTACGGAGGGGATCACCACGACGTTGAGGAACTTGCGGACCGGCTTCCAGAGCAACAGCCACAGCGGATGCTCGGCAAAGGGCGGCGCCGGCTTGCGGCGAATCTTGTAGTAAAGCTTGACGAGTGCCGACACGTAAGTGCTCCGGCGCGTCTCAGGCCGGGGACGGGAGGCGACGGTCCCCGCTCAGGTACACGCCACCGTGCTTCGAGTTCCGGAAGTAGTCGCTTCTCCCATCACGTCGAGGTAATTGCGGGCCAGCAGGGCGTAATCGTGGCGGCTGCGGACGTAGTCCTGCCCGCGCCTGCCCAGCTCGGCCCTGTCCTGCGGCGTCATCGACATCAGCGTCACCACAGCGCCGGCGACGGCCTGGGGGTCCTCGGCGGCGCACGACAAGCCGCACCCGGCCTCGGCAACCGGGTCGTTGCCCGCCTCGACGGAGTGAACCACGGGCTTCCCGGCCATCATGTAGTCCAGCAACTTGGTGGGGCTGATGCCGTACTGGTAGATCGGTCGGCGCTTCCATCCCAGGTACGCGGCGTCGGCCGCTGCAAGGAAAGCAGGCACCGCGGCCCGGCCAACCGCCGGCAGAAACACAATGCTCGACGGGTCCAGACCTCGCGCCTGCTCCATAAGCGCGGGTTTCTCCGGGCCTTGCCCCACGAGAGCCACCGACACGGGACGGGGCTGCAGGAGTCGGGCGGCTTCGACCAGCGTGCCCAGCGCGTTGGACACGCCGTGGGCCCCGGCATAACCCAAGATGAACCGCCCTTGCCGCCTCAGCGCACGGAGCGTGCGGGCATGTTCCCCCGGCAGAGGCTCCTGCCGGGCTTCCCACGCCTCCACGTCGATCCCATTGGGCACGAAGGCGAACTTTTCGGGCGCCATCCCCAGACGCTGCATGTGCCGGTTGGCCTCGGGCAGCGTCGAGACGACGCGGTCGGCCGTTCGGTAGGCGTATTTCTCAGCCCGCTGCAACAGGAGCATGAAGGGGTGCCATTTCGACATCCCGCCGATCTCGATGGGCGTCATCGGCCACAGGTCGCGGACTTCGAGGATCAGCGCCGCTTTGGAGTCTCGGGCGATGCGGCGGGCCGGGTAGACGTCCAACAGATAGGTCGACGCGGCGATGACCACGTCAGGGCGCCAATTGCGCAGGATCTGCTTTCGGGAACGCCGCAACCGACGCAGAAAGGCGAACAGGTTCCACACCCGTCCGGGGCCGTTGCCGCGGTAGCGGGGCGCCTTGAGCCATACGTAACGGATGCCCTCGATCCGCTCCTCGGACGTGCCGGTTTCGAGACAAGGTTGCCGCACGCGCAAGTGCGAATAGGACGCGGCGACGACCGTGACGTCGTGGCCCAGATTGCACCAGTGCCGACTCAGGCAAAAGGGACGGAGGTCCATGCCGTGGGTATGGGAGCCGGCGTAATGGTTGATGACCAGGATATTCACGGTGACCCGATGCGGTCTCCGGCCGGCCGGGCTTGCTTCCAGAGGTTCAGCACGTTTCGGATCTTGCCGCCGTGGTTGGCAATCGAATCGGCGTTCACCAGGCGAAGCTTGGCCGACGGGCCCAGGACGGACTGAAGTGCGCGTGCGATGCGCGCTTGCCGACTCCGGTCGGGATCGCCGACCAGGAGCACCGAGTACTCTTCTTGGCTTGTTTGCCGGACCTGGTAGTTCTCGAAAGCCGCCAAATGGGGCTTGATCGAAGTCCTGATCGTCACCGGCAGAACGCGCCGCCCGTCCGCCGCATAGATGACCTCGTCAGAACGGCCGACGATCCGCTTGATCTTAAGCGGCAGGCCCCTGCCGCAAGGGCAAGGGCCGGCCGGCTCCAGCTCGACAAGATCTTCGATGCGGTAACGGATGAAAGGCATGACGTCGTTCCACAACGAAGTCCCCACGACGTAGTGCAGTCCGGTCGTTTCCTCGCGATCGAACTCCATGATGCCGAGTTCCGAGACCTCGTGGAACCCGCTGTGGTGCTCGCACTCCTGTGCAGCGACGACGGCCTCGCCCGTGCCGTAGCTCTCGAACACCGGGGCCCCGAAAGCTTCTCCGATCTCCGCCCGCTCAGTCTCCTCCAAGGTCTCTCCCGTGCAGCATACGGCCCTCAGTCGGGTCGCGAGTCCGCGTCCTCGCGCCAGGATCCGACTGGCGAGGAAGTGCAGCCCGCTCGGATGCCCCTGAACGAACACTGGGGCGAAATCGTCGAGCCTGTCGAGGTAGCGGTCAACCGTCGCCTCGTCGAGGTGATGGACGGAGAGCAGGAGCTGGCGTTCCGCGCGGTTGACGACCCAGTAGGGCGGTCGTTGCGTGAACCAACGGCCACCGATGGTTGCCCGCTTGCTGCCCAACGGCACCTGTGCCCAGGCGTACTGCCGCCACGCCATGGCGGAAAGGAGGTTGTATGCCACCCGGGGACGATAAAAGTCCAGACGCTGCCCGGTCGTCCCGCTGGTGGAGTGCCGCTGGGCCCTCTTGGCGCGAAGCCGCTCGTGCAACAGGCGACGGTAGTTCCGACGGAGGTCGTCCTTGGTGAGGACGGGCAGCGCCTCGAGGTCCTCGGGTGTGCGGAAATCGTCCGCACTCAAGCGGTGTTCCCGAAAGTAGTCCCGGTAGTACGGGACGTGAGCCGACACCTCGCGGAGCAGCCGACGCAGTTGCCCCATCTGCCAAGCTGCCAGGGCATCCGGGTCCCAGTGCTGCGTCTCGTTGAGCCATCTCAGCAGCTCCCGGAAGCGACCGCCGAAGCGGCGCCCCCGCAGCACGTACCCGTAGGCGTTGACGGCCAATCCGCGGAACGGGGCGGGAACGCGGTAATACGCCTCCCGAAACCATCGTCCGAGACGCTTCATCTTCGGCCCCCCCGGAGCAGGTTCCACGCTCCCCGCCACGCCAGCAAGAACCTGCGGAGTACGAAGGCCAGCGCGGCCCGCGGTCCCCGCTCCCGGTAGGTGCAAACAAGCCGTTCGAATTGGGACGCCGTCACGGCGGACACGTAGCGGAAAGGATAGCCGCGCCTGTACCACCGCGACGACAGGCTTCTCGACACCCGATCGACGCCTGCTTCGATCTTGCGCGACGTGCCGGGATCGGCAGGCAGCACGGTGGCGTCGTCTGCGGCACAGGTGGGCACCAGGCGGAAGCTGCGGATCTCCGGTGGATTCACCTCGACGCTTAGAATCCCGCTGCGACGCCTCCGCGGAACACGGCTGTCGAAGACGAAGTCGCCGAGGCTGTACCAGATCAGAACGTTCTCGCCGACCGTTTCATAGCCACCCAGCACATGGGGGTGGTGTGTCACGATCAGGTTGGCACCGAGGCCGCTGAGTTGTCTGAGCCGCGCTCGCACCGATGGCGGAGGATACGGGACGTACTCCGTGCCCCCGTGAAACAGCACGACGACAAAGCCCGCCGAGCCGGCGGCGCGGCGGATCGCGTCGTCGAGCCGCCGGTCTTCGGCAAGGGGGACGGTGAATCGGGACCCCGGCGGGACCCGCAGATTGCGCCGGCTGGTGCAGCCGAAGACGGCCAGCGTCGCGGCCGAAGTCGCCAGCAGGAGCGGCTCGTAGGCGCGGTCGGGGTCTTCGGACACACCCACCTGCCGGATGCCTTGGGACGCCAACGCCCCCAGGGTTTCGGCGATTCCGTCGTCACCGCAATCGAACACGTGGTTGTTGGCCAGCGAGAGCACGTCGAAGTGAGTGAGGAAATTGGCCCCGGTGATTGGGGCCCTGAACGCCCGCGGCCGCGTCGGCGAGGCGATTGCCGCCAGCGGGCTTTCCAGATTGCCGAAACGCAGGTCGGCGTCCTTCAACAACTTTTCCACCTCGGAGGAGAGAATCGACGGTCGGCCCGCCGCGGCCCGCTCGGTCAGTCCCCGCGCGAGCATAACGTCTCCGACGAAGTTGAGGTGAAGCGTGGGCTTCTTCCCGTTCGGCTCTTCCACATGCGCCTCTCGGGCCGTCGGCCCTACAGATCGTGAAAGGAAATCAGCTCGACGCCGTTGTCGCGCACGGCGCCTGCGATCTCGGGTGACGTCAGCACTTCGACCTCGCGTTGCCGCTCGTCGACGTACTTCGCGTGCGCCCGCAACACGTCGTCGGGGTAGCCGGGGTGACAATAGATCTCATTCACGCCGGGAGGCAGCAGTTGCATCACTGCGGTCCAGGTGTCGGCGTGGTACTTCATCGAGCCGTCGGCGTAGGCCGGCGTGATCAGCCGGTCGGCCGCCTTGAAGCCCCGCCGCCGCGCCAGGGCCGTCGCCAGACGACCGCCGAGGTGCGTTGCCATCCGAACCGGGTGGCGGGCGTAGTATCGGCAGAGCAGCTTCCAGCGGCGCGAGGCGTCGCGCACCAGCAGGTAACGGCGATGGCTTCGCAGGCACCGGATGCCGTGCCGTCGGGCCACCTTCATGGCCGCGAAGAAATACGGGGGATAGAGGTGCTTATTCTGGTGGCCGTCCCAGTGCGTCGGCCGCACCCCCAACTCGTGCATCCGCCGGACCTGGGCGTCCAACTCCGCAACCATGTGTTTGCGAGAGATCCTTCCCGTCATCAGCCGCTTCACGAAGCGATCGCGCCAGAACTCGCCGCCGGCGTCGACGAGGCTGGAAATCTCGGAGCAGGGCGAGATGGGTTTGCCCACGCTGAGATTCAGGTGGATCCCCACGCTGACCTCCGGAAACCGCTCGACGAGCGCCGGAAGCTCCTCGATGTAAGGGAAATTGGCGTTGCAGCTCACGCTCGTCACCACCCCGCCGGAAATCGCGTCGCGAATCCCGCGATTCACGCCGGGCGCGAACCCGAACCCGTCGGCATTGACGATCAGCCTCCTAGGCATGACGGTTCTTCGGCCGGAGCTGCTCGTAGGCATCCAACATCTTGCCGGCCTCCGAATGTTCCCAGTTCAGCCGGGTGCGGATCAGGGCCTCGCCCGCGGCGCCGATGGAACGGGCGGCCGCCGCGTCCGACAGCAGACGCGACACCGCGTCGGCATAGTCCGCCGGATCGTCCGACTCGACGAGGACCGCTTCCTCACCGTCCTTCAACAAACGCTTCAGCTCCGGCAGAGCCGTCGTCACGGCCGGCACGCTGAAGAGCATGTACTCGAACACCTTCATCGGAATGGCTACCAGGAAACGCTTCTCGAGCGGGTGGTAGTTGAAGCCGACGCGCGACCGGGCCAAGTAGCTGAGAACCGTTTCGTGCGGCACTCGCTCGACCAGGACTAGATGACGCCGGACAAACGAACCGTCGTAGTTGTCGACAATCCACCGTTTCATGCTCTCGCGCAATCCCACGAACAACCACCGGAATCCGGGGCGGCGGGCGGCCAGCCTCTCGGCCACGGAGAGTGTGAATCGCAGCCGCGGCTCGGAGATCGCCCCCACAAACACGACGTCGTACTCCTTGTGATCCGCGTCCCGTCGCTGCTCGCCACACTCGCCGGCGTCGACCAGCGGGAGATTCTGCAGCACGACGCTCCGGGGCAGCCTGCCGAACTCCCCGGCCAGCGAGACGGTCGGAAAGACCGTCAGGTCAAAGAACCGAATCGGCACGCGTTCCAGCAGCATGTGCCAGAACGCCCGTCGCAACCTCCGGCCCACCGTCCTTCCACTTCGGGCGGGAATCACCTCGGAAAAGTACTCGTGCATGTCGTAGACGATGCGAGCCCCCGTTCGGAGCTTCAACAGCAGGCCGACGGGTATCAGCTCCGGGTCGTGCAGGTGATACACGTCGGCCCGTTCCCGAAGCGCCGCCCGGTAGACGCGGAGCATGCACACCAGCCGCCCTTTCAGCCCTCGCTGCGTCGCCGGGATGGGACGCAGCCGGACGCCGTCAAGGTCCGCTGGTCCGTCGTGCCGGCCGACCAGCACGACGTCGTAACCCGCCCTGGCAAGCGTGCGGCATTCCTTATGGAAGATCCGCGGATCCAACGCGGAGTGCGCAGAGGTCAGGTGACAAACTCGCAATCGAGGTCCGGAAGTCATTCTCTGGCGATTCTTCACTGCATCGCGGCGGGTGGTTCGCGCGGCCCCGGTCAACTCCGCGTCGTCTCGCGGCACGCGACATAGTCCGTAATCGCTTGCATGAGGGGCGCCGATCCCCAGCGCGCCGATTGGATGTGATAGGGCCGGCCGAAGAACCGGTAGCAGGCGACGTCACCCGTCTTCCGGTCGACGAAACGGTCTATGGCGTTGGCGAGCAGCCGGGGGGCCATTTTTCCCGCTTTGGCCGCCGCGGCACGGGAACGACCGCCGGCGCCGTCAAGGTACGCCGACAGCGCCGAGACTCCTTCCGAATAGCCGACGACCCCGCACGGTCGCCTCCGGCCGATCATGTGCCGTCCGCGGCCGTCGGGTCGGAAGAGGTTTTCCAGGTAGAACTCCACCCCCAGGTCCAGGGCTTTCCGCGCCGCCTCGGCCAGGGACGGCGGCAGTGCCCCCGATCCCACCAGCCGCGTCAGGGCCCCGAGATTCATTGCCGTGTGGTGGTTGTCGATGATCCGGGCGCCTCCAAGGTTCTCGTAATGCCGGCGCGTGCAGTAGTACCATGATCCGTCGGGGAGCTGCTCTGAGACGATCATCCGCGTCAGGCCTTCGAGCGATGTCTGCATGGCGGGGGTCCGCTCCGCGCCGGGAACCGCCGCCAGGAGGACCGCCGCGTCGGCGCCGGTATTGATCACCTCGTCACGTGTATCGGGGTAGTAGCTCACGGTGCAAGAGCCGTCGGAGCACGTGTTCCACCGATGGTACGCCAGCAGCGCCCTGGCGGCGCTAATCCCGGCGTGCGTCAGGTCGGGCTGACCGAGGGTCTCTCCCGCATAGAGGAGCATCAGCCCCACCCGGGCCGTGTGGTGTCCGCAGGAAGGCGGCACCCCCGGATCCAAACCCCCGCGCCACGTTCCGGCGTGGTGCATGTAGGGGTGTCGCCAACAGACATGCTCGGCATCGAGGCGCAACTCCAGCGCTCGGCGGCATACTTCTTCCACGGACTGCGCGATGTTGTCCGGAGGCGCGGACAACCGCCCCCGCACAGTGTAGGTCATGCCCAGGTGATAGAACAGGCTTGGCACCACCTGCTTGGGAATGCCGAGTACCCGCCGCCACAGCTTGGGCGAGGCGAGTTCCAATGCCTGGAGGGGCTTCAACAGCAGGCGTCCTGCCTTGCCGGCGGCGAGTCTGCGCACGACGGGATGGCTTTGCACGTCCCCGAAGTCGTACCGCGCGTAACCCAGTTCGCGATTGCGCGCGTCCAGACGGCCCCATAGCGTCAGAAGCTGTTCGGAACTCTGCTGCTCGGTAAAGCCGATGGTAACCGCCACGTCAAGTCGTTTGCCGAGGCTCGGACGTGCCGGGAATCGCTCGCGGCCTTGGGCCGGCGCGGAAAACCTCCCCAGACGTCGTTTTCTCGCGTTGCCGCGCCACCAAAGCGAGAAGAGGAATGAGCCACAGGCCGCCGGTTATAAGCCCCGTGGTAAACACCCCTTCGGAGAGCAGGAGTGCCTTGAGGATGAACAAGACGAAGAACGGCAGCACGGTAAGGTTCTGTATGCGGAACACGAGTGCAAAGAGGTCGAAGAGTAACACGCCGGCCACGCAGAGCGGTACCGTGAACAAACCGAACAAGATGTAGTACGCCCCCACGAAGTTCGTGTTGCAGATCGTCGTCGGCCCGCCGCCGGAGACGTACTGCCGCCCGATCTCGTTGCTCACGTTTTCGTAGGGGGTACCGGCCAAGATGGCGAGAGGCCGAATTCCGGCCAGGCCTCGATACTCGCTCACCTGCGTGTGATAGACGTACATCTTGACCGTGTGGGCGGGCCCCAGGATGCTCCTGCCGAACAGGATGCTGTTGATGCGCTCGGCATAGGCGGCCGGCGTCAACTCACGTCCCTCCCGTTTCAACGAGATATAGGCGGGTCCCAAGCTGACTAGCGCGCCGCAGAGCGCGATGTACAAGGCCGTACGGAGCATACGGATCCGCTTCGCCCGCAGAAGGAAATAGGTGACCAGCACGACCAGCACCGCCTGCGCAACACCGCCCCGGTTTGCGGAGAGGAACGTGGAAAGCGCCGCCAGCGAACCGAACAACAGATAGTCGAGCCGCCCTCGCTGCAAGAGCATGACCGTTGCCCCCGCGAGCAGCATTGGTGCGAACGTGTTGTAGTTCCAACTGTACAGGTAGATCAGTGTTTCGCTCGGCAGGAGCTTCCAGCTCGCTTCCCGCGCCGCCGTCAACTCCGTCGGGCTCGTAAAGAGGTAATACAGGCCCGTCTCCGTGAACGGTATCGTTAGGAAGTACCAGAGCATCGTGAGCAGGGTCACGGTGAGCAGGATGGCGGTCAGGTGGCCGGGCCAAACCTGCTTGGATTCGATCTGACGCCGCATCCTCGCCCACGTGGCCCGCATGCGCCGGTCGCCCGCCATGAGCAGGGGAATCGCAACGACCAGGTACAGCAGCGCGAATCCGTGGATTATGAATGTGTAGTGCCAGGGCGTGGGCGCCGTCTCGGCCACCTTACGCAGATAGAAGATGCTGGGCCACTGCACGCGCAGCGCGTAAGCGCCGAAAATGAGCAGAGAGGGCCGCAGATACCAGTGCACCCTTCTGACGGCGATGGCCGACAAGACCGCGAACACCAGCACGCTGCAGGCGACGGCAAAGACCGTTGCCGCATCGGCCGGCGGGAGCGAGAAGTCTCCCATAGTGTCAAAGAGCTGTTTCTGATTCATAGCGTCGGTATCGAGCTAGCGTGATGGCTGCCCCCCCAGGAGCCGCAGAACCGCCGCCCCCAGCTTTCGGAGCATCGGACGTGCGTCAAAAAGCCTAAGCCGCGCAAACACTGGGGCGGCGAGAAGTCCCCATACCGTGCCGCCGACGAGCAAGGAAACGAGGTCGGGAACGTCCCAGGTCATCCGTACCGCGGCCGCGCCGGCGGTGGGGATCGCGGTGGCCAGCGCGACCTTTCCCAGACCTTGCCAGGGAAGCACGTCCCGCAAACCGCACTTGAAAATCTGACTGAAGCTTACAAGCAAGTAGGGTACAGCCACGATGTAGACGACCAGTGCGTTGGCGGCGGCGGCTCCGACGATGCCGTAGTAGCTCGCGCCGAGCCACGCCAAAACCGTCCCCATCGCCGCCATGGCCGACGACAGCCCGAGCAGTTGGCGGCCCCTGTTCGCGCTAATGAAGATGGCATGGTATAGGGAGATGCGCACGGGAAAACGAAGAAGATAGATACGGAACGGGACGGCGCTTTCCCCGTAGTCGTCGCCGTACAGCAGGCGCATCACTTCCGGCGCAAAGACGAATGCGAAAGCCGTCAACGGGAAAATGATCGCGGCGCACTTCGTCCACGCGCGGTGCGCCAGAGCGAGCATTTCCGTCAAACGGCCGTCCTTGTGCAGCTTGGTGCAGTCGACCATCAGGACGGAAACCGCAGCCCCCACGGCAATGCCGACCAATGGGAGGTCGATGGCGCCGTTGACGTAGACGGCGAACACCCCGGGCAGACACACCGCCGAGACGATAATCTTGTCGACGTTGACCGCGATCAAGTCGGCGATCACGGAAAGCCCCAGCGGAACGCCGAATCGCAACTGGCTGCCCATTCCCCGAAGTGTCGGCCGCGCATTGCCCGGACAAGCGCGGAACATCAAGCATAACGCCGCCGAGGTGGTCACCGCTCCTGCGATTACCAGCGCCGCGACCGCCGTCTCCGGGCGTGGCCAGAGGAGGCAAGGAATGACAACCGCAACCAGCATGGCCAGCCGGCTGACGACGTTGAACCCCGCCACCTGAACCGAGCGGCCCCGAGCCATCAGGCAAGCGCTGAGCGACTTGGCCGGCAGCATCAGGAGCGGATACGGCGCCAGGATCAGGATCGTTCCCGCAAGCCCGGGGTTGTTGAACCATCGGGCAAGCAGACGGTTGCCACCGAGTGCGAAGAGCCCACCAAGCACGAGACCCCCGGTAGCAAGCAACAGCAGGTTTTCGGCCAACACGCCGCGGGGTCTGACCTCTTCGGCGGGCAAGAAGTAATACAGGGCCCGATCGAGCCCCAGCACCGCAAACGGCGCCGCGAACGTGTAGACCAGCAACGTCTGCCGGAAGGTGGCGTAGTCCACCTTGTCCAGGAGCCGTGCCAACACCGCCGCAATCACCAGCAGCACGAGTGTGCCGAGTGCTTGTCCCGATGCGAGAACAATCGTCTTGGCGGAGCGGGACTCGATCATGTGCTGCTCCGCGCGACATGGAAATCACCGTTCTCCGTGTTGTAAGATTGTGGTGCGATTATACCCATTTAAACCACTTGTCCGGCGACGCTGCGCCCGATTGCGACCGGAACCCGACGGCCAGAACGGATCGCCGCCTGGTCGCGATGGCCGTTCGGCCGTGCCGAATCCTCCCCGGCCCTTTGAGGCGTGACGCGACGCCGCGTTCCGCCTCGCCCGGCGAGCCGGGCTATTCGCCCTCGTTGACCCAGGCGTGCATCTGCCCCGCGAGATCGAGGAGCCTTCTCTCGGCGGCCAAGGCGTCGTAAGCCTGGGTCTGCATGAGGACTTTGATCAGCGGGGGCCAGACCTCTCGCCCTCGCAAGGCCCAGCGGGCCCCCAGCATGTCCCCCCGACCGAAGATAATGTAGTCATCGAG
>Ga0180438_10001657_pt1 | contig 38939 bp, 59 predicted proteins | sample SS_ome_12_FD_132455 | JGI IMG/M metagenome (GOLD analysis project Ga0180438, IMG submission 132455) | Hypersaline lake sediment archaeal communities from the Salton Sea, California, USA - SS_3_D_2 metaG | ecosystem: Environmental > Aquatic > Non-marine Saline and Alkaline > Hypersaline >... | reverse complement strand
TGTACACCCCCTTGTCCCCGCCTTTATCGTAGCCTTGTCCTGGCATGTTAGTTTGGACGAGTTCTCCAGAGTCGAGGTCCAACATGGTGTAGGTTGTTTTTGTTTCTGTTAGGTCCCCTTCTTTGCCCACGATTTCAGCGCTAGGTATGACCATGATCTTGTGTTTGACGCATAGTTTGGAGAACGCCTCCATGGCGTCTGACTCAAGCACGTAGTTGTAGTTGTGAAACGAGTTGAAGCCGTTTTTGGGTAGGCGATGGAGGTCTCCTGCTATGGCCAATAGTTTAGCAGCAAGGGACGTGAGCTTCACACTGCGTTGAGTCGTTTCAGCTTCCATACGTTGCCTCCTTGGTCAATGCCGATAAGGTTTTGAGCATCCACTTGGATTGTCTTTAGGCGTAGTTCATCGCTTTTTGGTTTTGATGTTTTCTTAGGAGAGTTGGTTTTCTTTTTTCTCCCTGGCAAAAGCAGGTGGGAGTTTTTTGTTGCCCAGTCTTTTAGCAGTTCTCTGTTGAATAGAAACCGGTTGTTAAGGCGCTTGCATGGGAGGCCGCTATTCCGCCTCCATCGCGTTAGTTGGTTGTAAGAGCACCGCAAGTATCTGATGGCGTCGTTAGCTCTCCAGTTCCAACGGAACACTTTGACTTCGCTTGCCTCGTGATGGTTTAGGTTCATTGTCGGTCTCCTCTTCAAGGGTTAGTTTAGTTGGGAGCTCTTCCTGCATGGGGGGCTCTGGCTTGCCACCCACGAATTGGTACAGCTCCATTGCGGACTTAAAGGCGGCAATGCCTTCCATAGTCTGTTCAATCGAAAATGGGATCCACTGGTACCCCTTTTTCGTTGTTGATTTTAGGTGCAGGATGCCCCCATGGACGAGGTCTATCTCCTCCTTGGCATCCCAAAAGAATTTCGTATAGGCAGCGACTTGTGCCTTATGTGATGGGTAAATCCCTGAAGAGGTTTTAATGTCTACTACATAGACCTTGCCGTCTATTTCGCAGATTATGTCTGCCCTTCCGGCGGCGTATTGGGCTGAAACAAACTGCTCTACGGCTATGATTTTTGGCTTGGTCTCTCGATACCAGCCGACGAACCCTTCCACCATTTTGATTTCATCTTTGCCATGTAATCTAGGTTCCGGGTACCAGACACTTTCTTTCATCAAGACTTCGCAAGCAGCGTGAACTTTAGTTCCCCGTTCTGCTGCTTCATCTCTTATTCGGTCAGCTGTTTCGGCGTCTGGTTGGTTTTTGAGCCATTTGGTTAGGCCGTAGCTTGTTGGGAATCCTAGTTTTAGGATGGTTGTTACTGAGGGTACCCAATGTTTGCCGAGCCAGTACCATCTGAGTCCGGCTTGTTCACGTGTTTCTCCGATCTCTGGTACGGCGGTCATGGGTATCTCCTTTTAGGATGGTTTTGATTTTGGCTCCTGTTTCCTTGCCTTGGTCGAACGCTTTTTTGCAGGCTCCAGCCCATGTTATGGTGACTGGTGCGTCAAACATAGCTACGCACAGCCCATCTCTGAAGGCTGTAGTGACCATGCGGTCGAGGTCAATCTCAGTGTTTGCTGGGAGATTTATCTTCATCCTGATCTCCAAAGACTGAGTTGTATGTGGTTTGCAGGATGCGCTCTATACTATCGAGGTGGTCTCTTAGAGACTTCAGCGCTGTATTGGCTCCATCGAGGAAGCCCTTGCCGTATTGGCCGTGTTGTGTGAAGTCGTCAGCGTTGGCAGTGGTGGATTTGACAATATCGTCGCATGTTCCTCTAAGGTTCTCCAGCGTCGTCTTTGCCAGCGAAATCTCGAAGTCCAAGATTATTTTGTCTTTTTTTCCAGTCAAGAAGTGCCTCCTTTCGGATTCGATACCTTCCGCGCGGGACGAACCGCACGGCGCATTGTCGGATGCCTCCAAGGTCTTTTTTCAGGTAATGGATAAGTAAGTTCCTGCTTATCCCAAGGATCTCAGCGGCCTCAGTGGTACTAATGAACTCCATTAAGGACTCCTTTTACTAGTTTTGAACAATTTGTCAAGTTTCTCTCTAGCGTCACAAAGAAACTTAAACATTGTGGCAACGATTTTCATATCGTGTTCATCGAGTGGGGAGAAAACCATCATGTCGAGGTGTCCTTTTAGTCTCAGTCCCAGTCGGTGGTCGTCCAGCTCGATCAGTTGATAGCGGGTTTTCATTGGTTGTATCCTCCCATGAAAAGCGTGGTAATTCCTTGATTCTTTTGACTTTATATCCGTTGGCTTTGAACACTCTATACATGGATAGTTCGCAGTCATTGAGTCCGACCATGACGAAGTCGGCTCCTGGGATTGTTGGGTCGTTGTATATGACCTCATAGCGTTTCATGGATGCCTCCTTTCGGTTGGTGTGTTGTTATCGGTGGATAATGCCTTTGCAGACGTATTTCCTGCATTTTTCAATGGATGGGACGAGGACGGTTGTATATGGGGCGATGACTCCGCCCATAGCCTGGTCGTGTTCTCCTATGAGCTCGTAGCCGTCAGGGCATATATTGTCTGCTGCTTCAGTCCAGAACCTTTCAGTGCGGCAATTTTCGCAGCACAGTGTGAACATTTCGCCTTCCCATGCTCGGAGCACAGGTTTAGCGCAGCCAGCTAGGGTTAAAAGTGCAAGGATAATGCAGAGGTAGCGCATGTTAGTCCTCCTTTCTGTATGCTGGTCGGTTGGTCATTGGTGGGTTTGGGTTTGTTGTGAATTGGATTTGTCTTAGAAGTTCTTTGGCTTTGGTTGTGTGTGGTCCTCCTTTTTTGATGGCTTCCAGTGCTTTGGTTGCCAGGTCGTTGATGTAATCATCTTGTTCTCTGAGTAATTGTCTTAGTCCTTCGGCGGTAATGGTCATTTTGTTCTCCCCATAACCTCGTATGCGAGTCCGGCCATCATTTGGATGGGCAGTCTGGCGTATTTTGCTTTGCTGTTTTCGCTGATATTTTCCCAGACTGCTTTGATGGCGTTGGCTGTGAAGAGGTCGATCATCACGCCATCTATTTTGGCGTATTGTTTGTTGTTAATGATATTGATAACTTTTTGGATCTTGTTGGTCATAAAGTCCTCCTGTCCTTCGAAGCACGCGTTTTTATTACCATCCCCAGTCTCGCTCGTGAGCTGTTTCGAGCGTGCCGCAGTAGTGGCCCCTGTGGATAACTCCATAGGCTTTGATTCCAAAGATATTGCCGTCTTTGTCGATCATGTATTTACCCGAGGTGCCTACATCGACTTTGGTGTATTTCCTGCCAGGGACAATGCGGGTCCGTGCGTTGGCGATGTTTGCGTCGCAGGCTAGGTCCATTTTGTGGAGTCTTGCGATTTGGTGTTCCTCGACTAGTTTGGCGAACTCTTTAATGGTCATTACGGCCTCCTTTTATAGGGTTTATTCCATTTCCCTAGATGTATATGGTAGTAATAATTGGGAATTGAGCCATAGTCGGCATCTTCAACGATGGTTCGGACTGGTTTGGTCTCAAGGATGGTTGCCTTGATGGTATTCAGGAGCTCCAGGGCCTCCCCTTCCCAGTTAGTGTCTAGGTAGTAGTGGTTGATTTGGAGGTATGGTTTGAGTCTGAGGGTTGCTTTTTGGTCCTCGACCTCTTGGTCGGTTGGCCAGTGTCCGTATTTTGGTGGGAACAGCATGTAGTCAGTGAAGTCTATTGGTCCGGCCATGATGGCCACTGTTACGCTTGAGTGGTTGCTGCTTTTCGAGACGGACAATTTCCAGTCTGGGAGTTTGTCTTTGAGGGCCTTGCGGATTGCCCGGACCTCTTCGGTGTATATGTATGGCATCATTTGCCTCCTTTCGTCTCGAAGTAACCATTGCAGGCTTTGAGCCAACCACTTAGCTCAAGAGCCCAGTCATGGTTAGTCTTGCCGGTAAGGTTTTTGAACCAGTGTTTCCAGCCGGTTTTTCCGCCATCGGTGTATTTCATGTTGATAAGGGCGCGTCCGTTGTCCCGAATAGAGATGTAATCAACGGTACCATTGGCCTTGATCCGGGTTAACCGAGCGATTTCGTTGCCATTTGCTGACAGTTTCGCCATTTCATGCCTCCTTTTTAGTAAAATTCGCGTTCCATCTTATCCGTAGCCGGTTCAGTGGGTTTATCAGCGCAAACGTAGCAGTAGGTCTCGGTGTGTCTCATTGTTGCCTCCGTTTCTTTTGGTTTCCTTTCCATCCATCTTTAAATTACCAGTTCTCACAAAGAGAGTCAAGAGAATAATGAACACAAAGAGAACAAAGTATATCTTATAGTGTTGTTGGTGATAATTGTGGTAAGGTTGGTTCGTGCCAAAGGCAAAGAGATCACTCTCCCGCCCACTGAAAAAGCGCGGGCGGAAGGGAATGTACAACCAAACGCGCGTTGCGTTGATCTGTAACGCAATCGCTAAGGGCAACCTTATTCAGACAGCCGCAGCGGCCGCAGGCATCAACAAAGCCACACTCTATGAATGGAAAAAGAAGTACCCAGAATTTAACGACGCCATAGAGCTCGCTGAAGCAGCCGCAGAAATGGAACTGCTCAATGTACCATGGGAAGCAGCGACTAAAGATAAAAACTGGCGAGCCGCACTAGAACTCATGCAACGACGTTTCCGCAAACATTGGGCACCATCCAGCGAAAAACTACCACCCACTCAACCCATTACAATCAACTTCAACCTGCCCCGCCCCGCTCACGTCCTGACCGTAGACTCCACAGCTAAACACCTACCACAAAACACAACTAACCAAACCAACAACCAAACAAACAATACCTCCAAAAAATAAATAACAAGTGAAACAAAAAAAACAAAATACGAAAAAAATGGAGGGGACGGGCCATAGCACCGAACATGGACCCGACCGGGTGGTCAGTCTGGAGGACCACAAAGAGTCTAAGCGTTTGGATTTACTGGAGAACTTTAGAGACTGGCTTGCCGGTGCTTTGGTTGAATGTGATAACGAGGAAGTGTTATCAATGTTTTACACCTTACACGTTGATATTGCTAAGGATTCGGACGGCCTATTAGTCCACGTCACTGGTACTTACGAGTAATCCCTTAATAGTTTCGGGCGGTTAAGGCCAAAGTTTACATAATGCCTATTATGCGACGTTGGCTGGCGGGGGGCTATAATTGTTTCACGTGAAACGTATGGTAGCGTAATGTATGGCACCCTAAATAGCTGATTTTATTAGGAGCAAATAACTATCGGCATTTAACCTCGCCCGCGCATATAAGAGGTCCCACCCCGTCAAACTCGTCTCTTTCGTTCCGCACCGCGTCATAATCTTTATATAATGGGTCCCATCTGTGGAGTTATTTTCTTTTCAGAATACTGTGGGAAGGTGTTTTTTCTTGTCATCAATACTCACCCTGTGGAATACTGGGGTTATCTATGAAAAGAGATACAGACAGTAAGGTAATAGACAGTGGTGATATGCTTTTGAGTTTAAGGGAGGCTGCTAGGCGTTTAGGGGTGAAGCCTGCCACGGTTAGGACGTGGGTATGGCGAGGTCGTGTGAAGCCGGTGAAGGTTGGTAATCGGAACATGTTTCGTTTGAGTGATGTGGAGCATTGGGTACGTGAGGGTGTATGACTGTGGCATCTAGTTTCACGTGTACTGATGCGTCGCAGATGGAACAAACCCTATGAGAGGACTGGTGGAGATGAACCCGCGTGTTTGACTCCATTTTTCACGCGGGAAGGTCTGCTCAGTCACGGTGGCTGTGTGGGCCGGGTCTGCGTGAACCGGTTGCTAAGTCGCAGACCTTTTGGCGTGGGGCGGCTGATCGGCGTTTCGGTCGCCCTTGCGCCTACAACACTAAGTCCTTGGGGGCGGTGACTGAGTTTAACTTTCATTTAAGAAATGAAAACCCTAACACCTTGGAAACTGCCCCCTTGGAGACAACAAAAAGCTTTAATAACGATCTGCACTACTAAAGGAAAACGGCGAACGCTTTAATAATGGAGGCAATTATTGGTGGGCGGTCCTTAGCAGGCGAAAAGGGGAAATAGCTCGCCCTGAATGATGGCCGGAAAAGGATAACCAAAGGGAACAACCGCCGCCCACTGCATTAAATGGAGGCAATATGACTGAGCTAGAAGCAATCCAAGAACGAGTAGCGAGATACAGGAAAGCAGTCATGGTCCTTGTGAAAACACTGGAATATTATGCAGACGAAACCTACGACCACGAGAACGGACCAGAGCCAGCACAGATGGCCATAGAGGATGTCCGTAAGATACTCAGCGGAGAGAAGTGATGGCATCAATCATGAGCATGGTAAGGAAGTTGAAAAAGGCGCGTGGGGAGATGGCAGACCATGAAGCTTGGTCGTGGTGTCCTGAAGATACGAAGGAATACCCAAATAGAGAGGAAAGTAATTTGTGAACAAAACATTCCACGATAAGTTCAGAGCTAACATGCAAGCCCTTGGTCTACCGGCACCAAAGGAACTGTTCGCCACGCTCGCAGCCACACTGGCCACACTCAAGATGGCTGTCTCCCTTATAGGGAAACTGGGCAAAGGAGCTACTGTAGCTGAGGTATTCGGGGCAGGTATCGCCGCAGAGAAAATGGCTCTCATAGCTGCACTACCAGCTATCTACTACCTGGGAGCCTGCATAGGATCTCTAGCTGTAGCTACCGGAGAGAAACTGGCAGACCAAGTAACATACCCGTTAACCACCGCGCTTAACACCTGTAGCAAGCACGAGATCCCCTGGGTTGAAGCGCTGATGCACTCCGAGAACAGGCCGTTTAGAAAGAAGCAGAGGATAGCATGACTTGGGTAATTGTAACTGCGGTGACGCTACTTGTACTTTCGATTGTCGTAGAGGCTAAGGTTTTGCTGGTCCTTTACGGCGCCGCGCTGGCTGTCGGGATCGTGATCTTTTGCATTGATAGGATGAAGAGATGAGCAGCTTTATAGATGACTTAAAATGCATCGGAGTATGTCAAGAGGCGATCAAGTGGGCAGCCAACTATAAAACGATAGAGGAAGCATGGAACGTCTGTGACAGAGGAGACTGGTTACTCTGGTACGCCGGGAAGATGGCAGGTAAACCAGGTAGTGATAGCCGCAAGAAATTAACTCTAGCTGCTTGTCAATGTGCCAGGCTGGCTCTGCCATATACAGACGATGATAGAGCAGAACAGGCTATAGTCATAGCAGAGCAGTGGGCTCTTGGGGATGAGTCTGTGACGCTTAAGGATGTTAAAAAATGCGTCTCAGCCGCCTACAACACCTACGCCGCCTCCTACAACGCCTACGCCTCCTACGCCGCCTACGCCTCCGCCTACGCCTCCTACGCCGCCTACTACGCCTCCTACGCCGCCTCCTCCTGCGCCGCCTACTACGCCGCCGCCTCCTCCTACGCCGCCTCCTCCTACGCCGCCGCAAAGAAAGAAGTTTTGAAACAGTGTGCAGATATAGTCAGAGAGTTTTACCCAGAACCGCCGGAGGAAAGCGATGAAACTCCCACAGATTGAAGAGCTGAAGAGGTTGGCAACAGACGCAATTTCTCTTGGTAAACAGGTCAACGCTAGTTGGGAAGATTGGTATAAGCCAGGAAGTTTCCCCGATAAGATAGGAGACATGGTAGACCAGCATTATATCGCCAAAGTAAGTCCTGAAACGATACTTGAACTCATTGAGTATATTGAAAAGCTCGAAAGGCTTGTTGAGGAGACACGGAAAGCACCTTGCATATATTGTAGTGGGGGCATGGATGACTGACAAACTCCAAAAGTTCACGAAAAGGAGAAAGTCGATGAAAAGGACAATAGAGATTAGTGAAGAGACTTACGAGAACATCAAAGACCAACTAGGTGAGGAGTGCATGAAAGACCTAACAAGCCTCGATGACCTCGTTGGAGAAAAGTGGTTTTTCCGTACCGTGACATACCACTTGGTTGGTAGAGTCAAAAAACGCATTGGCAACTTTTACGAACTGGAGGACGCGTCTTGGGTTGCCGACTCTGGCAGATTTATGAACGCCATCAAGGATGGTGAGCTAAATGAAGTTGAGCCAGTAGGCAGGGCGCTGATTAATCTCGACTCCGTTACCGATGCGTTCCCGTGGGTTCATCCACTACCCATAAAACAGAAATGAAAATTGCGATGTTAGAAATCGGGAGCAGGAGCAGGAGCGGGAGCTGGAGCAGGAGCTGGATCTGGGGCGAGATCTGGAGCCATTGAACCTACAACGAAAAGAGCAAAAATGATTAGGTTGCCTGGATATTACACTTCGGGGTCGAGGTCGTGGTCGCGGTCGGCGTCTGGGGCGTGGTCGGGGTCATGGTAATCAAACCCACATGGACGGCCGCGAGGTTAATTCATGGGGATGATGACTAGGGAAGTGGTCGTCCGTGTGGGGGATAAAGGAACACAATGAAACCAATTAGAGTCTGCCATGTAGGAGCTCACCGCTGCCCACGAACCCTAAAGCTGGCCCACGTCCAGCAAAAGCGAGGTGAGATCATCCCCTATAGGATAGGCTTCCAACAAGGGGCATCACAAACCGTTGCTCCCTTCGAGAAGATCATAGAGCCTTCAACACTCCCAATTAAAACCGAGCCAGGCCAACCACGCATAGAAGCCAAAATACTCAAGCTCGATGAGGCCGTAAAGGAGATGGACTCCATAGTAGACCTTTACCAAGCCCATAACGAACCCGACTGGATAGTCGAGAGGCTAAAGGAGAGGACAAAAAAGCCAGTAATATGGGACCTCCATGACCTAAACTCTTTGCGGGAAGGGGTCCAAAAAAAGGATGAGGCTAGGGCGTTTGAACTAGCCGATGCCATAATCGGTGTTAACCCCTTTCTCCTCGACCTTGCTAAGCTCAAACTCAGTAGGGACATTCCAACAACCTGGTATAGGACATGGGCTCCACTCGACTGGTTTCCAGAGCCAGTGGAAGAGCCCACAGGACCAGACTTCATCATGGCCACAGCCCTAAGACCAGAGCCAGGACACTACCGCTACTTCTATGAGACCTTTGAGACCATTGTTAACATGGGCTACTCTCTTACCTGCTTCTCTGGCTATACAACGCTCCCAGAGCCATATGCTAGCTGTAAAGCCAATATCGTCCCGCCAACAGACGCTATTAGTCTGATTAAACGGTTTTCAGAGGCCAAAATGGGGCTGTGTGGAGGCCTAGTGTTTAGCCCCTATATGTCCCTCGCTGATCCCAACAAGCTCTATGAGTATTATGCCGCAGGCATCCCAGTTGTATGTCTTGGGCGCCACCATAGACTCAGAGAAACCATTGATGAGCACAATACAGGAGTCTGTGTCGACTTCCTAAACGAGCTGCCAATGGCCGTTGAAAAAATCCAAAAAGATGACCTGCGCCGCAATGTGCGAGAGGTTAGACACCTTTTCACCATGGACTCCCAGCATGATAAGATCAGAGACTTCTATAAGGAGGTGCTGGATGGCCAACCCTAATGAGCGCATCAAATTCCAATGCAATAGCTGTATGACTGCATTTGGGGTGACGCGGGGCGTTTATGATAGTATGCAACGCTGTCCAGTGTGCGGTGAGGAGCTAAAGCGTGACTGTAATTCAACACGACTACAAACCGAACCCAACACAAATAAAATTCCACTCAAGCAACCGAAAATATAAAGGCTTCAAAGGATCTAAAGGAAGCGGGAAAACAAGGGCCTTGGTAGAGGAGGTCATGGCCCTTAACTGGGAGTTCCCAGGTAACCGAGGCATCGTAGCTCGTAAAGACTTCCGAGACCTAAAGGAGACCACCTATCAATTCTTTGAGGAGTATTACCCAAAAGAGCTGATCCTAGACAGGAACGAGGGACACTTCTTTTGGCTAGTACGCTCCAAAGACCCTAGCAACCCATCGCGTATCAAGTTCTCCCACTGTAAGGACCCCAAGAGCTTTGAGTCTGGGGAGATCGGGTACTTCGCATTTGACGAGGCTGACGAGATTCCAGAGGAGACCTTTAAAGTCCTGCGAACACGCCTTCGCCGTAAAGGGATTGCCCTATATGGACTCATGGCATTTAACCCCACCGATGACGTACACTGGCTCTATAGGTTTTTTGTAGAGGACCCCATAGAGAAAGACCGCGAGGACAGAGAGCTGTTCTCCAATAATACCTTTGAAAATGCCGAAAACCTGCCCAATGGATACATTGACGAGCTCAAAGACACCTACAAGAACCCAGAGGAGCTGAAACGATACCTATATGGGGAATGGGGCTCTGTGTCATCAGATAGGGCCGTCTACCCATCATTCGCACCAGAATTTCATATATCACAGGAGCCCATCGAGTTTACCGCAGGAGCTCCACTGATACGGTGTCATGACTTCGGAATGTATGCAGCCTGCTCGTTTATGCAGATTGTCAATGGACAACTAAGGATCCTTGCCCCCGAGATAATGGAGTTTGGCAAAGGGGCAGAGCAATTTGCGCCTATTGTCCTTCAAAAGAGCCTGGACCACTTTGGAGTACCACACATCATTGACGTGTCCGAACCATATGCCACCACAAGGTCCACAGCTGATGCGTCCTTAACGTGTGCGTCCGTCTACCGGCGCCACGGGATAACCCTGAAGATAGGCCGACACTCCTTTGCAGAGCGGATCTCCGCAGTAGAATACTTTCTCTCCCGCAACATACAGGGGGAGCCAGCCCTAATTGTGGATAAAAGGTGCAAAATGATATGCTCTGGATTCAAAGGAGGCTATCGGTTCGAAGCATCAGCTACAGAGCGACGCGGCGTTGATGTAGAGGATAACGAGTATACACACCTTGCCGACACAGTTCAGTTCGGGGCCTGCTTCGCATTAGGCAAAATAAGCCAAATGAGACAAGGGCCAATGAAACTTAAAGCACCACGCTACGAATTTAGCCACGATTGACCCATATATATAATGTATGGTAGCGTCTCTCCGTGAGGCCAGAGTACCCGACCTGTAAGTTCTGCGGCCGGTTCCTGGATCTTACCAGGACAATCGGCGTTTGTGTTTGGTGCCTCGCTCAATATGGGCACGAAGAAGAGCGTTCTTCTATGAAGGGGCCACGGTATGAGTTTGGGCCGCCCCCGGAGGAACGCGATGACCGACCAAGAATACGTTAACATAATCCTCTCTTACATAGAGCACTCCAAAGAGAAAAAAGAGAGGCGCCGCCAAAAGAATGACTTCAACTGGCGGATGTATCAACACCTCCAGAATTACGAGCACAAACAGCCAGGTCAGTCTCGCGAGTTCATACCACGTATGGCCCTGCAACTGGAGCAGCTGGTCACTACCATCGCCTCCGGACTTACTGCCGGCAATGATGACTTTTTTACCGTTGATGACGGCCGTGAGCCTGACCCCCTGTTTAATCGACATATGATTAAAATCCTCTTGGGGTATGAGCTCTTTAACGCCGACATCATCTCTGTCATAGCCGAGATGTCTAAATATATGGGGCTTGAGAGCTGTGGGACACTCAAGGTTGGCTCACTGATTCATGGGGTACCTAGATTTAAGGCCGAACGTGGCAACCCTGTGGTCGAGGTTCAGGGCGTTGTTCAGCCTAAAGTTAAGGTCAAAAAAGACCACTTCAAAATGTGGAAGCTGTTTGTCGACGTTATTCCATTTGAGGACTTCGATACTGACCCAACGCCAAACCCTGGCGGCAGACCACTATTCGAGATCCATAGCGTTACACGTGACCTCCATGACCTTATTGAGACAGCTGAAGATGAGGGCGTCTATGACATGAAGGTCATAGAGTCCATCCAAGATGAGTTTGTCCGAGAGGAAGAGGAGAGGGCTAAAGAGCAACACAAGAACGAGCCAGAGGTTGGGCGTTTAAAGTACAGGAAGCCCGTAACAGTCAGGGAGTTCTGGGGGACCATGCTGGACATGGGTACTGGACGCGCCAAAGAGAAAAACGTGGTTTGCGCTATAGCCAACGATAAGTACCTAATTAGGCCACCCGAGAAAAACCCAAGATGGGATGGCGAGTCACCATTTGTGCGAGCGGCCTTGATTGACATACCTAAGAGCGTTCATGGCAAGGCAATCATGGACGCACCAGCACAGATGAACAAGACCTATAACGAGCTAATGTCCCTGCTTGAGGATGGGGCAATGAACGAGGCCAACAATATTACCCAACTCAACGTGGATGGCCTTGAGGATCGTTCGCAAGTGTCTGATCGTATCCCACCTGGTACCACTCTGCTCACCAATTCGTCGCTACCAGCAGGGGTTCCTGTGCTTAATACGGTCTCAACAGGACGCGTTCCAAGAGACTCTATGGCAATGCTAGAGGTTATACGAAACCATGGTGATGAGGCAGCCTTCAGCAATGAATTGCGTTTAGGACAACTTCCTGCCCCAGGCGTGAAAGCTACCTCCATCAACCGTGCGGAGGGTGCTCTAGCCGGCATCTTCGGTGGGTTGTTGCGAATTTTAGAGGACAAGGCGATTGTCCCCCTACTCGAAAAGTGCTGGCTAGAGATCCTTCAAAATGTCCGATCAGAGTACTTTCTTAACAGGGAAGTAGTAGCCCTAATTGGTGAGGAAGCAGCAAACGTTCTTTCTCAGATGTCCCCAGAGGAAAGGTTTGCTAGAGGCGCGTTTGCAGGCAAGGTGCGTGTAAGAGGCCTGTCCAGCTTTATCGCAAGGCTCAGAGAGTTCCAAAAGTTGGTCCAGCTGCTCGGCATTATCGGTGACTCACCACAGCTAATGTCTGAGTTTCAGCGCGAATACTCGATGACTAAGCTACTAGGAGAGATCGTGAAAAACTCCGGCATCCGGGAAGAGGCCATTATTATGACTGATGAGGAGAGACAACAACGTAGGCGCGAAGGACAGGTCCAAAACCTAATCCAAAAAGCTATGGGAGCCATGGAGGGTGGTAATGGAGGAGAGCGCCCAGGGCCAAGGAGAAACCCGGAGGCAGAGGCTCAAGTAGAGTCTACTGGCCCGTTTGCCGAGGAGGAGTAAATGATACTTAGGGAAATAGATTTGACACCCATGATGTTGAACTTTGATTTTCGAAACTTTCTGGAGATCATGATGCTTTTAACCAAGCTCCAGGATGAAAGAGAACAAATGTTTCCACAAGCACCTATGGGGCATTTTGGCCGTCGGGCTGATAACACAGCACAGTTTCAGTCTTTGTCCTCGCTGCCGTTTGGCGGGACTTTCGAGGGGTAGATGGCCAGTTACGAATCGGGGCATACAGAAGTCGATAAGGACGATGCGCTTACTGATGAGACTGGTGGCGTATTAATCCATGGCAAAAGCACTGGGGACGGCACAGCTAAGCCAGTAGCTACCGATGATGATGGGCATCTTCAAGTAGATGTCCTATCAGGTGGTAGCGGAGGTACAGAGTACACAGAGGACGAGGCCGCCGCTGCGGATCCTGTAGGTGGGGTTCAAGTCCTTGTAAGACAAGATACGCCGGCAGGTCTGGTTAGCACAGATGGCGACAATGTTGCTAGGCGAGGCACAAATTATGGTGCCGCTTTCTCTCAAATCTTGGACTCAGCCGGGAACTTTGTCGATACCTTTGGTGGTGGAACACAATACACAGAGGGTGATACTGATGCGTCTATAACTGGAACGGCCATGCTTGGTGAGGCGCCAGCCGACACCCTGGAAGTTTTACAACTTGACGCAAGCAAGAATTTAAAGACTACTCTACAGACCTCTATCCCAGCTGGCACTAACAATATCGGAGATGTCGATGTATTGACCCTACCAAAGGATGGCCAAGCCACCATGGCTAACTCCATCCCTGTTGTGTTGGCATCAGATCAAAGCGCAGTCCCTGCTAGTCAAAGTGGAACGTGGAATATTAACGACATATCTGGCACCATTAGTCTCCCAACTGGAGCGGCAACTGCTGCTAATCAGCTTCCAGATGGTCACAATGTAACTGTAGATAATGCCGTTGGTGCGTCTGCTGTAAACATCCAAGACGGCGGCAATGTTATCTCAGTGGATGATGGTGCAGGTAGTCTTACTGTAGATCAGGGCACGCATGACAATCTCAACTGCAATGCCAATGTCCAGGTTGGCGACGCTGACAACAGCGAGACCAACCCAGTTTTTATTGGGCATATAGCCGAGTCATCATGGACAACACCAACAAACATTGTAACCACCTATGATGACGGAACAAGCTATGCTACGTCGCAAACATCAGCTGCTATTACTAGAATAGCAGGTTGTTTTTATGCTGACGTGTCTATTGAGCTAAGCAAGGCTAATTCACCGACAGATTTGCGCATTTATATCCGAGAGGTTGGTGCTGGAGCTGGCAGCGCCCCAGTCCGTGATGGGTGGCAATCTCTTTGGATTTATGACGATACGATTATCGGCAGCGGGTTCCATGAGAATCTTAGAGTTCGTATCCCGGCCGACAATTTTGATATTTATGTTGTCGGAACTGGCCTTTCGGCGTCTGCAACATTCACGATTGATGCCTTCAGGATTAAGCAAATTTCGGCAGTGTAATGGCTGGGTTCTTGGCAGTATATAGCCCAGGGTCATACCAACAGGTCTGGAGTGCGGCGATAGGTAGTCCTTGGAATTGTAACGCTGTTTGTTGGGATGGTGAGCTATTTTGGGTTGGTTCGTCGTTTTACATATCGGCGTACAAGGTGGATGATTCTGGAGCACTGAAGAACGCATATTTTGTTTCATCTAGGATCGTCGCAAACAACATACAAACCGTGAACGGGATTTGCGCGGATGGCGATGCCCTCTATATAGCCGTAGCCGTCAGGAATGGGACTCCTCCTGGGCCACACACATACGGGACAGGTATATATAAAATTAGTCGCAACGCAAAAAGGCTCAGACAAATTAATGGCACTGGCAAGGGGACTCTTGGGAACGCAGAGGAGAACTATCAGGATATCACGTTTGACGGTAGGCAGCTTACAACAATGCGAGACCCAAATGCCGCTGGCACCCAATACACCTATGACTATCACCCCGAAGGCGGTGCGTCATCTCTTAGGCCGACAACAATGTCTCAAGAGTTGCGCGCTATTGCCTGGAACGGGAAGCATCATTTTGTTGTGCGTGAGCGTAGTGGTGGATTGTTGGCGGATGTGTTTGATCTTATGGATCGTGATGGAAACTTTTTGAAATCTGGTGGTAACTTAAACTTTAAGACTGTAACGGGTTTAGACTTTGGACAGTTTGAGAACAACAGGAGGATGGGTCCTCTTGGCAGTCTCAATGGGAAGTACATAGTAACTGTTTATAACTAGGAGGAAGAGATGGCAGCTTTCGAAAAAGAGAACATTAACCAGCTTATTGTCAACAGTGAGCAAATGTGGGCTTGGTTGCAGGCCAATGTTCCTGGGGGTATTTTAGATGGTTGGGATTATGTTGATCTTGATCTGTCGTGGTTTTTTGTTCCGCACCCTAATGATTCAAGCAAGCTAGTTGTTAGGAAAAAAGCAGAGCCGGCTTAACGCAGGGAGACAAAAAGCATGGCAGCCTTTGAACAAAAGCGTATTGACGAGCTTCGCATGGGCAAAAAGGACTTTTTTAATTGGGTCAAGAACAACGTCCCTGGTGGGATCTTGGATGACTGGGATTATGATACCAACATGGACCCACAGTGGTTCTTTGCCCAGGACCCGGAGGACTCGACCTATATCGTTATTAGAAAGCTCAAGCAGGATGTGTAATGGATAGGGAGTTTGTGGATAAGCGCCGTAAGGTAATAGTCCGACAGCTGATTGCCTTGCTTAATGAGGGGAAGCTCTCTTCAGACCGGGCCAATGCCCTAGTGGGTAGATTGGCCGAAGTAGAGGAAATAGAGCGTGAACAACAAAGACGGGTGGGAGAAGAGATACGGAGAGCGAAAAATGTGCCCGTTGGTCAGAAAACACTTCCACCACAGATATAATGTATGGTAACGTCCCCTACCATAGGGAGTGACAAAAATCGTCACCTTGAGGAGGTCCAATGGACAAGGCAGGTGAAACTCCTCAAGAAGTGGAAAGCCTAGAGGGTCATCCGCTTCAAGAGGAAAGTCCAGCCCCCACCGACCAAGAGCCGGACAAGCCAACGGAACCCGCGTTCGAATACAAGGGTAGCGTGCTGTCGCCCGAGGATGTCCAATCTAGGCTAAAGCAGCTAGAGGAACTGGATAAACTGCGGGGCAAGCAAGGTTATCAACTTGGTCAAAAGGACCAGGAGATCACTCGGCTCCGGGATGAACTGTCTGAATTAAAGGGCCAGGTCAGCGTGCTAACCACGCAGGCCGGGTCTGGAGAAGAGGACGAGGACTACGCATCGCGTCTTTTCGACAACCCAAATGAGTTCCTGAAGCAGTATGGCGACAAAATCAGGGATTCGGTGTTGGAAGAGGTTCGGGGCGAAGCAAAGCAAACTGAGGCACAGAAAGCCAAGGTGGCGGAAATGCAGGCCCAAAATAACGCGTTAGTAGACAAATTCTTCCATGATTATCCAGACTTAGATGACTTCAAAGACGAGGTGGCGTTGGTTAAGACCCGCCTTGTTCCGATAGCTGAGAGAGAGGGTTGGGACATAGACTATTCGCTTCAGAGGCTTGCGGAGGAAAGCCGCAAATATGTAATTGAACAAAAGCGAAAGTATCTCGGGAATGGGCAACCATCCAGCCCTCCTCATGTGGAGCGTGGTGTTGGGGAGTCTGCGTCAAGAGGCGCTGCTACCATGACAGCCATGGACATGAGGAAAGCTCACAAGGAAGCCCTAGACAAAGCACGCAATAAGATCAAAAGAAGTCACTCTGTGAAATTGAGCTAGTCTTTAATTTTCATAGGAGAGCGATATGTCTCAGACTTGGACATTCGACGCTCCCACTGGAACCTATAAAGACAACAAGCTCTCGGCGCGGGTGTTTGCTGCTGCCGTCACAGACTCGAAGGTCTTGCAGTTTACCCCGGATGTCGAGGGTGGCATGGGTAAAGGTGTGGGCGAATCCGTTACAATGACGCGGGTTGCCAATCTTACTCACCCTACTAGCGCACAGCTAGTTGAAAACGTGAAGATTCCAGAGGACACTTTCTCAATCTCGACCACGAAAATCACTGTGGCTGAGTTTGGTCGTAAAGTGGCCTGGACTTCATTGTCCTCAGACCTCTCTCATTTTGATTTGCCGCAGGCTATCGTTGATAAGCTGCGCGATCAGATGACTCTGGTTATGGATACGGTGGGAATCACCGCGTTTACAGGGTGTAAGGTTAAGGCAATCCCAACAGGTGAGTCGGCTTTGACGTGGGATACTGATGGTACTGCTTCAACTGCCGCAACCGTGAACCTTAACTATTATCATCTTGAGCAGATTCGAGACTATATGTACTCGACTCTGTGGGTGCCGCCTTTTGAAGGCGACGAGTATTTCTGTCTTGCATCGACTAAGGCTCTGCGTGGTATCAAGCAGGACCCCAAATTTGAGGTCTGGAACCGCTATACCAACATGGATGCTAAGGCGACTGGCGAGGTCGGGAAGATCGAAGGCATCCGATTCGTCGAGGTCGGGAATACCAACACGCTAAGCGGATCTAAGGGCACTGGCAGTGTTCTTGGTGAGGCAGTGGTCTTTGGTAAAGACGCCGTTCGCATGGCGAGCGTTGTTACACCTGAGATTAGGCGTGAGCAACCTGCTGACCTTGGTCGCTCGCACGCGGCTGGGTGGTATGGTGTGTTCCAATTTGGTGAGGTGTTCCCTACAGCTAACCAGGGTGAGTCCCGCGTTGTCCACGTGACAAGCTCATAAGGGGGTGGATAATGGCTTACCATGATAAGCATGTTTGGAACGGACAGACAGCCGACGACCTTTCGGCCACTGGTACCCACGCGGACATCTTCGCTCCAGGCGAGAAGGTGATTGTACACTCTGTTGGTGCGGTTGTTACAACCGTTATGGACGGGGCGGCTACTATCGCCGCAGACTTGGTGGATGAAGGGACCCGTGGCGACGCTAATGGTGGGTCGATAACGATTCCCACTACTACAGCAGTAGGCAAAAAGCTCGTTGACACAACTTCAACTATTTTCCCTCTGACTGTAGAGGCTGGTGACCACATTTATTTTCAGGTAACCAGCGCAGCTACGTCTGGAGGCTGTGTTTATTCAGTCACGTATGAGCTCATTCAAGAGACAATCGCGAATGATGATGACGTAACTGAGTCTGCGTAACACAAACGGGGGGGCCTTCGGGCCCCCCAAGTTTTTAGGAGGCACAGAACATGGCAGATTTGGCTGCTAGTGATGTCACTGTTACTACCCAACGGCGGGAGGACCGCAATGGGATGAAACTGTGGCAGGGTACCATTGCTTTCGGTGATGGTGCAAAGACCGTCCCTGCTACTGGCGTACCGTGCGCTATTGGTAAGTTTGGCTTTGCAAGGAGTCTCGTTCGTTTTGGTATGAATGAGTCAACGGCTACTGGGTATGTTCTGGAGTATGACAAGAGTGCAAGCACTTTGATGTTGATGTATGGCGACTATAGTTCGGCTACAGACAATGTTTTGATTAGTGCCGGCACGACTGCCCCAGCTTCAGCTACCTATGACTGTTGGGCCGAAGGTTATTAGGAGGTTTCATGTTTGATAAGAAGGTGCATCATTACGACCAAAAAGGACAAGTGGTTAAGGTGACGCCGTACACGTTGGTCCAGATTCATGGACGCCCTGATCTTTTTGTTCGTCCTGGGAAAATCAACAAAGCGTACTATGAGGATGGCTCTGAGTATGTGTTTGACACTATTCCTGAAGATATTCGGAAGCAGTTTAGGCTCATGCCGCCAGAGACTATCACAAAAAAGATCGGCAAAAGGGGTCCTCGAAAGGCCTACGGTAAGCGTACTGCACCTCAAATAAAGGCCAAGGAGGGAGAGGATGACTCATTTCGAAAGGCCGGTTCAGCACAAACAGGGGAAGTACACGGAGAAAACCAAGACATCGTTCGTGAGCCCAGCCTCGGGGAAGAATCTGGTCTTTCTGGGGGCGACAGTCAATAACCGCTCTGGCGGTGCGGCTATAGTAGGAGTAGGTTTTAAGCTCCACAATGACCGGTGGAAAGCCGGGCAATGGGATGACTCTGAAACAGCGTCCTACACGGATGACACGACCGACGCTCAAGATTCTGGAACTAACGACTTCGCTCTTTTCACAACCACAAACGATGATGGGTTTGTCGTTCAATCTCTCGATAAGTTCGGGATAATTGGTATCGACGTTACTACAGCCGAGGTTGGGTCACCTACCTATGTGGTTGAGTATTGGAACGGGACAGCCTGGACTGACTTGGGGACCATTGAAGAGCCCACTGATTACGATATTGCAGAGCACGCAATCGTGTTTTCGCCGCCCATTGATTGGACCGCCTTGGCTGCTGGGGATACCCCGGTTGACACAGATGGTCTAACGGCTGGTTATTACGCTATTAAGGTTGATGCTTCAGCGGCTCCGACGACGGCGCCTCTAGCAAAGACTCTGTGGGTAGCCAAGCTATATGACTATAAAGAGGCTGTGGCTGATAACGCTGTGCTCAACTTCAATGTAGAGGACTCGATTGGCGTGGCTTTGCAAGCGGGGGAGTCGATCATTCCTTATTTTGGGACGGCGGCTGCCACGAACTCGTTTTCGGTTCGTTACCGGGAGATTGGGTAATGGGAACGCATCTTCCAGATGATGAAACCATAGGGAAGCCAGAGGACAAGGGTACGACTCAGGAGGATTAGGGTAATGCCTGCCAAATCAAAAGCGCAGTTTCGCCTTATGAAGGGGATTGCGGAAGGCAGCATATCGCCAAAGAATGGTATTACCAAAAAGATGGCCAAGGAGTTTATCCAAGGTCAGTCTCCCAAAAGTCTGCCTCAGCGAAAGAAAAAGAAAAGGCGGTAGGCTGCATGGACAAGGAACTGAGGGACCGATTGGACATTATTGTTGATCGGCTGGGGGAAGTTCGTAAAGACACCGAGGTTCAGTCTGTTCAGATAGGTAACATCAACGAGAAGCTGGGTCGTGGTCGGGAGACATTTGAGGAGTTTAGGGGGCAGTTTAGCTCGATTAACTCCCATTTATCAGAGCTGAACTCCTCGATGGTTAGGAAGTTAGATTGTAGTGAAAAGCACAGTGAGCTCAAACAGCAAGTCTCTAAAGACAGGCGGATTTTATATGTTGTGGCGGCGGCTGTGCTTTTGGGGGGTGGAGCAGCTGCCAACTCTCCAGCGATAATTGAGGCTATAAGGATGTTTTTCGGTGGTAGGTAACATGCCAACAAACTGGAGAACCGTAAAGCTGTCGGATCATTTTGAGCTGGGCGAGTTTTTTTATTCTAAATCTTACCCAAGAGAAGCTGCTCTTCTTATTCCTACCGAGCATGTTTTGGATGATCTTTACGCGCTTTGTCAGTTGATTTTGGAGCCATTGCGTAAAGAGTATGGTCCAGTGGTTGTATTGAGTGGGTTTCGAGGGGTGCAACTTAATCAGTTGGTTGGTGGTTCTAAAACATCTCAGCATTTAAGAGGTAAGGCTGTGGATGTAACTTGTTCAAAGGTGCGCGACATGACTAGCGTGTACCATTGGTTGGCGCATAGCCGGCAGTGGCCAGGGGAGGTTATTCTCTATCCACGTAGCCAGTTTGTGCATATTGGGCTCCCCGAGTTCGGGGTAAAGGCAGACCATCTAATCAATAAGGAGTAACGTATGCCTGGCAAAGAAACAAAAATTACCTACAACCACGACGTTGCGGGCATTGTCCCGCGGATGGACCGCTTTACGCTGGAGTTGCAGCGCTGCGTGTCCAGCTCAACAAGTGAGTTCAACCAGTTCGACCAGACAAGGTTGGCTACCTATTTGAGTGCTTGGAGTGGTTACATTGATTGGGTGCAAAATCAGCCCCACTTGGACCTGCCCGAGTCGCACCCACGTGAGTACAACCTCGACAATGAGCCAGAAATGATCGACAGCGAATCTGAGATGGTTAATGACATTTGCCGTATCATCTCTGTGGCTCGCTGTGAGCTCATTAACTCGCAGTCCTCAAGGATGCCAGCAAGACTTAACCAGTTTGATGAGATGCGTCTTAGGTCGATCATTTCAAAGTTGGAGGCGTTTCTGAATACCTACATCGCGGCGCACACTCCTCTGGACTTCCCAGAGAGTAGCCCTGCTGCTGGCATGACGTTGCCTGGCAAGACAGGTGTTTAGCAAGGAGGTAAATAATGGGTACTGGATGGAAAGGTAAACTCGGAGCCATTCTAACAATGGCATCCGGCTTAATTGGGTTGGTGCTCCATTTTGTTGCGCCAGAGTCGTCGGTGGCGATGGACCCAACCACTGCTATCGCGGTTATCGTTGCCGGTTTCTCCCTCTTCGGCATCAGGGATAAACTCGGCGCATAGAACCTGATGGATGATTTGGGCGGTAACGATAATCGCTTTAACGCTCTACTCGGGGGCGGTGACATTTGCTCTTCTTCGTGCCCAAAAGAGAGCGAGTCTCAATCAAAAAGATTTGTTAGAGGCCGTCACTGCCCTCGGGTTGGAGCGGAAGTTTAGGAAGGACGAGCGTATTGCGCTCAAAAGGAAAATACGTGCTTGGCAGAGGGAAGCAAGTCGCCTTCGCGCTCTTCTGGATGATGTTTCTAGTAGGGTGCCCAAAGACAGTGACTCCGGTGATAGTGGACCCTCCGGGGCAGATTAAGACTTTGGACCAAGTATTTGAAAGTAAGTTTGTTGATGGGGCACCTATGATGTGCGCTGGGTTGATACAATACAAGCTCTTTCAGATCCAGCTGGATCGTTACATGGAGGAGTGCATGGCTTGTCCGGGGTGGAACGATGGCGAATCTTACGACAACCCTTGATATTTTGGAGGACGCGCTATTTAAGGCTGGCGCTGATCCTTCCGATACAAGTAACGAGTATTACGCTCAAGGCCTTGAGTATGTGAACAGAGTTCACCTAGATTTGTGTAATGGCAAGGGGCCGTTGGATCCAAAGGCACACGTCAACTTTGCTTGGGCAATGAAATATCCACCAGCTTCATTGGTCCTGGAACCTAAGTATGACACCGGCACTGTATCTGTAACCAACGGCTCCAATGCCATTACATTCTCTGCGTCAATAACAAGCAGCCGTACTGGGTGGCACCTGATCTTGGATGATGAGGATGATGTTTTTTATATAAACTCACACTCTGGAGGCAGTGATTCAGCTACGCTAGACGCGGCGTTTACTGGATACACTGCGGCAGCTGCTTCATACAAGCTGGTCAAAGTTATTTATGAAATTGGGTCCAATGACATCCTGCGGCTAATTACCCCGATGAGAATCATGACATTGGGCACCGACCATAGCCGGTACCAGATAGACCAGGTGGACTATAACCGGTTTGATGAAGATTGGCCCTTGTCTAGGATCAATGCAGGGGTGCCTACAAAGTTCAGAGTTGTGAATGAAGATGACGGCAACATTTATGTCCAGTTCAACAAGTACATGGATGAGGACAATCTGAGGGTTGAATACCCTTACATTGTTATTCCAACAGACCTAGAGACTGGCCATACGCCAAAGGTGCCTAGGCGGTTTAGGTATGTCATGTCCGATTTCACAGCTGCGCTGTTGATGAATGACCGCAGCGATTCTAGAGCTGAGAGGATGTTTGTCATTTCACAGACTGGCTTCCAGGCCATGGTGCAGGATGACAAAAAGTTATTAAGTGACACTAACGCAAAGTTCGGCCAGTTGGTTCCTAGGTGGGAGCAATACCCAACTAGGTACTACAGAGAGTTAATCGACAAGGACGAACCGTATTCATGAGCTATGTTGGGTATACAGTTAGGATACCACTGGGTTTAGGGGGTCTTGATAAGTCTGAGAACAAGACTGCTGTGGACTACAGGAAGCTAATTGAGGCTGAAAACGTAGTTATTTTGAATAAACAGCTGGCCAAGGATTTCGGAAGCACAAAGCAAAACAGCACGGCCGTTACCGGCACCCCAGCCATTATCGCAGGTAGGGACTATTACCCCACGGTGGGTACCAAGCGAGGGATCATTGCCACTGCCGATGGTAAGTTATTCAAGGATGATGGGACCTTTGCGTGGGGTACTACCCTAAAGAGTGGCCTGACAGCTGACAAGGACACGGTTATTTCAGAGGGAGGGGCGGAGGTAGCAGGCAATGACAAGAAGCTGTTCTTTTGTAACGGTACAGACGTTGTTCAAGTCTTGTCTGCTGACGGTGCTACAACGGGCAACATTAACACTCCGTCAACGGACTGGGCTAGTTACCACCAACCGAGGAAAATGGCCATTCATAGGCTTCGTAATTGGGCGATAGCTGGTCATTATTTGTATGGTTCCACCACCACCAACCATGAGGATTTTACTGGAGCGGGTTCACAGCTGTTTTCAGTCTTTCCTGGAGAGGGCGACTATCTGGTTAATATGGTGAGTATTTGGGGCAGGCTCTACTTGTTCAAGTACCCACGTGGTATTTATTACCTAGATGATACAGACTCGACGGCGGCTAACTGGTATCTTAAACGTGTTACTGGTGGTATTGGCAGCGCTGGGCCAAATGCACTAGACTCGTCTAGGGACGAGGCAGTGTTTCTTTCTCCCGAGGGCGGGCTTCACTTTCTTAGGGGCGTAGAGGCTTTTGGTGATGTCAAGTCGTCCGACCTTACCTCTATTCTAAACATAGAGAGTGTATTTAGAGATGACGCTACCATTGGCGATCTTCACAGGGCGCACGTAGTCTATTTCGATGACCGCAAACAGGTATGGGTTGGTTTTACCTCGGCTGCGGGCACATCCAATGACACCATATTGAAGATTGATGTAAGCGACATGGGCAACCCCAAGCCATTCGTTACGACTAAAGATGAGTGCGAGAGTATTTGGATTTATGAGGACCCTACAAGCAATGCCCGTTTTCCCTTGCTGGGTGACTCTGCTGGGTTCATACGAGAGACTGAAAAAGACAGTAGGAATGTAGATGGCACCACTCCATACACTGGAAGGTTTCAGACACCTTATACCGACTTTGGGTTTGCTGACCCACAGCTGAGCCATCGTGATAAAATTTTGGACTTCCTGGAGATAGTTGCAGAGCCAGCAGGCAACTACGATGCAACGATGGAGGTCTATGTGGATGGTGAATACTCTCAAACCATTCAGTTCAATATGGGTAGTGCTGGTGCAGCGTTAGACTCGTTTACGTTAGGGACGGATAGGTTGGATGGTGCCGGTGTTGTAAGCATAAGAAAAAAGGCAGCGTCAAAGGGCCAACGCTTTTCTTTTAATGTCTACAACTCTGGTTTGAACCAAGACTTTAAATTTGCGGAAATCGTGGCCTATTTTAGGGTGGCTGATTATGGCAGACGTGGAGATTAGAAAATTAATCGAGGACCGTCTTAGCAAGGTCCCAAAGAAGTTTCAGAAGCAGTACGTTAGCAGGACCCGCAGGCGTGAGGTTGAGGAGATACGCTGTAGAATGTGCGGGACGCCCATTGCTGGGATGATGCCCATTGATACTGGGCGTGTAGAAAAAGAAGGTAGCGAGAAAATGCGCGTTATCCCGATGGCCTTCAGGATGTTTGGGAACTACAGGCAAGTACAGTTTCGGATGGATGACGGGGCTTTTTATGAGCCCCCTGTTTGTGCTGACTGCGCCAAGAAGGTCACCCTAGAGGATGGTGAGTATCTTTTTGCCTGTCATTTAAACGAGATGATGCTTTCCGGTGCAAGCAAGATCCGTCTTGTAGATCAGTTTGGATACCAAATTAAAGAATATCTGGGGGTTAAAAAGTAATGGGCGGCCTATACGCAAGAGCAAAGGTTTGGGATTCAGGAGAGGTCCTTACTGCGCCTGACCTTAACGCTGAGTTCGAGAATGTTAGGACAAACTTTGTCCCGACTATGATGGACGACTATGCGGCCAATGCAACGCAGTACCAAACTCAAACAGATCCTTATCCCTCGGAGTCGGTCAGTTTACCTACGTCTCTAGCTGGAGAGTTAGAGCGGTATAGGTACGAGTTAGCTGAGATTAAGGGAACCACTTACCATTATGAGAACGCTCCTACGGACTTGACCATTCTGTCGCAGCCGAACTTGGGGTTGCACGTAGGTCTGGAGTTCGAGGGGAAGTATGGGGGGGCCTCGTCTACAACGGACGTGCTTGGTAAGATAATCAACCAAGGTGCGATTATCAACGCGCTAAGCTGGAGTTCGGCAGACGTTGCGGCAGCAGACTTCGACTCGACTGCGGCCAATGTGAAGTTCGGGACCTACTCGTATATTCTTGGGGCTGGCAATGTGTTGGCTTTCCCTGGATGGCATGGCAACCCGGTTAAAGGCACTGTCTCTGCTTGGTTCAAGAACCTAGCAGCTGGAGACTATGTTGCATACAACCCATTACTTGGGTTGGAGCTTTATCTGGATGCTTCAGGGTATCTTACATGGAAGGCAACCGAGCAGACTGCCGCTACCGAGACTACCAAAAACACTACCACTGTTGCAGGGTCTAGTTCTAGGGCTCTTAACGCATACCATCATGTTGCAGCACAATGGCGATTCAATGATGAGGGCGGTGCTAGCACAGACCTAATGGACCTTGACTACGATGGGTCTACTGAGGGTACCCCCGTTACTGGGGACAATATTGACATTGGATACGGCAAGGGTGGTGTCTGGTTCTTTGGGGCCAAGCGCAATGATCCCGAGTGGGACCATTTTAGTGCAATGAGTGTAAAGCCAAGTGCTGAGGCATCCAATAACTGGACTTACGGAGGCACGCTTGCAGAGGGGACATACGCGACTATCTCTGGTGGTGTGTTGACTATTGACAGTTCATCGGCGGCGGCTGACACGGCATATTACCATATAACTCCACATGATTTTGATTTGAGCAGTCCCATGACGTTTGAGTGGAAAATCAAGACAACCGCTCCCAAAAATCAAGAGAGGTCTTGGAACTCTTATGTCAGAGTTCGTGATAATACGTTTGACCGTGAAATGGTGATTGCCCACCATTTGGACAGGGTGTGTGTTTATTACGGTCATGCTACATCGGCAACGTCAGAATTTAATGCGGAGGTGTTTCTTAATGGGAGCGATTGGCATGTTTATCGGCTGACAACCGACGCCAACGGTTCAGACCTTGATTGGGTTCTTTATGTGGACGGTGTTAGGGTGTTGTCAGGGACAAACGATCTTAGTGGAGCGGCAAATAGCGATTACATTGAGTTTGGTGACAATGACGTATCAAGCACTGGTGGTGTTAGTAGCTGGGAATTTTTCAAATGGTCTGATGCCTCGGCGTCTGCGCCTCTAGCTGCTGGATCTCAAGGTAATCTGGATTCTATTGGGATTATTTCAAACATATTGAGCGCGAATAGTCTTGCAAGGTTGCAAAACTCTAAAGTTAGTGACGTGTTCATCTCGGATGTGTTTTACGGGCCGACAGTGCCGATGTTAACCATGAGGAATAGGGACGAGAATTATCCAGTATCGGTGTCAACAGCTACGTTTGGAGTATGCACGGAGAACGCTTGGTACATTGCGAGTGACGGAGCTTCAGAGATCGTGGTTGAGTATAATGTTGCTGTTTTGAATGATACGTCGGCCAAACAGACCTACTTAACGCTCAGCATTGATGATGATGTGAGTGGACAGAGTTACAGCGATGGTGGCCATTCTGGTAATTTAACCAGCATAACTGGCAATTCCGGCGCTGCTGTTATTATGATGGCTGTGGCTAGGCGGTTAATCGCAAGACCCGCCGGTCTTTACAAGGTAAGTCCTTATCTTGCATCTGAGGCGTCTAGTACATCTAGCATTGTTGAGACTTGCCAGGGTATTCGCATAGACGTTAACTCAAAGAAGCTATGAAAAAGATCGCTGGCATAAAGGTCCGCAAAGCATCCATGGAGGACATCAAGGAGCTCTTGGTTATGGGCCACGAGTTTTTTAAAGAGACCATGGATGAAAGGTCGGACAGTTATGATGCCAGGTTTGTTGCTGAACAGGCAACGCATTTGATTAACACTGATGGCATGGAGATATTGGTTGCTGAAAACGGTGGTTCGCTTGTCGGATGTTTGGCCCTAATGGAGGTGCCAGCGTACTACAACAAGGACATCAAGGTTGTGGCTGACCATCATTTTTGGATCAACAAGGGTTATCGAAATAGTTCGGTGACTAAGACAATGTTACAAGCTGCACGTAATTGGGCGGCTAACCGTGGGCTTCGCTGGTTTAGGGCAAAAATTGCTCAAGGCAAGCACTATAGGGTTCAGAGAATCAGGAGTTAAAAATGGGTTTGGGACTTCCAGAGGCAACACTAATCACTGGGTTAACTAGTGCGGCTGCGACTGGTGCTTCGGCGGCCTTAGCAGGTGGAGGGGGCGGCAAGCCCATAGAGTTGCCACCTGACATGGAGGCCGAGCAGGTAGAGGTATTAGAGCAGCAGTTGGCTGACTTTGAGATCGAGAGGACAAGAAACCAGGAAGCTGTTCGAAGGCTGGAAGGTATAGCTGACTTGCAGATTGATGTTGCAAGCGCTCTTGTCCCAGACAAGGACAAGCTGAGGCAGCTGACTCAGCAAACGCAAGAGCTGGCCCTAATGTTTGGCGATGAGATCCCAGAGGTTATCAGCGGGGTCAAGGAGGACTTGGCTGCATTTGCTTCTGCTGGTTTTGATGTAGAGGCTGACATCAGAGAGCAGATCGCTCAAACAGTTAGGGAGACTGGTAGAGAATACAAAGACCCAACAGTAGAGCGAAATATCGAGGAAGGCAGGACACAGCTGGAGGAGCGGCTGGCAATGCAGTTGGGCCCTGGTTATTCGAATACTGAAGCCGGTATTAGGGCCTTGCAGGCGTTTGAGCAGGGCGCCACAGAGATGAGATACAACGTATCCAAGGAGGGACGTGCTGCTGAGGCTTCAAGGTTGGGGGCCCTTGCCGGTGCGGCTGCTACAACTAGCGGGTCTATTGCTCAAAGGGTTGGCTCCAGACTACAGTTTGGACAGCTATTATTCACAGGCAGAGAGCAGGCTGGTGCCAATTTGATGTCTGGTTTGTCTGCTCCGAATATCGGGCTTAACACACTGATACAGGCAAGGGAGCTTGGCAGGTCAGGTGTTGAGATGGCTGAGATTCCAATGAGGGGGTTGCAGGCTTTTGGTTCTCAAGAGTTGTCTCGCGATATTCAACGAGCCATTGAGCAACGAGGGTTTGGCGATGGCAGGTTTACGTCCGGTGGTGGTAGCGGAGGTTCTGGGAAGTTCAGCGCTCCAGGAACGAAGCTAGCAGACTTTGACATCAACGCATTAAGAGCTGGTCATCACTTTGCGTCTGGGTTTACGGATGCCGACATTCGCTCGTATGATCCTGATTTGTGGCAACAGGTAATGGATCGTAGGGCTAGGGGGTAAAGATGGGTGCTTCTGAAATATTGGCAGGCATTGGAACTGGTTTAACGGGTGTCTCGAACACCCTGGCCAATTACGGTGCATTGCAAGAACGGCAAAAGACTTTGGATCTTCAGAGGGAGGTTATGCAGACAAAGCTGGAGGCCTCAAAGTTTAACTCTGGGATGCAAACGTTTAACCAGCTGTCCACCTTGATGGGCAATGACAAGAAGCTGGGCAAGGCTTATGCGAAGATACCATTTGTTAAAAAACGCCTTAACGGGATGTTTAGGCCGGATGTAGCTGAGCCCATGACAGACGAGGGTTACAACACCCTGATTACAACCATGGAGACATCGTATGGCCGGCAGTCTATGACCAAGCTGATGCAGTTGGCTGATGGTCTAAGAAAGGGAGAGTACGACCCATCGAAGTTGCCCGTTGGAATGATGCAGCAAATGGAGGATTTAAGACAGGGTGACATGGAAAAGGTCTTTGGTCTTATTACCCAACTTAACGACTTTGATCTAAAGTCGGCACAGGTCAAGGAGACACGCGCCACAACAGGTCTTAGACGGGCTCAAACCAAGAAGGCTTTGGCTGAGGCTGCCACTGTTGGAGAGAAGGGGCCAAAGGCCACACAGAGAAGGGCTCTTATCAGTAAGGTGTTTGCAGCTGGCCTTAAAAGCGGTGAAATCAAAGTTGACCCGTTTACTGGGCAGGTTGTGAAGGGACAGAGACTTGACCAGATTATAAGTAAAGCGAATACGATGTTGAAGGCGGAGGGGTTTAAGCCGATCACTACAGACGACCCAGAGATTGTCGAGGCTTTTACTAATATTAGTAGGCAGCAGTTTGAAGCTGGGGAAAAGGGCAAGTTTGTTAAAGGAGATGAACAGCCTGTAACTTTCTCTGAAGAGCAGGCTGCTGGAGTAATCTCTGGTGATAGGCCCCTTCAGGAGCCAACTGGTTTTTCGTTTGATCGTTTGAGGCCAGAGTATCAAAAGGCCTTGCTGGATCAATTCGGGACAAAAGAGCAACTTGAAAGAGAGGCTATGGACAACCCTGAGTTGATGCAAAACTTGAGGGTATTGATCCAACGCTCTGGGGCAACAAGTGGCGGGACTGAGTGACAAGTTAATCCTTCAGAATATCTTTGATGCCTCTGCGACAACGGCTCTTAAAAAAATAGGAGAGCTTCGCACCGGCAAAAAGATTGACCCTCCTACTGTAGAGGGTGAGTTTGACGATCTTGCGGGCAAGCAAGCACTGGAGAATATTGCCAAAGTAAGGGGTCGAGTTCCACAAACTAAGATCCCCGAGGTGCCTACCGACATTCCCGACCCTCTTTCCGACGTGGCAGAGAATGTTTTGAAAGCTCCTTGGAAGCTCGTGGAGAAAAAGCCAGAGAAACCATGGGAGAATGAGGCTTACATTCAATATGTTGAAGGCGTGCGAAATGAGATGTTGGGTCAAACTGACGTTGTTCGGCGTTCGCTGGAGGTTGCAAAACAGGAGCAGGACATTGAGGGCATCAAGCAAGCTCAAGACACGCTGAACAGAATTGAGTCGCAGGCTAAAAGCAAGATTCAGTTGGCGCGGTTTGAGGAGATGAAGGCCAATCGCGTTGGTCGGGATGCTGACATAGACTCGTTGGCCAACAAATTGCTGGGTGGTGCTAAGAGCATTTTTGATCCTGTGTGGAAAGGTGGTCTCAAGGGGCTAATGAAGCTGGCCAAGGGTTTGGACACGATTGATCTTGGTCCTCAGAGGCGCAAGCTGTTTGCCATGCTGTTGGGACTTGAGAAGGCTGACATCTTGGACTTAGAGGCACAGTTTCAAAAGGGTGCCCATCCTACCAGGACACCGCATACCCATCCTTATGCTGCACAGTTTCTTATTGATGCGTCTGAGGAATACAAGTTTGGAGACAAGTGGTTTGGTGACTTGGTTCTTGACAAGTTGAAACGGGACAACCCTGACTGGATGGCAAGCGGCCCAGATATAGGCGGTCAAAAGATCCCGTTTACGGACAAGAAGCTGCCGGAGGCTCCACTTAACTCTATTTTGGCTGCGTTTTTGGGTTTGAGCGGTGATGTAGCCGAAATCCTTACTTCTCCATCCACATGGGTTTCTTTTGGCATTGGCCGAGGTCTAAAGGCTGGAGGACAGGTAGCAGCGAAGCGAGTTATCAAGGCTGAAGCTCGCGGGATGCTAAAGGGGCAACTTCAACTAGAGAAGCAAATCGCCAAAAAGACAGGTGACCTTACTGAGGTATTGAGGACAGAGAAAAAGATTGCCAGTTTGGTCAAGAAGGAAAAGCGGCTTCGCGAGATCCAGAAACAAATTAAGAAAAACAAAGCCACTGATGATGTTCTTAGAGAGCACGACATCCTCTCTCAACAGTTACAAGAGACTGTGGACATCCCCATTAAGGTTAATCAGTTTACCTTGAGCAAGCAGGGAGAGCCTATCTATATTGACTTAATAGGGAAGAAAGGCATCGAGGAGGCTGACCGTCTTATAGAGGCGATGGCCAAGCAGAACCCAGCCCTTAGAGACTTGGGTGGAATAAAGTTTAATTGGTTTGGTCTTGGTAAGCAGAGCCAGGTGTTAACTGGGGACCAGATTCGGCGTGCCGTTAAGAGGATTGATAGGGGTATTGATTCGGCAGTCAACAAGGCCACTAGGGGTGTGGTTGGTAAACCATTCCCAAAGGCCATAGACGAGATCGCTGGCAGGTTGCCTGGTGAAACCAAGGAAGCTCTTAGGGCTCGCAAGATGGCTGAACAAGTCGAGGCCAGGACAGCCATAGAGGGTGAAGCGGCCCTAGAGGGGTTCAGCAAGAAGGGGCCAAGGACCAAGACAGTAGAGGCCGTCAACCCTGATGGTTCTAGGAAGTTCACCTTGGATCAGGAGTTAAGCGGTGAGGCTCTTGGCCAGTTCTCTGACAGGGCACCCCTACACAGGAAAATCTTGGAGAGGACTACCCCAAAGGACCCTATCAAGGAGCCAGTTCTTGATGTTTATATGGGGTCTGCTGGGGCAGGGAAGTCTGAGGCCCAACAGATATTGATTCCTGGGGATGCCAAGGGGAAATATTTCGAAGCAAACCCGGATGCTTACAAGTCCTACATCTCTGAATACGACCCCAATCTCCCACAGTATGTTCATGACGAGAGCTCCTTACTGAGTACGGCCCAGCTGGGGAAAGGCCTAGATGATGGCGTAGCGACTGTTTTTGAGTCTACTGGCCATAGTGCCCCAAAAATGAACGAAGTGCTGTCTAAGGCCAAACAGAAAGGTTCTAAGACCCGTTTGAGCTATATGGACCAATCTGAGGCACAGCTAGAGACTATCTGGAGGAGACGCAAGGCCAACGGTGATCGGCTACCTCCGCTTGATATTTCGAAGGATAAAAGAATTAAAGGCTTAGAAGCAATCAAGGACGTTTGGAGGTCTCCTGATGAGTTTGCTCTTTTTTCCAAAGATGACACTTTACACCAAAGAGCACTACTGTTAAAATTAAATAGGGAGATCAGGTATGTCAAAGGCAAAGAAAAAGACATCGAAAGGCTCCTTGGTAAAGGATGGCGTAAGGGCCACAAAGTCCGAGCCGTCGAGCAAGAAGCAGACCTATTGGCCGGACTCCGCAGAATGGCTGGAAGGGTTGATGGAAGCAGGAAGGCGTCTGCCCGAGCTTCAGGACTTGCCAGAGCCCTAGACCAAGCAGAACCCGGCATGGTTGGAGAGCGCCTTAATGAGATAGGCGCCACCATGAGGGGCATCTTCAAACGAGACCTGTCTAGTCACCCGAGTTATGCGCCCTTGAAGCAGGGCATCCTTTATGACCAAGTAAGTTCCGACAAAAAAGACCTTCTTAGGTATCTCACCCAAAAGTTTTCATCCTTGAAACCATCGGAAAGGCGCCTTGTTACATGGGCTCTTGAGGAGACTCCTATTGCTGAGCTTCCCAGGGACTTGAGAGCAGTGGCCAAGAAGGTGGTAACAGATGGTGACGTTCTTAAATTTGAAGCCCTACCAACCCATATGCAACAAGCCATCAATGCTGCGGATGACATAAGCCGCTATTGGGGCGCTGTTGAGCAGGGTGAGGGTATTTTAAAAGAGATCATAGAGAATTATGCTCACCATGCTTACAAGGACTTGCCGGACAAGGTAATTGAGAAGCTGATTACTTACAGGCAGCAGGGGTTCACGCCTGGTTTTGCCAAGCAGCGTGTTATTCCTACACTGGCCGAGGCTTACCAATTAGGTCTAACCCCGGTGGATGACATCGCAGAACTCATGATGATCCGTGGCATGGCCCACTCCAATGCTCGTCGTAGTAGGCAGTTCGTTAAGTCAGTTAAGAACGTCTTTGAAAAAGAGGGATACATCATCCCTGAAAAGGCGGCCGATGATATCGGCAGGCAGTTGATGATCGAGGGTAGCCAAACCCCAGCGGTTAAACAGGCTGACGACATTATTACCATTGACCGGATAGTGCCTGAGTATGACGTAAAGACAGGGCTTCCCAAGGTAGCTGGTCTTGAGATGATTGAGGTCCAGACTAAGAGCGGTCGTAAAAGGATCATGCCATTTAGAGAGCTGCCTGAGAATGTTGCCAGGAAGCCTGCCAATGAGATCAAGTCTGAGGTTATCAAGGACCTGAAGCACAGGGTAAGCATGGTTGAGATCCAAAAGGACCTTGACCGGATCCAGACTGCTTTTGTCTCAGACCCTCACTTCAAGAAGCTAGGCAAGACTTACGACAAGGTTCTGAACCTATACAAGGGGTACCTTACCTCGCCGTTCCCTGCGTTCCATGCTCGTAACTTCATCTCAAACGTGGTCCAGAACTCCATGAACATAGGTCTGGACGCGATCAATCCAAAAAGGAACTTGCAAGCCAACATGGTTCTTTCCCACTTCATAGCCGATGAGCTGGCGGAGCGTGGTGGGAGATGGGCGGCAATGGGGAAGCGGCTCAAGGATGCCTCTGCTGGAGCGCTCAAGACACGCACAGGCCAGGTTTACACTTACGAGGAGCTGGCACAGATCGCCAAGGGCATGGACGTTATTACTGGGGACTTGCTGAAAGCTGACTTCACAAAGACCGCTGCCCAAGAACTAGAGACCTCACTGGCTAATGCTATTCAGCGAGGTCTGATCGGCAAGGGGGCACGTGCTGTCAACGTGTTTTCCAATGAGAGTCTGCTTCTAAAGTACGGACGTAAGTTTGGGTCTGGTATTGAGAATCAAGCCAGACTGACGAATTTTGTCAGTCATGTAAGGCAGGGTCGTAGTTTCCAAGAAGCGGCAGCCATGGTGAAAAAGACTCTGTTTGACTATGGCAACCTCTCCCCAATAGAGCGGTCTGTATTTAGAAGGATCTTTCCATTTTACACGTGGACAAGAAAGAATATCGAGCTCCAAGCTGAGCTGTTTGCCCGTTACCCAGGTGCTTACTCGTCCATTTACCGCATAGCCAACAGGATGAAAAACAGGGCCAACCTTACTGAGAAGGAAGAGGACGCTGTTTTAGGTGAAATTGCCAAGATAGGGTTTGTAATCCCAGTAGGCCGAAAGGGTGAGGAGGTTACGGCTGTATCAGGTTTCGGCATACCACAAGAAACCATGGTTCAATTCACCTCTGAGTTTCGCAAAGGCATTGTTCCTGGATCCAAGGGCGTAGCCAGGCAGATCATGCTCCAGTCCTTGCCTGGTACCATGTTTGCCAAGCTGGCTACTGGGGTTGACCCGTTCACCCAGGCGCCAGTTGGAAGGATGTCGAGGGTTCCAACAGCGTTTAAATACCTACCGAAGTCAATACAAGAGTCCATTGATCTCCAGCCCCACATTAACCGTGAGGGTAACGGGGTATTCTATACGGCCAACCCTGAGATAGTTGAGATTCTGCGGAGCTTACCAGCTTCTCGGTTCTTGTCGTTTCTCCAAAAGGTGGACAAGTGGAGTACCGAGGACAAACTATACGTTGCCAGCATGTTGAGCGGTGTGAGGATTCGCAAGATCAATGTTGCCAAAGAGATGTTTAGGTCTCTTCGTCGCGACCTTTCGCGCAAGGGTGCTGAGATTCGCCTTCAGAAAAAGGACATTCTGCGTGAACGAATCCATGGTCCGACTGAGCAGGTTGAGGAGCAGATGCCTGGGCCTGGCCAGAGGCTTCGCGAACTCTTTGGAGGCGTTCCCCAAATTCCTTAGTCAGTGAATACTTGGCAGCGAACGTCCACCGTCCTGTGTCATGGAGCTCCCTATGGTGGACCCGGCAGAGAGGGACAAGATTGTCCTCCGTATCACCTCCGCCTGCGCCTCTAGTTCTAAGATGGTGTGGCTCACTTGGGCAAGCTCTGCATACAAGACACGGAGAGCGTCTAACTCTGTCGAGCAGCTGTAAATCTCTATCCCTAGTCCCTCGGCCAGTTTTTGCCATTTAGGAGTCATTGGGGAAGAGGCCTGTTTGGACATCCTCAATCGACCTAGCCACGAAGTAAATGCCTTGGCCCTCTTCAACGCGCTTTTGGAAAGCCTTTTGATCCTTGTTTTGCTTTCCTTTACGATGCTTGACTTCAATTCCGACGTACTTTCCATACCACACCCCGTGAATGTCAGGGATACCCTTGGGACAGTGCTTGGGCCGTTTCCTAAACCTGATGATGCCATCTCTTGTGCGTTCTACTGCTGGCACATTGTTGGTGCGGTAAAAGTAACAAGGATGTCGGCGCTCAAGGACAATCTTTAAGTAGTCCATGATTGCGTTAAGGATTTCATTCTCTTGTCTTGCCATTGGTTAGACTGGTAACTCCGTTAGTGGGAACTCTTTGTCTCGTTCTAGCACAAACCAATAAAATTGCCGAGGTAGCACGGCAGCCGACTGCCACCACGACGGCAAAGTTGTGTTAGCCTTGTTCACCGCATTGATCGCAGCCTCCGAGCAAAACAAAGCCTTTTGTGAATGGAACGGATTGGCAACAAACATAAGGCGTAACTTTGGATACGGTTTGTTGTTGGCCCAGCACATAATTTTTGCGAGTTTGGAGTAACACCAGTTAACAGGGGTGATGATTAGCTTGTTGATAAGCCACTCTGCGCCAAGCAATATCGAGAACCCAATGTAGGATGGGTAGTCGTAGGGTACAGCCGAGCTTACTAATCCTTCGCAGTAATCATGTGCTGCTTCCGTGTCTCCAAAGACTTCGAAAAAGTGGGCTTTGCACCCCGCCATTCGCTCTCTAAGCGGTCTCTTTAAGTAAACTGTCTCGGAGGTTTCATAGACGGTGTGCTCCTCGCCTAGCTGGAATACGACGAACACGTGGACAATGGGAGAGTTTTGCCATTTGGATATAAGAGTCCACCCAAAGGGGACTTTCCCAGTAGCATGGGTGATGTCCAGGAAGCCAAGGAACATTTTCACTTGGGTAGCTCCTTAACTAGTTGCACGTCTTTGCGTTGATATTCCGTCCCACAATGCGCACAATAAACAGTGCGATGTGCGACTTTTCCTCTGGGCGTAACTGTAACTACAAAGCGTTTGTGGCAGTTGCGACAAAACGCTCTCCCCTTGACATTACGAGAGGTTATCGTGTTTTGGGTTATGCTCCACATGGTCTTTGACGAAGTCCGTGCCCCACTGGGTAACGTGGGCCTGAAGATCAGAGATTGCCTGAATGGAATTTGTATCACCATGCAACTTGAAAAGCAATTTGTACTGGGAGAGCAACATGGTTATGCCATCCAGCAAGTCTTTTCGGTCAATCGTGATCTCGTCCCTTTGTTCTTTGTCCATCTCTGCTAGTTGTTCTACAAGTTTCTCCATCACTCCTCCTCCCAATAAGTTAAGCTCATGTCGCCCAGTTTGTACCCTATCGTGTCGCCTTGGTATTTACCGTAGTCGTCCTCTCGCATTTTGTGCAATTTCATTGTCGTGGTTTTTTCTTTCTTATCGAAATAAATAGAGAAAACATTGTCGCTGAATTGCTTAATACCTGAGCTCCCCTTCATGTCGTCCATCTCAACCATGCGCTCCTTGCTGTCTCCCTTGAGTTTTGCTGGCTGAACCACAACGAGGATGTGGATGTTGAGCTTGTAGGCTAAGGCCCTTATTGAGGCTACTGTCCTGCTGATACCGTCTGCGTCCATGCCTGGCTTTAATACCATCTCCAGGTGGTCTAGCAGTATGAACTTGGACTGTTGTTTGAGTGCTCCCCATGCGGTTACGAGTTTGAAGTGGTGGAACGGTAGGTAGTCTTGGCCGTCATAGAACAGGGCTTTGTTGTCTATTAGCCACGTGGTGAACTTTTCGTGGTGCTCTACCACGTTCTCCTTGGATGGGCGCATACCGCAGTGCATACGGAAAAACTTTTTTTGCACTGACTCTGGCCCCATCTCTAGGCTGAAGATAAGCGGCCTCGCTCCGATCTCAGACATCATGTAGGCGATATTGGTGGCCCAAGTAGTCTTACCCATGCCCGTGTCACCCGTTAGGGTCGTGAGTTCTTGGCCACGAAAGCCTCCGAACTTGGTGCTAAACTTGGGCCAGTTAATCCTGAGCTCTAGTTTGTTCTCCGAGTGTAGCCGGTTGACTAGTCGGTTGAATATCGTAAGCCCTGTTGAGATGGAGTCTTTGCGGAACTTGGCTTCCCATTTAGGGTCTATTTCCTGCATGGCTTGGTCCAGCGTTACCATGGCTCTTCAGTCTCCTTGTTGGCTTTGGGGTTGCGGTATTTTGTTGGCTTGGGTTTGGCGATGGTTTGTACGTCCTCCCACCGCCGTCCATTGAGCCATTTAACTGGCGATGGGATGTGCTCTAGTTTTTTGTCTACCCATACAGTGTCGATGTGTGTTTTGAGGCCGCTCATGATTTTCTCAATTAGGGTGGAGTCTGGTTTGAGCTTTAGCCAGTAGGTGTATGCGATTCTATGGTCTAGCTGTCTTGGGTAGAGTTCCCAGAATTTCATGAAGGATGGGTAATATTTTTTGCTTAACTCTCCTTTTTTCTTACTGGGCTTTTTTCCTTTAGGAGACCCTCTACTATTCCGTGAGGAACACGTAGTGTTATCTTTCTCTACTTCTACTTCTATATCTGTATGACGTGTTTTGCTTCCGATAGGCTGTTTGCGTGCGCGTATTTCCAGCAACTTAGGGCAAACAATGGTGATAGATTCGCCGGAGATTCCGTGTAGATTGGGGCTAGATTGGAAGGAGATTAGGCCTAGATTGCGGCAAGATTCGAGGTAATGTCTGAGTGATGTGGACCTATAAATCTTTAACTCATTGCGCCAAATTGTCTCATCCAGGGTCACTGAGCACTTGTCTGTTTGGTCCATTTCGGAGGCTATGATTTCAAGAATAAGCAACCATCGTGCATAGCCTTCAAGCCCAAACCACTTCACCAAGTTTTGAACTTTTGGGTCGTGGCGCATATTAGTCATGTGCTTAAACCAAATCATTCTTCCTGTAGCTTCCGGCGTCGGTCATTTTCTTTTTCGAGTTTATCCGAGCAGGTCTTGCACAGGTGATACCGCTCTGACCTTGGATACCCAAAGTGAGCGGAGTGTATCTCTTCGGAATAAATGGCGATGATGTCTTTGCATTTGTCGCACACCATAACGATGTGCTCGTTGTGATACCCGTATTTGTCGTTGAGTTCGTCGGCAACACAGAATGACATTTGCCCACTCCAAATATCTGAGGGGCGACTACGAACATGCCGCCCCCCATGTCCGACAAGCTGGTGTACCCATAGGGTTGCTAGCCGAACTTAAAAACTTCTTACGGGAATTGTTGGGTACACCATGCAAGAAAGTTTAGCCTCAACGCCGCCGTTGACAAGAAAAAAATGGGTGGGGGCGAAAGGAGGCATCCAAACTCCCCCACCCTCTGGTTAGCGTAGCTGTTGCCACGCCTCCAGCTCTGCGTCTATGCTGTCCGGCTTGAGGTCGTTTAGCTTCCGCAGCACGATTTCTGCTTGGCTGAACTTTTTCGGAGTTCCGTCTTTGCTTAACGAAGGCTCGTATTTCAAGCCTGCTGGGTCACGGACACCTTTGACGCGGAGCTTTCCGTTGTCGTCTCTCCACTCTGAGCTCGCCTCTAGCAGGTCGCCAATCTTTTGCCCGTCTCCACCTGCGAGGTCCATCAGCCGGTCAATGATGTCCGACTGTGTGGACTCTTTCTCTTTCGCGGTTCGGTGAACGTCTAGGACGCCTTCAGATTTGCCCCTAGGAGTTCTCAGATTGCCCTGAGAGCGATTTTCTTTGGCTTGCTGGGGTCTCGGGCCACTTGATACCTCGTCTCTTTCAGGGTCATCTCCGCTAGGAACCATAAAAGTCTTTAGTATGAAGTACTTGTATGATCCGCTGAGCGATTTGTACACCCCCTTGTCCCCGCCTTTATCGTAGCCTTGTCCTGGCATGTTAGTTTGGACGAGTTCTCCAGAGTCGAGGTCCAACATGGTGTAGGTTGTTTTTGTTTCTGTTAGGTCCCCTTCTT
>Ga0180438_10001656_pt1 | contig 38953 bp, 51 predicted proteins | sample SS_ome_12_FD_132455 | JGI IMG/M metagenome (GOLD analysis project Ga0180438, IMG submission 132455) | Hypersaline lake sediment archaeal communities from the Salton Sea, California, USA - SS_3_D_2 metaG | ecosystem: Environmental > Aquatic > Non-marine Saline and Alkaline > Hypersaline >... | reverse complement strand
CGTTGCGCGTGTCAGAGATGTTAACTTCTGACTTCCGCTCGGATTCCCTTACCATTTCTCCGGCTTAGGGTTCCCGTTTTTTCCCCAGTTCTCGTGATTACTTACGCAACCACCGGGCATAACGCACGTATACCCGCATTGTTTTCCATTGGGCGAAGATATTGTTCCTCACCTGCGTTTACCATTCCAGGTAATTTGAAAGTTGGAGTTGATTGACATCCTACTCTTTCAAAGAATCGTGATGCCTTAGGATGTACAAATGCATATCCTTCTTTCATCATCTTGTGTGGAATGATCTTAACTTTCCCTGCTTGGCAGAAAAATGTAATCATCTCGGAACCATTTGCAGCTTCCTCCGACTTCCATGAACTATCGATAGTTCTAAGTGAAGCAAGGTCGTTGCCTAAGTTTTGCCAAGATAGTGGGTTTACTACAACATCAATTTCCTTGATGTCATCGCCTAGACCTTTGTTAACTGATCCAGCGATAGCAAGCAGAATTTTATTAAATGAAAGTGGCGCACTTCCAGCACCAAACGCAGTCAGTGGTGCCCAAAGGCTATATGTACTGTCGTTGATACCCATGAAAGCACCTGAAGCAGGAGTTAAGATATCGTAGATACCAGTCATACAGTTAGCGCCAGCAGCTCCGTCAGCTTCGAAATAAATTATATCTGTACTTGTTAGGCCAGCAGGTGCTGCGTCCACTGTTACAGTTCTCCCTGCGATATCATACGAAGCGATAGCACAAGTTCCTCTAAGGACTCCAGCAGAAGATTCAATTCTTAGTCTTCTGTTTTCAGAGCCTAGCCAAATGCCTGCTGCAAATTCAGCTGTAGTTAGTGTGATAGTGTTAGTTGAAACACTGGACACGGTACCAACGCCCTGTGTGCCCCACATAATATCTGACTCCATATAAAAATACGCAGACTTAAGCATATTCTTTACGACGCCTTTGGTTGCTCTAATGAAACTATTCTTATTCTGTGATCTGAAAATAGTTTCGTAGTCAAGTCCTGATCTAAGTAGGAATTGAGATCCATTTATAGTAGCGTTACCAGTTGCCATCGCAATTGGCGAATTCAAGGCGAACGCCCCCGCGCTTGCGCTTGCTTTTGTGATTCCTTGTTCGCTGGTTAAAACTACTGGCTGGGTATACGTTCCTCCCGGCTGCATTTCAGACGCCACGTCAGGGATCTCTTTAGCGTAGTACACGTTATCAGGTGTTAGGTCCTCAACTCTATCAGCATAAGCTGTTTTAAAATATCCTGTCAGAGTTGACATTGAGTTAGTAGACATAAGTTACTCCTTGTCATTCTAAGTTTGAAAAATAATCGCTCAACGAGACTTGCTTCTTGCGTCGTTTCTTAGGTTCCGCGTCAGGCATTTCGATTTGATGATCGTAAGCGCCAGGTTTAGCGTTACTGGTAGGTGCGCCAACACTTAGCTTCCCAAGATCAGCTTTTCTAATAGCTTTGACTATCCTCTCAGGTATGATCTTGATGATATGGTTGTCATCAATGTCATCGAATACACCATGAACATAGTCTTGCCATTTGTTAACTGCCCGTTTCACGGCATCTTTGCAAGTCATCTCTCGTCCAGCTCGGTTTGCCACCATTAGCTCACCGATAGCTCCCATTAAAATATGACTTTTCTGTCCTTTACTTGCTTTTTGAAAACCCATTTCAGTCATAGCAGACGTTAACTCTTGATCGTATCGTTGCATTTCAACTTTTTTTGCTTGCTCTTGCTGCTCGGTCTCTTGTTTCTTTTTATCTTCCTCTTCTCTTTTCTTAAACTCTGCCTCACGTCTCTCGAGGTCTTTAAATCTTTTTTCTTCGTCAGTCATGGACATCTCACTAACTTTGTCCTCTAACAATTCACGAGCTAGCTCATACTTATCAATCCCTAAGTTGTCTGCCATCTCCCATAGTTTTCTAGGGCTACTTTTCGCTTCATCAAAGAAACCCTGTACTTGTTTGATTAGTTGTTTTCCCTCGGTTAACTTTTCGTATCCCGCTTGGTTTAAATTAAAACCTTTTAAAATATCACGTTGAGGACTAACTAACCTTTTCTTCCCGTTGATCTTAACAACCAACTTGAGATCACCATTCTTATCAATGACAACCTCATCCTTTTTTACTCCATAGAACTCTTCTGCAAGATCGATGAGCTCTTCTTTCGTTCTCTTTTTTCTTTCAACAGCAGACTCATCTTTCGGTGCCTCTTGCTCCGGTTGCGCCTCTTGAGTTTGCTCTTCTGGAACATCTTGAACAACTTCGGTTGGTTCAATGTACTCCTCACCAATTTCCTGCTCTACCATTTCAGGTACAGCTCCCTCACCTTCTGACATAGATCTCCTTAACAGTTACCGCAGGGGGTTACACAGGAACTTGCCCTTCGGCACTTAAACTGGGTGGCATTTGCACTTCACCACCACCCTCAGGTTGCATTTCCTCTCTGCTGATAGCGGTAGGTGTCGGAGACTTGCCACCATATATTAAATTAGCTATCTCGTCTCCATTCCTCATAATGTCTAGTTGTTGTTGTATTGTTTTGACTATGTTCTGCATGATCATTTGGTTTTCCTGATTACTTAATATCTCGGTGTCATACAGTAACGAGTGAATCTCTTTGATATATAGTTGATGATTGATTCCAGGTATTGGAGGAATCTCTTCTCCTTCGATTAGCTTTTCTTTTACACTCGACACAAAGTCCAACATCCTCTCGTCGGACTCAACTGCCACGTCGAGATTTCCGGTGTTTACTACGTCGAAAAATCTCTCTGGTGTTATATGACCAAGCTTTAATAGCTCCATAGCTATTTCAATCTTTCCTGCTGGCTGCTTGGTTATTGGATTAGTTTGGTCAACAATAACCCGACTGATCCCATCGAGATCATCCCTAGTAAACGAGTTAACAGAGGTTGCTTGCATTTTGCCAGTAACATCAATCATTCGTTCGGTGTTAGCAACTTTTTGTAATGTTTCAATTAAGAATGTTGCTAGGTCCTCAAACATCTCTATGTATGCTTTTTCTAACGATTGAGAGTACTGTTGCGCCATATTCATGACAGTACTTATTGCTATTCCAGACTTTAAATTAGGAGCGTCTTGCACGTTCCCTCTCACGACTGCATTTTGGGCGCTAAGTGTCTCCATAGTTGCGTTACATAGTTGGAGTAAATCTCTTAACCCAGGTGCGTCTTGATACAAAGATAGAACTTCAGGTTTTTTATCGGAGTCAGTAGTAATGTAATTAAGTCCGTCTGTTATCTCTTGGATGTTCAGGTTTGCACCAGTTGGTGCCCAAATGTTGTTAACACTTAACGCATTGGCATTACTGACCATTGCGGAAATCATTAAGTTGATTACTTCCTGTGGTCCTCTCAACAAGTTTGCTTCTGTGAACCCAAACGGAGAGTCTAGATATTTAGCGGGAGACAAGTTGAATACAGGAAGTTTTTCTCCATAAAGGTTATCTCCCTCGTATAACATAAATGACTCTGACTCACCTCCAGCGTACAAGCAGTATTTACCATTTGGGAGGCAATTATTTGAAACATGATACATGCTATAAACATAAACATAGTCAGAATCAACGTTCCTGTCAGCTCCGTCCTCTTGAGTTTTTTTATAAAGATCGGTGTCATAGTATGGAGAGAGTCCTATTATTTTCTTTGCTTGTTTTGGGAATATCTTAGCTAAATCGTATTTGTTGCGTTTTCTTCTGAATTGGAACCACTCAAGATTGTCTTTGTCGTCTAGCGTACTGTCAAAGAAAACATCATAAGGAGAAGCACAAGTGAAATCGAAATCACCTTCACGTACAAGTCTTCCATCTTCACCCCTTGCTACCTTTTTACCAATGGATGGGTTCCATTCACATATTGGATAACCGTCACCATAAACAAGCGCAAACTCCGCCCCTCTTTTGGTATACTTAGACACCCTTTTAACTTTAAAATAATAGTTAACTATGTCTTTGCCAATCTTCGCAGCTCTTCTCGACGCCACGTCAGTATTTGCTGCGCTAACATCGAATGCCGGTGTTATAGCAGTTAACTGGTTAAGCATGTGCCTTAGAATGTTTCTGAAATGATTGAACGACGCAGCTTTCAGCTCGCCAACTGCGCCGGCGTCTGCTATGTCATTAGTTTTTGATACATTATAAAAATCATTTTCGTAGAACTTTTGATTTTTCCTCCATTGAGAATAAATCCCAGTTCTAATTATATGCTCTTGAAACTCGACTATTTTTTTACTTAATTCAGACGCTAAATCATCGCCCTTCTTAAGAAAAACATAGTCCTTCTTTTGATTGTAAGACGCCATACAAAAAACCCCTCCTCTGTATTGGCAGTCAGTCTAATTTGGTCTAAAAACTAATCTTTGTAAACACCTTAGTTTTCTTTTTTGTAATATGCGTACATTTTTCCATCTACAGGAAGCTTGCGTTTTATCCGGTTAACGATTGTTGTAGGTGAAACCCCGTATGCTCTACCGGCTTCCTTTGAGCTTTCGTAAATCTTTGAACCAATGATGATAGCTCGTTTTTTTATTGGAGTTTTTCTTATAAAATTAAAAGTGAATGGTGGTTTATGTTTTTCTACGTCCATCATTATACTAACCTCCCTGTCAAACCTTTGAACTTATCTCTTTGCTTATCTCTTTGTCTGAGTTCCTCTATGTTTATGTATGAGTCTGATTGTTTCATGCTGTGGTATTTGTGTGGGAATGGGTTTCTATCCCACGAAATGTTATCAAACATATAACACACCGCCATCAATGCGTCCAAGTGTCCCATGGTCTCTGCTCTTTCAAAGTCATTCCTTCTCTCGTTCCAAATACCATACCTAAGTTGTCTGACAAGGTGAGGACATCTATCGGGGTCGATTAGTAGCTTGCCTTCCTTGATCCCTACTCTTAGTTGATTTATAACGGAATCTCTGAAACCCTTTCCTGACTGTTTGGTTCTCTTTGTTATTGGAGATATCTTGTAGTCGTGATCATTGGACATGTCCCACAGCTGTTGCATTTCACAGTCACCAATACGCCTATATACTTCGTGCATTTTAAGTTCTTTTTCTTTGATTCTGCACGCTTCCACTATTTCAGCAGTCGAGTTGTAGTTCGCCCAGTGTTCATCCTCTATTACAAGTCGTGCATTTTTGAAATCTAAGTATCCAAACAATACAGCGGTGTGATCTATTAAACCTAAGTCCATACACACATAAAACTCTACATGTGAAGGACGCTCTATTTTGCCTACATATAGTTCCGTGTCTTGTGCTTCAGGTACAACCAATCTCTCTTTGGTTGGAATAAGGTTACACATATACTCACGTTGATAGTGAACCGAATCTTCTCCGCCACAGTCCTCTATAATGTCTAATTGCTCTTCTCTTGTCTTCTCACCTATGTCAACTGAATCTTGGAGAGTCCAGTTGAATAAGTACCCATTACTTTCCGCCTTTATAACTTGGTTAACATAGTCATGAACCATGTTCTCTGGTGGTGTTGATGTAATTATTGCTTGACCTTTGGTGTTCATGAGCTGCGGAAGTAGAATTGATTTAAGAATGTATTCAGCTTTAAACCGCCAAAATCCATATTCGTCTAGAATGATTATGTCTGCCTCGGTGCCTCGTGCCTTGTCGATCTCACCAGAGTCTTTGACTCCGAATATATATACTCTTGAGCCAGACTTAAATTCGTAGCGTCCGTTTCTAGGTTTGGGTTTCATTTCAGGGCATTTGTAAAATATCTTGCTCATTAAAAAGTCAAAGATTTGGTACGCTTGCCCTTGAGTTTCTGCTCCATACCTAACTATAATGTTTTCTTTAAGACATCTCTCTGCTACATAGGTCAGTGTTGTGGTGCCCTTTCCGAAGCGTCGATGGCATTTAGCTACTACTAACTTCTCTCTTAGTAACATCTCGTAGAATTTTATTTGTGATTTTTTGAGATACCAACTTGCTATGATGCCGTTATGGTAGAGATTGGAATAGTTCAATCATTCACCTATTCTCTTCTTTTTCTTTCGCATCACGAGCTTTCATTGCCATTTTCACTAACTCTGTTTGTTGTTCCTTGGTCGCTGCGATATATAAAGTATCTTCGTTAGCTGTCTCGTCAACTATCTTAGGTCTGCCCACTGCCATTTCGGTAACCCAAGTTATCAATTTAGTATTACCTTCTGCGACTGCTTTATTAAGAATGTATTGATATCTTGAAACACCCTTTTTGGTTTCTTCAGCTAGAGTTTTATATGGTTTCAGCAAACTATAAGCACACTCAATTAGTTCTGATCTTATAGCAGACTTCATGCCTCTTAATCGCTTGTCACCTGTTGCTGCGCTGTTACCTTTAATAAACTTGCCCGTAATGGGATCGTGGTGTGCACTCTTCATTGCAGGGGTTTCTACTGTAGGTTTCTTTGCCATAGGTTTTTTACCCGCTTTACGTTTTTAATATCTCTTTTTTAATTGTTTCGGCTATTGCCTTCATGAAGTTAGGCATAACAGCGTTCCCTAGTCTTGCATGTCGTTGTACGTAATTTAAATTTGCAAACTTCCAATCTGTTGGGAATGAACAAAGAGCACACAATTCCTCGATAGAATAATACCTATGCTCTGCTGGGTGTATTTTAGGTTCCATTGCAAAGGGAATAAACATTTTAATTACTGTACACGTAGGTTTATCCCAACTATCTCGCCTCATAATGTCTTTCATAAACTTTTTTGAAAGAAGCTTGGGGAAATACTTGTCAACTAACTCTTTACTAGCACTTGTTATATTTTTTCCTTGTGGTATTTGCTTCATTAGTTCAATTGGATATTTTATGTTTGCAAACGTTTTTGCAGTTACACCTTCCAAGGCCTCTTTAATAGTTACAATTTTGTTATTTGGCACTGGGTACACTGGCTCTACTTCTAGGTCTTTTCTAACTCCTATAAAGATTAGTCTTTACCTTGATTGTGGAACGTTGTAGTATTTAGCATTCATAGACTTACATTTTACTTTGTAATCTAGCTCTTTTAATGAGTTCATTATCTCAATAAACTTACCTTTCATTTTTCCTTTAATCATCCCAGGGACATTTTCCATAACAAAAACTTTAGGGCAAAGCTCTTCTATCAGTCGCCGATAGTGCCTGTATAAACTATTCCTTGGATCATTAATGTTGTTTGCGTTTTTTGCGTTTGCAGCGCTAAACCCTTGGCAAGGAGGGGATCCATCTAAAACATCCAACTCTCCTTTTTTTAAGTTACAAAAATCTAATATCTCTTGTCCTGTAACATCAACAACTGATCTCTCCCAACAATGGACATCCAGAAAGTTTTCCCTAAAACACTTCACAGCGTTTGGATCAAAATCGATTGCCAATAACTCTTTATATCCTGCAAGTTTATATCCTAATGAACTACCGCCTGTTCCACAAAATGTACTGATAACTGTAGGTTTCACCATTTATACCCACAATTTGGACACTCTTCATTTGTTTTAATATTTTCGTCTACTTCCTTTTCTTTTATTGGTTCTCCATTTTCTGTTTGATTACAATTACTTAAATATTCCTGCATGGTTTGTGGTTGCGGACTAGACTCGTTTAGATTTAAAGGTGTTGCTAATTCAATTTTAATAATACCAAAATCTTTGAAATCAATATCATCAACATTTAAATCTAATTCACCCAAGTCTTCGATGAACCCTATGTTATCAAACTCAGCATACCTAGCTATTTCGTTATCAGCAATCCTATCTCTTAGTTCCGCTTCTTCGCTTGCATAATCCTGCAAGTCAACAGCACATTCTTCCCAACCCAAAAGCTTAATCGCCTCTAATCGTCCATGCCCTTTGGTTATATATCCACTTCGTTTACTAATAACTATTGGTGAACGTTGACCATTTTTTTTTATAATCTTTGATAAAACTTTTATTTGTTTTTCTGAATGCTTGTTTCTGTTTTTTGGATGTGGTTGTATATTCTTTGTTTTAAGTAGTTGTGTGTGTGCGCATTTAATATTCATTTGCTTTACTTTCATGCTCCTTTATAATGTTTTTTATTGCCAACTTTTCTTTTGGGTTCGCAAACAAATACGCATGGGTGGTTGTTACATCAACACCTTTTTTTATTGCTTGCCTGACTCTGTTAAGAAAAAAATTAGTAGAACTAACCTTCTTTCTTCTTTTCTCTTTTTTTACTACCACTTTTTTCTTCGACAAGTTTGTCACGCAACTCCTTAAATTGTTCAAGAGCTTGTTTTAAAAAATCCATACGCTTCTTGTTGCTAATGTTGATATGTCCTTTGCTTGCTAGTTGTGCCAACACGGAATCTGCTTCTAGTGACCATGTAGTAATATTGACTAATATTTCGGTCAAAATATCTAACTTGTCTCTCTCCATAATTCTATTATTCCTAAATAGTTTTGACTTGATTACACCTTGAAACCAAAGAGTCTATGTAAACGTCCAGCCTGCCAGGCAGCCCTCGTTTAATTGGTTTTTTATAAACTCTTAGCTCAAAGATGTCTTTGTCGTTCCCTATCTTTTCATTTACAGCATCTAAGATGCACTTTAATACGTTATCTATGTCAAGATATGTCTCCATATGGATGATTAGTGAATATGGACCTAAGTCTTCATATGGTTCACAAGCATCAATTAGTTTTTTTTTGAAATTGCGATATTTGGAATCGAGTACTAACCTACCAGTAGATTTACTGATAATGTATTTCCGATTTATACTTTCCATCTTTATGCTGTCTAAGCTAATGACTCTTTTCATAAAAACCCTCTCTTAAACTCAGAAACATACTATTCGACAAGTTTTGTTCTGTAAAGGTCTTTGGTTTATATATTTTTGAAAAGTCGGCCCTTGCAAAGTTCCCAAGAATACTGTTAAACTATAGTTACGAAAAAAGTGATGGTGGAACCAGGGTAATCGCTTTGCCCTGGTTCTTTTTTAAACACCTGCAAGTTTTTTCCCGCCTAATCGTTCCCTATATTCTGGAATATATTTGTACTCGAATCTTGAGCCCCATTTTATAAAGTGTTCAGGATTATATTGTTCTCCTTTGTCACAAAAACATCTGAAACAATACCATTGAATTGGATCGCTTATTAAGCAAGCTGATATTTGACCCGTATCTTGACAGTATCTACAATCCAATCGACCTCCTAAATAAAATCAACTCCTCTACTAAACGCAAATTGTTTTATATCTTTTATTGTTGCGCAAATTTGCGCAGATCCCAATCTGCGCGCATTGGATCGGTTTTCAACAAAATCCTTTTCGTTATTATTTAGCTCGTCAAAAGCCTCAACAAAATTCCTTTCACATGACCCCGCTGCCCTAATTGTTTCTAGTAACTTCTTTTCTCTCATATTTCCTTCACCTGGCTCTTTTTTCTTCCTTGCTCTATCTAGTATCTTTTTTATTGGAACCGCCGCCAAATAGGCGATAGGCCTATCACAGCGCTTGTTATTAAGAGTTCCATGCTTTGCTAGATCATTTATTGCTTCGACTAGCTCGGCTTCTTTGTACCCTTCTTTGATTAGTTTATTTAATTCTGTTATCTCTCTTCTTAATACGCTATGTTTTAAATGAAATTCGTTCAAAGCCTGTCTTGCGTGCGCACAGAGATTAGTTGTTTTTATAGTTAGTTCTTTAGGGTTTGTTTTTTGAACCACCCCCTGGTTCATTTTTTGAACCACCCCCCGTGCATTTTCACTAAACAAATAAGGTGAAGTTATAGTGACACACCTACATTGCTCGGGTCCAGGGGGAACCTCTTCCTTTATATGTCCTAATTCTTTTAATTTTTTTATTGCGTTCATTACAGTGTTTTTACTGAGACCTGACAGTTTGCGCATATATGAAACAGAGATCGCCTTGGGCTTATTTCCTGGATAGTTTCCAAAGGTTAGCATTATTCCAAGTAACCTTATTTCGTTTGATGTCAGAGTTTTGTCAATAAAAAGAGAATTCATAATTCTGGAATATCCAAGTTCCCAGTGATCACTTAGTGAAATGACTATTTTGCTGTCCTCTCTAATTATATTGCTTGGTAGTTTGTTTTCTTGCTTGACTTTAGTAGGTAGGCCTGATATCGTCTTATTCATGAAGTTCCTTATATTAAGAGGAGTTAGTTGAAGTTCACTCCTCTTAATTTTTAAAAGTTATAATTATTCAAAAATATTCTACCCTAATTATAAATAAAATCTAATACTTTTTGTTAAGTTTTCTATCTCATTGACACTTAGTGTCATTCTTAAATAATTATTTATTAAATTACATCTAATACTATGTTTTCTTGTTATAATATATATGTATCTATTACTATATCATAAACAAAGGTTGTTAAATGGAAGACTTAGACAAAAGAAAAGTGGAGTTAAAAATACTTTTAATTAAAAGAGATATCTCTCAAAAAGAATTGGCAAAAAAACTAAAGATTAATTTTGCTACACTTAACCAATACATCAATGGATGGGTCAAGCTTAAGGATGGCTGTGAAGAGAAAATATGCAAAGAGTTGAGCATAAACTACAAAGCATATAAAAAGGGAAAAATTAAAGAAGAAAAGTAGGAGGCAAACTAAATGACTTCATTAAGCGAGATACAAAAAGCACTTAAAGCACCAAAAGGCCAATTCAATGCCTTTGGAAAATATCATTACAGAAACTGCGAAGACATCCTTGAGGCAGTTAAACCATTGCTGGGAGACTCTATCATACTCATAAGCGACGAGCTTGTTCACATAGGTGATCGTTACTACATAAAAGCAACGGCCACTTTTAAAAGTAAAAAGCCTTCACTTAATTCAAAATCTCTCAGTGAATGGGAATATACAAGTGTGTCTGCTTATGCACGAGAACCATTAAGTAAAAAAGGTATGGACGAGAGTCAACTCACCGGGTCAACATCTAGCTACGCTCGGAAGTATGCATTGAATGGGTTGTTACTTATAGATGATAACAAAGACGCCGATGCCTTGCCACCAAGACCAGTAAAAACTACACCCAAAGACAAACTAAGAGACGAAATTGGTCACAGGACTAATGGGTACAAAGACAAAGACAAGATATCTGAAATCTGCAAGGCAATGGGTATTGATAGTTTGCAAGATTTAAAAGACAGAAGCGACGAAGACCTGGAAGAGATGATTGCTTTTTTGAGTAACCATGACTTTGGGGTTATTTAAAAGGAGTATTCGATGTATAAAAATGAAACAAAAGAAGACAACAATCATTTCGGGTGGGAATACGAAAAGGACAAGCAAGGCGATGATCCCTTTGGCTGGGGAAGTGTCTCAGAAAAAACATATATACGTAGTACCAGACATAAACCTTTAGTGAACTATCGTTGGTGCATTGTAGACTTTGATCGAATAATGAAGCCTGGGGGGGTTGGTGCAGAAAGAGTAGAGAAGAGGTTTAGACCGTATATTGCGCTGCCTTCGCACGTGCTGTTTCACTTAAATGCAAAGCTCTCTCTTCGAGGCGAAACAATGGACAACTCTCCCTTGATTGGGGGTTTCTTTAGTGGCAACGATATAATTGGTGACCCTCGTGAATACTTTGAAATGACAAAAAACTCCACAGGAGTAAGTATAAGTATGGATCTAGATGTTATCAAAATACTTAAGTGCTTAGGGTTTTCTTTAAGTATACGGTTGATGACAACCTCTGGTAGCCGTTTGAGACTTTACGATGATCCACGTGCTGAATTAACAATTACAAAAAAAGAAGTTCCAACATTTTGTCCAGAGGAAACAACAAACGAAAACAGCCTGACCTTAGTTTAATAATGGGAGCGGCAACTTAATAAAAATAGGATTAAACGATAATGACTAAATCCAATAAATTTGTAATGCCAACACATAGTCGTTTTATAATCACAGCTTCGAATTTTAATAGCTTTGACGATGAAAACGATACACAACTTTTCTTAGTCAAAGAAGATGGAACAAAGATTCCTTTCGATACCGATGGTTGTTGTAGCACAGAGTTGAAAACGAAAAATGGTCACCTTGACGAGGAAATATATGTTGAGGGATACTGTAATAGTTCTGAAAATAATAAGGAAAAAAACAATGATCAATAAAGTTATACTACTAGGAAGACTAGGTAAAAAACCTGAAATAAGACATTCAACAAATGGTACAGCGTGTGGTGAACTACGCCTAGCATTAAACTCTAAACGTAAACAAGGTGATGAGTACGTCGATCAGACTGACTGGGTTACTGTAAAAGTATTCGGAAAAAATGCTGAAAACTGTGGTAAATATTTGGACAAAGGGAGAATCGCTTCCGTCGAAGGGAAGTTGGCAACAAATAATTATACCAACAAGGAAGGTGTCAAAATTTACTCCATGGACATAATTGGTGAAAGAGTCCAATTTGTGCCATCTTCGAATACAGCGCAAGACACCGAACCTAGTAAAGAGGGAAACTATGGAAAACTTGAAAAACGAGTCAAGTCTGAATGGGATGACATCGATGTACCATTCTGACGAGATGTGGGATACGTGTGAAATCTGTTCATCAAGGTTTGATGGGTTAGTTTGCAATAAGTGTAGTCTTGTCACGACGACCAAGGAAGAGCTTGATTATGCATTAGATATATTAGCATTTAGATTTGGAGATTAAGTATGGAAGTTACAGAAAAGGCAAAAGACGGTGTTTTTTATTGCTTTTCACTAGATACAATAATTATTCTTTCACTGACAACTACTGAACAGGGTCATATTACAGAAGTGGAAGCGGAGATTTCCGAAGACCTCCCTCCTCTTGAAACATCTTTTGTTAGAGAACAATTTGAAAACAATTCAATATACTTAGGACTTTTATAAGGAGTGCATCATGAAAGAAACACGTGAAGAAAAGGTTAACAGAATTCTCAATGAACTAAGCGATGAACAAATGTCTACAGTATTAAATCATGGTCGTGACATGATGTGGCTGGAATCTTTCAGCAACTTAATATTACAATGTCCTAATGAAGATTTGTTTGATCAAGCAAGAAAATGCTTGAATAATATCAGAGATGATATACTTGAAAAAAATAGTTGACAGTTGTGATCTAGTATAAGAGTATGAGTTATCAACTGATCATTTTCGTGAACTACGACCTCCGAATATAGATCAGTTGTATCTCGTTTACAGGGGCAGTGAAAGCTGTCCCCCCCCTATAAAACATTTAGGAGTTACCTTGAAATTAAAACCGTATTTAATTATGTTTTTATTATGTCTATCGTTAGCGTCAGCTAATACCTATGCTTGGAAGTTTAAGATTACTGGACGAGATGGGTTCATGCAAAGAGTCGTGTATGATAACGTTAGAAAATTTTTGGATGGAGTTTGCGATCTTATATCCGACACTGTAGAGGATGTTGTAATTGATCCAATTGAAACTGTAACAGGTGCACATGTCACTATTGCCGAAGGGAATGATGACGAGTGGTTTAGTTATAATTCTTTGGATAGTAAGGTTTACTTTGGACATCAAAGAATTCCTGAATTTAGAGATTACTATAGAAACAATTATGAAAGCAGGATGGCAATTATTCGAGATATGGGTGCTGGCGATTTAAAAACCTTTGCCAGTGTTGATCTTAAATTACAGGAAGCACTTAGAGATGAGTATAGCGACGAGGAATTAGTCCTTGATGCAAACTCTCATAAGATGTTAGAGGACCCAACTAATGCGGCCCAAGCAATTCCAGTAATTAATAAGTCACTTGAGGAAATAGTTCCTAAACAAAAAGAGTTAGTTTTATTTAATGATTATTTGAAATCAATAGGTAAAGAAGGTGTACTCAAAATGACCCAAGGTGGGAATAGCATGCATGGTATCTATCAAGAGCCAGGGTTAGAGAACACGTATCCAGAAGACTTGTTTGCCTATGCTGGTATGACCTACCTTGTGGGGAAGTTAACATATAAAGGTGTGAAAGTTCTAGCTAGAGAGTTTATGATGACCGGTGTGGTAGACACTGTCGTCTACTTTGGAAGAGCAGGTTATAGACTTGGGAGTGACTCGTTATCTAGAGTCTCGCAGGTATTATATAAACTGAAAATAAATGGCAAAGAATTTTTCAATGAAATGAAACAAGTCTCAGAGACAGGACATGCTGGACTTAAAGAAGTCAAAGGCGTAGTAAATACTATCAAAAATGCCGCAGATGATATCGTGTCTTGGATAGGGAAAGATGCTAGAATGATACATAATAGGCATAATGACTTAGTCCTTTTGTCAAAAGATGGTAAACGCAAGTTTAGAGTAGACATAAAAAGTATTCAAAGTAACGAAATACCACACGCTCATTTTCAAGAATTTAATGGTTCAAAATGGAAGGATGCGAAGAGTGTTGTTAAGACACATAGAGTATACCCACAAGGATAAAAAATGGAAGATTCAAGAGTTAAGGAAAGAATACAAGAGCTAATTGAGATGGATATTCATAATATAACTAATGATGTTTGCAACATGAAAGATTGGTATCAAACTGCTAAGATTGAACCATATAAAATAAATTTGTTCACTGATTTTAATTATATTGAAAAAAAAGACTTCTGGGTTATCACTGACCCAGAAGACCCACATTGCGCAGTCGTATATTCTGAAGAGGATGATTGCTTTGGGTTATACGACAAAATGTTAGAAAAGGGAGAGCTTCTTGATGTCATGACTGGATTATTTGGTCCATTTTCTGAAGCTGTAAACGCAATATAGGAAGGTTATGGAAAACATATTAGATGCTAATAATGCAAGTCTTGTGCTAATAACTAGAAACGAAAAACCTAACAGACAAGTTATAGACCATTTTCTTTTAAAAGAATTTGCATGTCGTGATATGAGTGAAATAGTTATTATTAGTTATAAACTATTACACCACTTAGACATAGCGAGAAGAATGTATGGTAAACCTATGATTATAACTTCCGGTTATAGAACAGTGTCATATAACAAAAACATAGGTGGACACCCATATTCACATCATTTAACTGGAAATGCTGTCGACTTGGATATTCCAGAAGATTATTCTTTGGAAAAGAGTTTAGTAACTACATGTATGACTGTATTCCCATATTGCAGAGTCATGACTGACTACATTCATGTTGATTGCAGGTAACTTTAATGTAATACCCCAACTTCCTTTTTAACGATCTTATGGACTCGTGTCGTATTTGGTATACTCGTTGAGGAGACACCCCTAATATCCTTGATATTTCAGTTCCATTTAATCCATCAAAATACATTAGTTTTATTGTTGCTTTCATTCTGTCTTGAAGTTGCTCTATGGCCTCATGTATTTTCTTATTAAACATATTCTTTTCTAACAAAAGAAACGGATCATTTTCCTGACACGTTGGATGTTTAAATGATTCAAACTCAATACAATCATGGATATGATACAACCTGTTTATTTTGATATCTAGCGCCTTGCATAATTCCTCATTTGTGAGACCTTTGCCTGTTTTAACCTTAGATTGGTTATCTACCTCTTCGATTTTCTTAAGACATTGTCTAATGTTGATAGGGAGAGCATCCAGACATCTTAAGTAATCCAATATAGACCCATTTATTTTATGTTCAGCGTACGTTTTGAATAAAGTACCTTGTGGTTCAAAGTTGTTGGCCGCCTTAACTAACCCCAACAACCCTGCTGATCTTAATTCGTCCATGCAAACCCTGTCTTTTATACGATATTTAGATTTGACTATATAATCAACTAGCGGAATATGGTCAATTATCACCCTCTCTCTATTTTCTGCTGTTATCGCAGTTCTATGATTGGTTTTGACTACGTTTTTCATAAAAACATACTAACAAAATATCTATTATTTAAAAGGAGTTTTAATATAACAGGTGAGCAATGACTCATTTAGTAGACATATACCATAGAGTTTTGTCAATTTGTCCCCCCTCAAATCCGTTTTTTAAAACAAAAGTCTCGCTATTCTCGCTATTATAGCTATTTTTGATAGATTTTTAAACAATATTTATTTAAAAACAATACAAATATCCATATTTTTCAATTATTTCACGTTTTGACCTATTTAATTGTTGACTATAATAGTAAACAATGGTATAATTAAATTATATTAAAAAGGGGGGAAATCATGAAAGTACGAGAATTGATTAAATTGCTAGAAAAGGAAGATCAGGACAAAGAAGTGTTTATTGCAACAAGTACAACGGAAGGTATAGGTGTTCTAGATGAAATTGACTCTATTTGCCACAATGGTCTAGATATACAAATATCTGGAGAATCTATATTTGAGGAGGATTTATGAAAAAAGAAAGAAAGCTGAAAAAACTGGAAGAGTTTGATAGGAAATGCGAGGAAGTACAAAAGTTTCTTGAAAAGCAAGATTTGGATGGTTTTGTGTTTCTGTCTAATCCTGAGAATTACAAGATTTCATATACTGGTCCCCTTTAGGCCAAAGAGTGGATTAAGTTGATACTAGATATTATGAGAGAGGAAGAGACCGAGTACGTGAAAGAGTTAAAAAAGGAGATCAAATGAAAAAATATAAAGTTAAAGTAGGAGTATTGGTAACAGAAGACGAGGTAACTCATTTAATTGATTTTCAAATAACAACGGAAGCGGCAAACCCACAAGAGGCGATTGATCATATTAAAAAAATGGTTGGCGACAAAGAGATGCATATATCAGAAGTGAAGCTTTTGAGACCTTATGCTTATAAGGTTAAGATACCTAGTTAAGAGAAGGTTAGAATAATGAGACGATTAAGTCTTTGACCTCGTCTACAAGAAAAGCACTTAATTCAAACCCTTCTTTTAAGGAGAAGTTTCTTATCTCGTCTGGTATTCCCCCAACATCATTGATAGCATCTTGGAGATGTTGTTGAAACTCTTCGTCTCCCATAAAAGTAACTAAGTCTGTAAACTGGAATCCATCCTTTTTGATCTCTCTAATAATAGGCTTAATAATGTAGAAAACTAAAGATAGAACTTCTTTTGTATTCTTAATATGTGAGTCTGACATTTGTGCCCCTTTTTGTTTTTAATAAAAGGTGCTGTTTATTGAAAACAACACCTTTATAGTTTGAAACTTTAAAAAACTAAGCTGCCAAGGTCCCTGCTTGTGAGTTTTCAGATGCACTAGTTGCATCATAGTGAGCAACGTCGCACGCTGCAATAGCTCCAGCTGCAATAAATGCACAGCTAGTGAAATTTGTAATTATACTAGCAGCTCCGCCTGAAGTTAGCGCGGCAGAAGAGTATATAATGTTATCCCAAAAGTACAATGAGGCCACATTTGCCGATCCAAGAATAAATGTCTCTCCACCGTCTAGCTTGTAACCACTAACGTGAATTTCAGATGCCGCTTTTGTCAAAGCAAAGTTACAGTCATCATCTAATGCCAAATGTCTTGCTCCATAGATATAATGATAGCAATCAATTGTATTCGTTGTCTGGTCTATATCAAATGCCAGCCCCGCATTTGTCGAAAATCCACACATATTCCAAATTGTAGTTAGACTTCCAGTAGCGCCGCCATCATCATCTATTTCCACAGCGTCAGCCGCAGAATACGCATTCACAAATTTTATATTTTCTACATAAATTTGAGTTGCTACTGTGCCCGCTGCCGGTTTATTTACCATTATCAATCGATTTTCGATTCCATCGGTTCCGCCATTTATAGTTACATCGCCAATTCCTATAATATTACATGGATAGTCGATTGTTTCTGTTGCTGACAGACTGTACGTGCCTGGGTATATGTACATTGTCCCACCTGGAACCATATTATCAAATGCTGTTGCTATTGATGTATAGTTTACTACGTCAGCTGCCTTTGTTGGTCCTACTGTAATTACATCTGCGGATTTTAATCCTGCAAAGTGGTTGTATCCTGTTGCCATTTTTCCCTCCAGAAAAATTTGGGAGAGCTTAACTCTCCCTTAATATAATAAAAACTAAGATGCTGGTAGAATTTGTTCACTTGCACTAGTTTGATCAAAATCACCTGCTTCAGGAATCTCATAAGTTCCTGCGTTGTTTCTTATACAGTTCCACAAGTTAACAATCACAGACGCAGAGCCTCCTGTCATCATTGCTTCAGATTCGTACAAGCAATCTTTCATTGACATAATCCATGCGACATTAGCAGTCCCTAAGGCTATAACTCCTGCATTAAACCTAACGTTATCTAGAAAAACTTCACTTGCTGCAAGCGCAATTGCTAAGTTCATTCCATCAACTGCCATGTCTTCACTTAGGTTTCCTTTAACATATAGATATATATGTTCGGTCGCCGTAGATTGGTCACAATCGATTGAAAGTCCAGAATTTGATGTCATTGAGCAATTGATAAGATCTACAAAAAGGGCACCGGTTCCACCTCCGTTGTTGTTTATTTCTATACAATCGGCCGAAGCGGTTTGAGAGACTATTTTTAAATTTTCTAGTTTGATATACGTAGCCGCAGTTCCGGTTGCCGGTTTATTCAACATCAACAATCTGTCTGCTACAGCACCAGTCAAAGTACATCGCCCCTCGCCCTTAACAGTAATATTAAAATTGAGTGTCGCAGTGGCCGCAACTGTATGACTACCTGAACTTAATAGAATAGTATCTCCAGATACTGCTTGCGCTAATGCCAATTCGAAAGTGTTATAGTATTCAGTAATGCCAGTTGCTGCAACGATCAACTTAACTCTACCTGCTTGACTACCATCTGCTATCGTTAGAACTCCAGTGTGATCAAAATCGCCATCAACTAACTGTCGTTGAACATTCGCAGTCTCGTTAACGCAATTAATAGCACTAACTAGTACACTTGCAGCTCCGCCGGAAGTAATTGCAGCACTACCGAATATACAGTCTCTAAACTGGTAAATTGAAGCAACATCCCCAGAACCTAGTGTGAATACTGAAGCGGTCGCACTCATGTCGTATCCTTCGATATAAACATGGGACGCTGCCTTGGCAAGAGCTAAGTTCATGCTATCTAATGTCAAACCACCTCTTCCATAAACTTCCAAATAAAGATTGATAGTAGCAGTAGTGTGATCACAGTCGATAGAAACCGCAGAAGCACCGGCATCGATAGAGCAGTCCTTAAACACGACCTTCATGTCACCGGTAGCACCACCGTCCGTGTCTATTTCAAAAACATCACCTGTTGCATGCGCATTAGAAAATGCAATGTTTTCAAATGTGATAAGAGTGTTTGCAGTTCCAGCAGCTGGCTTGTTTAGCATAAAACCACGAGTTGCCAATCCAGCAGTCCCGCAATTTACGTTCACTGTCCCACGTCCGATCAACGTCAAATTATAATTTATAGTGTTGGCCGCCGTTAGCGAGTACGTGCCATCATCAATAATAATGACATCATTCGCTTGTGATGCTGCAATCGCTGTCTCTAGATTAGTGTATTGGTATGCGTCTGCGTCGCTCCCAACCGTTTTGATCTTCGTGCCTTGTAATCCGGCATAATGCTTGTAACCATTACTCATTTTGGATCCCTCCTCCAAATGTTAAACTGAAGGAGAGTCTTGAATCCTGAATTCAGATTTCTCCTACAGGTAGAATACTCGAAACCGTGGCCCCTTTGCATCCTAGTTATAAATCTATTCTTTGTCTTCGTCCTCCACCATTACTTGCTTTAGCCCTGATAGTTGCTTTATTAAATTGCAAACTTCAGCGTATGGTTTTTTCGCTACATAACTAACAACCTTTTCTAACAGTTCTCTACTTATCACAAAATTCATAAAACCTCCTCATTTTGATAAAATACTACCTACGATCGCCCCCGCGGTTGTAAATAGTACTGATATAATCCATCTATTGACCTTAACCATTCCTATAACTCGTTCCTTTTCACAGACTGGAAGTCTGTCTTTAATAAACTCAATATCCTTTTTAATAGATGTTAGTTTTTTTTCAACAGACATAATCCAATCGTGCTCTTTCATACAAGCCTATCGAATCCATACGCTATTGCATTAAAGGCATCCACTCCACTAGTTGTATCCTGGATTCTAACGATCAACCGATTGGTAGAGCCTGCCGCTATTTGTATACCATACGTTAGTCCAAATATTTTTCTAAAGTCTAAAACAGGAGTATAAGCATCGGATATTCCTAGAACATTTTTCGCTCTAAACACATCCGCAGCAGTTCCAAAAGCGGGGTTGCCTTGACTAAGCCTAACAAAATCCCAGTTGGATGTTAACCCTTCATGAATAACAACATCTCCCTGGCTTTCATCTTCGTAAAACATCTTACACCCATTCGCTAAGGCAGCGACTGCCCCAAACTCTGTCAACGTTGCGCCGGCGTCTGCTATAACAAATGATACCGATGTAATATATCTATCAGCGATAGTTGAACCTGAAATATAAAAGTCATGTGGGGCGGCTGCGGTTGCAACGACTTTCATGTCACTACTCGCTGCGCTGTCCTTCATGTAGCTTCTGAAAATCTTCCCTTGTGTCTTGATTATTCTAGGAGGAAATTGGTTAGTTATCGTGTATGCATTTCCAAGCTCATCTACTTGTAGATTTTGACCGTTGTTCACTCCATCTTTAATATGTACTTCCATCATATGTGAAAATATCCTGTTATAGTTACAGTCGCAGCGGTGCCATCTGTTACATAGTCAACTGCTACACATTTATTGGTTCCTAATACTAACGAACTCTTAGCTTGAAAAGTATTAGTTTTATCTGCTTCTAACGCCAATGTTGCAACTATCCCAGCTACACCTATAGCATTAGTTGTTTCATCTGCCTTAGCTGTTGCTTCCGCAACATTGTTTGACGATGAGTTTAAGTTAACACCTGTTAACGCTGTGCCAGTAGGTGTTCCACATGTTGGCATATGGATATGCGCAATAGTAGCAGTATCAGTTGTCATTATAATACTATCTATAATAAGCTTTTTACTAGTCGACGTATTCTTTAATAACAAGATAGTGTCTCCTGCCCCATAGTCATAAGTAACCGATGTCCATGCATATGCATCGCCCTTTTCGTCAGCTGCGTATGCTAACTCAGGCTCAACTACAGAATAAGCTCGTATTCTGTTGTCGCTGTCAATCATACAACGACTGCCGGTACCTCTTCCATCCTCTATTTGAATTCCCATGTACTCTCCCTATATAGTCTTAGCTACCATAAATGAAACTCTAGCGTAGGCAACACCTTCGTCACTAGACCCAGTGTGAGTTATCAAAATAGCTTGACCTCTCTTAAGAATAAGAGCGCCTTCTTTGTTGTAGGTTTGCATTGAGTTAGCTGTATAGTTTCTATCAATTTCCGTGAATGTCCCTGCGGTTACTATTCCAGTATCTCCATAAAAGATTCCAACTGCTGCGTTAGTACTTCCAGCATTAACATTGGTAGGCACGATAGCACTTCCGCCAGAAGCGTATGTCCCACCAATCTTAATAGAAAAATAAGCATTCTTATTTGTTGCTGCTGCGCTAGCTGAATGAACCCTTATATAGGTAACAATCATATCCTTGTCAGTGGATCCATTCTGTAATAACAAAATGGTTTGCTCTGACGCTGCAATGTCTATTTCCTGACTTGCTTGGTACGCGCTCTCTTCTGTATGACTAACATAATGCTGAGAAGATATCGATATCGCCTCAACTGAAAGTCTATTCTTATTAGTAACCTTTGCTAGGTACCCACTCCCTGTCCCATCTTCCACAAACATATTACTCTCCAAATTTTAATTTTAAATATTGAATCAATTCTCTTAACTCGTGTAATAGCTCTTGTAATAGAAAAACTGTCAACTTCTCTTGTTTTTTAACACTGTCCTCTATATGAGCATCTCTCTTCCAGTTCATAATAAAACCTTTGTAACTTCGACTCTATCTATATAGCCACGGTCACCTTCGAAATCTGTTTTCATTTGTAATTGTAAAAATGGAATAATTCCTTCCGTCTCTATAACAAGCAAATATCTATTACACTCACACGCCGTTTTGTGAAGTCTTATTTCAGCTTGGTATGAATCAACAAAATGTTGGTCTATCGACTTTATAGACAAAGGATATTCACCAACGTCATCTTTGTTAAGTTTAGCTATCGCTCTAATACTCATGTAATAACTATCATCTATAAAAGCATCTAACCAAATGCCAGCTTTTGAATAACCCCACATCTCTATGGGGTCACCCACGTCTGTCCATAGAACGTCAACTAATTGTTCAGATGACTCAATCACCTCTCTCATTACATTGATAGTCATACTACCGCCATTGATGTCCCTGGTACTATTGGTAGATACTCGCAATAAAAGTCTACGTTGATATCAAACCCTGTAGCACCTGTATAATTAAATTGTATATAATTAGTAACACCAGTCTTTGGGTTAACAATAAACTCATACATCCCAGTAGCTAGTGTCTCGTCTAGTCTCACCTGGTCTGCTTGTAATAGTTCAAATGTAGTTGCAGCGCTAGCGTCTTTATAAAAGATGGATCCAACGTCCATGCTAGTTAGAACTCCATCATTCTTAGTAATTTGAACAGTGTTAGTCCCATCGTATAAAACAAATGAAACCCCTGTACAACTAGTTCCATCTGTAACCGTTTTAATTACACCACTTAGCTTCACTATATGCATTGCAGATGTGAACGAAAATAAGTTAAGTGTTGTCGCTCCATCCTGATCTATGTCCTGGTTAGTAGTAATTGTTTTTAAATCACCTGTGACCGGACGAATACTTCCAATATGTCCCATATCATCCCCCTTATATCCAAATCTTTGTTACTTCACAAGAGTCAACTTGAGCGTTAGCTCCCCCATCAACTCCAACCATTACTTGCAGCTGAACATATGGAGCAAGTCCATTTGTATTCAATTCAAGGAAATAGTTAGCATCTTCGTCTACATTAAATTCGGTATATTTTTGTTCTACTTTCACGTCAGATGCGTTTACCGATGTGATGGGAAGTGAGTACTCATTAGTTGCCGCTGGGTCCATTTTCGCCAAAGCTCGTATACGCATATTTTGACCTGCGTTTACATCAAGCTCTATAAATATACCCATTTTACTGAAACCCTTCATGTCAATTTCAGAGCCAAGATCTGCCCATGAAGTTGTGAAATCTTGTGCTGCGCTTATTACAGCTTCCCTGTGATAGTTATAATTCCGACCATAGCTCATTAGTCACCTCTTTTATTTGAATCGTTTTTCTTTTATACTCTTAGTATGAAAAACCACATTATTTTAATCCCATTGGCTTTAATACTTCTTTTTACTTCACTGACCTTTTATTCAGCATGCTTTTTAATTCCGCTATGCATTTCGATGATTGGGCTTCCGTTTCTTATGTATTTTAACCAAAAAGCCAGCGTACAATCCGGTACACTAGATAAAAAAATAAGAGAAATAGAATCCAATTTAAACAATCTTCAATTATCATTGAAATTACAAAAAAGGTTAGGCTAGGTTACCTTTTACCTTTCCCTTTCCCTTTCCCTTTCCCTTTTTTATTCCCTTTCCCACATGGCATAAAAGCCTCCTATTTTCTTAAGCTATTGTATTGTTCTATTAGTTTTTTAAGCTCTCTCTCTTTATCTCTACGTTGACTCTGTTTTTGTACACTATAAACCTGCGCTGCCTTTGCCCCCATTCCTACTGGAGATTTTCGTGCCACCCCTATTTGAGGTGCGGGTGTAGTTGGAGTTGGAGTTGGGACGCCTCTAGTTTGGTTTTTTAATTTTTCAATAATTCTTTTGTTCATCATAGCTTCAGGAATTTCCTTTACCACGGATCCAAATGACTGTGATGCTCCAGTTCCTGACGTAGACATTACTGGAATTCCCATCCTGTCACCTAACGTGAGTATCTCTTGTAGATCAACTATGTCTTGAGGGTCCAAAATTTTATCAGCTATGTTTTGTTTGTTTCTTAATGAATTAAACGTAGATCTAAACCCTGCCTTTCCCTCTATGTTTTGTTTAACTAACTCATTGACGAAAGAGCCTTTTAATTCCTTCATTCTTTCAGGACCAAGTATGTTGTTTAGCGCCTCAAGTTTCTTAGTATCTCCATTGGATACCAATTGAGTAAATACTCTTTCGTCTGGCAATGTCTTTGATCCAATTGCTTTGGATACTACCGATTTATCTGTTAAAAAATCGTGAACGTATTTATTGTTCAAGATAAGCTGATCCGCTATCTCGTCGCCCATTGCTGCGCGAGTTGTTTCAATCAATGAGTCTTGGGTGTCAAAATAAACTTTTCTTAGATTTTTAATGTCTGGCGGAATATCTGCCAACACGTTTTTTGATTTAAATGCTGCCTCCCCAATCTCTCTTAGTTGTGAAGCGAGAACATTATAGTCACCACCCGAAGCTTTAATTTGATCAATTGCATTCATCAATTGTTTGCCTTGGGTTTTCCTTCCAGAGGTAACTCCAAAATCAATCATTTTTTGAGCTTCTTTTTTAACAGCACTTAAGCTGTTTTCAAGATTTTTGTATGCCTCAGGATTGAATTGCTTAATGTTCAGTCCTGGCAGTTGTTGCCCAGCAGTTGAATAGGTTATGTCTATTTGGTTGAACACCTCTTCCACAGCATCATCATAAGCATCACGAATAAATTTCCCAGCTTCAGGTGGTGACATTACAGTGCTAGACATACTATTTATTTTTTTACCAAGCGCTTGATTCACTTGTTGGGTTGCAGCTTCATGTTTTCTTAATAATGGTTCACCCAATACCCCTTCTGCTTGCTTCCTTCCTGCCCTTGTAACAAATGATTCTTTCCCAAACTCAATTGCGTCAGGTAATACTTTGGGATCAATCCCATTTTTTTCCGCAATTGCAATCATGTCATCATAATCAATTGCTCTCTTAGAGGAAAATCTAGATTTAATCGCGTCAGCAGCTTCGAGCGCGAGACCCTCTGCTGTTTTGACTAGTTTAGTTGCTCCCTTAGTCCCAGTAATAACATCTGTTGCCTTTGCACCCATTGGTACAGATTTGGCTATTGCTTTGGCCGCTACCTTTGCTGCTTTCCCTCCAGTCTTCCCAGCTAACTTGGCGGCCGCTCCCAATGGGATTACATTAAGAGGGTCAGCTGCAACATCAACTCCAAACCCCGCTACTCCTGCGGGGGATATACCCCCTACCCAAGGAAGATCAAACATTGGTTCTCTTGATAACCCTGCTTTTGCAGCAATATCTTTCCCAGTAGGTGCTAGCGACGGATCTTCTCCAAATTGTTTATATGCCGCCGATGCTGCTGCGCCGGGGTCAAGCATGTTCTCTTGTAGACTTCCAATCGCTGCTCTTGTCGGAGCGCCTGTATACTTATCTATAAACTGTCCAGCTTCCGCAACCTTGCCAAGCGCACTTCGACCTACGTCTTTAGCGCCTTCCCACATTTTGCTCCCTATACCCTCTTCCTCGACTATAGGTTGATCTCTTAAGTTGGGGGTACCATAGGCAGTTGTCATCTTGGGGGAGTCTAGACTGGATGATTCTTCTTTCAATGATTGCAACAATGCTCTTTTTTCTTCGAGTGTCATCACTTGCTCCCTTTGATAAGCTTTTTATATTGGATAAGTTTTTGATATTTTTCTATCTCTTTGTCAATATCACCTTCTGACATATTGCTTGGCGTTGGACCCTCTAGTTTTTCAGAAGGTTTATCTATTCCAAATTGCGCAAATATTGATGGATCACTCATTAAACTTAAATTATGTTTGCCTAAGATTACTTCTGCTTTGTCAGATAAACCAATGTCGTCTATTTGTGCTTTCAATTTTGACAAAGCGTCTACCTTAATGTTGGCAGCAACTGGTCTTAGTGTGCTAGCGGTGTCAAACATGTCTGCAACAATTTCGTCAGTTATCTTTTCACCAGTAACATTTCCATGAAAGAATGCCTTGATCTGGTTTTGTATTGGCGCCTGTGCCTCAACCATTCTGACTTCGCCTTCTCTAACAACCCCAGGGTTGATCTCTGTCAAAGGAACTAGTAGTCTTATCAACTGAACTCTATCTTGAGGATTAAGTCTTCCCTCTTTGAATTTTTTTCTGAATGTTTGAATGGATCCATATAAACGTTCAAATGGTCTGAATTCCTTATCCACCTTTTCTCTTTTACTGACTATGCGCCATTTATCTTTTTTAAGATCTTTTTTACTTGTGATACCTTGTTTAAGCATCATCATTTTGTAGGCCTTGGTGTCCTCTGGTTTGCTGGTCGCTTCTTTGACTCGTGCCTCCATCAAACTTTTTTCAAGCCCCACAAGATCTTTTCTTCTTTTTAACTCTTCGTATTTTCCCATGGTCGATGCTAATTGATTCCCCATTTTATACTTATCAATTAGACCACTGTAAACATCGGCGCCACCCTTCTCAATTCCTTGTGCTGCTTGCTCCCAACCTCGTCCAAGACCCGGTGCCTTTGGGGTTTGCTTCGCCATGATCTCTGATTGAGTAATCACTGGAGCAGAGGCAATGTCTGCAAACCCTCCTAAGTGTCTCATCATCTGAGCTTGTGTTCCTGCCTCGGCTTTTCTTTGTTGCGCAAGTCCTTGGTCTTTGGCCATTTGAGTCAGCGCTTTCATTTGTGCTTCGTATGGGTTTATTTTGTATTCAGACATTTTGATCTCCGTTAAGACAAATATGGGTTTTGTGCACTTGAGTAATTTACAGCAACTGGCTGCCCAGTTGGTTTAGTTTGACTTGCTTGCACAGATGGATTGATCCCATAGATATGTCTCATTAAATCTCTATCTTTGTTTGCAGATTGCTGAGTCATGTACATTTGTCCAGCAGTTCCTAGTACTCCGCCCGCCATTTCGTATGGTTTCCGTGCTGAAGCCGCTGCCGCTGCCCCCGATGCGTATATATCAGGAATGCCACCGGTCAATGCACCTGCTCTTGCCATTTGAGTTTGACGTTGACTCTCTTGTTGGGCCAATTGATTTTGTATCGCTTGTTGTTTGTTCATGAGTTGCGCTTGGTTTTGTGCTTCGACGTTTGCAGTTTTAACACCTCGCAAGTTTGCAATTTCCTCTTGAGCAGCTTTATTCTTTAAATCAATGTTCATGTTAGCTACCTGTCGAGCTCTCTCACTATTATTCCAAGCGAGTTGATTCAAGATGTCAGCGTTGGTTTGCGCTACTCCAATATCTTGTTGCCTGATCCCACCTGCTATGTTTGCAACTTTACCAGTCGCTGCCATTCTTAATCTGGCATTCTCTGCCGCTTGTAATGCCTCTTGTTCTGCTAGTCTTTCAGACCCACCTTGTGACGCCATCATTCTTAACGCTGCCTCAATCCCAGTTCCGCCCATACCCCGTTGTTGGAGGTTTGCCATGATAGCTTCCTCTTGTCCACGAGCTGCGGTTTCCGCTTGCCTTCTGTTTTTCATGAAGTTGTATCTGTCTTGAGCTGATAAACCTTCTTCTGCCCTAACTCCCATTTCCTCTAAGGCTTCCATTTGTGCTGCTCTAGTAGCTGGGTCTGTAGTTACTAACTCACCTTGAACATCTTCAACAGGTGAATATAGCAAAGGCTGTGGACTTTTTATATATTCAATCATCGCTGGGTCGTACCCAAGCTCTGCTAATTGAATGGGACTCATACCTGATAGTTCACTTAGTGCTTGCTGTCTTAATGCGTTAGCTTCGGCCGCTGCCGCAGCAGATTGTTTTTCTGCTGCTTGCTGTCCCATGTAACCTGAAAGCAATTGACCACCAAGCATCCCTGCTGCAACTTCCCACATAATATCTCCTTTTATTTGTAAGCGTAGGGATTGAACCCAGCTTGCTCGCTTAACATTTCCCTGTTTGGTATAATGACATTCCCTGGAGCACTAGCTATAGGTTGCCATCCTTCTTTTCTTTCCTGTGGTGCTAACGCTGCTTGGTACGCAACGTCAGGTGAAACTTGTGGAACTACAGCTTGCTCAGTTTGTCTTCTTTGATTTTCTAATGCTCTTTGAACTCTATTATACTCTTGTCCAAAGCCAGCTTCGTCGAATGACCAAGCCCCCGGGTCATATGCACTTGACCCTGCATATTGCTCGTAACCTTGTTCGGGCATCAACCCAGCTAATGCGTTATATGCTTGAAGCTGTTCCGGAGTGAAAGCTGACGATGCTGCGGTTCCCATAGTGGGCGCCATAACATCACCACGTGACAGGAATTGACTATAATCTATCCCTGGAATATTATATCTTTGGTAGTCAGGCATGTCAGGACTAGGTTTAGTCATCCCACCCATAGTGTCGTAGAGTGGAAACTCCGATGCTTGTTGCCATCTTTCAGGTCCCATTATTTGCTCGGGTGTCATAGCTGATTGCTTCGCTAGCTCTTGTCTTTGTTGCTCGTACATATTAGAGATCTTTTCTTTTTCACCACCTAGAAAGCCACCTATACCTTCGAACCATTGTTTTCCTTCATCTGAAAATTGTTGTTGTGCTGCTTTTTGTTGCTGTCCAACCTCTTCTCTTTTCTGTTCCATTGGTTGAGCAACTTGAGTTTGAAATTGCTCTTGCATTTGACCAGGGAATTGTTCTGCAAAGCCCTTCTGCCCTCTTAATAACATTTCATCCATTCGTTGCATTCCTGGAGTGTATGCAGCACTAGGTCTTTCAATATTCCCATACCAATTCATGATTGATTCAAAATTACCCGGTTGCATCCCTTGATAAGGAGACGAGACTCCTGGCAATAATTGCTCTGGAGTTCCAGTGGGTTTATATGATTGATCTAAAAAACCTCTTAAGTTTTGAGCTTCCTCTTGAGATACCCCACCTTGAGCTATCCCACCAAGTCTCTCTTGTGAATATTGCTCAGGGGTTGGCGCACTGGGTAGTGCCCCTACTTGCTCTTGAAATTGTTGTTTAGCTTCACCTAATTGTTGTGAGCCTTTTTGTTGTATCCTTGTTTGTGCAGCTGGAGTTTGAGGGTTTGCTGCTAAGAATTCCTGAATGTTATACCAACCACCAGGACTGCCAGCTGTAGTTTTTTGTTTCCCTCCAACGGTACCACCTTGTCCAGCGTAGCCACCTGCCCCTGATACCACGTTCCCTTGATTGCCCGATGCTAAGAATGCCATATATTCTCCTAACCTAATATTATAAATTTGACATTGCCACTGGTAGTACCTGCCCCAGCGAACTCTATAGTTACTCCAATAGTTTTGTTATCTATCTCCCTAACATGCCACTCTGAAATACCATAAGTAGTTGATGGAGTTTCATTTGGAGTTTTAATAATCATAATTCCATTAAACGATAACAAGTCATGTGATATCTCTAGTTCACTTGCGTGAGTGAACGTATATTCTTTAACCTCGCAATAAAAGTTTTCCCTGAAAGTTAACCTATTCCTTAGCGCACCAATCACAGAATCAAGGAACTGATTAAATGGCGACAGCATTTTTTCAAACCACGAAGGTGCTTCGCTAAAATCTGACTTTAAAAGTTTACGTACTCCACGAATAATAGCGATAAGTCTCTCCTTTAATTCTGATATCTCGAATCAATAATATCAAAAATGAGGGAATATCCATTTAGGTCTATTCTTTGTTGAGGCATGCTGTGAATGATATCTAGATATATAGCGCTACCTCTAGAATGTTCATCTGGGATTAGAATTAAAGACTTATCTGTTATCCTTCTGTCGCCCCATGACCCTAACCATACTCCTTCCCATAAACTATTTGATGTCTCGTCGACTGTGGTGGTAACAGCAGTCTTGTCCGCATCCGTAGTTGTATTTATATATAATTTACTAATGGAGGTCTCGTCATCATCCATGAACACCGAGACCTTATCAAAAAACTTTTCATATTCAGGGTAACCACAGTGAATGATTTGATATTTCAACCTGCTGTATATCCCTGGTTTTATAGTAATAGCATTGGTAACAGTTCCACCCGAAGTATAGGCATTTGTGAAGGTACTTCCAATTAAGTCAAAATTGGTAGAATCTATTACTGTTATAATCCAATCACCATTAGCTTCCGTAGTGCCGACGATTGATGCTATCGTTACTCCATTATAAGTAGACAGAGTGTGCGCAGCAGAAGTTGTAACCCTAACAAGTCCCGAGCCATTGTCAGCACAGGTGCTGACACTTAAGCTTACGTTTGCGTGTAGGGAGGTTACACTCGAAAGCGTCATAGATGACGTAGTGTCAGCTGAAGTTATAATCTTTGTTAAGGCACCTTGGGTCAACATTGCATCGTTATGAATAGTTATATTAGTTCCAAGCGTGACCGACTTAGCAGTAGTGTCTATCGCTGTAATAGTATTAGCGATATCAGGCAGAGTGTAGTCTGTTGTAGCTAGATCTTTCCTCTCTTTCAACAACCCATTACCTGTCAAAGGTGCGGTGTATTCAGAATCATTTACGACTATACCCATAGATACGTTGGTATCATTCGTATATACTCCAAATTTTCTTTGAGTCCATGATGCTGTGAAAACATTATGTTCTTTGACTATGTCATTGGACGTAGAGTTTTGATCTAGGTACGTAGCAATCTTATATGATTTTTCTGCGTCGTAGTACCACCCATATCCATCGTTATCAAAACCCGATGCCTTAACTGGTTTAAGATCATTCTTTTCGTTATCTCTACCAATAATCTCAACCCCAACATCACTTATTTTTGCATAACCTGAGTTGGTCATCATATAGATAGCATTCTCGCCTTTCACGATTGAATTTTTTTGAATACATTCAACCGTTCCGTCGAATTCATCCCAGTTCCAAGATGTTTCTGACTCACCGGTGAGTCTCCAAACTCCATCCTTCTTTTTGATAGCAAATAAGGAATCTCTTAACCCAACTACTTTTAAAACAGGGTCATCTGCACTACCTATCTTCTTAATATTGATTAAGGGTACAGCTTCAGGTTGGTCAGCTTTTGACCACATTACAGCATGTTGGAAATCATCATTGGTTGAGACGTAGGTAGTCCCACTTGTAGGCATAGTAGGACTGAAACAGCCACCAGTTGTAGTAGAGTTTGCTATTAAGTAAAATGCGGTCGCACCTAGCGACTTGCCATTAAACTCCATTTTACCCACAGGATCTGTGCCGCTAGAATTATAAAACCCATCCCAATAAGTATTAGTAGTGCATAAATTAACAGTTCTAACCAACGATTGCGCAGTATTCGCAATGTTCTGCGCATCCGTACCCTGATTGGCGGTTTTATATAATAAAAATCGTGGCGTAGCCCCGTAGTCTTCATATAGATCGACCGTTCCTCCAGAAACGTATGCATTAGCAAACGTACTTCCAACTAAGTCAAAGGTCGTCGCAGCTATAGCAGTGACTTCCCAAGTTCCGTTTGCTTCTGTCGTTCCTGTAACATCATATATTCTGACGTAGTCACCAGTAGTTAACCCATGACTAGTCGTAGTTGTAATTCTGACTAAGGTCGCCCCGTTATCCGCGGCACCCGCTATCCCCGCTCCTAGATTATTTATTCTAAGATCTATGGTACCACCGGAAGTCCAAGGGTTTGCGTAAACGCTTCCTGTTAACGTAAATTGATCAGCATCAACAACTACTACAGTCCAATCTCCATTAGCTTCGGAAGTTCCAGCAACCCCTGCAACGTTAACGCAATCTCCGGAAGTTAACCCATGAGCAGAGCTAGTTTGAATTTCAACTTCACCACCATTGTTTGCTGTAGCAATTACACCACCGCCCACATTAGTGCTAAATGCATAGCATCCAAATGTTATCGTATTAGTTCCATCGTTGAATACTATAGTGCTAGTCCCTGACGTTAGGTTGGTAGTTGAAATAAGGGATGTGTACAACCTTTGTAGGTTCTCTATGTTTCCATAAAACGTATAGTTTTTAAAACTTGTAATTGAGTTTGCCAGTGGTGGCTTTTCGTTAGCGTAGGCAATCCCCTCTTGGGTAGTGTTGGTATATAATGATGCCCCTCTCCAATCATCTGCGAGTATGTCATCAAACTCTAATATTCTAGCAGCAATCTCGGCAGCAGTCGGTTTCGCTTGGTAGACCAACTGGTAATCTTCTGGAGGTGTACCTGTACTTTGTGAAGACCTGTATACCTTGCAATAATAGCTAGTCGTGACAGAAGTTGGGATATATATCCTTAACTCAACCGCTCTATCAGACCCTGAGCTGTTAGTTATATCTTGACGCTCGCTTGGCGCTCCATCAATGACGTTATTGTTTGCGTCCTCTATCGACCAAACCACTCTATATGAAACTGTATAAGCAGTAGTCATCCAGTTGATCGAACTAACTATTCTAGCATCGAAGCTAAGTCCCTTAGGAGCGCCGGCCGCAGTATATTGACTCCCTAAGGTATCCGACTTATAAATGCCTGACCCAGTAGTTATATAGTGGTTGCTCTGTAACTCTAGTCCTTGAATTTTGTAATTAGTTTCAGGGACAGTGTATGCCCCTGTTATTTGTGAAAACGTTCCTGCTCCGTCACTATCATAATAGAACGTATCATTCGCCATGTGACAGATTAGTTTATCTTGGTATTGTAACAACTGAACTATATTTTGAGATGGGAGACCTGATCCATACGCAGCTCTCCCTCTAACTTTTGTGTAAACGTTATCTCGTATACACTTCCAGTTTTCAACAATGGAGGCAGACCCAGAGGGAAGAGTTAAGTTGTTCCCATGAATACTAATTCCTGTCTTCTCGTTAAGCGATCTTATTTCCGGCATCGTTACCTCATCATGTTTAACACGTAGTTGTTACCAACTATTTTCTTTGGTGCATCATTGATTCTTTTCGATGCCCTATCTCTCATTCTACTAAGCATATTACCAAGTGATAGTGATTGAGTCTGTATTCCCTTGTCATCGTTGGATGCTATCAAACATCTAACGGTCGCAGCTTGCGCCAGTATAGGATGAAAGTCTTCTGGTATATTTGGATAGGGGGTCTGTCCTTGTATACAAATATAATCATTGGCAACAGGTGCTCTTGAAAAGTCAGACCCATAGGTAACAGAGATCACACTTCCTGATATCGACGCTGTCACCGCTCTTGCAATAATATTAAATGGATTAGTCCCACTTATTACATCACAAGTATCTCCATCTGAAATAGGAACCGTGTCCACTGTCATTTGATAGACTGTTCCTGTATCTGTTGTCGATGATATCTTTCCGCATGAAGTAGGCAAGACTAATTCGTTTTGTATTCTAACTAAGTCAAACCTTAAACTCCCACTAACACTTGACCCCATACTTGGAATAGTAACCACTGAATTGCCAAGCATATAAACAGCAGAAGGATAAGTACCGTTAGTCATCCCTTCGTAGTTTGATCTTTGATCTCTAGTTATAATAGGTAGTCGAGTATAGTTAGAATCGGAATCCACGTATCCAATTGATTCCAACTTCCATCCCACCGCTGATACTGGAATGTTATAGGAACTCTGACTAGCAACTAACGCAGTATCAATGGTAGTAACAAAATAGTCTTGCCTTAGCTTAAGTAATTCACCAACTATAGTTAACTGAAGCTCTTCATTTATAAATGTCAAAAAATCAGTATTTGAAAACCTGACCTGACTAGATGGAATGGATGCATTCCTCTTTATGGCTTCGATTAAATTTGATGCGTTATACTTCATTGTTTACCTTTTTTTTCTAGTCGCCTTCGCTGGTTTTTTATCAATGTCCATATGTCTACCTGGCATTGACACTAACCTAGTTAATGAAAGACTAGCTACTTTTGGTTTTTTCTTTTCGTCTTCTTCATCATCATCTTCGTAGTCATCTTCAATTTTCTTTTTGATCTCTTTTGGCATGGAGCTAACTGCTTTCTTAGTATCAATGTCTTCCATCAACGATGGCAACATCATGTTCGCTAACTCTTGCAATGCCATATGCCTTGCTCTTTGTTTCATGCAACTCTCCAAGAAGCTGTCTCCATAGTGCCTGTTACTAATCTAAATGCTGCGTATACAGGGGCACCTGAGTCATCAGTGTCAAACGTAAAAATAGTAGTTCCATCCTCAGACTTAACCAAAGTATTTGCTACTGAAGAATTTACCTCGTGCTTAACAACTATTAAAGGGTTGTTTACATCAATGTATTCACCTGCTCGACTCTTATCATATCGAGCTAGCGTTACATGATCTTCAGCAGTGTCGATACACCACACAACCTTGTCGCCTTCGCAAGTTGATGCTTCTGTTAAAGTTACCTCTCTTCTTGATGATTCATTTGGTATAAAAGTACTAGATGCATATAAGTAGGCCATAGTCAAACTCCTTGTTAGTCTCTCATTTCCTTTAATATTCTAATAAAAAATTTTTTCAGAAAAGGCAAGCTAATATCTCCCATTGATGTCCATCCATTTATGACATTATATGCTTGTTTTAACTCTGCTATTTCCGTAGCTCTCTCCGCCTTCTCTTGCAATTCAGCATCATGCTCAACTGTTAAGTCCTCTATCGTGTATTCCCATTCAGGGTCAAGCCTCACCCAAGTCTCATATTCCGCTGGGACAGTTTCAAAGATAGGGTCACCATTGCCATCAACTGCTTGAACAGGGTTGCCATTACCGTCTAAAACTATGTCACCCTCTCCGTCTAGTTCCCATACTGGTCTTTCGTATTCCGCTTCAATGAGCTTTTCATACTCTTCGACGATCAATATAGTTCTATCTTCTGGACATTCATCTTTTTTGTAATGCCTAGCTCTACGACCCCAAGCTTGTCCAGCTTCACCGTCTGCTTTTTGTTTTTCTATCCACGTATACATTTTGTTATCATCATAAAATGTTGGTGAAAACTTAAAGCCTGTAATTACGTTTCTACCTATTACTTGTTTTTTCATTTAAAATCCTATTCTGTGGATTGACATCCAGTTAGTCTCTTCCGATGAAGCCAAAGCTACAGCGCCACCAGCATTTTGATAGAGTCGTATATCTATATAATCACCCACTGCCATGTTTATAACCGTTGCTCCTTGCGCGGTCAGGGCATAAGTTCCACTGGTTTGAACTTCCACCCTGAATAGTCTGGCGGTTTCAACTCCGTTTTTATATACGCTTGCATAAACAAGTTCACCTGCTGTCCATGAAGCGCTGGATGCAAGCTGTAAATAAGTTGTTATGAGGTATTTACCACTAATGGGAGCAACTGCCTGCCAGCTAACTCCTGTGCTCACGATTCCGTGCGAGTCCCAACCAAACGTGGTTGAATCAAAATTGATTATTTCAATACTAGCGTTATCAATACTCTGACCAGCATCAGTATCGTACCTTGCGGAAACTAATTCGTTTGCTGCGATTGCGGAAGGTCCTGTTATACGTTCAATTGAAATTGTATTGTAACCGGATGTTGGCTCTAATGTGTGACTCACTCCCGTATTATCAAAACTTCTAAAATCTATATAATCATTCTTATCTAATTCGATTATTACTGACCCAGAATTTATTATAGTTATATTATTAGCAGAACTTGCAGTTGCCTCATAACCATCTAAGACTGCATAAAAATTTCCATTTTTATGTATAAATAATTGACAGACTTCACCATCATCTAAGTTACCATCTCCATGACTTGCAGTTACAATACAACTTGCTCTATATTTTCCACTAACAGGTGCAGTGAATTTCCAGGTAGCTCCGATTGTTACTGCCGAGTGAGTGTCGATCAACTTATCTTCAAAGTCATAGATAGCACCTGATGCATACGAATCCCCATCTGATGAGGTATACATTGCCGCCACAACCCGCGTCTCATCTTGGTCAGACATTTGAACGGAGGAACCCCAGCCGGTGATTGGTATTGAAAATTTCATATAAATTTCATCACCGGAGGCAAAGGTAAATGGAACAGAATTATTCATCCCAGTAGGATTACCTAAATAAGTAGAATCTGTTTTATATAATTTTGGTTGAATAGTATTTGTATCTGAATATCCTACAAAAGCATAGTAATCTACATCGTTTGCGTCTGAGATAGTACATAATCCAAAAGAATAATTATTAGTATCACCGGATGCTGCAAGTTTTGCTGTATCTATTGTATAACCACTAGGAATATCAACAGTAAGAGTGGTCGCATCAGGAGCTCCAGAAAGTGCTACATGAATATCTAATTCCATTTGACTACCTACACGTCTCCAAAATCCGTTATAAGTAGTATTACTTGACCATGTTCCAGTAGGCGTCCAAGCAGTCCAATCAGTAATCGGCGCACCAAAGTTCCTAGCGCTCGGACCAACTTTAATATTATCTATATTAACTGTATAAGCGGAAGCATTAGTGCTGGATACATGGAAGATTAATCTATAAGAATTGTCAGTATGACTCGTTTGGAACTGTGCATAATACCTCCCGTATTCACCTGCTTTAAGCTCCATAGGAACAGGTTCAATTCCAATACTTGAGTCTGTATTGTACATATAAACAACTATGTCATCATCTGCATAGTTAGCAGAAGTCGTTGCATCGAAGCTTATAGATAGAACTGAATGTATATCCGCTACATCGATATTAAAATCGTAGCTTGCGCCCTCACCTTGCCTGTCAGCGGCATCCTTTGTAAGTACAAACTCTCCTGCCCCTCTTAATGGAGTAGTTGTATCTCTAGTCCAAGTAACGGTTGGTGCTCCACCTGTTCCGTCAACTGGAACAGTCCCTGCAGCATCTGCATAGGTTGCCCAACCAGTAGTGTCTACTTCAGCGCCACCATTAGTTATATAGTTAATTCCACCTTCAGAGTTGAAAGCTGTCCAACCACCTCCACCAGAATTGTATTGAAGTTCCCCATTGAGGTTTCTGATTCCAGAAATACCACCAGTGTCATCTCCAAACTTTACTGTTTGAGTGGTAGCGCTTGTATCGGCTGCACTATTTACTTTAACGATAGTATCTACAGGGTTTAAGTTGATATTACCACTAGTGGTAGTGCTAACTGTTACGTCAGCACTATCATTAGTGACTAGGGGGGTATCAATGTCCGTGACACAAGTCACAGTCGTAAAATTTACGTCAGCATCGGAAGTCACGTCTTGATTTATAACCGAAGCCGTCCCTTCCAATGTCAAAGTGGCAGCAGCATTATTGGCATTCACAAATTTCATTAATTGAGTAGCAGTCCCTTCTCCCTCAAATTCAACTGTCTGTTCATCTAACGTTATGCTTGAGTCTGCGTCTTCTGCTGTAATCGTTACGTTGAAACCATTTCCAATCGTGAAGTTCTCGTTGAATGTTAGTGTTCTATCTCCATCACCAACATTCCATGAAACGATATGTCCAGCGGTCAACACTTCCGCCGTATCAAATTCTAAGTCAAACGCAGCTCCACTAGACCGGATAGAAAATCCAGTCAAACTATCAGCTGTCCCACCGTTTATGTCCGGGGCAGTTAAAGTCTTTTGAGTGAAAGTCTCTACTCCATCTAATGTTGCTAACGTTCCTGTGGTTGGCAATGTAACGTCAGTCGCTGCGGAAGTAGTCAGCGTTACGTTGTCGTCTCCCACAGTCGAGAAGTTCCCTGTTATATCAATATCGCCCTCAAGTGTAATACTCCTATTAGTGTCTGCAACATTCCAACTAATTATTTTGTTGCCTGTTAACACTTCAGAAGTATCAAACTCTAGGTCGAACGCAGCACCGGAGGACCTAATGCTGAATCCAGTCAAACTATCAGCTGTCCCACCATTTATATCTGGGGCAGTTATTGTTTTTTGAGTTAAGGTTTCTGCTCCATCTAGTGTTACTAGTGTGCCAGTGGTAGGAAGTGTTACATCGGTTGCCGCTGAAGTAGTCAACGTCACCGAGTCATCGCCCACAGTAATAAGATCACCGGAGATAGTTAGATCTCCTTTCATGTCTATCGCTCTAGCAGCGTTGTTGATATCTATCGTGACTATTCGATCAGCAGACATGACCGATGCGTCAGAGTCTGCTTGAATGACTAAGTTATACGCTGGAGTTGTTTGGTCTTGAACCTTCACCTGCTCAACCATTTGAGACTCACCACCAAAGAATACTGAATTAGTATCATAGGCAATGAAACCTGTTATCGCTCCAACATCCGATCCATTCAAAAATAGACCTGACGAAAATGTTCCATCCGCTTTTATGTTTAAATATATTCGTTCTAACGCAGCAGCAATTTCGATTGCATAGGTAGGAGTTCCAGTCCCTTGTGTTATCTTGATGTTTTCTAAGGTAACACCTGTCGCACTTATTTTGATTACCGCACCAGTTGCAAGGTTATCACCTTGAATATCAACACCCTCACCTTGACCTATTATAGTTAAGGCCTTGGTTATGTCTATTTGTGCGGCAGGCTCATATGTATTTTCTAATATATATATTCTATCGTTAGCTGATACTGCTGCGATCGCAGTTGCAATGTCTGAATGCGTAGCGATACCAGCTGTAACGTTTGCAGCAGATCCAACGATGGCGTCATATGTTGCTGATTGACTTGTAGTTGGTGATGCGTTGATTGCAGTGGTTACATCATTCGCCCATGAAGTCACTTCACCATATAAATCAGAATCTCCCCGTTGAGGGAAAGTTCTCGCCGTCCCTGATCTGATAGTCATACTAATTGACATACTCATTCCCTCTAAGAGAAGAGGGGGGTGTCCCCCCCTTAAGTTACTATGAAGTAGCGTTTACAATGCCACTTATAATACGTCCCTGACATCTCATGTCAGTAAACACTGAAGTATTCCAGTACAAACGTGTTTCTATCAGGTTGTTATCCCAAAAGCTTTTTATCTCTTGGTTCTTATAATTTCTTATAAGCTCAGCATACCTTTTCACCCTTCTCAGGGGCCGGGGACTCGTGGAGGGGTTATATTCTATTTCTAGGTTCACCCTCTATGCGTTGCGCGTGTCAGAGATGTTAACTTCTGACTTCCGCTCGGATTCCCTTACCATTTCTCCGGCTTAGGGTTCCCGTTTTTTCCCCAGTTCT
>Ga0180438_10001655_pt1 | contig 38978 bp, 39 predicted proteins | sample SS_ome_12_FD_132455 | JGI IMG/M metagenome (GOLD analysis project Ga0180438, IMG submission 132455) | Hypersaline lake sediment archaeal communities from the Salton Sea, California, USA - SS_3_D_2 metaG | ecosystem: Environmental > Aquatic > Non-marine Saline and Alkaline > Hypersaline >... | reverse complement strand
CCAAGGAAGAACCCCGCATCCCACAGCAGCGTCAAGCTCAGCCCGCGAGCCCATCGCTCCACGCTCAGCCAGCCCAACACCATCCATCCCGCCACCCCGATAACTACCAGATAGCGGCGCAGGATTCTAGGCGTTTCAGTTTCTTGAATAGCACGCTCTTCGCTTTGCATCATCGGCCCTCACGATGAGCATGAGGCGAACAGTCGATGCCGACTTACGAGTCCGGCTTAGAGAAGGAAGCGACTACCTTGCTTTTGGCCCTCGGGTTCGGACGGCCGGCGAGGGAGTCGGCCTGATGGCTGAGTCGCTTGTCTGCGTACATGGCGCGGTCGGCGACTGCGATCAGGCCCTGGGGGTCCTCGGCATCGCCCGGAAATGTGGCGACGCCAAAACTGGCGCTAAGCGGGATGATGCGATCCGGACGCATTTCCAGCTTGGTTTCTCGGACAGCTGCTTTGATTCTATTGGCGGTTTCGACGGCTTCTTTGTTGCTGGTAGTGGGCAGAATGATGAAAAATTCGTCTCCGGCATAACGGACGACGGTATCGCTGTCACGCACGTGGTGCCTGAAAATTTCCGCGAGCACTTTCAGTGTGCGATCACCCTGTTGGTGTCCGAAGTTGTCGTTGACGTATTTGAGGTTATTGAGGTCAACAGCAATGAGCGATGTGGGGGTTTGCTCTTCTTTGGCTTTGCTTAGTTCTTGTTCGAGTGTTATGAAGAAATATCGGGCGTTGGCGAGCCCGGTGAGTTGGTCCGTCAGCGCGGAGCGCTTGGTGACTTCGTATTGATTGGCATTATTGATGGCGATGGCGGCTTGTCGGGCGATAGTGACGGAGAGGCGTGCTTCGTCCTCCGAGAAGGGACGGCTGGTTGGTCTGTATAGAGTCAGCACTCCGATGACTCCACGATCACCAGCCAGGGGGGCCGCCAGGACTTCGGTAAGCGAGCATTCTTTGAGTGCTGGGCCGAGGAGCAGAACGAGGTCCTCGGTGGCGGATTGTCCTATGCCGGAAGGGATTCCGCTCAGTGCAACGGCTCCACTCACGCCGGCGCCGCAGGGCAACTGCCGTCCTCGAATCACTTCGGCATATGGACCGGACGCGGCAACGCCGGTGAGGTCGCCGGTTTCGGGATCTGACAGGTAGAGGACGCAGGTGGCGAAGTCGATGATGCGTTTGGTTTTGCTGATGACGAGATCGGCCGTCTCTTCCATGTTGAGGCTCTGCCCCATGGTTTGTACGATCTCGTAGAGCGCCAACAGCTCTTGGTGGGCTTGGGCGATTCCTTGGTAGACCGCGCGTTGGCCCGGGGTATCTCCCCCTGGACCGCTCGTTCCATCTGCATTGAAGATGAAGCCGAATTGGTTTTGGGCGCGACCGGAGGACAGAACGCGGAAGCAGACTTCGAGGATTTCCGGATCGAACTGAGTGCCGGATCGATCCTGCATGAACTTGACGGCTTCCTGGACGGTCATGGCCGGCCGATATGGCCGATGGGAGAGTAAAGCGTCATAGACGTCGGCGACTGCAAGGACGCGGGCGCCCAAGGGAATCTGGTCGCCAGCGATCTTATCGGGATAGCCGCTGCCGTCGAACCATTCGTGATGGCTTCGGATGATGGGGACGACGGGCCATGGGAATTTGACGGATTCGAGGATGGCGGCGCCGACCATGGTATGTGTTTGGACCTTTTTCATTTCGTCTTCTGTAAGTTGAGACGGCTTTGACAGGATGTAATCCGGAACGGCGAGTTTCCCGATGTCGTGGAGCATGGCCGCGGTCTTCAGGGCGTCGATCTCATCCTGAGACATATCTATCTCTTCTGCTATCATGACGGCGATGTCGCGAACTCTTTGGGTGTGTCCATGCGTGTGTTGGTCTTTAGCATCGATGGCCATGGCGAACGATGCGATCACCGCAGAATTGATGTCGGCGAGCTGGGCGGCCCGGCGACGCTCCTGCGCAAGGCAGATGATTTCGCCTCGGTTGCGTCGCTGTATGAGGGCGGTTGCAGAAAGAGTGATGAGGATGAGGAACAGTGCGATTAGCGTGGGCAAGAATGTCAGGTGAAAGAGGAAGGCAGCTGCGATAGCGGCGATAGAGGCGATGATTCCAATAGCGACGAGAGAGCGACAGGAGCGGAGCATCCGCAGACAAACGAGGTTCTCCAGTTGTTCGCTACCGATACTCCATATGCTTTCGATCATCGCCGGCGCCGACTTCTTTTTTTCGTTATTGGGGCCAAGCTGCGCCTGTTCGTCGTTCATCCGCCGACTCCCGGCTGTAATTCACTATCACGACTCAGTCGTCGAACGACAGACCCGCGCTTTCTTCGGCAGCTTGGCAGTCATAGCCCTGAGGGGCCGCAGACCCATAGCTTTGCGCCCGCGCCTTTCGACGCGTTTGCCAGTATCGGAAAGCACTACTGGTCGTCTTCAGTCACAAGTTTATATTTGTTTTGTTCCACAAAGGTGGCTCGGCATGAGATCGCCGACGGGGTAGTTGTCAGGTCTAATCGCGGCGCCGGTCCATGACGAACTCGCTTCCTTCGAGCGCTTTCGCGTAACTCTTTACTTCGGCAGCAATTTCCGCGAGCTCGAGGTAGTTTTTGACTTGTCTGCGAGCCGTATCGACGCCGCCGATGGAAACCGTCATGAGCGGATAGCGCTCGGGCTCGCCGCGACGGCTGGGGGTTTCGATGTATCCGAGTTCACGCGCGTCAGGCTCATAGAGATCGGGGACTTTTTCGTCGAATCCCGCGATGACTCGCTTTGCGATGGCGGGTGCGTAGTCGGATGTAGTTACTACGGCGAAATCGTCTCCTCCGATATGGACGCAAAGGTCTTGGGGGCCGCCCAGCGATTTCGTTGCGTCGAGAATCTCCTTGCCCATTATGCGGATGGCGATGTCGCCGCGTCCAAATCCGTAAACGTCGTTGAAGGCTTTGAAGTTATCGATATCGAGATAGAGGAAGACGAAGGGTTCATTAGCAGTAAGGCGCTGCTCTACGCTGTTTCGAAGCACGGGGCTTCCGGGCAGTCCAGTCAGCGGGCTGACCGGCGTTTTCGCCTGGGCGGCGAGTACGGCCCGCATAAGCCGATGGAGAATGTTTTCGGGTTTGATGGATGATACTTTCTGCGGCAGGATAACCCTGATTTGGCCAGTCGGCGTGGGCTCATCGTCATCGGCTGGGGTGATGAGAAAGACGGATTGTGCGAGCCCTTTGCGCCTGAGGTCTTCTGCGAGATCGGTTGCGATATCGAGCCGACCGGCGACGGCGACGAGTTCCGGCCGTATGGCGGCGAGCCGGCGGGCCAGCTCCTCAGGAGTCGTGGTCCAGAGGGTTTCACCGCGGAGTTCTACGTTGAATCTACATACTCGCGCTCGTCCCGGCTCGACGATGAGCACGGCGAGCGACTCGCTCGCCATTGCCTCTCTTCCTCCGTTTCCCCGATCAAATCTATAGGCCTGGGCTATCCTAGGGAATATGGGCCCGGCCACGTTATTCCACAGGTTGGTCGAAAGGTGAGCGGTCGGGTTCGGAACGTTTCGAGTCATTTGTGTATGAATGGAAACATGGAGGCGTAAATGATTTGCTCAGGGATGGGGTGGGTCTATGGAATCATCAGAGTACTGAAAATAATCCGCCTGCTCCGAGTAGCATAGGCTCGGGCGGCGGATTTCTGTTTTGTGCGAGGATGACGGTAACATTCTCGGCGCGCAGGGAGTGCCGAGTTGATAACAGGGCCCGCTCACCGACGTCATCCTCGCTTCTTCTCGCCGACATGATTCTTATTACTTCGTGCAGCGCTTCCTTCGAGGGCACAGGGTATGTTATACTTGCAGGGCTTTGGTGTGGGTTGTGTGGAAAGGAGCAGCTTCATGCGAGCCGAGCGGGTCGAAGTTTTGGCCAAGGTCCGTTCTCAATCCGAGGTAGGAAAAATAGCGTGTCGCCGCATTCGGGCACAAGGGAGAATCCCCGCAGTCGTGTATGGGAGGGATTCCGATCCGATAGCGGTCTCTGTAGATGAGGAAGCTTTTAGTCGAGTTGTCCCACCTACTGCCTGGTATTCAACGGTGATCGACCTCAATATCCAGGAGAATGGCGATGAGCAAGAGACGCCGACGGTTATGATTAAGGAAGTTCAAAGCGATCTTGTTTATCGGAAGATCTGGAACATCGATTTTCGTCGAATCTCCCTAAAAGAGGTTATTCAAACCCAGGTGCCAGTGCGGTACTTCGGGGAAAGCCCTGGGGTGAAGCAGGGAGGCATCGTAGATCAAGTGACGCACGAGGTCATGATCGAGTGTTTGCCGACCGATGTTCCGGACCACCTGGAGATCGATATCTCTGGGCTCGATATTGGCGACAGCGTACGTGTGAGAAACCTGGAGCCACCCTCAGGAATCAAGGTTCTAAGTGCGGAAGACGATGCGGTTATTGTGATCGCTCCGCCACTGCGTGAGGAAGAGGTGGCGGCGCCGGAAGAGGAAGCACTGCTGGAAGAGGCGGCAGAGCCCGAGTTGATTGGGGAAAAGCCGGAGCAGGCTCCGGATGAAGGGGCCTCGGAGTCGTAGTTATAGGTAGAGCTATCGGATGGGGCCGTTCGTCTAGAACGGTCCCATCCGCTCTTGTGTTTTTTTCTCTCGTTTTTCTTTGCGCCGAAGTTTGATGTCTTTCTTGGGCTTCTTTTTCTCTTTCTTGAGATGTCGCTTGTCACCTCTCTGCATTGGCATGGCTTATCCCTCCCCTATTTTGGTGGCATCCGCGGTCGGCAAACGACCAGCGGCGTATCATTTCTTGTCGTCATCCCAATAGCGGTCGAAGATTGTCGAGACGGATATGTCGCCGTGCACGCGTTTGATCGCCTCGGCGAGGATCGGCGCGACGGAAAGAACCCTGATCTTGTCGCTTCGCTTCTCTTTCGGCAGAGGAATCGTATCGGTCACGACGACTTCTTTGGTGGGCGATGCCGCGAGTCGGTCGATTGCATTGCCCGACAGCACGGCATGGGTTGCATACGCATAGATATCCGATGCTCCTCGCTGCGCGATCATTTCGGCGGCGGAAACAATGGAGCCTGCGGTGTCGATCATGTCGTCTACGATAATCGCCGTCCTTCCTTCGAGCTCACCGATGACTTGAATGACTTCGACGAGGTTGGGCTCGGGACGGCGCTTGGCGATGATAGCGAGGGATGCGCTGATCCGATCCGCGAGCGCTTTGGCTGTGCCCACTCCTCCAACGTCTGGAGAGACGACAACGATATCCGGTCCAGTGAAACAGCGGGCTATGATGTCGTCGGCGAGGATTGGACCCGCGGGGATGTGGTCGACAGGGATATCGAAGAAGCCTTGGATGGATTGGACGTGGAGATCAACGGTGAGGATGCGATCGGCTCCCGCCACTGAGATTAGGTCGGCGACGAGCTTTGCGGAAATAGGTTCGCGCGGCTTGATCTTTTTTTCCTGACGCGCGTACCCATAGTAGGGTATGACGGCTGTGACGCGTTTTGCAGATGCCCGCTTGAGTGCGTCGAGGATGACGAGAAGCTCCATGATGGTCTCGGATGTGGGCGGGCAGGTGGGCTGTATGATAAAGACGTCTGCCCCGCGCACGCTTTCTTCGATGCGCACGCGGATTTCGCCATCTGCAAAGCGTCCTATTCCCATTGAGGACAGAGGAACGCCAAGGCAATCGGCGATCGCCTGACTGAGCGGTCGGTTTGCGTTTCCACTCAATATGCGAAGGCCGTCGGTGTCTTCTGCCGACATGAGGTCTCCTCCGCCGATACGATCAGGCTGCGCCGCCACCGGCGGAGAGTTTCTCGGCGCGTGCGAGATCTTCGACGGTATCTACACCCATTCCGTTGTGAGGAGTTTCCAGGGTTAGGGCGTCGACCCGACGTTTCTCGGAAACGAGGATGCCGATGACATCGGTCAGGTAGTACTGCGATTGGGCGTTGTCGTTCTTCAGTCGGGCGAGAAGCTCAAAGAGCAGTGGAACTTGGAAGCAGTAGACGCCGACGTTGATCTCTTCGATTTTCAGTTGTTCTTCGGTGGCGTCCCTTGCTTCGATAATGGCTTGGACGGTTCCGTCTTCGCTTCGCAGGATTCTCCCGAGGGTTCCCGGCTCGGAGACGTTGGCGGTCAGCATGGTTGCGGCCGCCCCGGAGAGGATATGATGGTCGACGAGTCGGGCGATATCGTCTTTCGTGAGAAGCGGGATGTCGGCGTAGGAGACGATGACGGGTCCTCGATAGTCTTCCAGGGCTATTTCGGCGCAACGCACGGCATGGCCTGTTCCCAGCTGTTCTTCTTGGAATACGTACTCGATGTGGGAGCCCATAGCGAATCGGACGTCGGATGCCCGATGGCCGAGAACTGCGATAATGCGAGAGATTCCAGCTCCTCGCATGGCATGGGCGACGCGAGCAACCATTGGCTTGCCGGCTACCCGGACCGCGGCTTTGGGCTGCTGGGCCTGCATGCGGGTGCCTTTTCCTGCTGCGAGGATGATTGCGGGGACGGTGCTGGGATGCACCATTTCTTGTCCTTTACTGCTCACAGGATCATTCTCCGTTTTTCATAAAACCCTTGGCCCTTGAGTTTACTGCCTGTATCCCTTCGCATACGTGCGTGGCTGCCGGGCCAGGACTCGAACCTGGAAAAGAGGCTCCAAAGGCCCCTGTGTTGCCAATTACACCACCCGGCAGTGCATATTTGGATTCTACACCGGGCGCATCCGAACGTCAATCAAGCGATGCAATAGCTATAACGGCAACATGCTGTCCACTCTCACCTTGACTACCTGCCATCCATCGAGAAGGGAGGCGATAGGCTCTTCTATCATTCCACCCGAAGCAATCGTGAAGAGTTGCTTTTTACCGGCCATCTCCTGCACGGCATTTTGGACGCGCTGCCACGTTGGGTTATTCCTCACATTGTTCGGACCTCGGGGCCCGCCGCTGTTTCGATCTGAAGCAAAGTCGCGCTGAAAAGTGCGGTTGTGTATGATTTCGAAGACGTATTTGGAGAGATCGCCTCTGGTCTTGGGCTTGAGTTTACCGCTTCCGATGTCTCGAATTGCAACGACGATCCCCTCGATGGCGCCGGAACCGCGGGCGCGTTGGGTGACGTGGGGGTCATATCGCGCGATTTGGTTGTGAGTATTGAGCGCGAGACGAACGGCGTCGCCTACGCTGATGTTCGAGAGTGGGGGGATTTTCTTGGTCTTCCGTTTGCGGCGTGGTGAAGACTTCTTTTTCGCCTTTCTCCGTGCCGGCACTGCTCAGGTCCTCTCCTTCGGCCTCTTGGCGCTTATCGTAGCGTTGTTCTCAATATCAGCGGGAGCAATGATCGAATTAGCTGTGAGAATCGCTCGCGCTAGGTCGGCAAGCCTCATATTGGAGCGACTAGCTCTTTTCTGCATGAGCCTATGAGCATCCTGTTCGCTCACTCCGCGCTGCTGCATAATAACGCCTTTCGCACGGGAAATGAGCTTCCTCTCTTCGAGAGCTTGTTCTATTCGGGCGGATTGCTCGTGGAGGTCTCGCATTTCGCCGAAACGCGTACAGGCGAGTGAGATTGCGGCATGGAGCTGATCGGAAGTCACCGGCTTGAGCAAATAGGCGAGGCCTCCGGATGCTATAACGCCCGTCAGTAGTTCTTTGTCGAAATATCCGCTCAGAAATACGACGGGGGTTGGGCTTTCTTGTGCGATGTGGTGGGCCGCCTCAATGCCATCGCAGTCGGGCATCTTGATGTCCATTATAACGACATCCGGTCGCTCTCGAGCTGTTAACTCAATTGCCTCGCGCCCGGTGGTTGCCTCGGCAACCACCTGATGCCCAAGGTTGTGGAGCTGGCGTTTGATGGATATGGCCACAGCTGATTCGTCTTCAGCAAGAAGGATTTTGAGACTCGTCACTGATCCTCCCTAATGATCGCTAGAGGAAAGCTCAGTCGAAAGCGCGCTCCACCGCCCGTGGAGGCGGTAATGGTCCCCTGGAGGTCACGCTCGGCGAGACGGTGGACGAGACTCAGACCGAGGCTTTCACATGCGTTGAATGTGAATTTCGGCGGCAGGCCTTGGCCATTGTCGCTTACCTCTAGAATTGCGTTTTGGCGATGCTGGCAAAGGCGGACTAATATCCTTCCGCGATCATCTTTCCTAACGCCATGCTCGATAGCGTTCGATACGAGTTCTGTAAGGATGAGCACAAGGGCGGTGGCCCGTCTCGTATCGAGCGTAATCGGTGCGACGTTGCAGGTGATATCAATTCGGTTTTGGGCATTGACGTGCCGAATAAGGTGCTGGGCGAGTTCTTGGACTAGGTCGGGTAGCAGAATGCTACCGGTGCAGGGGTCGCGGGCAAGCAGATCGTGGATGGCGGCAACGGATGTGAGCCGCTCGACGCTCTTGTGAAGCGCTCGACGAGCGGAAGGGGAATTTTCGCCGATTTCCTCCGCTGAAAGCAGGCCCGTTACCGTTTGGAGGTGATTGCGAACCCGATGGTGCACTTCTTGGATGCGATCGACGCTCCCAGCCAGATCGCGAAGCAATCTGGTATTTTGGCGAGTTACGAATTGAGCGCGGGAGGCCTGTCTGAGGACATCGATGACTAGTTCGCTTTGGCGCTTCGATAGACGAGACACCAACGTTGCTTCGTCATACAGCGATAGCTCGGCATCACACTGCTTTTGAGTTGCTACCCCCATCGCCATCATCCTCTCCCCGATGCTGGCCCCCAGCGATCATTTTGACTGCATGATCAAGCACCGGCAAAATGATCTCGAGGCACTCCGTCGCCCCTCGCGGACTGCCGGGGAGGTTGACGATCAGCGTCTTGTCACGCACCCCAGCGGTTCCTCTGGATAGCATGGCGTACGGCGTGTGGGCTAGGCTCCCCAGTCGCATGGCTTCCGCCAGTCCTGGCGCACGACGATGCAGCACGGCATCTGTCGCCTCTGGAGTCACATCTCTGGGACCGAACCCTGTGCCTCCGTTAGTAATTACCACGTCTACGCCGACTTGATCGGTAAGCCGAACAATTTCTGTTTTAATTTTCTCGACTTCATCTGGAACGACGAGGATTTCGGCGACGCCGATGTCAGCTTTGAGAAGCATCTCTCGAAGTCTCGGACCGGTTTCGTCGGGGGATTCGCCCCTATAACATCGGTCACTAATCGTGAGAACGACCGCTTTCATAGTTTGCTTCTTCTAGAACTTCGATCCGGTCACCTGCCTTGACTTTTCCGCCGATGAGGACGCGTGCGAAGATGCCCTCTGTCGGCATGATGCAGCGTCCGGCGAGACGCATGATTTCGCAGTCGGCATGGCATGTCTTGCCGATCTGAGTCACTTCGAGGAGCGCGTCGGGGCCGACGCGCAGGCGTGCTCCCACTGGTAGGGTGTATAGCTCGATGCCCGAAATAGTAAGGTTTTCGGCGAAATCCCCTGGTTTAAACGCTAAGCCTTCCACCCGCATTTTTTCGATGCTTTCGTCGGCGAGCAGGCTCACCTGGCGACCCGTTCCAGCATGGGAGTCTCCTACTAACCCATGTTCGGCGCGAAGTTCGCCCTTCGGTATGACGTGCTTTCGCTCCCCCTTATTCTCGCTCATGCAGACAGCTATGAGTTTTCCCTTCGCTCCCATGTACCGGCCTTTCCTCCGGATTTCCGGAGTAGATGAACTGTTTGAATCTCAACCCCGGGATCGATTGCCTTGCACATATCGTGGATTGTGAGGGCCGCGACGACCACGGCCGTAAGCGCCTCCATCTCCACTCCAGTAGCGGCATGGGCACGGGCGGTAGCTGTAATCGCCACGACGCCGCTTTCCTGATCGATGTCGAACGACAAGTCGCAAAATGAAATAGGGATAGGGTGACAGAGCGGAATGAGCTCCGGGGTGCGTTTCGCCGCCATGATGCCGGCGAGGCGGGCGGCGGCGAGGGGATCTCCCTTGGGCAGCCTCCCCTCGACCAGCGCGTCGATGGCGCTCTGGTTCATACAGACGCGACCGACCGCGATAGCAGTGCGGTCGGTCGGATTCTTTTCGTGTATATCAATCATGACGCCTCGTGACCGTGGCGCCGGGAGTTACCGGCTGCGCTCAGCTGTAGCGCATTTCTGTGGCGATTACCGAAGCGGCCTGCACGATTTGAGCGAACTTCACGGCGTCCAAACTCGCCCCTCCCACAAGGCCTCCGTCTATTTCCGCCTGAGACATAAGCTCGTGGGCATTGTCCGGTGAGACGCTGCCACCGTATTGGATGCGAACCGCGGCAGCGGCGTCGTCCGAAAATGTCTCGCCGACGACGCTCCTGATAAGCCCGCAAACTCGGTTTGCCTCTTCCGCGTCGCAGGCACGGCCTGTCCCGATGGCCCAAACCGGCTCGTAGGCGAGGACAATGCCTGCAACTTGCTCTCCCGTAAGGCCGGCTAGGCCGGCGCGAACTTGGTCCCCAACGATATCGTCGGTGCGTTCGCCTTCGCGCTCCGGCAAGGTCTCGCCGACACAGACAATGGGAACGAGGTCGTGATCGAGCGCAGCTTTAACTTTGAGATTAACGCTGGCATCGGTATCGCCGAAGACCTTCGCTGCCTCTGCGCTGAGCGATTCGTCGGGCATGCCGAATCGGCCTCGTCGCTCGGAGTGCCCGATGATCGCGTACTTACAGCCAACATCGAGTAGCATGAGGGGGCTCAACAATCCGGTGAATGCGCCTTTTTCAGCCCAGAAAATATCCTGGGACCCAAGCGCCACCTGGGAGCCAACCAGCGACTGTCCGACAGCGTAAAGTGCTGTGGCAGGCGGACAGACGGCGACTTCGACCTTTTCGAGTCCGGCGACGCGGGGCATGAGCTCTTTGACGAGCCCAACGCCCTCGGAAACAGTCTTGTTCATCTTCCAATTCCCTGCGACAAGCGGGATACGTCCCATATCAAACCTCCGATAAGTTCTATATCGTATGAGGAGCTATTTATCCGGAAGGGCGGCGATGCCGGGGAGTTGTTTGCCCTCCAGAAATTCCAGCGAAGCCCCCCCACCGGTGCAGATGTGGCTCACCCTGTCGGCGAAACCCATCTGATCGATCGCCGCAGCGGAGTCCCCACCCCCAATTACGCTATATGCTCCCGAGTCGGCAACGGCTTTTGCGATAGCACGGGTCCCCTCTGCGAATTCGGGAATCTCAGAAATACCCATGGGGCCGTTCCACACCACGCACTTCGCTTTCGCAATCTCTTCCGCGAAGAGATTGCGCGTTTCCGGTCCGATGTCGACGCCCATCATATCGGTCGGAATCGCGTCTGCTGAAGTCACCTCGATCGGCGCAGCCTCGACTCGCCTTATACTCGGTTTGAATTCGACGCCGTCCGGCGTGGTCACAACAACGTCGATTGGCAGCAATAGCTTGGGGCGGCCGGCCTCAGTTTCGGCCAAGATCTTTTTGGCGAGATCGAAACTGTCCTCGTCGAGGACAGAGTCGCCGATTTCGAATCCCTTTGCTTTGAGGAAGGTGTAGGTTTGACCCCCGCCGATGATAAGAGTATCCACATGCTTCATGAGATTTTCGAGCACCCCAATCTTCGCCTTGACTCCCCCGAGGATAGCGACAAAGGGCCGTTCCGGGTTCTCGAGAATACGGCTGAGAACCTGGACCTCTTTTTCGACCAGTAGCCCCATAGCGGAGGGAAGAAACTCGGCGATGACGCTGGTCGAGGCGTGAGCTCGATGGGCTGCTCCGAAGGCATCGTTGACGTAGAGATCTGCCAAACCGGCGAGCTTCTTGGCGAATGCCTCGTCGCCTTTCTCCTCTTCCGCATAAAAGCGGAGATTTTCGAGCATAATGATTTCATTCGGCTTGAGCGCCGCGGCGGCCGCCTCGACCTCAGGGCCGACGCAGTCAGACATCATCTTCACCGGTTTGTCGAGCAACTCGCTCAGTCGCTTCGCAACGGGTGCGAGCGAAAGCTCCGGCTTCACCTGTCCTTTCGGTCGGCCGAGATGTGAGGCGAGGATGAGGCTGGCTCCCCGGTCGAGGAGATTGTTTATGGTGGGGAGCGCCGCGCGAATGCGCGTGTCGTCGGTGATTTGGCCGCCCTTAAGGGGGACATTGAAGTCGACGCGGACGAATACGCGCTTGCTGTTGGGGTCAATGTCGCGGATGGTCTTCTTATTCATCTCCGCCTCCTGAAGAAGATGAGAAGAAAGGCCCGACAGCGTCTCACTGCCGGGCCTTTGAGTTGGTATCACTAGCCAAGTTTCTTGGCGATGATGCCGACGAGGTCTCCGAGTCGGCACGAATAGGCCCACTCGTTGTCATACCAGGAGAGGACTTTGACCATATTATCGGCGAGAACTTTGGTTTCGCTTGCATCGACGACGGAGGAAACCGGATAACCCTTTACATCGCTAGAGGTGATCGGGTCGCGCTCGACCTCCAGATAACCTTTCATCTTGCCGTTGGCTGCCTGTTCGAGGGCATTGTTGACTTCTTCAGCGCTGGCACTCTTCGAGAGCATGCAAGTGAGGTCGACGACGGAACCGGTGCCTACAGGAACGCGAAGGGCCATACCGTCCAGCTTGCCCTTCAGTTCAGGAATCACGAGTCCGATCGCCTTCGCGGCGCCGGTGGATGTCGGTATGATGTTGAGTGCTGCCGCTCGAGCGCGCCGCGGGTCCTTGTGGACGAGGTCGAGGACCTGCTGGTCATTAGTGTAAGCGTGAACTGTTGTCATCAGCCCCTTCTCGATACCAAAGCTATCCTGGAGGACTTTGGCAACCGGGGCGAGACAGTTGGTCGTGCAGGACGCGTTCGAAATAACCTTATGCTTCGCCGGATCGAAGATTTCGTCGTTCACACCGAGGACGATGGTCGGATTGTCTGGACCCGCCTCACCGCTGAGGGGGGCCGAAACGATAACGTTCTTGGCTCCCGCGGCGAGATGGGCGCTCGCCTTTTCGACGGTTCGGAAAACGCCGGTCGATTCGATGACGACGTCGACCTCGAGCTCTTTCCACGGAAGAGAAGCAGGGTCTCGCTCGGCGATGACGGCGAACTCATCGCCGTTTACGACGAGTTTCCCGTCCTTGACGTCCACAGTCCCGGAGTAGCGGCCGTAATTGGAGTCGTACTTGAGTAGATGAGCATTGATGTCGAGGGCAGCGAGGTCGTTTATGGCGACGATGTCTACTCCTTGAATCTTTCGCTCCATCATCGCACGCAGCGTCAGCCTACCAATCCGGCCGAAGCCATTGATCGCGACCTTAAGGGCCATACTGAGTCCTCCTCATATGTGTTTGGTATGATCGATCCGAGGGGGGAGGCCGACCGATGCCGAGGACGCGGAACTCGCGGCCGGCATCGCAACGACGGAAGCGCGGCCCCCAGCCCAGGCTATTCTAGCCGAGGTCAGAAGGGCTTGTCAAGAATGTCGCGAGCAGGAGTGGCCCCAAGTTTCTGGCTTGGCGCCCGCCTGTCATTCCAAGGTAGTCCGCCTCAGGAGGAAGACACGAAGAATCTCACCGTTACCGTATCCATGGGCGGCGCGCTTGTCGAGACAGGAAAACGAGCTTTAGGAACTTCTGTTGCGCCCCTGCCGATAGTCGGTGTATGATGCCCTTGACAGGTAAAAAGGAGAGTTTCGTTCAGTGTCTGGTGCAATGAAGCGTAAAAAACCGCCTTCACCGGGGACATCTGATCCATGCGATGGGTGTCACGAGTGCGGGCTTCGGTGTATGGCCGGCATCCAAATGACCAAGCCCGAATTCGAGCGCATCGTCGCGCATTTGCGGACATTGGATCCGCGGCAAGTGGCGCGGGTGCTCGATCAAGACAAGCGGATCGTTTGGTTTGAAGACATCGAAACCGAACAATGCCTCTTCTACGATACGACAAAGCAGCGGTGCATCATCTACTCAGCGCGGCCTTTCATCTGCAGGCTGTTCGGCCGAGTCGAATGGCTCCCCTGCCCGATCGGAAAAGATGTTCCACAATTGAGCGATGGCATTGGATTGATTCAAGCATATGCTGAAGAGCGCCGGGCGACCTTTGGCGAATGGTTCGCCGAAGAAGGAATCTTCGACTTCAGCGAACTAACGCGCCCGTCATGAGGTTGGGTGCGTCGGGGGCCGAAAACTCCCTACCACAGATAGGACAGGGGCCGTTCGGAGTCGTCCACCAGCCATTCGTCCATACGCCGCAGTCGAATTGCAGCCCCTCCCCCGCAAGCTTCGCGGGACATTCGCCGTATATCTCGTGGAATCCCTCAAATGTCTGGCAGCCATCGCTCGTTCTTCCGCAGTTGGGACAGCGATACCTGGGCGACATTAGAGTGCCTCGAACGAACTGATATCCCTCGAAATTCGTTGCCGTACGGCAGTGGATGCACATAGCGCCATCGAGTCTCGTGAAGTTGATCCGGAGAAACTGGCGGCCTTGATTCATCCCGCTCAGCTCGTCTCGGTAATCGGTGGGGAGTTGAACGAGCTTAGGGAGTGGCAGGCCGACCGATTCGAGGTTCTCATGGAGTCGAGGAATGATGCGTACGATCGCGCCCGCCAATGGCGAACGTTCCACCGCGGCCTGAGCGCCTGGTAGGAAGGCGGAAGCCATGACGAGAATGGCGGCGAAGAACACACCCAATACAGCCCCAAATCCGGCGCCGGCAGCTCGGCTCATACGTTTCTCGAGATCGAATCGATCGGCGAGCGCTGAAAATCCCCAACTCGCAAGGGCGACCGTCGCCGCCGATACCAAGACGAATGCCAGGGCGCTCGTCATCGCTTCCTGGGTTCCAATAAGCCAGCGTACGGGTCCGACCGCGAGGGGGTAGGCAATCGACCCCAGGATCATCCCGAGCGCGAGTGAAATAATATCCCCCGCCGAGCTGATGAGGCCGCGCCGTGCTCCTGAGAGGGCACAGACTCCCACTACTGCAATGATGAGTAAATCGACCTGGTTCATCGATGTGAAGAGTCGAGGGGCACTATGACGAAGGCGTTTGGCACACCATCATGTCGACCCGGATAGGCATAATGACTTCGGAGCGGATTTTTTCACCGGTTTTCTTCAAGCATATCAAGGTTTGCTCTGGTCCGTGCCCCACCGGAATGACGAGCCTACCGCCATCCTTCAGTTGCTTGACTAATGCATCCGGCACTGCGTCAGTCGCGCAAGTAACGATGATAGCATCGAATGGTCCCTTCTCCGCCCAGCCTTCGCAGGCGCGCTTATTCCGCCAATTGACATTCGAATAGCCGAGGGCCTTTAGCCGAGTTTCCGCAAGCCGGACGATATCGGCTCGTAAGTCGAGCGCGTAGACATGTGGGGTGATTTCACAGAGCACCGCCGTACAGTATCCGCAACCGGCACCGACTTGAAGGATCTTGCTTCCCGGCTTCGGATTAAGCATCTGAGTGGCGATAGCGACAATGTAGGGTTCATAGATAGCTTGGCCGGACCCAACCGGAATCGTCAGGTCTTCGTACGCTCGGTTGCGATCTCCGGGTGAGACGAACAAGTGTCGGGGCACGCGTTGCATAGCAACCAGGACGTACTGGTTGTCGATACCCCGATTACGCAGCCTCTCCACCATGCTGGCGCGCTCGTCGCCGTAGTCCGGTGGTCCCGCGGCGGCAGGAACAAGCGCCAAGAGAGCAACGCCGGCCAGGGGGATCATTGCCAATATGCGTCGCGCTGCACCCAAGCTTCCGACCTCAGTCAGTTCTCACTTTTACTCACTCGGTACCCAACCAACCCTGATAAGTAAACTTCCGGCGAACAACATATACTCCTGCGTCGGTTTATATGACAGGACGAAATGGGGTATCCGAGAACCCGTGCATGAAAGAAAACCAAGGAGGTTTGTCTCCATGCCACATCATGTTGTGATTGGAGGGAGTGTTTCTGCGACGCAGACGGCACAAACGATAAGGCACTTGTCCTCAGATGATGACATTACGATGATAGCAGAGGAGAACCGACCTTTCTACATGCGGCCGCTATTGGCAGATTTCGTCGCCCGAAGGATCGAAGAAGATCGCCTTTGGCGGGATTTCGAGAAAAAGGCGGCGGCAAATAACATCCGTGTCATCACAGAAAAGGCAGCGATTCGCCTTGATCGGAACGACAAGAAAGTGACTCTCAGTGACGGCACGACCTTGAACTACGACCGAATGCTCGTCGCCACGGGAACGAAGCCGACCCTCCCGGAAATTCCCGGCATTGAGCTGGATCGAGTCAGCGCGTTCAGCACTTACCAAGACGCTCTTCGCATATCGAAGTGGTGCGAAAAAGCGAGTCGTGCCGTGGTAGTTGGGCACGGGCTTCAGGGAGTGGAACTCACGCGGGCGCTTCGGCTGCGCGGTCTATCGGTTTCGTTCCTCGTGCCGGATCAGAGCCCATGGTTTCCCCAGCTTTTTCAACTGAAGGGGCAGGTAATAGAGGATGCACTCCGAGCCCACGGAGTCGAAGTCATTGCACTGGATCGTCCGGCGGCGCTTTTGGGAGAGGAGAATCGGGTCCGTGCGGTGAAAACACAGCGTGGTCGTGAGTTGCCAGCGGACATCGTAGGTTTCGCCACAGGCCAACGAGCCAATGTTTCCTTTCTCGTCGGGTCCGGCATTTCTCTGGCCGATGGAGTAGTCGTCGATAATCGTCTTCACAGCACCGACGAGAATGTTTTGGCCGCGGGTGATGTGGCGCAGATTGAGGTTGACGGGAAACGTCGCCCCATCGGCTACGGATGGCTTCGAGCCATGGAGCATGGAGAAATAGCTGGCCGGAATATGGCCGGACAAGACGCTACCGTCGAAGTAGGTGACGAGTCGGAGGCGCAGTCTCTTTACGGCACGAGCTTGCTGGCGCGCTGGCGCTGAGGAAACCACCACCGCGCGTACGAAAAAGCCTCCTATGGGCTGAACCCCAAAGAGGGGCCTAACGCGCCTTGTTCAGGCATCGGCAACAAATTCCTGGCGAGGGAGAATGACGCTGTCCACCGACCGATTTGAGATCGTTGCAAAACACACGATGGCGCCCGAGATCATAAGGTTTGAGGTGCGGGCGCCGCGCGTTGCGCGTAAGGCGCGCCCCGGACAGTTCGTAATCGTCCGAGTGGATGAGAGAGGCGAGCGAGTTCCGCTTACGATTGCGGAACGGCACGTTGAGCGCGGCACAATCGCCATCGTATTCCAGGCGGTTGGCTTCTCGACTCGACAGATGGCTGCAATGGATATTGGAGATTCCCTGGCCGATGTGCTGGGGCCGCTGGGGCAGGCTACAGAGATCGAGCGACACGGGCGGGTCGCCTGCGTGGCCGGCGGTCTCGGCATCGCATTCATGTACCCGGAAATCGTCGGATTCTCCGATGCCGGCAACGAGATCGTCAGCATCCTCGGAGCGCGCAGCGAGGACCTGCTCTTCTATGTGGATGAGATTCGCGAAATGAGCGCGAAAGTGCATATCTGCACGGACGATGGTTCAGCCGGGCGACACGGCTTAGTGACCGATGTCTTATGCGATCTAATCGATGCCGGCGAGCACTTCGACTACTGCATCGCGACGGGCCCTCTGCCGATGATGAGGGCGACCTGTGCGCTCACCAAGAAGCACGACATTCCAACGCTGGTAAGCCTCGACCCGATTATGGTCGACGGCACGGGCATGTGCGGAGCCTGTCGAGTCACCGTCGGTGGCGAGGTCAAATTCGCCTGCGTCGATGGGCCGGACTTCGACGGACATTTGGTGAACTGGGACGAATTGGCGAAGAGAAAGCGCGCCTTCGCCGAGGAGGAAGAAGTCTGCCGCTTGGAGACGGCCGCGGATGCCCTTGAACATGAACGAAGCGAAGAGCATGGGTGAGAATATCGAGACGACAAAAAGGACAGCAAGCCGAGCGCCGCGTATCCCCCTACCCCGGAGACATCCCAAGGATCGGAGCAACGACTTCGGGGAGGTCGCTCAGGGATTCGACCTCGAGGATGCATTAACGGAGGCGAAGCGCTGCCTACAGTGCAAGCGCCCAAGCTGTGTGGCCGGATGTCCAGTCGGCATTGACATTCCAGCCTTCATCGCCGCATTAGAGCAACAGAGATTCGCGGAGGCGGTGAGAATCCTCAAGGAGCGAAACAATCTTCCGGGCATTTGCGGTCGGGTCTGTCCGCAGGAGAGCCAGTGCGAAAAAGCCTGCGTTCTGGGCAAGAAGGGAGAGCCGGTTGCCATCGGAGCGCTCGAACGATTTGTGGCGGATTGGGAACGGGACAATATGGAGTTTCGGCTCCGACGAGAACGGGATGCCAACGCTCCGAAAGTGGCCGTAATCGGCTCGGGGCCGGCCGGACTGACGGCGGCGGGAGATCTAGCGAGACACGGGTATCAGGTTACGATCTTCGAATCCCTGCACGCGCCGGGGGGGGTGCTGCGATATGGAATCCCTGAATTCCGCCTGCCGAGAAAAATCCTGGATCGAGAAATCGAATATGTGAAGAGTCTCGGCGTCGAGATCGAAACCGACGTACTGGTGGGAAAAACGGTGACGCTGGACGAGTTGATGAACGAGGAGGGATACGACGCGGCCTTCATTGGGACCGGAGCGGGGCTGCCTTGGTTCCTTCACATTCCCGGCGAGAATCTGGCCGGCGTATATTCGGCGAACGAATTCCTGACGCGAGTCAACCTGATGCGGGCGCATCGCTTTCCCGAGTACCGTACGCCCGTGAGAGTGGGGACAAAGACATGCGTGATCGGGGGAGGCAACACGGCCATGGATTCCGCGCGGTGTGCTTTGCGCCTCGGCTCGGAAACAACGATCCTCTACCGCCGGACACGGACCGAGCTGCCGGCCCGAGCAGAAGAGGTTGAGAATGCTCTTGAAGAAGGAGTCGAACTGCGGGAGCTGACCATACCGTTAGAGATGCTTGGAGATGAAAACGGTCACGTCCGGGCGATTCGCTGCCAGCGGGCCGAGCTGGGAGAGCCCGACGCAAGCGGACGGCGGCGGCCGGTTCCGATCGACGGCAGCGAACACGACCTCGAATACGACACCGTCATCGTAGCGGTGAGCGCGTCTCCGAATCCGCTCTTGCCGCGAAGCGAACCGCGGCTAGAGACCCGGAAAGACGGCCGGCTCGTAGTGAACTCCGAGAGTGGGGAAACGACCATGCCCGGCGTATTCGCCGGCGGGGACATTGCGAATGACGCGGGGACAGTGATCGCCGCGATGGGAGATGGCAAGCGCGCGTCGCGGGCTATTCACGAATATTTGAAGAGCAATAAACAAGCATCAGAGATGGGACAGGACGATCGGGCAAAGAGGAGTCGGGGGTGAGGGGGCGAAGCATCCACATGGGTAGAATGGTTGCAGGCGCACGGCCGTTTTGTTGTGGGCAAGCGTTTTCCGTCTGGAGCTTTCCACTGACGTGAGATGGGGTTATGAGTATCCGCGGGCGGGGTCGCGTCCCCGCCTGTGGACGCGTCTGGCCGATGCACAAGCGCAAGGAGCGATTGTATGATCGAGATTCGAATTCACGGACGAGGTGGACAGGGGTCGGTGACGGCGGCCGAGCTTTTGGCGGTGGCCGCCTTCGACGACGGGCGTGAGGCTCAGGCATTTCCGGCATTCGGAGTGGAGCGACGAGGGGCCCCGGTTCAAGCGTTCTGCCGCATCAGCGAAAAGCCAATCCGCCGGCGGAGCCAGATCTACGAGCCGGACTTCGTGATCGTCCAAGACTCGACCCTTCTCGAAACAGTCGACGTCCTCGGTGGCTTGAATAGTGAGGGAACCGTTCTCATTAACACCGAGCGACCTGGCGAGGAATTGGGGTTGGACACGAACGCCAAAGTAGTGACCTTTCCCGCGACGCAGATTGCGATGGAGGAGCTTGGACGTCCGATCATGAACACGGCGATCATGGGAGCATTTGCCGGCATTTCGGGAGCCATCAGCTTCGATGCAATCGAACGGAGCATCCGACATCGATTCGGCGAGGATCTGGGAGAAAAGAACGTGCGAGCGGCCAAGCGCGCGTACGATCTGATGAAGGAGCAAGCCAAATGACGGCAGACGCGAGCAAAAATCGAAGAAAGCCACCCCTGGGCATCGTCACACGGCCGGGGTCATCGCTGCGAAACAAGACCGGCCCCTGGGGAATCATGCGACCGGTGTTTGACTGGGAGAAATGCACCGGGTGTAACACCTGCGAGTCGATCTGCCCCGAAGGCTGCATCCGCCATCTCGAAAAGAAGCAATACGAGGCCGACTACGAGTATTGCAAAGGGTGCGGGATGTGTGCGGCGGCCTGCCCATTCGATGCAATCACAATGGAAGAGGAGCACCGATAATGAGAAAGATGATCGAAGGCTCTCGGGCCGTTGCAGAGGCAGTCGGGCTGTGCCGTCCCGGCGTGATCTCCGCCTACCCGATCACTCCTCAGACCCATATCGTCGAAGACCTTTCGCAGCTCGTAGCCGACGGAAAAATCGATGCCGAGTACGTCCGAGTGGAGAGCGAGCACTCCGCGGCCTCCGTCTGCCTTGGCGCGGTCGCAGCGGGATCGAGATCGTATTCGGCGACGACGTCGCAAGGCCTCATGCTCATGGCGGAGGTGCTCTATAACATTGCGGGAATGAGATTGCCGCTGGTGATCACCGGCGTGAACCGAGCCCTCTCGGCGCCGCTGAGCATTTGGAACGATCAGCAAGATACGATGGCGCTGAGGGACTCCGGTTGGCTTCAACTATACGCCGAGAACAGCCAAGAAGTCCTGGACATGCACATCCAGGCCTACAAGATCGCCGAAGACGACCGCGTACTGCTCCCCGTCATGGTATGCATGGACGGATTCATATTGACCCATACCTACGAGAGCGTCGACGTGCCCACACAGGAAGAGGTCGACGCCTTTCTGCCGCCATACGATCCCCTCTACAAACTCGACCCGAACGATCCATACACGCTCGGCGCATTCGCCGGACCGGAGATGTACCAAGAAATGCGATTCGAGATCCAGCGGGACGCGCTGGCGTCGAAAGAAGTCGTAAAAGAGGTCGCGCGAGATTTCCAGTCGGCATTCGGGCGATGGATGGGCGATGTCATCGACACCTACATGATCGAAGATGCGGAGACCATTTACGTTGGTCTCGGGACCATCGTCGGGACAATGAAGGACTGGATCGACACGCGGCGAGAACGAGGCGATAAGATCGGCCTGGTGAAGCTCCGGTGCTTCCGGCCCTTCCCGCTCGAAGAGCTGCGGGAGGCGCTATCCGGAGCGAAGCGCGTAGTCGTCCTGGAGAAGGCCGTCAGTGTGGGGGCATATGGCATTGTCGCTGCCGAGATCAGGGCCGCTCTGTACGGGCAAGAACGGACTCCGCCGGTGCACTGCGGGATTACGGGCCTCGGCGGCCGTGACATAACCTTCGCGACGCTCGACGAGATGCACGAGCGCGCTGAAGCCGGCGAAACGGAATTCTTCGCCGGACTACGCAAGGAATTGCTGGAGGCAAGCTGAGATGTCAACCACCAAAGAATTCACATATGAGATCGAGCGCGGTTTTCTACCGGGCCATCGAGCGTGCGCCGGATGTGGCCAAGCGGCGGCGGTTCGATTGGTAATGGAGATTGCCGGCCCGAAGAGCATTGCAGCGAACGCAACCGGATGCCTTGAGGTGTTCAGCACCCCACACCCCGAATCGGCCTGGGGCGTTCCATGGATTCACTCACTTTTCGAGAATGCCCCTGCGGTAGCGGCCGGCGTAGAAGCATCCCTGAAGTATCAGGGGAAGCTCGATGACATTCGCGTGCTTGCATTCGGAGGTGACGGCGCGACGCTGGACATCGGCTTTGGCGCCCTTTCCGGCATGTTCGAGCGCGGTCACGACGTCGCTTATTTCTGCATGGATAACGAAGCCTACATGAACACAGGAGTTCAGCGGTCGGGATCGACTCCCTTCGGCGCATCCACCACCACGAGCCCCGCCGGGAAGGAATCCTTCGGCGAGAACCGACCGAAGAAAGACCTTCCCGCCATTGCCGCGGCCCACGGCTTGCCATACGTCACAACGGCCTCGATTTCACTTTTCGCCGATCTACGACGGAAAGTGAAGAAGGCTCTGGCGACGCGAGGTCCCAAGTACCTTCAGATCCACGTACCCTGTCCGCCCGGCTGGGGATATGACGAGAAACTGAGCCTGGAGATGGGAAAACTGGCGGTCGAATGCGGGCTCTATCCGCTCGCCGAATGGGAAAATGGTGAGGTCGTGCGAGTTCGGAAGATCAAGCAAATCCCGGTCGAAGACTATCTTAAACCGCAGCGGCGGTTCCGACATCTCTTCCGCTCAGAGAACGGAAAAGCTCAGATCGCCAAGATACAAGAGCTGGCCGACGCGAACATCAAGAAATATGGACTAACAGAATAGCCCACTATACCAGTCGGCCTTTTCGACTGATCCGCCGACAGGAGCGGCCTTGCATAAGCGGGCCGCTCCGGCGCATATAAGTCGCATCCTCTGTCGCTTACAAGACATTTGCGCCGTGGTATGCGTGGAGGATATCGGCGGCATCAGGTCTAAAGAGCTTAGCGCCCGCACAAAAAGCGGGCGGCGAAGAAGATAAGGATCGCTCGTGATTGCCTTCAGATCCGACGTCTGCCGAGACTGGGCGCGGGCTACCTCGAGGGAGTGGCTCGAAACCAACGGCATCGGTGGCTACGCGTCGGGCACGATCGCCGGCGCGCACACCCGACGGTATCACGGACTTCTCATCGCTGCATTACGCCCCCCCACCCAACGAACCCTCCTACTGTCGAAACTTGAAGAAACGCTCGCCGTCGAAGACATCGAGTACGACCTCTCCTGCAATCAATATCGAGGAGCGATCCATCCGGAAGGTTACCAATACTTGGCTGAGTTCAGGTTGGACCCCTTCCCAACATGGACTTACGAAGTGGGTGGCAGTCGTGGCGTGTGCCTGGAGAAGACAGTCGCCATGTGCCGGGGAAAAAATCTGGTTGTCGTAGCATATCGGCTGATCTCAGGGGCGGAGACCGCAAGCCTCGTGCTGCGGCCGATCGTGAACTGTCGAGATCACCACCACCTGATGCGCCAGAATGTCACCTTCGATGAAACCCTGAAAGTCTCCCATAGCTACGACCAACTCATCGTGCAGCCATATCCTAGCGTGCCACCCCTGTTTATTTACGCACGCAAATCCTACTTCGATCCGTGGCCGTATTGGTACCACAACTTCGAGTATGCCCAGGAGTCGGCGCGGGGACTGGACGACCATGAAGACCAATATAGTCCAGGGTATTTCACGTGGTCTTTGAAGGAGGGTCAGACGCGATATTTGGTCGCGGGGCTGGATTCCCTGGACGGATTCGAACCGGCTGGCGCACTGGATCGCGAGCGTCAACGCCGCAAAGAGTTGCTGACGGGATGGAGCGGTGCAGCCGATCCGATACGACACCTAGCCTGTGCAGCCGACGCGTTCCTCGTCGGCGAAGAGCCAGAATCCCAGAGCGATCGAGGCATTATCGCCGGCTATCCTTGGTTCGAGGAATGGGGCCGGGACGCCATGATCAGCCTGCCGGGCATCGCCTTGGTGACGGGTCGCTACGAAGCGGCGAAAGAAATTCTGACGACATACTTGAAACACCGCCGCGACGGGCTCATTCCAAACCGAATTCCGAGTGTTGATGAAGAGCCGGATTACAACACCGTCGATGCAACACTCTGGCTATTCTGGGCCATGCAGAAGTACTTGGCTTATACGGGGGACCGAGACTTCGTGGCGCAGATGCTGCCGATCCTAAGCGAGATCATAGACTGGCACGTGCGAGGGACGCTCTACGGAATCCACATGGACAAGGATGGTCTGATCGCCGCGGGAGAGCATGGGACGCAACTGACGTGGATGGACGCGAAAGTCGGAGACTGGGTCGTGACACCGCGGCACGGAAAACCCGTAGAGATCAACGCTCTGTGGCACAACGCTCTTCAGTTCGTAGAGGAATTGGGCGGGAGGCACTCGGCGGCGCCGGCGGGCCGGGTGGCGGAACAGTTTCGAGCCGGATTTTGGAACGAAGAGAAGGGATACTTGAACGACGTCATCGATGGGGACATGCCGGAGGACGCATCGCTCCGGCCCAATCAGGTGATCGCCCTCGCCCTCCCCTCCCCCATCCTCGATCCCGAACCAGCGCGACGCGCCCTGGCGGCCGTCGAGCGCGAACTCCTGACGCCGTTCGGCCTCCGCACCTTGTCGCCGCGGGATTCCCGATATCGAGGTCGATATCGGGGCGATCAGCGGTCTCGCGACAGCGCCTACCATCAGGGCACAGTGTGGCCATGGCTCATGGGACCATTCATCACCGCTTGCATAAGAATGGCGGAGGATCGGAATGCAGCTCGAGAACTGGGCAGGGAAAGACTGAGCGCGCTGTGGGACCATATCGGCCTAGCGGGCGTGGGTTCCGTTTCGGAGATATTCGACGGAGACGCGCCTCATCGCCCACAGGGCTGTATTGCCCAGGCTTGGAGCGTAGCCGAACTACTTCGAGTGGCCGTAGAGGAACTGGAGATGGGGCCGCCTGCGACATGAAAGGAGGACCCCATGCCACGCGATTTGCCGATTGGACTACATCGATAAAATCAAAGCGCTGAGCCCAAATTAGACCGGCCGCTGGGGAGGATCTGCACAATGGAAGTCATCAACCTGAAGACGGATAGACGAGAAGAAGCGGTGGACATCACAAGGCAAGTCCAGGATGCCGTCTCCAGATCGGGAGTCGAGCGGGGTGTAGTAGTTGTGTGCAGCGCCCACACGACGGCTGGATTGACAGTGAACGAAAACGCCGACCCGGATGTCATGGCCGACGTGGTCACGACGCTGGCTCGACTCGTTCCGCGATCCGCCGGATATGCTCATGCCGAGGGGAATTCGGACGCTCACGTAAAGACCACCCTCGTCGGGCAGTCGGTCACACTTCCCATCGAGGAGGGGCGATTGCAATTCGGGACCTGGCAGGGAATCTACTTCTGCGAGTTCGACGGCCCGCGCCAAAGACGAGTCATGGTGCAAGTAGTGTCCGCTTCCTGACGGCAAACGCTTAACACATAGTGAGGAAAAACGGCCCCTGGCAGCGCCGAAATTGTGGCATACTATTGCTGAATTACGGTTTCGCCGAGAAACCGAGGCATGTATCCCCATGCAATCGCCGCTGGTTCTGGAAAGCACATGTCGCAGCGAGAAAGCGCGTACCGCCGTGTTCGCCTTGACGTGCTGCGCGCTTGCGCTGATCGCAGTCCCTTTCCGACCGGGCGTAGTGGTCGGCGAATCGATGGCGCCCACATTCCACAGCGGGCAAGTTTTCCTCGCCGCGCAGATCCGCGATCCGGCCGCCATTCACCATGGAGATGTCGTGCTGGTTTCCGTCGGCTCGCAGACCTTCGTAAAACGAGTATACGCCCTGGGGGGTGAGCGAGTCTGGGCGATCAGATCGGACGGCATCGGCGCCGCGTTTGATCGGGTGATCGATCCTTCCGAGGTCTCGACCTTTCAGAATCTCACCAGACGCCATCGGGGCCTGGGCGAAGTTGTCGAACTAGTCGTTCCTGACCAGACTATCTTCGTCCTCGGCGATGCTACATTCAACTCGATCGACAGTCGCCACTTCGGTCCCGTGTCACTTGATGCAGTGCAGGGCAAGGTCGTCGTATCACGATTATTTCATCTTTGGCGTTCTAATGAAGCGTTGGCCGACCGGGGCTGCAGCGATCATCAGATAGCGCTCAGCACCCCTCACTAAAACGCGAAGACAGGGCGACCAGGAGGCCGAGGTCGCCCTGTTCGCAGCATCGGTTCACGCCGAGGCTATCCTGCTCCCTCCCTACGGCAGCTCCTTCGGAGCCATCGGCGGACGGCCTGTTACAGCCCCTGATCCGCGGTACTCTGGCCATCCCCCTAGGTAGCAAGGACCCTTCAGGTGCGAACCGAGCCCCCCAAACCCCGAACTCGGGGTCCTTCACTCTCCCCTCGTTGCGGTGCGGAGCGGGGATCCGGGCGTTGGCGGGGATATGCCCGGATCCCTTCTTCCGCACGTGGTCATCGGCTGCGCTGCACGAAGCTCTGGATGAATCGCTTCTGCCACGTTGATTCCGAGGAAAGCCCGTGGCAATAAAGCCGTAGCCAAGCGCTTCTAGGGAAACATTGAGGATTCACTGTCGGCGCATTCGTGACGCCTTATAGAAACGAAAAAAGCCATCCTTTCGGATGGCTTTCATGGCCCCTGGAAAACGTCGCTGCAAAATGTCCACCTTGGACATTCACTATTCAATTGCCATATCAAGCTTTCCCATTCGAGGATGTGCCAACGCCCAATGTTCAGCAAATCCCACACATCGCGAGAGGGCGTCAAGCGCTCGACGACGGTGTCGTCAAGCAGAGCCACCAGTGGGAATCCAGACTGTCGAGCGAGACCTCGCGAAGGCCGAGCGATGATCCCCTCGTCCACTTACGCGCCAGCTCAACATACTCAGTATAAAGATCCATCGGCATACCGTCAACGAGGTCGGCATTGAGAACTCGATGATGCAATACGAGCAGCGATTGGGGTTTCAGCGCCCGGCTGCACCCATTCAAGACAGAGAGAAACGCCGGCCGGGCGACCGTCTCGAGATCCCCGCAGCGCCAGTAGGCGCGGACAGCGCGAGGCCGAGGAGCATATTCGCCCGCCGCATCATCGGGAGCAAGCCCTTCATTTCGGGCGATCGCCTCGACCACAATATCGTCGAGCGCGTGGTCGAAGATGGCGACGTCGAATGCCGTCGGCGGAAGTTGTTGCTCGAAGTTCGGACTCATCGCCGCGTACCGACGCGATACGCCGCCTTCCGGCCGCTGCGTTCCCTCGATTGAGCGACGAGCAACATCAATCGCGGAGACACGAGCACGCGGATAGACGGCCAGAAGGGTATCTACAAACTCCCTCTCGTCGCCGGGTGCAGCGAGTAACACGTGCGGTTCGTCGGGCAGCGACAGCAGCCTGAAGATTTCCTTCCAGCGATCTTGCATCGGGATGCCTGGTATGGACTCCAATACCACGTACTACGTGCAGCGAGAGTACCCACAGGACCGGCACACGACACATCCCTCAGCGATCTCAAGTATGCTGCCGCAATCGGGGCATTCGGGATTATAGCCAATACTGGCTATATCATTTTCAGCAAGCTGCTTCGTGGCGCCATCGCCTTTTCGGCTCGCGTGCCCGTTCGACATCAGATAGTGCTCGATAGCTTTTCCGACAGCGTCGGCGCACGAAAGAGTGACCGAACCGCGGTCCCAAGACGGCATAGGACACCTGATTCCCTTCAGCTCGTCGACTATTTCCTTCGGATCGACTCCCGACTTCAGGACCAACGATATCATCCGCGCCGTAGCCTCGGATTGGGACGCAGTACAGCCACCAGACTTCCCGATAGTAGTGAACAACTCGCAGAGCCCTTCCTCATCTTCATTGATAGTGATATAAATATTGCCGCAGCCGGTCTTGAACTTCTCGGTTTTCCCCTTCGTGATCGTCGGGCGGGGACGCGGCGTGATCGAGGCGGCATGTGCCACGACCGGCTGAGCGGCCTCCGCCTTAGCGGGAACCCGGCTGCCGGTCGTGAGAACCTGAGCATCGCGAGAACCGTCGCGATACACAGTCACCCCTTTACATCCAAGCTCGTATGCGAGCATATAGACTCGCTGGATATCGTCCTCCGTCGCTTCGTTGCGGAAGTTGACGGTCTTCGAAACAGCGTTATCCGTATACTTCTGGAACTCGGCCTGCATACGGATGTGCCATTCGGGCGAAATGTCATAGGCCGTGACAAAGAGCCTTCGCACATCCTCCGGAATCTCCCTTATATCGGCGAGCGACTTATGCTCTCCGATCTCCTTCATCAGCGTCTCGGAGTAGAATCCGCGGGCGCGGGCGATCTGCTCGAAGAGCGGATGCACCTCGATCATTTCAGTGCCGTCGAGAATTCTACGAGTATACACGACCGCAAAAAGAGGCTCGATCCCTGAAGAGCAGCCCGCTATGATAGACAGCGTCCCGGTCGGGGCAATCGTAGTGACCGTAGCGTTGCGCAGGCGCGGGCCGCCCTCCGCAAATATACTCTTCTCGAAATTCGGGAAGACGCCACGCTCTCGCGCAATCTCCTGAGAGGCCTCCCCCCCCTTATCTCGGATGAACTTCATGACCCGCCCGGCAATCTCGAGGCCGGCGTCGGAATCATACGGAACGCCAAGCCGGATAAGCATATCGGCGAAGCCCATCACCCCAAGTCCAATCTTTCGATTCCCGCGCGCCATATCGCGGATTTTCTCGAGTGGATACTCATTCACATCGATAACATCATCGAGAAATCTAGCCGCGAGCCTGACCGCTCTTCCAAGTCGCTCGAAGTCGATCTGAGGATGATCGCCGTCAATCACAAATCGAGACAAGTTGAGCGAGCCGAGGTTGCACGCCTCGTACGGAATAAGGGGTTGCTCGCCACACGGATTCGTCGATTCGATCTCGCCCAGAGCGGGCGTTGGATTCGATGCATTGAGACGATCTAGAAAAACGATCCCAGGTTCGCCGGTGCTCCAGGCGCCCTCGACGATCGTCTCGAACACCTCTCGGGAGCGATGCCGATTGACGACCTTGCCGGTGCGAGGATTGACGAGATCATACTCGCCATCGTCTCGCACGGCCTCCATGAACTTCTCCGTTAGACCGACGGAGATATTGAAGTTCGTAAGCTGGCTCGTATCCCGCTTCGCCGTGATGAACTCTACAACGTCGGGATGGTCCACGCGGAGGATAGCCATATTCGCGCCGCGGCGAGTGCCCCCCTGCTTCACAGCTTCCGTAGCGGCATTGAATACCTTCATGAACGAAACCGGACCGGAGGCAATACCTCCGGTGGTCCGTACGAGATCGCCCTGCGGCCGGAGTCGGGAAAACGAGAAACCCGTGCCGCCACCAGACTGATGGATAAGAGCGGTGTCCTTTATAGTCTCGAAGATAGACTCCATCGAGTCCTCGACGGGGAGCACAAAACAGGCGGAGAGCTGCTGCAACTCCCTCCCGGCGTTCATCAGCGTCGGCGAGTTCGGCAGGAACTCCAATTGGGCCATGGAGCGATAGAACTCCCGCGCCTCGGCATCGATGTCCGCACCGGGGTCATAGCTGCGGCTTGCCTTCGCAACATCCCGTGCCACGCGCCAGAACATCTCCCAGGGTTCCTCGACAGGAAGCCCTTCCTCGTTCTTACGAAGATAACGTCTCTGCAGTACGGTGAGGGCGTTTTCGGTGACCTCTGGCAGAGGCAAATCTTGTGGCAAGCTGGACACTATGACTGGCTCCTTCTAAATGTGTGATTAGTCCTGCGAATCGAAAAGCGCTGCCTGGCGCTCCTGGTGCTTCTCACTATCATCGTCTGGTGCCGAAGCGTTCCTCACGAGCAATTCGATCTCCTTCACAAACGAATCGGTGTCGCGAAATTCCTTGTAAACAGAGGCGAACCGCACATAGGCAACGTGATCGAGAGCGCGCAGAGCCTCCATCACCCACTCCCCTATCTTGGAAGCCGGGATCTCCTCGACCAATTCGTCGCGGGCGAGTCGTTCAATCGCGTTGGCAGCATCATCGATTTGCTCGCGACTGACAGGTCGTTTCTCGCAGGCCTTGGTCATACCGACGATGATCTTATCGCGGTCGAATGCCTGACGACTGCCATCTTTCTTTACAACGAAGACGCGGATCTCAGTCGGACGCTCGTAGGTCGTAAAGCGGCGAGTGCACTCAGGGCACTCGCGGCGGCGGCGGACGACCGTGTCATCATCGCTTGTACGGGAGTCGAGCACCCGGCTATCATCGTGCTGGCAAAATGGGCATCTCATAACTGCTATACCAATATATAGCGAACCAACAATATTTACCACACTATATATAGTATGTCAATAGTCAAGAAAATGGGGGTTTTGCATCCCAAGAGTAGCACACAGATGTTTGCAAGACAAGGACGGCCGGTAGCGCAGAAGTATCTACTTCGGAGGGTACTTACCGGCGATGCTCAGGCCGAGGACAAATCTTCGCGTTGCTGCTTCGAAAGCCGCTTAATCCCCTTACATTCGGGGTAACCGGTGCATCCAAGGAAAGGCCCATATCGACCACGTCGCACAGCCATAGGCCTTCCGCATTCATCGCACGTCTCGTTTTCAGCGAGACGTTTTTCCTTCTCGGCATCCACCGGCAACGGACGAGTATTCCGGCACTTCGGGAACCCAGAGCAGGCGAGAAAACGTCCGCGTCGACCACTTCGAATCACCATCGAACTCCCGCACTTCTCGCACTTCTCGTCTGTGGGCTCCGGGGCCGGGCTCTTCGATCGCCTCTCATCCTTCGATCCCGGAGCAGGTCGAGTATGGCTGCAATCCGGATACCCGGAACATGCAAGAAAAGGCCCTCGGCGCCCCACGCGCAACACCATCGGTTTGCCGCATTCCTCGCAAACCTCATCTGTCTCCTGAGGTTTAATAGAGATATCCTCCATAACCTTCTCGGCGCGCTCCACAGAACTGGCGAACGGCTCATAGAACGTGCGTAAAGTCTCCACCCAGGCGGCGTCGCCCTCCTCGATTCGATCCAAGCGCGTTTCCATTTCGGCAGTGAACTCGACATTGATAATGTCTGGGAAGTGCTCCACGAGCTGGTCGGTCACCGCGAAACCAAGGTCCGTCGGATGGAGGCGCTTGTCCTCAATATAGACATACCCGCGATCCTGAACGGTGCTGATAATAGGAGCGTACGTGCTCGGCCGCCCAATCCCGTTCGCCTCCAGCGCCCGCACGAGGCTGGCCTCACTATAGCGTGCCGGCGGCTCCGTAAATTTCTGAAGAGCGGAAAGGATCAAGAGATCGAGCCATTGGCCTTCCTTGAGGTCTGGCACCACGACTTCCGTATCGCGAGTGGGGTATACCTTCGCGAACCCCGGGAACACAACATTGACCCCGCGCCCGCGCAAGACATAGCCCCCCGCGGCAACATCAACCACCTTGATCCGCAGTTGAAGATCGGCCATCTGACTGGCCATGAACCGCGACCATATTAGCTCGTAGAGGCGGCGCTGGCGATCGTCCAGATATGCAGCGACCTCGTCCGGCGTCCGTTCCGGATAGGTCGGACGGATCGCTTCATGAGCATCCTGTGCGCCACGCCTCGACGCATACTGACGCGGCTTTGCAAGAGCGAACTCAGAACCGTACTGCGCCTCAATCAACGTCCGAGCGGCCTTTTGCGCCTCCGATGCGACTCGAGTCGAATCGGTTCGCATATAGGTGATCAGACCGACCGGCCCCTCCCCACCGAGTTCGATGCCTTCATAGAGCTGTTGCGCAATACGCATGGTTTGGCGAGTCGAGAACCCCAGTCGATTGGCGGCATCCTGCTGAAGAGTGCTCGTCGTGAAGGGAGCAGGAGGGCGGCGAGCATTCTTCGACTCCTTCACGCGAGCAACGCGCAGCCCCGACTCCCAGATCTCCCCCGCGACAACCTGTGCTTCCGCCTGGCCCGTAATCTTCAGCTTGTGACCGTCCTTGCTGACGAGCTTGACCTGGAATCCACTGTCCAGGCCGTTGGGACTGACCAGACCGGTGACATCCCAGAACTCATCAGACACAAATGCCTGTATCTCTCGCTCTCGCTCACAAACAAGCCTTACAGCGACCGATTGAACGCGCCCCGCGCTCAGATTCCACTTGCGCATCTTGCGCTGCAACAGCGGACTGAGACTGTAACCCACAAGCCTATCGAGGATGCGACGGGCCTGCTGAGCTTCGACCCGATTCGGATCGATCTCCCGGGGGTGCTTCAGCGCCTCCATCACAGCATTCCGCGTGATCTCGTTGAATTCGATCCTTCGCGGATCCTCGATTTTCAGGGCCTTCGCAAGGTGCCACGCAATCGCTTCGCCCTCCCTGTCCGGATCGGTGGCCAGATACACAACCTCCGCTTTGGCGACAGCGGAGCGAAGTTTCTTCAGTGCCGCAGACCGATCACGAAGCGTCACATACTTCGGCTCGAAATCATGCTCGATATCGACGCCGAGGGTCGTCTTCGGAAGATCCCGAACGTGCCCCATGGACGCCTCAAGCTGATAACTCTTCCCAAGAAAGCGCCCAATCGTACGCGTTTTTGCCGGCGACTCAACTATGATTACAGATTTAGCCATTCATACCCATACTTCCCCGAGTTCCACCCACTCAGCGCACACGCATAAACATGTTCCCAGGTAGTCGGCGCACTAACCCTTTCATCTCTAACATCAACAAGCCTGCACTGGCCTGCGAAGCTGGCATACGACATCCCTCGATAATATCGTCCACATGGCGCTGTTGGAGAGAAAGCCCTTCTAGAATAGACAACTCATCCGCTGTAAGATCGACGGTCGATACCTCCCCCTCCCCCATCGCATCCAAAGGCATATCCGGCATGTCCAAATCATCGATAATATCTTCCACAGACTCGACAAGTCGTGCACCATCTCGTAGCAAGGCGTGCGTCCCACGGCTGAACTCGCTATTAACACTCCCCGGTACAGCGAAGACTTGTCGGCCTTGATCGCCGGCGATGTTCGCCGTGATGAGCGCCCCACTTCTTTCCGGCGCCTCGGTAACCACAACCCCGAGAGAGAATCCGCTCACGAGGCGGTTGCGCGCAGCGAACCGATGCCGTTTCGCAGGCGTCCCAAGCGGCAGTTCCGAAACAACGGCGCCGCGTTCCGCCGCCTGATCCCGCAGATCGAGCGTGTCTCTTGGGTAGGGGACGTCGATACCGCACGCGAGCACCCCGATGGTCCGCCCCCCCGCAGAGAGTGCACCCCGATGCGCCGCCGCATCCGCTCCCACCGCCAGACCGCTCACCACGGTAATGCCGCGAGCAGCGAGATCGCGCGCCAGCGTCTCGGACACCATTCGACCATAAGGAGTCACCCTTCGCGTCCCCACAATCGCCACGCAGTTCTCATCGCATGTCTCGAATCCCCCGCGCACAAACAACACCGGCGGGGGATCGTAAATCTGGCGAAGATTGGTTGGATACTCCGAGTCTCGAATAGTGACGAGGCGCGCTCCGAGCCGATGCATCCCCTCAATTTGAGCCTCATAATCCCCTTTCGCCGCCGTCGCGAAACGTACAATCTCCTGAGGGCTCAGCCGAGTGGCCTTCGCTATCTGATGTGCGCCCGCATCGACAATCGCCCTTGGGGAGCCATAATGGCCGAGGAGATCGAGCACCGTCCGCGGACGCAGTTCAGCCGCATTCAATGCCAGCCAGGCCTCCGTTTCAGTCACAAAGGCCTCCGTCTCGTCGTCGCATTCTCCTCATATCCATCCAGTTACCGGCCCCCCACACGTCCCATCCTGCCGGTTTGACTCAACGTCTGCTGAGATGGGGCGGCGACAATACTTGCGTCCGTGACGAAGCTCCACTTCGCGCTCGTCTCGTTTCCTCGGAAGTCCTTAGCCGAAACTTCAACGATATGCGAGCCATCGTCGAGTCGAATCGCCTGCATCTGTGCAACACCAGTGACAACATCGAAAGAGATGGACATGGGCACACCGTCTATTGAACCCCTGACCGAAGTCGGATCAACACCGCTTACATCGTCCACGACTGAACACGCAGGGCCGTAATAGCCGGCTCCCGGCAGCGCCGAACCGGGGTCGGGCCGAAAATCACCCCATACAGGGCCGCCTGTGTCGGGAGCTGAGCCGGAAAACTTGTACAGATCCCCCGTCCCGGTCAAACAGTAGAGCTGGCTTTCAATAATCCTCAGCGGGGCATAGACGCCATACGCGGAGCCTTCCGTAGGGAGTTGATCCGGTGCGCGGCAGCGATAGATCCACCTCACATCGCCTGAGGCTCTGTCAAATGCGAAAACCAAACCATCCGCTGAACCCACTGCCACGATCGATGCCGTGACAACAGGCGAGGAGGTGAGGCAGTGATCGACCTTGTAGATGGTATGCCGTCTAGGGGCTCCGGACCGACCGTAGAGGACATAAATTTGCCCATCCACACAAGGGATGAACATCATGTCGTCGATGAGCGATGGAGTGGCGCCGACGGCCGCAGGCATCTCCGCCGTCCATGCCACAGAGCCGCTGCGGGAGACCCCGTAGACACGGTTCCCGCTGGCGACAATAGCCCGTCCCCCAGCGACAATTGGGCGGTATACACGAGGCCCGACGGAAAGACCGACCCGCCAACGAAATCGGCCCGCCGTCCCGTCCACACACTGCACGCTTCCATCAGAGCCGAGGAAGTACAGCATAGAGCCATCTGTAACAGGTCCTGCCTTCGCCGTCGTTTCCAGCGCGCAGATCCAGGTGGCGTCCCCGGTCTCGGGCGACATAGCGTAGACCATCTGCCCTGCGCCGACCATCAGCATATCGTCGACAAGAAGCGGATCGGGCACCACAGAAGAAGCGCAGATGCGCTCCCAGACGGGCCTGCCCGTGGCGCCGTCGAGGCCGTAGAGAGTTGCATTTGTCGCCCCGACGATGACCAAGTTCTTCCAGACGACAGGCGAAGTTATAATCGCCGCCCTCTCGACTGAAAACGTCCATTGCTCCGCGCCGGTGCGTCTATCGAGACAGTGCACTGTGCCGCGATGAGACACGTACACCCGATCGGCGGTAAAGGCAGGCGTCCCGACCGCGGTTGGATCCGGACCCATAGAGAAAGCCCACTGAACGCCCAAAGGCAGGCTGATATCGGGCTCGGCATATGCGGCCGCACATGACGCCACTGCAAGGATAATTAGAACGGCAAGGTAGATTATCTGCGATGTCTTTCGCATACCGCCTCCTCGTGAGGGAAACTTCATTTCCCTCGGCCGATGACTACGTCGAGCACGAGACACAGTCCCGCCTTCCATTTCCGAGATAAGGGACGCGGGATTATAGCATAGGGGTTTGACAGGGGCAAGGAACGTCATCGCATGAACAAAACAGCGCCGACGATGAGGCCGAAGAAGGCCGCGATCCAAACATAGTGCAGTGTGGCGCGGAGAATACGCTGGACATCGACGCCGACGTAGTTCGCGATCCAGACGTTATGGGTGTTGGTTGGGTCGGAGACGCCTTGGAGTTGGCCGACGGAAAGAAGCGCCGCCATGATGGCGGGGCCGTTGAGGCCGGGGGCGGCGGCCATCATTTTGGCGAGGCCGAAACCCATTCCCCAAACGTTGAGAGGTCCGCGATAGAGCGCTAGCGGAGCGAGGACGGTGAATACGACGACGTAGCCAAGGCGGCTGCTCGGCAGGATGGCCGCGAGGAGGGGCTGGATATTATCGAGGACTCTCGGATGGGTGACCGCCTCGATGAGCATGCCGATGCCGAGCATGAGGGCGACGGCCGGCGCGACGGCCCCGATCCCATCGATGGCGCTCCGAGTGAGGAGCTGGATTCGGCCCTGTGAAGGTCGCGGGCAGGAGATGAGGCCGTAGGCGATGCCGATGACCATGGCGGTGATGATGGGGAAATCGAAGGGGCTCTTAGGATGTGTGAGAAGGTTGTAGACGCCGAATGCCAGGACGGGCAGCAGGGGCACGATAGGGGTGAAAAGGGCATACCAGGGGACAAAGGAGGGCGGGGTTTGGGGCATGGAGGTGGCCCAGTAGCGGCGTATTCGGCGGGGGCGAAGGTGTACGACGGCAAAGGCAATGGCTGCAACGGCAAGGAAAACGGCAAGGGGGGCAGCGAATTTGATGATGGTTCCGGTCGATAAAGCAAGGGTCTCTTTGTAAAGCTGCCAGTTGGTTAGGTTGAAGATGCCGCCAAGGCTCATGCCAAGCAAGAAAAGGCAACCGACTGATAGCTGAGGTATGCCGAGCGCAAGAAGCACTGGAAAGACGATGGTCGCAACCATGATGACTGCGCCGAGCCCACCCAATGTGGTGAAGAGAAGGGCGACGACGGCGGTCATGAGGAGGGAAAGGACGATCGGATTTTCGCCTCCGAGTTCGGCGGTCTTCTTGACCATGGTTTCGGCGACGCCGGTCTTGCTGACGATCTCAGCCAGAACGGCCCCAAGGATGGCGGTGGCGTAGGCTTTGTGCAGCCGCAAGGCTCCATCGGAGATGATGGCGGCCAGATCGGCCCAGGGGACGCGGGCGACTATGGCTATGGCGATGGCCATGAGGGGAAGGGCTACAATGGCTGGAAGGCGGTTGAGGTACATCAATACCGCCATGATTCCGAAGATTCCGAGTAGGGCGAGCGCAAGGGTCATCGGTGGGTTCGTCCTCCCCTATTCGTTTGCCTGGGTTCGGTGAATTATGCCTTGTTTGGGATGATGGTTGTTAGGGGGCGCTTGAGGATGACGGCAAGCGCTGCCCGCTGGGGCTGGTGGACAAGCGGCTCGAGCTGGTGGCGAAGGTGGCGGAGCGGTGCAGCCGCATCACCGAGGGGCTGGAGGTCCGCGTCGTCGACCCCGCCGCCATCGACCACGTCCTCACCATCATCCGCAAACACATCCCAGACCCCGAGACGCTGAAGGCCCTGGCGGAGGAGTTGGGAGGGAGGTGAGCCCAGGCGTAAGGCGGAGTTGCGCGCGGCGTGCCAATACGTGTATCATGCAGAAAGCAATAGCTGCCTGTCTAAGGAGAGACGGCTCTTTAAAGGTAAGGGGGTATGCGCTACATGCGAGTCGGCCTCGATATCGATGGCGTTCTGTGCGACCATGTCGCCGGGCTGTGTGAGTGGATCAAGCATAAGTACGATATCTCGCTCAAACCTGACATGGTCACTGAATGGGACCTGAACTTCGGTCCTAGTTCGGTTGCTCGGGAGTTGGAGATTGCGTACTGTGACGACGCGTTCGTCAAGTCGCTCCCCACTCTCGATGGTGCTCAGGCCGCTGTCACTAGCCTGTCTAGCCTCAGTGGCGTGACGCTGTGCGCAGTAACCTCTCGTGACCCTGCTACCCAGTCTTGCACTCGTCAGTGGTTAGACGTGCACTTCGCGAGCCTGCCTTTGGTGTACTCGAAGACGAAGGCCGACGTTTCGCTCAATGTTCTCGTGGATGATTACCCTCCGCTAATCAAGCAGTGTGTGGATGCAGGAGTTACTGGAATTCTCCTGGTCCGGCCGTGGAACGTGGCTGATATTGACGGCCTTGTGGACAACCCTGGAGTTCGGGTCGCCGGGGGATGGTCAGAAGTCTGTTCGGTCATCGGAGCTCTGTGCGACGCATGAGCTATGCCAACCGGGTCAGCACGTGATACCGGCTCCCGCGGTACGCTTGACAGGAGTCACGATGCAGCTTAGTATACCGACACGTAACCCATTGCCTACTGCATAGGGGGGCATGGCTGGTGTTCTGGGTCGGATTCGCTATCCGCAAACTCACCGTCTCTGTACTTACCGTCGTGGCCGCGTACTACACAGTGGCCCCACAAGTCAAGAAATGGCTTGGCCCCGGCCCGCTCGCTGAAGCGGTGAATGCATCAGCAGCCCTTGTCCTGCTCGTGGGCGTCATAGTCGTATGGGACGGCGTTCTTGAAGTGCTACGCAACGCCAAGATCGACCACGCTCGCAAATGCGTTTCCGTGATGCGCAGCCTGATCCAGCAACAGCTACGCTTGTATATAGAGGAAGCTAGTCAGTTTGACCGTACAGCGCGACTTCGAGCGAATGTCATGGAGATGCGCTGGATGCGTCTTCGTATTACGGAGCGCCGCAACATGGAGCAGTGCCGAGACGGTGCCCTGAGCTTTGCTTCTGGCTACGGATGTTGTGGCCGGGCGTTCCTAGAGAGAAACGCACTCATCGCTGACAAGACGAGGGGGGCAGCCGATGAGTACAAGCTGACGCGGAAACAACGGAAGCTTGTCGCACCTGACAGACAATGGTTCTTTTGCGTACCCATAATATCGGGCGACCACAAGCGTGTTGTGGGCATACTGAATCTGGACAGCGATATTCCGCTTGTGAACATGGACGATAAGACAGAGGTCGATCGGTTGGTCAGAATAGGGAACTACCGCGCATCCGAGCTTCTTCCGTTGCTGCGGCCTGAGGAGGGGAAGCGATGACGGAACCACGAATCGAGCAGGTCGGGCGTGGGCTGTGGGCTGTAACCAACTACGATGAGATGTGGGCCGACGCTCGGGCCCGATCAGAGAAAGAGCGTGCCGGACGTCCGCAAGGCGAGGAGTCGCTTCCGAGTGTTCTCTTCGAGTCAAGTGAACTGAAGGCGTCGGAGGAGGAGGCGCCGACCGGAGACCCCACCTAGATTCTCTCGCATTGGCTGACGTATTCTCTTGACGGACTCGTCGGCTAGCCGTCCGAAGGCTGGCGAACCTGCACGTCCCTCGCTTCTACCAGAATCGCGCGGACCCGCCGGACGCGCCTGACGTAGTATATCTCCATGATGGCGAGGACCGGCGCGCAAATGAGCAGCTCATAGCTGTGCTCTGGGGTCCCCCTGACACCGCCGTATATCCAGTACGCAATCGCCCCATAGGCCATAAGCCGTAGCCCCCAGAGGCGCGCGGTTAGGAATGCCCACCCGAAGCTGATAAGAGGGGACGCCCAGATTACGTCGTGCGTGTAGCCAAGGATGCTCGGTCTGTAGCCCACGAAGTAGGCGATGGTCCCAACGACGAGCCCCCACGCGGTAGACGCGAGCCAGGCCAGTCTTATCAAGGATGGCCTGACGACACTGTCTGCGAGGACCTCTAGAGAAGGCCCCTTGCCGCCCATCTGCCCCCTCCTGTTGCCAACGCCTGCTCATTTCACGACAAAGGGTTGGCCCGGCTCCGATTCAGTGGACACCTCGAATGCAAGGATGATACAACAGGATCGAGGTGTGAGAGATGCGAGAGCAACGGAAGTTCACGAACGAGTTCAAGTTAGAGGCGGTGAAGCTG
>Ga0180438_10001654_pt1 | contig 38986 bp, 58 predicted proteins | sample SS_ome_12_FD_132455 | JGI IMG/M metagenome (GOLD analysis project Ga0180438, IMG submission 132455) | Hypersaline lake sediment archaeal communities from the Salton Sea, California, USA - SS_3_D_2 metaG | ecosystem: Environmental > Aquatic > Non-marine Saline and Alkaline > Hypersaline >... | reverse complement strand
TGCTGTTTCTGCTTCTGCTGCTGTTTCTGCTTCTGCTTCTGCTGCTGCTGTTTCTGCGTCTTCTGATTCTATTCAATGTCAGCAAGCGCGAATTATTAGACATTTCGTGCCAAAACTGAGCGAAGTTTCAAAATAAAATCTTACATAAAATTGGCATGGATTATGTCAGTTGAACAAGGCTGGATTAAGTGGTATAGATTTTGATTTACTCCGTTCCCTCGTAAAAGAGGAGGCGGAAGAATTTGATAAGGCGGAGGAAGAGATGAGTAAAACTCTAGGTCAAATAGCTTATGAAGCAGCAATTGAAAGTTTGGCTGGTAATAAAATAATGATATCTAACAAATGGCATGATTTATCTTCAGAAACAGAATTAGCTTGGGAGACTGCTGCTGCTGCCATCATCATTGAATATGAAAAGATAAAAAAGAAAAACGGGGAAAAGATGTTAGTCGCTTGCCAATTGGGGTGGGCGAATGATAGGCCATGTGAGGTATGTGCGAATTACAGCGATGAATCGTATTATAAAAGCGATGTGTGCAAGTCGTGCCGAGTAACAGAGTTCATCTCAGTAATCAAGGAGGGAAAGGAGGGATATGAAAAGAAAAACGAAGAAGCTAAAATGTGTGAGTCACCTAGCAAGACTGGTAAATAATCATGCCAAAACTCGATAAAACGTTAGGACAAATAGGTTTTGAGGCTAGTCAAAAAGATCTTTTGAGGAATGCATCTGAAACCGCATGGAAAAGACTTTCCGTGCGGATGAAAGAAAATTGGGAAGCTGCAGCAGCAGCAATAAAAAAAGCGTGCCAAAAAGAATGCAAGTGTAAAAAAAGCTCGTCTTCTTGGGAGTTTTCCAAACTCCCAGATTTAAATGAGATCTCTGACGACTATTTCAATACGGATATTTGGTATCATAAAGTGTCAAAAACTGTGCCATGTATTTGTAATGAAGAGAAATTTTCATATCCATCTATTGTGTATAATGCTGAGGAGGTAAGCATTTCTGCAACCTGTTCGTTTTGTCACAGAGAATATATTTTGACAACGAGAAATGACAAGGGTGATTTATTATTCGAAATGGATCTGATTATTCAGACAGACTCCGAATGATCCACTCTTGCATAATCAATACCTCTTTTTCGCTATAGCATTTTTTTTTTGACAATATTCGTCGCGATCAAAACATGGTAGGACAGTGGTATCAGTATGATCGATACCTTGTTTACATGGCCAATCAAATGGTCCACGATAGAATCGGCATACCCACCGTCCGTTGTCTCGACGAAACGGCCATGTGAGCTGACTCTGATGGAGTTGGCACGTCCATGGTGTTTTTTTTGGAGGGGGTTTTCCCCGGCGTTTATAGGTCATTTTTTGAGCTGGTCTAGAAGTATTGGTATCAAATGTGGAGGGCGCCAACCAGGAGGCTTCAAGACCTTGCCATCTTTTCTACGAGGTCCACCAGCTTTTTCCATGTTGGCACGATGAACCTCTTCGAAGAATGGCTCGAGATCGATACCCATCATATTTGATACATTATTGAGGTGATAGATGAGGTCACAGACTGCATCTATCACCTCAGCCCACTCCTCTATTAGATTGGTAGTTTCTGGTCCGTGCGTAAAGCAGCGGCATGCATCAAGATATTCCATCGCCTTATCACATTCTTCCGCCTCCTCTTTTACGAGGGAACGGAGTAAATCAAAATCTATACCACTTAATCCAGGACGGTCTTTGTTGTGAAGTGGCACATCCATTGCATCCAGAAACTCTTTAACCTTTGCTTGTGTTTTTAGCATTTTTCCTTTCCCAAATTTCTATTAGTCGATCCAGATACCATCGAGCCTTTTTCAGATCCTGCAAAGGCTCGCCTTTATGCTTATATCTAGCTAGGTACTTCACAATATTACCATCGTGGAACCCGAGTTTCCACGATTCAATAGCATCAATGGCGTCTATGTCTCCATACGTGTAATGAAACGGCTGGTTAACAGGATCAAAAGATTTGGATTTGTCGACCATTTATCCTCCATACCTGGCCCCTATGAAGGGGCCAGGTGTTTTGCATGTGATTATTCATCTTATCAGTATATACCAGGGTGATGACATGTCAATAATTTATTGCAACCATTCAGGAACTACTGGCGACGAAGTACATCGGCATTGATAATCGCCACCTGGATGCTCGTATCTACCAGGAGCGACTTCCGGAGGCTGGTTCCATTTTTGGATCGAATTGTGTAAGGCGAGGTGCATTGGGCGCACACGTTCGTCACTGCTAGTCACCCATTTATATTCACGAATACCAGCACTCTCTTGACGAGATTTCGTGATATTGGCATTGAGTTTCAGTATCTGATCTCGAGCGATGAGTTCGGCTCTGGCATCGCTTATTTGGTATCGTTCTTGAATAGCACGAGCAAGATCTTCGGCACGCAGGCCGGCATTATGATGCTCTTCCACGATCCTCGAAATGTCCTCGAGCATGCTCGGTCTAGAACGAACTCGTGAACTCGCGGTGCGGGCCACGATCCCATTACCGATTAGGCTTATATTCGCATCACGCCACTGATTGATCAAATGTAGCAATCCGATAGGGCCACGACGTGGATCTATCCTCAATGATCGTGCCAGATTCATCGATGTGAATTGATCTACTCTCTGACTCATTGGCACGATTATTTCGTCGAGATTTCGATTCGTGAGTCCGTACTGAAGCGCATCTTGGATCCATCCTATTTGCGCCTGGATGGATCCAGATGTCAGCTCTCGAACAACAGGGGGGAGGAACGGTTTCCCAGCAGAATTAAACACGACAGGAGCCATACGAGAAAGCACGCCGGCCTTGGGGATAGATGGTCTCTGACGAACTTCCGGAGGTCTCTCACGAACCTTCTGAGCATTAACCGCTTCTTGGACAGCCCTCTCAATCTCTTCATCAGTAGGATCAGAACCAGCAGGAAAAGCTACGCGCCTGACTTCCTCGCGCCCGCGCGCAGCCCACGGCGCGTACTCACGAATGTCCTGAGCATCGATATGTGGATAGATTCGTGAGAGATCTGCGTCTGATAGGAACCCCCTTCTCGGAGGTGTAGCGAGAGGTCCACGGGATGTTCGTCGTCTCGGATCCGGACCCAATGCTCGAGTCAGCTCTGGCTGTGCTGGACGAATACGAGGTGGCTCAGCATCAGTACGCTGCTGCTCCTCCTCGTTAGTAGGCCACACGTCAAATAGTGGCTCGAGTCCGAGAAGGATTACACCCTGAGCCCATGCCCAGGTCCTCTTGAGCTGATTCACGTAGGCGCTTTCAGCCGCTGTTGGAAGGGAAGTCACTGGATTATTTTCTTTTGCTTTTTTATCTCATCGAGCCAGATCTTATATGGATGATTCTCGCGCGGTCCAAATGGATACGCCTCACGCAACGCTTTCCGAACTAATTTATCATCCTGGCCAGCCGTCTCTTTGATGCGAGTAATTCCTTTTTCTTTCACTTTGCCTCCCTTGTGGCTTTTAGCCTACCTGTAACAATTTGAACACCTTTATCAATCTCTTTCGTTCTGAATGATTTTTCCTCGAAGTGCTCAGGATTGAATTGTCTGGCACGCCATTTGCCTTCGGTTTTGTCGAGATTACTGTATTTGTAGTCGTGCTCTTTGAGCCAGAATTTTACTTTCGATTCAGGCCAATCACTCGGGAACAAAACTGTCTGCACAGCCATTTTCCCCTGCGTGCCAGTGGGCTCCGCTTTCACGTTGGCATCAGTACGTTCCTTCTTCTTATTTTCTTCTTCTGGCGGCTCTTCCTGTTTTTTCACTCCAGATTCACCAACAACTTCTTCTTCTGTTTGTCCTGATGTGATCTCAGTCTGGACCTGGGTGTACCATTTAAATTCTGCCTGTTCCAAAATGGCACGTGTTTCCGCATCATCAATCGACAAATCGACAAGCACTTTCGATACGATCCTTCTGACAATTACATCAGGCGCTTTCATTTTTACGAGTTGCTCGGCAATTGCCAGAGTAGTTTTAATCCCTTCCATCATATCTTTATTTACATCACCCATCTGCGATTTGACTTCAGGTTGGACTTCAGGTTGGACTTCAGGTTGAGCTTCAGGTTGAGCTTCGTTCAATTTTGCCTCAACCATTTCATTTATTCTGTCTACTGATGTTACGTCAGCTATCGATTCTAGTGCAGCCATGCGTTCCTCGATATCAATTGATGGTGCCTCACCCGAATATCCATCGCCACCGAATCTTTCGATGGCGATCTCTTCAGGTCTCAATACACCATTCATGATATAAATGTCATCCGTTTCAGCAATTTTCTTTCGCTCGTCACTTTCTTCCTGAGGAGACATTTGCCAAAGGGACGGAAGATCGACCCTCCATGTTTCCGGTTCAGGAATCCTCAAAGCAGCGGCAAACATTTGTACTGTTTTATTCAAATTCGGTTTGATTTCATGAAATCGATAGGCACCCACTCGATCGTAATAAAACCGGATATCAGCGTCACCGGTGGCATTTTCACCAGCTGGAGAACGTCCGAATGCCGTCGTAACCGGATACCCGAAATCTCCAGATACCCTAATCATGCTCCTATCAATCACCTCTGGTATTCCAGAAAATGCACGTTCCTTGTGTTCAAAATCCTCCTCGGTATCGATTGGAAGTATTCTCCCTACGAATCTCGACAGAGACATGATGCTGAGCCTGGTTTTCATGTGCTCCTCAAGAGGACCACCCATTGTCTCGAAAAACTGTCTAATTTTTAAAACGCCTTGGCTGGCGTCAGTCATCATGTTCGAAACACTGGCCATGTTCGAATTGAATTCAAGAATAGCCTGTTTGCCACGCCGAAAAATAGAATACGAATGATTGTTGTTTTCCTGCTTTGATCGGTACGATGTTCGAGCCCCCTCGAACGCAATGACTCGAGAAGCATGCCAAATCTCGTTTTGAGTTGCAGATTGGAATCGATACAAAAGCGGTTCACGAAACGTAACGGATTCAGAATTATCATCGATTTTCTCAACCTTCACATCCCGAGCATCCCAATCATTCACATATTTTATTTTTCGTATTTTCTCTAGATTCAGTGGGGATTCTGGCACGCCGCCATCATCGGCTGCCACAAGAAGTATGCCAAGTCCGAAGACGCGCCCCCAGCATGCGGCATTGATGAATTTCGTTAGTGCTCGATGTTTTTCGAGTTCTATGGTGATCTGTTCGACGTACTCTTTCTTTTTGTCTTCATTGATATTCTGAGATCGAGAATCAATGATGAGCCCCCCTCTCATCGACTCCTCGACTTTTCGATCCACTACACGGGCTGCCAGAGGATCTTCGTCATAGAGAATCGCCAACTCGGAGTAATCCTCCTGTTGGCTTTGTTCCACAACGTATGATCGGAGCTTGTCGGCAGCCAATGAGCCGAGACCGGTGATACTATTGACCCAGGCGTCTAGGCGGCTCATATATCCACCATGAATTTTCGCTTCTTCGATCTTATCTTTCATTTTTCAATCTCTCCATGGCCTCGGCAAAACGATTTGAGTTGATATCCTCAAGATAACGGAGTGCCTGACTCATTGTATCAACCTCGTCAGCTATATCACCCTTCACGCCTTTGAAACTGCATACTCGCTCGATAAAATCGTGCACCCACGGACATGGATGAGGTCTCCCAAAGAGCCTCGCGTCAGTAGGATGAGGCAGCCAAACATTGCCAGCCTGACAAATGCCTGTGATGGATTGAGCCCGTGCCAACTTCCCTCCGGTAGCGCTCGATGCTTCGACATAAACCATGCCAACTATTTTTCTTTTCATCTGCTGAACAATGAACACACCAGCTGCTTTTTTCTCAAATAATTTCGTAATTACATCATGATGTTTTGCCGTCATAGTTTCAACATTTGAGATCATTTCAGGAAACTCGCCTTTGAATCTGGTCTGGTCGATGAGGTATTTATCAGCTCCCTTTTGCCCCCAAACCTGCCCTACTACCCATGATGCATTTTCACCCATGGACCCAAATGAATGGTCCCAGCTCTGTACCTTGAATAGATGGTTGGGGAGTTCTTTCCAGAAATTAATGAACCACGCCCGTTTGAAAACTGCTCCCCCTACTGGGCTGGGTCGTTGCTGCATTTGGGCAGCAGTAGCAGCAGGGCCAAGTGTTTTCTCGAGATCAGCAAGTTCTTCTTCCGGCATGTGTTCAGGCCAGAGAAGCTCGCCTTCCTCTCTGGGATCCTCAGTACATACGAGCGGATGTCCTGACTCGTAGCGCATCGGAAGACAAAGAACATGTACTTTCTGAGTTAATTTTTCGCTCAGCTTCATCCATCTTTGAGGGACGTCGCATTCATGGAGGCATTGGCCAATCAGCATTTGACGAGTCGTGCGAGGATCACCTTGACGAGTCGGAAGTGTCTCGGACCAAAACTCCCATGCTTTGTCGAGACCTGTAATGTTGAAGTCGAATTTTCCAGTAGCGTCCTGAGCTTTATTCAGATCGTCTCCGCAAATGATATTCGCATGCTCGCCTGTTACCTCACCACCTGTCGATGTTGAAAACCGAAATCCCTTGTGAGTGTTCTCGAAAAATGACGCTGCATGAGTGTTTTGGTACGGAATCGAAACATGTCCCCAACGCTCCTGAAACCACTTGTGTTGGACGAGATCACGGTGTTGCCGCGCAGCTTTGAGTGTACGTTTCCCAGAATAGGTGACGTAGATAAATTTGTTCGATGGATATGCAATCCAGAGCCAGGTTGGGAAAAAGACACCCGTGAGCAGGGTCTTCATCGTCCCAGGAGGAACCATGATGAGCAGCTTTCGGATTTCTCCTCTCGCAAATTTTTCGAGACGATCACAAATCAAATCGATGTGCCAATTATGTCGATAGATGATACCAGGTAGGACAATGGAAAATGCGATCCTTACAAAGGCCGCGAGCCCCCCCCTCTCGACGAGCTGTCGATCAATTTCGATATCACTGGGAAACGCACCGTTCAGATTGGCACTCCTAATCTCTCAAGTTCTTCAAGAGCTTGCCTTCCGAGTTCATCGATTTCTTCCTGAGGAACGTTCGCCTTTAAATCTCTGAGTTCCGCAAGATCCACTTTGGATCCATTTGGGGAGATTTCGTCAGGTGTTTCGAGATATTTTTTGACGACGATCAAACTGCTTCTTTTTGTCATTCTAAGTCTCCTTCTTTGCCTTTTCTTTTAGTTCCTTGAGTGTTTGAAGTTCTTCCACTGAGAGTTTCGACAGGTCCCATTGAGTCTCTACTCGCTCAGTGGCCTCGCCTATGATGAGCCGTTCAAGCTCAGTCGAAGTTTTCAAAATCTCTCGCACGTCACGAGGTGACAGATTTTTCCCTTTTAGCTCAACACCTTCCTGCTCGAGATGGGACAGCAGGATATCGAGATTTTGCTCACCCAGTCGATGAAGCTTCTCGATAGCCCTAAGATGCCGCCTAACGATCCGCTCACGTTCGCTAAGAATCGCTTTATGTTCGGCCTTGTCCTGAGCTCTATCCCAGATGTCAGTGCGTTCACCCCAGTTTTTCGTTGAGTGAAGACGCCAAATTGTACCCTCTGGCTTACCCACCTTCTTAGCAAACGTCTTTACTGATCTAGGGCGCTCTTCCCTTAGCCATTGCAAGAACAGCGCAAAACTTCTTTTACTTTCGCCAGGTTGGCGCTCATAAATCTGTTTTTCATCACTTTTCTTCATATTTTTTTCATTTTGTCCATTTTAGCACATAATCATTTGATATTGTTATTTTTTAATATTCCTCTTTCCATTCTTGCTGCAGCTGATCAACTGCCAATTTTTGATATTGTTTTTCCAACTTTTGGCATACTTTTATCCAGCTTTTCAATGCTGCTCTCCAATCCTCAACCTGATCTTTGAGAACAGCACATTCCTTTTGAAGATCTTCGTATTTATCCTCCGATTTTCGGCATTCTTCTTTCCATTTTTGGCATTCTTCTTTCTTTTTCTCTAAATCGCATTTACATTCAGAAATAATGTCAAAGAGTTGTGATTTCTCATTAGAAAAATGATTCAATAATTGCTGCATATCAACTGCCGCAAGTTTTTGATGTTCTTCATTCAGTTTTTCGTATTTATCCTTCCATTCTTGGCATTCTTCTTTGCAGTCGGCATATTCCCTTGCGTGCAAAATGGAAGCACGTTCATATTCTTTATTCAGCTTTTCGTATTTCTCATACCACGCTCGGCATGTTTCTTGCGATTCCAAATACGCTTTTTCATAATCAAATTTTTCGTCGGACATTTTCACTCCTTTTCTATTTCTCCAGTGCCATTGCCATAGCCACCACCATCGCCATAGCCATCGCCATAGCCATCGCCTTCACCATCGCCATAGCCATCGCCAGTGCTATAACCATCACCATCACCCCAGCCATCGCCAGTGCCATTGCCAGAGCCACCACCACGGCCATAGCCATTGCCATCGCCATTGCCATCGCCAGTGCCATCGCCACGGCCATTGCCATTGCCATTGCCCCTGCCAAATCCATTGCCATTGCCAGAGCCACTGCCATCGCCCCAACCATCGCCATGGCCATAGCCATTGCCATTGCCCCAGCCATCACCATCGCCAGCGCCATCAGTTTTATTCGGGATGCCTACGAGAAACTTTTTCTTCAAAAACAAACGCAACAGGTCACTCGAATACTTCTCCTCGTAAACCTCTTCGAGTACGGCATCTTTAGCGACGATAACGTCGTGATAAGTTATCATCCTACCTCGCCATCTCCATAGCCACCGCCATTGCCACTGCCACTGCCTTGGCCATCTCCATAGCCATCGCCATCGCCACTGCCTTGGCCATCTCCATAGCCAGAGCCATCGCCAAGACCATAGCCAGAACCATAGCCAGAACCATCGCCAGTGCCCCAGCCATAACCAGCGCCAAAGCCAGCGCCACTGCCATTGCCATAGCCAGAATGGTGAGTTGGCATTTCATTGAGAAACTTTTTCTTCAGAAACAAACGTAAAAGGTTGCTCGAATACTTCTCGTCGTACGTCCCTTCGAGGACAGCGTCTTTAGCGACGATAACGTCGTGATAGCTGATCATAATAGTTTCTCCATTTCTCTGATAATTCTATCGAATGCGAGAGCTGTAACGCTGGTACTCTCACTCTCACATCTCCATTCCCGTGAAGGGTTCCATTCCCGGGTCCATCACTCGCGAGCCCAATGACGCCATTGACTCGATAGCCAGTGATAACGAATGCCTCAGAGAGTATCCATTCGTCAGTTTTTTTTTCGTATTCAGATCTTCTCCCAATGAAGATCCGGTCTGGCCGTGAGTCGAGAACCGATATCATGTATCCCTGTTCTGCTAGTGTTTTGTTTTTATCCATTATTTTTTTCCTTGTTTGATTTTGTTTATCCACATATCGATCTGGTCTTTGAGATTATAGCAATATTCATACCGCTTTCTTATATCCTTGATTGTTTCATGCAATTCATCAATGTACTTTATTAATATTTCTTTTTTCTTTTTTTCGTCTCGCAAATCGGTTTCAGTATCCCTTAATTCCTCTCGCAAAAACATTAATTTTCGTTGATAATTTTCCGCTTCTCTTCGTCTCGCTTTGACCTCTTCATCCAGGTCGACTAACATTCCTGCAAATTGCGAATGAAGAAGAGCATATCTTTTTTTATAAAGTCTAATTATGGTTCTGAAATCAATTATTTCAGAACCTAGTTTTTTGCAGTTCTGGCACTCTTGTTGCATTTCTTTATCCATTATTTTTTCCTTCAACGAAGTCTTTGAAATTCCTCGTAAATTTCTTTCAACTCATGATTCTGATCCTTATTGATCCTTTTCTTCAATTTACTGATGATATTCTCACAAATTCTGTAACAATATCTATCCGTCAGGTTGAGTAAATTTGTCAGAGCTTTTACTTCGGATACCCCTCCTCTCTCTGCAATATCCAGTGCGCAACTTTCCTCCATTTGGCACGGTTCTAGATTTGGAAAATTCAAGATGAGTCCGCCACTAGGTGTGAGATCCACATATAGGTTATATTTGCACAAAACGAACAGACATGGGCGCTTGACTTTTTCGCAATCCTTTCTTATTTTTGGCCTCCAATATGGTTCTATTGGAATCGCTTTATATTCCCTTTTTATTTTTTTTTTGGGATTCTTTTGCTACGACTCATTTTGAACCAAATCATCGAATACTACTGGTATGAGTTTTGCCAACTCTTTTGCCAATGGGATCATTAATTCCCTCATTCTGGGATGTGATTTCTTGCTCGTTCTAAGCTTTAGGATGTAACGCCATTCGCGCAGGTTGGTCTTGATTGTAATCTCGGATTTCACACCTATTGGGAGGACTTCTCGAGCGACATCAGGAGTGGCACCGAGAGAGAGCAACTGCATGTATGCATCATTCGCTGCTATCCACGCATCCATTATTCGCAAATTAATTAATTGTCTTTTGTTTTCGTCTTTTATTTTCATTTTCAACATATCAGACGGATCAACAACCTGAATCATACTGTTGAATTTAAATTTTGAGTAGTTACAATATCTTGTACTTTCCTGTGCGAAACTGCATAATCTATGCCTAACAAGCTGATGAGTGAATCCACGATTAGAAATAAATTTGACAATAATTGTGCCAAATTCGAGCATTGAGTCATGACCAGTATCTATTAGATTCCTTACGAATTCTGGAGCACTATCCGAGGTAATTTTATTTTCACTCTTATAGCACGTGCGTGCTATTCTTTCTATTAAATCCAACGCATTTTTGGGATAAGACAATATTTCATAGTTTGCTGTAACTACGCCAATAGCACCAGCAAGTGGTTTGTGTTCCCACATTTTTTTCTCCTTTTTTCAGGTAAGACTGCAATGGGACTTGAACCCAATTGATCCGTTTTTATTCGGTTGTTTTCTGGAAGAACGAAAAATTTACTGCCATTCCTTTTATGGCTAAAGTTTAAAAAAAATACGGATCGCACCATCTGCTGCAGTCGCCAGAGTTTCGTTTATTTACCTCCTTTGATTTTTATTTTGAAACTTCGCTCAGTTTTGGCACGAAATGTCTGATAATGTTAGCATAAGCACTAACAGCAGCACCATAAACAGCAAAAGCAGCATCATAAGCAGCTTTCATGAGATCCTCTTGAGGGCATTTACCATCGAGAAATTGAGAAACCACATCTAACGTTTCAATGCAAACGTCTTTATTTCTACCAACATATAGGATGACACCGGCAGCAAATTCCCATGCCATTTCTCGATAAATCGATGTTGGTACCGAATATTTTTTTCGCAATAAAAAAAGCATCCAGTCGCCTCTTTCACAGATGTCCCAAAGCTCCTGAAGTGACTTATTTGGATGCTCCTCTATCCATTTTTTTACTTCCTCGCAAATATCAAAATCGAAATCCTCTAATTCATCTAATGCACTCATGATTTTCTACCCCTCTAGTATATACCAGGTTATAGCATATGATAAACACTGTCAAGGAGGAAAAGAAGCAGTTGATTTTTTTAAAAATCATGCCAACATACGGAATGGAAAAAATATGCAATTTGGTATCGAAAGCGAAACAAGGGTTGGATATCCTTGAGGGGAAAAGTAGCAATGTAATCTTGGCACAGTATTTGAATGTAAGTCCTTCAAGTCCATCGAGATGGAAGTGCGGAAAGGTCGTTCCCAGGAAAAAAACGATGAAGAAATTAAAAATACTAGCATCCCTTTTCGATCAAGTAGAAATACTTAAACACGAAGTAATGCTAAATTTACGCGAAGATATTTGAATTTCAAATTTTCAAATTCAGTATCAACAGCACGATTTATTGAAACCCCAAAAACATGGCACGAAATATGGAATATATTATTAATATTTTTTCCTTTTAATATGAATTCACCAGCCATGCTCAATATTCGTGCCAACAACATTGATTCTCGAATAAATATTTGACCTTTATTTTTTCGTCCCAATAATAGATACATCACATTGAGGAGATATGTCAGACGCTGCAAAAGCCATACCAACAAAAACGTCAGAAGAAATATTATCAGATAGCGAAAATAGATTAAAAGAAGCGCAGAATGCTGTGATTAAATTCAATAGGAATGCTCCAGCACCACCACCACCATCCCCACCACCTGTACAATTGCCACCATCCCCACCACCACCACCACCACCTTATCCTTACCCTTATCAGCAGCAGCAGCAGCAGCAGCAGCAGTGGCAACCTCCTGTTCCTCAACAACAGAACCCACAGTTCAACAATCAATACCCTCAAGGCTATGAATTCCCTACACTTACAGTACTCGAAAATCTTCATAGCCTACTCGAAAGATACAATCATATTCCTGGCGTTTATCCTGAGGGACTGCGCCAGGCCACAATGATGGAGATCGCCAAATTACAGCTCTATCAACAAAAATTACGGGGCATTCCAAACGAAACACGCAACATGGTTGACTCTGTATTTTCGCAGGTCATTATGCCATTTCTAAAAGGAGAATAAAAATGACAAATGGAAACATCGGAACGGATACTGCAGCTGTATTAGCACTGCTTGCTGATACAAATCGAGCCGGTCGCGGATACGGATACTGGGGAGGTGAAGGTGGCTATGGAGGTGCATTCGGACCTTACGCATCAGTATCCAGTCTACAGCACACAGTGGATCGAAATGGAGTGTCTGATCTGATCAGGGACTGTAGGAATACCGTTCAAGAACAATCTGCAGATATCAGAGATGCATTCGCATCAGCGCAACTCAAAAATGCCGTAGAGCAACTTGGTGGTGGTCAAGCTCGAATGGAAGGACGAATTGCGGACACACTTGCTCAGCATCAATTAAATACCCTTCGAGAGCAGGCAGACATCTCAAGGCAGATTGCTGCTTGCTGCTGTGAAACGCAGAAAGCTCTGCTCCAACAATCACTCGAGTCTCAAAAATGTTGCTGTGAAACTCAAAAACTTGTTTTCCAAGAAAACCAATCTACTCGCGATGTGATCATGCAGAATGAACTTCGCAGAGCAACCGATGCAAATAACGTGTCAGCTACCGTTGGAGCCATTAATGCAGCGGCAGCGCAGAACACAGCAGCTATCATTGCGGCCATCCAGGGATTGAATAATCATCATCACGGTCATTGACTGACATGTAATGGGAATACAATGGTGATTTGCCACAGAACACCTTCTGGAGAGGAACAGACCATGGATCTACCGATCCCAGCAGCCATGGCACACATTCGCAATCACCCATTGGATACCGTGGGACCTTGCCAGGCCGCAATTTCTATGCCAGAAGAGATTGTCATAGAAATGGATCAAGAGATACCATTGGATCCTTCACCATTGGATCCTTCACCTGTGCAGGATGTACAGGACGTCGCATTAAAAAAAACACAATCTATCAAATAGGGAGTGAATTATGTCTTTCACTCGATCAATCCTGATGAATCACATCCTAAATCCACAGAAGGTGGATAATGAATATAAACCAACGGTTCATCAAGAAGAAACCACAGAGGATAAAATGGATAAAAACAGTGATATGGTGCAAGCCATCGCCGAGCTGATAAAGAATCATCAACCAGCACCACCACCACAAGCAGAGATGAAATTACCCAGGCCACGGATTGGCGAACGAATAGGAATAATGCTGAGCCAACACATGTTGGGATTCGATCCAAGCGATGAAGTGGCACGCCTTGTGAATGAAGTCAAGAGACATCATCCAATTGACGATACTCATAGGCTTATAAAATTGGAGCTGAAAAGAATGGATGATGACACGTTCTCACTCTTCGTCGAGTGGGAAAAACACGAATACTCTCCATATTAATTTTTGTTTTTCCCCCCTTTTATTGGTATAACCGTTTCTCCAAAACCCAAAGATCCCTGACGATGATCTTCGGTAATCGCTTTCCCTCCAGAAATAAATGCTGATAGGGATTTGATTTGATGTTTCGGTTCTGATACACCAACTGATGACTCGATTACTAATGACGTGTCATTCGTTTTGCTAAGCTTGATTTTGATAGTAATCGATGCTTTTTCATCACGATTACTATCAAAAATAACACATGCCAATCTTCTGAGTTCTCGATTCACCACGGCTTCCAATGATTCATCATCAGAAGTCCCTCCGAGACCCAACATGTCAAATTCTATCTCATCGAATTTCATTTTGCTCCTTTTTTGAAATCTTCTTTGTTCTATAAATAAACCTACCAGTGTCAGATAGAAATATATAATTCATACATGATAAGCAAAATCCATTCCGAGATACCGACTCTTTGAAAAGAAATCTATTTTCACATGAGGGGCATGATCCCATGCCAACTCTAATCGCGACCATTGGATCATTGATGGATTTGATATGAAAAACATAATGTTTTCTATCTATTAATTCATCAGAAATCACAATAGGACTCAAATCCACACAACTTTCATGCCTTAATATATTCGATCGCTTCTCTGGAATAGAAACATCTCTCAACCTCACAAATGAGGAATATTGTTCCCATCCATTTGTGGAATATGCTGGGCATTTTGCGCATGTAAATGCACGCCATTTTTCTACTGACGCGCGCCAGAGACACGCCCAATAGCAAGAACAATCATCCTTCATGTGTTTATCGATGCATTTAGACCCCAGATTGTAGACCGATGCCAATGGTAGCGGCATTGGCACTTTATATTTTCTGCTATTTTTGATCATTTTTGATCGCTTCATCAAACTCCAGCTCAATCGCTTTTTTATAAATCACTTCTTTTTTCGGAACAGTAGCAAGGAATGGGTACTTGCTAAGAACATTATTGATAATTTGAATTTTTTTGTGTTCTGGATAGATCACCCAGAGCTTGCGCAGCTCCTCAGTGCGCTTTCGATCTCGTGCCAAACGTTCATTTCGTTCTTTTTCCTCCTTTTCTATCATCCTCCTCTTTTCTTCTTCTTCTTGAATACTGATTGGAGGATCAGGATTTTGCTCCACATATGCAATGAATGCACCAGGATCCCCCCTTCTCGCCCAAGAATTATCGCGATAATTAAACCATTTCAATTGATTCTCAATCCTATCAACACCATGTTTTTCAATCAGGCTCTCTATTACATTTTTAGAGATTTTAGAATCAAATCTCCTGATAATCTTAGAGATCAAATCTGTTTTTTGATCTCCATTTAAATTGATAGGAATATGTTTTATAGGCATTGTTTGGCTCGGTTCTTGAATACGCTTAATTCTAATCAATATACCATCATCAAAGATACAATTTACCAGTGTTTCATCAATTTCTATCAATGCATCCTGAATAGTATATTGATTGGAAAAAAATCTTTCTACCAAACCAGGTATGTCAATGTCTATTTCATCGTTCCAAGCAGCAAAGAAGAAGATTTTAATGGCGAGAGGGGAGAGATTTGGTATGATTTCTGCTTCCCTTTTCGTTATAACCATGGTCATAATGGTATCACTTTCACCCATGTTCCTGGCCCTGGAAGATCTTTCCAATGTCCGCGGGGTCTATCCTCAATAGATCCCAATGTGACATATTTTGGAGAATCTTCCTTGAATAATCCTATACCAGGATAATCACGGAGATTACCTGTTTTTCTCATCTGAACGGTGCGAGAACATTGGAGCACATCGATAATGCTCTTCAATCCACCAATGATATTCGCAGTGTCAGCCATCACAGTCCCCATTGAACATCTCACGAACTCAAGAATAACTTTATTCCAAATTGGCTGAGTGTACCCCCCACCTGCCAACCTTCGTATTTGATCTCTGAGAATTGAATATGCCAAATTTCTATATTTGTTTTTTGTGGACCAATGCTGTCTATCGCGGACATTTTGAGTGGGAGAAAGGGGTGCGCACAAAAGAATTGAATTGTCAATAATCATGCCAAGCTCCGAAGGATTGCCATCTGGAAGTATCTTTTTTCTATTTTTTTTCATTCATCCCCCATTTCTTTTTCGTACTCTTTTATTCGCTCTGCTACATTCCTGGAGTGCTCGAGCGACTGATAAAAACGGAAAAAATCACATTGAATTTCGTAATTTATGCAGAATAGAATGTTGGACATGAGGAGCGATCCGTGAGCGCGAATTAGCGCATTTGGACTCCTCTTTGCATTTTGAGCAATTTCTCTCAAATTGCTCAAAATTTCGGTGGATTCACTAGGCATGATACACCTCCAATATAAAGTATATACTGAAGTATAGATGATGCGCAAGTTTTTTTTATTTATGAATTATTTTTGTTTTTTGTGAACATCAGCGCGCGCTACGATGGTTGTAGTGGCATCGCCACCTGTTTTTGCGAATGACACTTTCCAATCGTACCCACCCATCATAGGAACCCAGAATTGATGGCGAGATGTATCATTTGGGAGGTCATGAATGTTATCGTCCCAATCGGTTATTCCTCCAGACACACCGTTTATTTGAGGCACTGACCCCCTGGCTACATTCCCAGTGTCATGTGGATTCTCGAGTTCAACTTTTGCGTAGAGTTTCGTAGGAGCTGTCCCGGTGCGAATGAAGGTGATCACGAGATGATCATGATCATCGCCCAGACTGCCACTCTGTAACGTTCCTGCTGTAAATGTGGGATAGGTTGCTAGAGATCCCGCATTAAAAACCTCACCTACTGTTTTGATTATCATAATGACCTCGACGTTTTTTTTGATTCACTTTGAATTTGGCACACTTAATGACAGCAAAGAATACAATAAACAGAAGGAAAGAAAATGCCAATATTGGTAGAATCATCTTTTTTTTTAAAATTTTATAAATATGTCTAATTATTCCGTCTTCCATGATGCCATCTGCTTATCTCTTCACTTCTTCGTCGATCGAGTTCCGCTTGTGTTTTGAGCGCTTCGATTGACGCTTCTATTTTTCCGAGTGAAGTCACGATCTCTCTATGGTCCTTCTCATTTGCTTTTTCGAGTTCACGAATGTCTGATCGGATCTCTTTTACAGATATTCTGGTGTTCTGATTCTCTTTTCCCATTTCTTCAATTCGAGCCTCCGCCTCTCCATATCTCACGGCTACGAGAACCAGTGCGGTAATAAGAGTCAGGATTACTGACGAAACAGCTATCAATTTCGATGATTTTCTATCTATGATTCGATGAATGCCATTTTCGTCAGCCATTTTATTCCTCCGTCAGTATTCTATCTCCATTCACGTCTGAATACGAACACCATCGTCCATTGACATGGCAATCCCAGGATCCATCCTCATTCATCCGCACATCACCAGGGAGACATCCTGCTGGGAACGGACCATCAGGAATATTTTCACCATACAGCGGGTGATCTAGAGGGAGAGCCCTAGCACGTTTGACAGCGTTTCTCGCTGTAGTAACATCAACAATGATAGCTCCATCAACCAATTGAATACGTTCAGATCCATCCATCAGTATCCAGTAATTGGACTCTTTTATCCGAATAGCAGAGCTAGCAGGTAATTTTATTTGTCCATTTTGATTCGGTTCTCCGGGATAGTATTCTATTACCAACATTTCAATTCCTCAAAAATCTAATATTTTTTATGTGAACAGGTGATGTCGCTGAAATGCTACCCAAATGGATTGCACCGGATATTCCCCAGCTACCGTCATAAGGAGCGGTATCAGATATATTATCAACAGTTAATGTATGCGTGCCAATATTTGCGTTCCAAGAAATTTCAACGTCATGCCAATTGCCATCACAAACGTTCACTGATGTGACTACTGCCTGATTAATCCCATCATAAGTCCGTAAGTAATTGTTTCCATTTAAGAAATATACTATTGCACTCCCCCAAATATATGAAGTAATGCCAACTGGACCTGTAAAAACAGTTTTTATTTTAAATTGCATTTTTCCACTAATATCATTGATTTCATATCCAGTATTGAAATCATGAAGAGATCTTGACACTGTCGATCCTGATAAATTATTAGGAATAGGAGATGTGCACGTCCAAAATTCCTCCATTTGATGAAGAATAAAATAAATTTCAGTATTATTTGGGATCTCTAATGCCCACGAATCTGTAGATAACGGCGTCAAATTAGGATTCTCGGTTCTAGTATAATCATCCGATATCGCAACACCCTGTGAAAAAGACGTGCCAACTTGATCGTAAAATCCAAGATTTGCATTTGATCCAGAAATATATCGCGCAAAAACAGACAACGAATGCTTATTTGTGTTTCCAGTTTGCGGTGTAGCGTATACGTATTGCGTAGATCCAGTCGTATTTTGCACTCTAAAAACAGATGGTCCAAAATCCAATAAATCAATATTGGCCGATGATAATGCACTATTATCATTGGCGACTGTAGCTAATGTCATTCCTCCAGTAGCCGTTAGACCGGTGGTAGCAGACGGATTGAAATTTTTATAAACTTTATTTGTGACACTTGGCTCGATAAGGAGTCCATTTTCATCTCCGGAGCAGGGCGAATCTAAAGACATCATGAAATATTTTGAATCATTTCGATTTGTAGCAGAGCTATTCCGTTGTAACGATCCTATTGTCCCCATTTGATTATGGATGCCATTCATACTATTTATTATTTCAGCTGCATTTTCATCACTCCATCCAGATAAAAGATCGACACCCTTTGCCACTATGATCCTAGATATGTGACCCTTATAGGCAGAATATCCCGACGCCTTTGCTATTGCACAAGAATCTGTTTGAAACAGGCTGCCTGCAGGCGTGCCTGCCGTCCCCTTGTTGTCGTCCGCATACAGGATTGAAAGTCCACCACGTCGTATCGCTAGAATTATACTTGTCCATCCTAGAGATACGTTCACAATCGGATAAACCGTAGTGGATGTCCCCTGTATTCTCCCCCATATTTGATTTGGTCCCGAACTATGTTTTATCAAAGCAATGGATTGCACGCCTATTACTGAAAGTTCGAAAAACTGATAACTTACAGCATTAGTTAGATATACTGGGTCCATAAAAATCTGCATAGCGATAAAAACGTCATCGTCGGATGTGATGCCAAAACCAGTAGTTACCTTCGAATAGCTTTCGGTGCCATCAAAATATGTTGATTTCATACTTTCATTAGAAAATAAATTCCACGGAGTTTTTTGGTTCAATAATGGTGTGCCAACAATAGCCCAATTCGATGGACCAACAAATGGATTTTCCTCATCCGGAGAATACCAATCTAAAATCAATGAATCCTTAAATTTGGCATTCCATCCAAGTCGGTCATTATTGCGATGATCTCCGATATGATCCAATTGAAAATGCTGAATTGTATGTTGACCGTATCCACCTAATGGACGACTGGGATAGATAGGAGGTATAAAAATATTAGGCTCTTGACCTATTATGTGAGGAGACGTATCTTTCATTTCGACCTTCCGAGGCAATGACCCAGCTCATGAATTGCGATGGGTGGAAGGATTCCCAGTAACAATCCGAGCCGGGTCACAGAAAGGAGGCTTTGATGCATAAAAAAAAATCCTTCCAAAAGGGAAAAATTAATCGCATTAAAAAAATCAGATTGCATGTAATATTATGAGACAAAAACAAATAAAATGGCAAGCTTTTTGAATATTCTATTCGCCAAGAAGCCTAATAGAGTATGAACAATCAGTCCTACCGACTGAAACAAATCTATCAGTCCCCCATTTGATTGCCCCTTTGTGCATTATTTCTACATAAGATCTGTGCCAAGTTGCGCCGTTGTCTTTTGAAATATGCCTCTCTCTGATACTCGTAGAGAGGTCTGGACAATAATGGAATATCCATCCGTCCTGTCCATCTGAATCAATGTATCCTCTACTATAATCAAGCGTTACGCTTCCGAGGCCGAACGGATCCGACACCTGTGTCCATGTCTGGCCCTGATTATCACTGTAAGCGATGTCTTCATTCGTAAGCAATAGAATCCAACGTTTCGACTCTTTATTGTACGCCATTTTGGTATGCAGAGGTGCCGATGTAAGTCCGTGAGACGCATACGACCATGTGATTCCATCCGAAGACCAAAGCGTTTCGGTGTTTGTGAGTGCGACCCAACGCGCATCATCGCCAGTCTCCTGGTTGTGTTTTATCGTTTCGATAGTATTTGAAACGCCAGATGTCCTGGCTGTCCATGTGGTTCCATTTGGTGATGTGTTTATTGCTCCACTTGCGCCACCAATCGCCCAGAGACCACCATTATGATCGTGATCCACACTTTTCCATACCACTGATGAAGCAGCTGCCTGCGTATTCCACGTGTTCAGTGCTGTACTTATCATCATCATTATGAGGGAGTTACCCTCTATAGCAATTCTCTGGCCATTATTATTACATGCCAAGTCTCTGACTTGATATCCTAGTGTGCGAGGATTTGTCGTCTCATTCTCCCAAACAAGACCTTGCCCTCCCATTGAAGGGGGAGTAGATCCGTCAGTAGGATCATATGAATAAATAGTCTCACCAGCGGCATCTACCGCCGTAAAACACTCATTTGAATCATCATAACAAATCGTTCTAGGATGAATATTAGTGGCACACCACCCTCCGGTTCCTAGAGTTACATTAGTGAAATCTCCAGGCTTCCAACTCAAAAGTTGGATACCGGAGATAAACTCGAGGAATTTAGAAACATAATATCTCCACCAATTAAATTCCGGACAATCAGGATAATCAGCCGGTTTGAAACCCTCTGCAATAAATCCAGGCGTGTATTCAATTTTATTAAGATCACCATGCCATGGCTCTGTAAGCTCGGTGTATGTAGCATCTGAAGCCCAGATTTCTTCTTTTGGTCGTCTTAATGTCGTACCCATCGAACCACCTATGCGCCCAGCAGTCTGACTGAATATGAACAGGCCGCACTACCAACACAAACGAATTTGTCGGTCCCCCATTTTATTAACCCGTTACGCAACATTCCCTCATAAACTCTATGCCAATTTTCGCCATTATCTTTTGAAACATGTCTCTGCTGAATGGACGTAGTTCCGGTCGGACAATAATGAAAAATCCATCCATCCTGTTCATCTGAATCAATGTAACAAGTATTGTATGAAAGGCTTACGGCTCCGAGTCCGAATGGATTTGACACCTGAGTCCACGTCTGACCTTGATTATCACTGATCCCAATGTGACCATTTGTGAGGACCGCAATCCAGCGTTTTGATTCTTTATTGTATGCTAATCTTTTTGAAACGGGATTGGAAGTCAATCCATGGGAGGCATACGACCATGTGATTCCATCAGAAGACCATACCACTTGAGTGGTGGTAAGTCCCACCCATTTAGGATCATCGGTGTCATTATTGTGCTTCATTGCTACAATTGTGCCAGACACGCCAGATGTCCTGGCTGTCCATGTGGTTCCATTTGGAGATGTATTTATTGTTCCACTTGCACCTGCCACTGCCCAGAGACCACCATCATGATCATGATCCACACACCCCCATACCACTGAAGAAGCAGTTGCCTGTGTATTCCACGTGTTCAGTGCTGTACTTATCATCACCATCACAAGGGAATTGCCTTCTATAGCAATTCTCTTGCCATTATTATCACATGCCAAGTCTCTGACTTGATACCCTAGTGTGCGAGGATTAGTTGTTTCGTTTTCCCAAATGAGACCCTGCCCTCCCATTGCAGGAGTAGCAGCTCCGTCAGTAGGATCATATGAATAAATAGTCTCACCATTCCCAGATACAGCCGTAAATGCCTCTATCGAATCATCATAACAGCATTCTACCGGAACAGATCCACCTGCGCACCAATTGGCATCTACATCTGAAAAATCACCAAGATCCCAATTCGCAAGTTGTATGCCACCTATGAATTGCAGAAATCTGGAGACGTAATCTCGCCACCAATTCCATTCTGGTGCATCAACACAATCGCCAGGCTTTATTCCCTCTGCTATATAGCCCGCAAGCGGTTTCTCTTTATTATCCTCTCCGTCCCAATCCTGGCCATGCGTTCCATAAACATTATCAGTGGCCCACATTATTTCTTTTGGCCGTCTTAATATCGTGCCCATATCATTAGCCTTTCAGGATAGCCCCGGCTATCCGCCCACCCAACGTATATTTTTTTGATCCAGCTCCTTTATTGTAGTCGTATGTTCCGGTCGTTCCATATGTCTCAGATAGTTGAAAAACAGTTGTCTCAGCAAGTTCTTCATATTGAAAAAGTAGTCTGATCCCAGCACCTATCGACCGTGCTATCACACTTAATGTATCGTGAAGGTATGGAAAATAGTATCCGGCTGTTCCCCATCCATACAATTCTATCCGAAGTGCAGCGGGTTCCTCCTCAGAGTAACCGGACATGGTTGCACCATAGGCATCCTCAAAAATATTCACTACCGCCTGAATCATATCAGCTTTACCGTGGCTGAGATTTGCAAGAATTACGCCACGTAAGAAAATGCGATATATTTTATCTATTTTTTGTCCTCTTGGCTCTTTTATTATCTCACCTATCCCATCGAGCTGAACGCCATCTCCATTTTCTAAATCCCGTTCAGAAACGAGTTGCCAATAAAAATTTTCTATACCTTGAAGTCTCCCAAGGAAAGCCGATGTAATTCCTTGAATTCTATCCCTTTTTAGATGATCTCGAAGGTTATTTTTCCAATCATCATAATTCGTTATTTTTTCTAAATCGAACGTCCACATTTTGACTTTACCTAGCTTGTTATCGTAATGTTTGTGGAGATTAAATAGACGAGTTCGTCAAAATCAACAGGTAGATTCACCGTGCCAGTTGGAGAAGCCGTCCATCCAGCCTCTACGAGTGTCACGTCCTCAACGCCTGTCTCGGTCGTCGTGCCATCATCATTTATAATTGGCCCAATCACCACACTCGATATTTGAGAGAGGATTACATCGTGTCCGATCCCCCAATTCGCAGTGACCCAATCGGCTACAGCATTTTTCACTGCAGCACTGCCGATGTAATTCATCCCCTCTGTGATACTGATGTCAAGATAGAGAGTTCGTTGCGTTACTTTAGTAAAATCAACCCCATGATACAGCCCATATGTATCAATAAAAACCTCAGTTGTAGACCCGTTTGTGCTTATTCCTGAGGGTTTGCCTCCATAAATCAGAGTCGCAATCTCAAAATCGGATAGTGTTGGGGCGTGAATGTAAACAGCTATCGAATGCGGTTTTAATCCATCCATATCATAATTATCAGTTTCGTTTTCAAGCACGAGCACCCATAGAACGCCAGCCTGGGCCGATAGATTGGCCATAATGGCATAGGATGTTGTTGAGCCAGCCTGCGCCACCTCTTGTCGTCTCCGTGCTCTTAGGGCTGGATCCGTCTCTTCCAATTGGCCCAAACTGGTATGAGGATTATCATTGTCAATCGAATTGAATCCGGTCACTGATTCCGCAATATTATCAAGGGTATGAGCATACGCCGGAATAGGGCCGGTGTCTTCACACTCAAAATCAATGTCGAAATCAGCGGCTGCCCCTCCGGAATTAGTCACCGATTCCATATTACTGAATCGTAAATCAGGATTGCCGTCAATGTAGCCAATTAGCGTGCCAGCACCATAAGTGCCAGGATCGATATTCACCGTGCATTCTACGAGAGTTTTCGTTGCTGCTCTGCGTTCGGTTCCGGTGTATTGGCATACCATATTTAATTGAAATCCACCTGCAGAACTAGGATACGATCCGGCATAAATCTCCTGTGCCAATTCTGCGAGCGCCTGTTCGCGTTCGGCAAAAATTCTAATGATGCCACCTAGCGGCGTCTCACTCTCGAGATTGGCAGCTGAAAGCCCCTGAACAGAATGCACCGAATCTTTTATCTCGGATATCCGTGTCTCTAAATCCATTATTGAGAGACCCCATGCGGTCATTGAATCTGCCATTTTTTTACCTCACGCAATCTTTATCGTAAATGGCGCAAAATCATCAGACGAATAAATTTTGTTGTCCACAAAAACAGCTGTCCATTCAATTGACAGCACTCGCGTGGAATTGTCGTATAACGTCTCGAATTTTGTCACTGAATTCACACCTGGAGTTTCAGCGATTGCTTTTCTGATGTATTTTCCAGCATTTATCTCGCCACCTTTTTCGCCAATAATTTCATGGAACCACGGGATACCCTCAAGTAAATCAATATACCAATCTCCCATTACCGATTTCAATCTAAATTCTATTCTTTGGGCGACGGCTTTCGGATCATTTGGCTCGAGCCAATTAATGTCACCATTGATGACACGGATATCTCCGAGGTTAGGATTGGAGGCATCAACCTCTGTTACTATTTCGAGTTCAGACATGATCTACTCCGTAAAAACCTTATCGGACTCAGCATCTTTGGATGCATCTTTGTAGTCATCAGCAGCTAATTTGAATGTATTACTTGCCCCACTAATAGAAGGAAGGGCAGTAGTTACTGCATCAACCCACGCCTTAAGAGCAAGAATATATGTGCTCAACGCAGTATTATAGGCATCGCCTTTGATAACTGAATCAACGGCATTTTTGCATAATTTTATTTTCGTTGCTTCGAGGACACATGCGCCAGCTTCGTGTGTTACAGTGTGTCCATTGGGATACAGTCCTGGAAAAAAAACGGCATTAGCAATACTATGAGCGGCCAGATCGCCTGGATCGCCAATTTCACCGCGCTCCCGCCACAACCCAATATCGGTTTTGCTGAAAATAAGCAGACCACAATCATCTGTATTGACATCAAAGACCAAATAACCACCGCCACCACGCGGCCAACAAACGGGAACATTTTGTAAAACAGGAACTGCCTCACCATTTTCCTTAACTTGAGGTTGAATGTTTGCGACGGTATTAACTCGATCATACGATACTATCCTGCCGGGAATGGCAGTGTAGACCTGATCGAGCCTACTGTCCATCATCATCCTAAGTAGAGCGGTCATTTCTGGGGGTTCATTTGGCATTATGATTCTCTCGTTTCATATGGCTCCAATTCCAGATTGCAGTACCAATCTGTACTGCTTGTGTCTCCAGAATACTCCACTTTTTTGATGTGATATTGTCCTGACAGCTCTCTAGTACTCAAAAAAACAGATCTTCCGGGAAGTGCACCTGGTATTAGCAATGTCTGTGCCGAAACCTTCCCGTCCTTATCTCGCGAAGGATTGCTTATCAAACCGGTAGTAGGTTTTAATACTAGTGCTGTCCGGAATGTGGGTTGTCCGGGTACCCTCAGCTGAAAATTCCCATTTTGAATGCTCCAGCGCAATCCACACGATCGAACTATCCGATCGACCTGTTCTCTGGCCGGACCGTGGAGAGTCGTTCCGGATGGGTAATTATCCCCAGCACTACTTAAACGCAATGTACTTTCATAGTCTGATAGGTTACCGGTTCCGATCCCAAGTGAATTTATTGCTGCTCTGAGAACAGTAGCAACTCTCGTGCCAGGCGCAAAGGTTTGGGATATTCTGGAATTCCTGTATGTGTTTCCACCATCGGAACCGGCTATCCGAGTAAGCACCTCTGTGCCTTCCCAATAGGACCATGCCTCCGATACATCTCCTGAAAAAATAGTTTCATGAACATCTCTGTATCCAGCTACCAGAATGACCTGAACGGTCGCCATCTGATCGATTTGATTTCGATGGCGAGGATTGAGATTTCGGATTAGAATTTCTGCTTTATTTGGTTCTCTGGCTGTTGTTTTTGTCACTTTGAACGAGATATCGAGCATGTGAGGCTCGTTGGGTTTTGAATATGATTCGAGCTCAAGGTTGCCAACTCTGAGTGACCAGTATCGATTTTTTAACCGTTTGGTCATTCTATTGGCTCCCACTCAAAGAATGCCGTCTCAGCCTCCGCCGATTCGGACTCAAAATCATCAACGTAAACGAGCTGACATCTGAACCCCAAATCCCTCAGATTGGCTTCACCTTGGCCGTCGACATCAACCAGAATTAAAAAACCATCGGGACGTACTGATGGACTGATAGTGAGAAGAAGATTTTGATACACGACCATTGGATGGGATAAGATGAGATTGCCAGTTTCGTCACGAATATGTATCCACCATCGATTCGATCGTTCAAGCCAACGCATGTCGATGTCATAATATCTACCACCCATTGGTATAGTTTTTGTAATGTGAGAAACTTTGCTCGAATCCAATGAGAATTTTTTAAACACCGATTACTCTCCGATGATTCTTCTTACAGAAGGACCGAATCCATTCTGACTAATGTCATTCATAAAATCCATGCCATCATGCCACCATGACGTCTCTTGCGATGCAGGAACTTCACTACCCTCGTCTCTTCCGGTATTCTGTCTTCCGCGCGCGCGCTCGACTGCAGGCTCCGGAGCCTGCATTTCAGTCAGATAAACAAATCTTTGATGAGTGAGCGCCAGAGTAAACTGAATCGCGGACAGAGGAGATGAATCAACATTCATGGCGTCAGAAAACTGAGTAATAACCATATCTTCAAGCAATCCTCTAGGGGTATTTTCAATGTCGATTATAGCAGCCTGATCAGATAATTGCATAATAGTATCATACACTTCCTGAGCCCTATTCACCTCGCGGTCATGCTGTAGTGTCCATGCCCCAACTTTATAGGTTTCCACTCCCCATCTCGCAGGATCTTTCGGGGATGCTCCCACTTCAAGTATGCGTTTTCGAACAGGATTTAAATCAAGTTCTTGGTACGATGAGAGATCATCAGTCGTAAACGTTGGAGTGTTTGAGACGAGACATTCCATTGTAATTTTTAATGGGAGGCGAATAGAGTGATCTGAAATCATTGATCCGTTTTCTACAGGATGTTCAGTCACTTCGACAGATTTATCGATGGTCATAGATATCACTGAATCAATGTACAGTATTCCCGCCTGAATATCGATAGTTGATCCGCCTTCAGGCTGCACATGCGTGTCTGTAGTATCCCACACTATTCGGATCATTGTTCTGCCTCTATCCGTCTGGAGTCAACCAGTTGTTCCGCAATCATTTGTCGTTGTCGTCTATTATTCGCCTCCAATTCGGTAGCAATCATTTGCCGTGTGACATTGGCATCAGTGGCCTCATTTACAGTAATGCTTTGGGTCGCCGGTGCCGTCACCTGGATACTCACCGGAGCTGGTCTCGCTGGCAGCATGGGCGATACACCTATCCCGGCAACTTGTGGTCCGGCTGGACGAAATCCGGCTGTCCGCCTTTGCCTTTGTGCCTCTTCTTGTACCCTCCTGACACCTGCCGTCACTCTGATTGTCTCTCGTGTGGGCAAAGTTTCTGCCGTTCTTATGATTGCTGGCCGTGCAGGCGGAGTTTCTGTTGTTCTTCCACCTGTTCTACCGGCAGTTTCCGGAGCTCTCATTGCGCCTGTTTCACTGAGTACATCTCGAATATTCCATAATGTACTCATGAGACCTCTCGCCCCAATTGTTTCCATCAAATGATTGAATTTTGATATTACGAAATCGATTGCTTCACCGATATTATTCGCGAACTGGGCGGCACCTATTCGACCTCCGGAAAGCCATTCTGCTATCTCGCCGAAAAATTCTCCAATTACACTCCGTCCTCCTTTGAACATGACAATCAAATCTTGTATGAACAGCGAAACAACACCGATGGCAGCTACGAGGAGAACGAATGGCCATGCAGCTGCAAGCCACGCGATAATAACTTTTCGAGCCGCAATGGTTGCAGCTATGCCTAATCCAGTGAAAACAATTTTGAGGTATCCTGAGAATCCCGACATTTTATTGAGAACACCACCCAATTTAGTCATAATCATTATGACTTTAGTTATTATTGGAAAAAATGCAGTGGCGAGAGCAGATCGCAAACCAAGAGTCACTTGACGCCATCGCGTTTTTGCATCCGTTAGCGCAACGGATGTATTTACGTATTCCTGAGTAGCTCCCCCTAAATTATCCAATTCAGCGGCACTCGCATTGATAGCCTCAGCCCCTCCGGTAAGCATTGGCAACAGCCGACGACCTGTTTCTCCCATCAATTGCTGAGAAATACCTACACGTTCAGTTGAGTTTGACATGCCCTGCAGGCCCGTAGCAACTTCACGAATTAGAACGTCAGCATTTTTTATTTGTCCGTTGGAGTCTCTGACATCAATACCTAGTCGTCTGAATATTCTGGCAGCCTCTGCACTGCCGGTTGCAGCTTCAAGAGCTTTCTGTTGAAGATGAGATAGTGATTGCGTAAATGCCGTATTATCAACACCGGCCAACTCAGCTGCATGCCGAAGACCTTGCAATTGACGTACTGTCAGTCCTAATTGCTGAGATGTTTTATCGAGTTCGTCACCTATTCGAGCAGATGAATCGATGAAATTTCGGATGGTTGAAACAACGTAAGCACCTGACAATGTAGTAATGAGATCTTTTAGAGTCTTATCGAAATCTTTTGCTTTTTTGTCTGCTTTTTCAAGAGGTTTACTGTCAACTATAAATCCGTAGTGTGACAGAATTTCTCTAAATATTGTCATTTTTCCTATCCGCTTTCCTCTAGATCGAGAATCTCATGAGCGTCTAATACCTGCATTATATTCCATTTTTCAAGAATTTCAAAGGGACTGCCCATTCCAGATCGAACCAATCTCATTACGTCCCAGTCTATATGATCCGGAACTTTTATGCGTCTTTCGCCTTCTCGTTCGCGGCCTCTTCCATGGATTTTAGGCCGAGGCCGCTCAAAAAATCCTCAAATTGCACCTGCATAGCAAATGCCAACCATGGAAGAAAATTGGCATATTTGTTTTTTAACCAATACAATTCCTGAGTCTGTAAATCCAGAAATCCATTGGCGTCGCTTGCTGTTGTTTCCTGTCCGAGCAGTTCAATCACGCGATCGTAGTCATTTTTTTCCAAGGTTTCGAGCACACCAGAAATGGCCTTTCCAATAGCCGTCCATGGAATACCTTCTAGGAATCCATCGAGCACAGCTCCGGATACCACGTAAGTGCCCGGCTGTGCTCCTGACATTGCATCGCCCAGATGTTCAAGAGCTTTTCCAATTTTTTTAAATACGATGTATTGGAGTTCTCGATGCCTTCCAAATGGCATGAGTTTAACGGTATATTCTATTCCATTGATCATTTTTTTCTTTTGAGGAATCAACTAAGCCTCCTTTTTTGGCATGTATATTGATATTTAATACATTATATATACTGCTTCTCAAGTGTCCATATTTTGTAAAAAATGTGTACACTCAAATAAAAAATACATGGCACGAATTTCGCTATATAGACTGGAAGGGGATTGGTCGACCCTGCTTAACTGAATACGAATTCAGTCTCTCTAGACGGACAAGTGCCAGCACGACGAGAAGAAGCAGCAGCAGCAGCAGATTTTTTCTTTTTTTAACTTCTTCTTACTGCTGCTAGCTACTGCTTTAAGTTGATAATTGAATCTTTGGATGGTCTAAGCTTGACCAATCGTTCAGGTAATCCCTACGTTTCAATGTTCAAGCAGACTTTTCTTAGAACTGTTTTTCTTCTGCTGCTGCTACTGCTTAGGATACGTTTGATTCGTTGAGAGTCTTTGAGAGACCAATTACGCTTCTTCATGACCAGGGTATGTTTGATTAGGTTGAGGGTCTTCGATTACCAACTGCGTTTCTTCTATCCCTTAAGGGTTCCACCAGAAAGGCCCCAGGTCTTAAATAAATTTTTTTCTGAGGTCTGTCAATCCTTAAAAGTGTCCCGAAATTATTTTGTTACAACAACACGTAATCATTTAAATGAGACAGTGAATGAGACACCTATTTCGAGACACTTTTTATACCAGTTATCCTTTTTGGTGACAGTTATTACGACAGGGGTAATCGAAAGAAGAAGTTGTGATTGTAAATAGAATTGATTCTAAGCAGGAGGACCATTGAAACTGATGACAAGTTGGTCAATCGTCCCCTTCCAAACCATTTCTGGTACACTATTATTGAAAGCGATTTCAGGCTCATCAGTCAGCCTACACGTCCCCGATATCACTATCCCATTTTCAAGATCTTTTACAAGAAATGGACCAATTCCAGCGCCATTAGGACGATAGTAATCATTTTTAATAAGGCTGGATAATATCTGATTCCCCTCTGCACCTGAAAGAAGCGTGAGTTCAAATCGAGCTGTTCTATTATGATTTTTTACCGATGTCCAGCTACCATCCTGGCCAATCTTGTCTTTGAATCTCGGCTCATTGGGGGTTATTTTTATATAGTCATTTTCTCCAGCCCCACCTCTAATGACAGCATTCGAGATGCTTACCGTTACGCGACGAAGGTCGAATACATACTGTGCCATAATACCCTCCTAGAGGTAAAGCTCCCCTGCAATGGTAGTTTTGTGAATGGCTCCTATGAGCCTAGCTCCAAAAGTCACTGGATTGAGATTTCGAGCTGTGATGTCTGCAGTATCAATGTCATCGAGCGCAGGAACATCCACCACGATGGAATTTACATCGATGGCTCGTGGAACCGATGAGAGTACTCGAGTGATAGCTGCCTCAATCTGTGCGATTCCATCATCATCGAAATCGATTTTGTCGTTCGACACCAGACCGAGGAAAATCTCCTCTTTAATCCGTGCCTCGATGTAATGTGTGGTACGGATTATGTCGATAAATTCTCCGGAGGATACTACGCCAGGATAGGTGTGAGAATAACTCGCTGTAGTCGTGTAATGATTCGCATTTTTCCCATTAGCTGAGTCTGCTGTGTGACCAATGTAATCCATCTGGGTCTGAGTCCACGCGTCCGCCTGCACGCCCGTGAGACGCTTGTACGCCCACGTAGCATTGCCTGGAGTAGTAGAGAGCATGTACCCAGACCACCCAGCAGCCGGCATGTTCGCCATAGTGTCTTTTTTTACAATGAGCCAGCTGTTTTCTCTACTGTCATCCTGCAGTTCACTCGCGACATCATCAGTGGCACTGGTAGGAACACCGGCATCCTGAGTCTGAGCACCGAAGAGAATTTTTTTCGTTGATGCCCATGTGGCAATCGCATCAATCTGTGCCTTCGAGAATGCGTCTGCTGCCACCATACAGTAGAAATCCTGAGTGCCATTGAGATCGATAGCAGCAAGATCTGCAGCAAGACCAGGATCAGCAGTCTGATCGGTAGCAGTCATCAAAGCTAAGTCATCGAAAAACCACATCATTCCGTAATAACTCGATCCTGATGCTACCATACTAACAACAGCTCCGGAGGATGTGATTGTGAGTTCAGCAGATCCGGAAGACCCCCATCCGCTCGCATCAGCATTCATTTCAGCAGCAAGTGCAGTTGCCTCCGCCGTTGTTCCGGTTCCAAGACCGGTCCGGCCATAGGTGCGACTTGTCCCACCTTTGCTTACAGTAACCGCATTATCGCCAGTGTCGGAAGTGATCTCCAAATCCAAATCAAAAACAAATGTGGTCGCCCTCCTAAGTACCTCGATATATTTGTTTCGTGGATTTTGACCCACCGCTGCAAGTGCAGCCAGGTAAATTGGATCAGTTGTTGCAAACCCCTCAGAAACTAACGTATTTAATGCCGTAGATGCCAAATATCTCCTATTATAGTCAGCCCATTTAGTGTGATACCCTAATATTCCGGTCGTCCCAAACCCTTTCCTGGATACCGTCGGAGTATTTCGAGTGATAGTCAGGCTGATAATATTATCAAATTCCATTTTTTACCTCTCATGTGATGTCTATTATCCCGCTGATTTGCACATCATCAGGTAGCAGATTCCCAGCGGGATCTCTGAGCGTCGATCTCGGGTTGATTTGAACCGTTTCAATCCATGTCCCAGGATCGTCTGTGGCAATGTCCACAGTACGTATTTCTACGTCGAGACGAGCTATGGACCATACTCGTCCAGATATCGTTCGAGACAATGCAATCCGCCCGAGAACCCTCCCAATGGCTACATTTTGCGCCCTGAATGATGAACCACTGGTAGGGAACTCTAGTGCATTTTCTATATTATCTAGAATCTGTTCGGCATCGTAACCTGCTCTCTGATCGGACGTTTCAATTTTTATGCCAAGAGTGGATGTCCTCCAAATGACTACCGTCCGACTCCTGTCCTCACCGGCAGGCCCGGCTGGGATATCATCTGAACGTCGTTCACTGGCACCCATTCGACGGGGAGATAATATCGATACTATCGCTCTCGTTCCGGTGACGAGTTTGCCTCCGGAAGATGATGAGTTCTCTTTAAAAGCAGGAATGCCAAATCGGTCGTAAATCCAGGTCTCAAACATGGTATGTATGGCAGCCCTGTCCATTATCCTGATGGTCTCCCTTTGACCACTTCATGAGTGATTGAACTGCGAAATTGCCCCGTGTCAATGAGTGGCGTGGATGATCCTTTTCTGGCCTTCGTTCGCTCGGAATTCTCAGGGGGTATTCCTGCTGAAATTCTCTCTTGAATCTCACCGACTATTACTGCACCGAAAACATCTAAATCTTTGAGTATTTCAGATTTTCCTTCTAATGCCCTCTTTGCTATGATTCCCAGCTGTCGCCTTTTTTCAGATTCAGTCTCATCGACATATCCAGAAAGCCACGGCCTTTGAGGCTGTCCAATGCCTAGCTCAGCATTCGCGCCAATGTCAGCATTCGTAATGTTACCTCGTGATGCAGACCCTTTTTCACCGAAAACACCTACCTTTACATATGCCGGCGTCAACTTTTTGACAGTATCCTCCATCAGTTTTTTATATCCGTTATCTTTGATTGTCATTCTAGCTGGCATCAGTATGGGCTCCTAGTCGATCCGACGATGATCCGGAGTTCCTTAAACCTTTTGATCCATCGGTTGTCGTCCGTCTCTGGCTCCTGAAGCATCGGGAATGCCTCCGGAGCATCTGCACAAAGACCACATGCGAGCATCATCACACCCTCAGACTCGAATGGTCCCCATTGAGCCGTCACTTCAATCTCCGCTTGATCGATGAATATTTGAAGATCGGCATCGTCAACGTTTTCAAATATTCGATAGCGAGCCTTTATTTGAGAGGGTGTGATTGGCATGATTATTTTTTCCTTGGATTTTTCTCTGACGAAAGCTGTGACAATTTGTCATCGATCAATTTTTCGATAGTGATCCGCTCGTCCGCTTCCTTCCACCTGGCCAGAATTTCAGGATTATTTTGATCCGCAATCAGAAGTTTCGCATCATTCACCGTGAGTCCTCCGAGATTCTCTGCAGTCGGATTCACAGGATTAGATTCTTCAGAAGCTTCTGTGAGTCTTCCACCACGAAGAAGTACTTGAATGCCTGGATTCCCAGGATCCGCTACCCCAACCTCATAGGGACGAACCCATCCGCCATTTGGGAACTGAATTGCGCTAATTCCGGTATTTCTATACGTTTTATTCATAGCAGATCCTTCCGTTAGCATCCGTCCATGTACGCAATTGTCAATGGATAAGGGATAATCGTGCCAGCTGACTTGCAAAAACAATTCGTTATGTAGCTGAGATTTCGCTCTTGAGCTGGTCTCATATCGAAATCAACCGGAACCTCTATCCATGACGCCATTCGATTTTTTTCATATGCAACAATACGAGGACCGGTTCCGGCAGCATCAGCCAGATTGAGTCGTTCAGTCGAATCCATTACCTGAATACCGGGAAGATTCGCAAACAAATATTTGCGAATCGTCATGTCAGTCTCGGTCGTTCGACGATCCAGATATCCCCATGATGTTTCATCAAAAAGCAAATGGGTAGCATTGTGAACTTTTTTTGTTGCTACTCGGATTGAATTCCACAACTTCATAACATCATTGATGATTTGGTCTGAGGTTGCTGTCGACCATGTTCCGGTAATAGGAGTGATTACCGGAACACTTGCGTTGTTAAAAAATCCGGTCTTCGTTGTTTCCGGGTCGCCAAATGCAGCCAGGTAATCGATTGCCTCGTCGCACACTCTCCTGGCCGCTGCAGGTTTTTCAGCAGAAATTGGCACGCCTGCCATAGCTGCCGCCTGGAGATCATTGATCGAGATTTGGAACGCTGCGCCGTAAGCCTCAACCGAATTCGTAAATGATTTACCAATTCCTTCGACAAGTGGAAGGTCGTCAGCGTAACTTGCTATTTTTTTCGCTTGTCCGAAATACTCGCGCTGAATGTACGTTATTGAGGTTGCGCCAGGACCAGCTGTGTTTTTTCTATCGAGCCAGGTGAACATTTCGAGCGGTGGTCGCTCGATGTTGAAAAATTCTTTCATCATGTGTTCTAACTGCTTCGATACGATCATTGTCTCGCCAGCGTCAGCACGTCGAGCTATGCCAGTAACCGGATCCCTCATTGCGTCATAACGTTGAGCGAAATCCCTGACGATAGATTCTATAAAAATTTGTGTGTATCCCATTGTTCACTCCTATGAAAGCTCGAGCAGTGCCAAACCATCAGCAGTGGCTTGAGTTGTGAGAAATCGAGCATTTGGATAAAGTGCGAAATTTGCAGCATAAGAGCCACGGAACTGGCCTCTCACGTCCGCCCCAGACTCTACCATGCGAACGTAAGCCGGCGCTCCTTTGACGACAGCGGCCTCAACCACAACCCAAATTTTTCCTTTGCGAATCAGATTGAATGTCTGATTATCTGCGATGGGGGTTGCAGCTGCGTATGGTTCACGGAATCCTGGATTTGACGCTATTCCAGGGTACGAATCTCTTGACAATGCGTACGTTGTCGGATCCGTTCCAACAAGCATCGTGCCATTTGTCCCAGATTGAGCTGGAATATAAAGCTCAAGAAGCATTGACGCATTACCCTCAGTGTAGAGAATCGTGTTTCCGGAGTCCGGAATTGGCACGTCCTCAATTACGATATCACCGCCTGCAGTGAGGTACTTAACTTTCATGATTGTTGCATCCCAATCTGCATGGTTATTCAAGGTAAACATCAGCCTTTGAGCTGGCACGATCTTCCCTGCAGCGTACGTTGCACCGGTAAAACTGTCCCCGAAAAGTCGCTGAGCCGAGGCCGCGGACGCAATATCACCGGCATTGGCTACTGAATCATCATCAGCAGCCGGAAGAGCGGCGATGGGTTTCGCTTCACCATCTGTCGTTCCCTTCTGAAGAAGTTTTCCGACCGGAAGAGCCCCCTCAGCCGTTGCGTTTTCGTAGATACAGCTCGAGAGATCCTCGACTTTCCCCTCAAATGCCTGAGTTGTTGCCAAGCTATATGATGTTTGAGACATTTTTTACTCCTCTAGCAGCAATTAGTTGTTTTCTTTTTTCACGAGATGAGACCGAGTCGAATCAAATTTCATCTCAAGTTCATCGAATTCGGCCCATTTATTGCATTTGTTTTCCTTTAATATGCTCTTTGAGAACCCATCAAATGCATCATTGCGAATCTCTTTTTCCGGTTCATTTTCCACTTTCGATAATGCGTAATTGAATGCACCATCAATGAAATCATCGCTGGAATCCACCCTGAAACCATCACCGAGAGCCCTGAGTTTGATCTCTCGAGCTGACAGCCCATTGGCATCCTCCGGCTTTACGCCAAGCTTTACAGCATTCGCAATGAGTTCAAATCTATCGTTGACTACTTTGTCTATGACCTTTTGATCCGATGCAGAGTCAGCTCGTTTTTTTTCTATTTCTACTTCTTTTTCTGCTGCTGCTAACTTCCCCTTCATTGTCTCGAACTCGGATTTCAGGGAATCGTATCGAGACCTCTCCTGAGAGAGCGCATCCGTGAACGAATCGTCCGCCTCGTAACTATAGGTTATTCCTCCAATTGTGATTTTTTTTGGCATGGTTTTCTCTCTACTTTCAATAATGATTTCTCTATTTGAGTCGAGCCTATAAATTGGTTCGACTGAATCCATTTTCATTGTGAGCTGACGCCCCCCTCGCGCGCGCCCGGGCTCGAGCAATGCCACATGGTTATTCCTGATTTCGGTCTGTATAGCGTCATAACGTTGGCCGTTCCACTCTCCAGACTCATCCACTGGTTTCATCATGTAGCCACATGAGAGTTCACGAAGATTTTTATTCAGCACAGCATCTATTGCATCCGCACGTGAAATGATCAGCGATGACGCAAGAAAATCGCCATCTTTTCGAACGTCGTATCCGACATGACCTACCGCGAAATCAGACCAGTTAGATGGATCAACGTAAACTCTCTCACCACCTCGAATAGGGTGGTCAATGGTGAGAGACGATCCGACGTAAGACGCCATTGAGTCGGCATGAAAAACCTCCTCTGGTGTCCTCAGCTCATTCCATTCGGAACCATCGGGGTTGAAATATTTTTGTATGCCAACTCTAGCCAACCTTGCGTATTTTATACGAATTGAACCATTGGACAAACGCTCGATCGTATCCGAATCAAACCGACAATGAAATGGTCGAAATTTTCTCATCCTGGAATGAATTTTGAATCAAGTTGGCATAACAAGTCAAGCTTTCGGAAAAAAACAGGATTTCATTGAATATATGTAAAATTTGAAAAAATGTGTTGTTCTTTGAAATTACAAGAACTTACGTGAAAAGACCAACGGCGGCATCCGTTGGTCTTTTCGGGCTAATTCCGTCCGACCCGTTGCGGTGGATGGTTAGCTGGTTACATCTATACTCTTGCATTTTGAATGCATGAGTTCAATAGATAATTCAGAAAACCTCCTTTAACGAACGCACACGTTGCCACAGTGGACGGACACAAACGTTAAAAGGAGGAAATAATGACCAATCAAAACGGTCATAATTATCCCTCTGCGCCTCCGGGTTTTCGGTGGATCTTTGTTAAACAGTTTTTTTCTTTCTAGATGTCTTTTTGAATATTTTTTTACGAAAAGTATTGACTATGGTATATACCAGTGCTATATTAGAAGTACAGCCAAAGGGAGACAAAATGGCAAAAAAAATCAAATTAGGAGAAACCGAGTTCAATTTTGTGACCATGAAAGCAACTGCAGATAATTTCACGGGAAGAGGACTGCCTAAGGAACTAGAAAGTGCCTTAGGATGGATGCGTTTGCTACAGAAAATTAAGAAAGGAGAAAATCCATTAAATCTTGGAATTGGGTATGAAAATGGATGCTTTTATTTTGATGGAAAAAATTTATCAAGTTCTCAATTGAGAATATGGGTTGCGCACACCCTCCTCAAAGAAAAGGGCGAGACGTTAGTCCCGTTTGAATTCGGTGGCAAAAAAATTGCATCTTTCAAAGAATAATCAATGTATTAGCATTCTCATTGACTAATTAGATGTTGAGTATATATTGTAGTATAGAAAGGATTCGTAGATGGCATGCAAAAAAGTCATGATTTCGCTTCCACAAGATGTATTTAATGATCTCGATAGTGTTGATTTTCGTTCCACATATTTGGCACATCTCGTGAAAGCTCAGAGAGTCAGAATATTGGGTGCGTTTGAAACGCTTCAGAAATATGGAATCAGGATAGAGGAGGCGAAGAATCTAGTTGAAAGTCTGAATGATGGTGGATTCACGAGATGTGCCAAATCATCCCTGAGATTCGTTTTAAATAAAACGAATGGGAATGTACTGAAAAACAAAAGCGAATACGACATCAGTGAAGTAATAGACGCCATCTATACCCTTCTTGAGGATGTTCGATACGGACGAAATTTATATTTCTATGAGCGATCATGTTCGTCAAGGATGAATTCCATCATGGCGACAAGCAAGAAGTGATCCAGTATTACAAGTCATTGGGGGAATTCTAATGTTATCAGAGAAACCAAAGGTTGAAGATATTTTAAATCGGCCATTCCCAAATGAGCTGATCAAACAGCGTCCAGGAGTACATGGAGGCAATCATGAGTAGTGCTGAGGACAGGATTCGTGCCAGATGGCAGTATTGCTGCGTTATTCTTTTTGAGAATGGATGGAAAATCGATGATTTAGTTACTATATGCGAGGCATTGAAACATATTAGATTTTCAGCATGGTTATCGAGTACTACTGATCCAGAATGTGTTGAATTAGCAATATATAGAAACCTCGAAACAGTAGAAACAATTGGTTATAAACGTTCTAAATCATTTAGAATAATAGCAAATCAACTATGCAAGGCAAATATTCAACGAGCAATCATGTTCGTCAAGGATGAATTTCATCATGGCGACAAGCAAGAAGTGATCCAATATTACAAGTCATTGGGGGGATTCTAATGTCAGAGAAACCAAAGGTTGAAGAGATTTTAAATCGGCCATTCCCAAATGAACTGATCAAACAGCGTCCAGGAACACATGGGAAGATGCTCGACTACGTCGAGGGAGCCGAGTACATCCGACGCCTCAACGAGGCATTTGGACCGTTTTGGGATTTCTCGATAGTCGAACATTTCACCCTCGATGAGGACATTGTGGTACGTGGTTTGCTTCACGTTGAGCTAAATGGACGGATAATTAAGAAAGAGGCTTTTGGCGGATCTCAAGTGAAAAAGATGCGTAATAGCGGAAAAATCATTGCATTGGCAGACGACTACAAAAGCGCTGCTACAGACGCACTCAAGAAGGCATGTTCATTGCTAGGTATTGGCCTCCATCTCTATTCTGATTCCAATCCTCGAACAGAGCAGCATCAGAAGAAAAAAAATCATGGACCAGAACCAATGACAGAACGACAACTCGTTGCCATCACGGCAATGTGGAAACAGCTCGGTCGAAGCAAAGCAGGACTACTCGATTTCACTCGAGAGAAATTTCATGCCAACTACAACGACCTCAACAGGCAACAGGCCAGTGAGATCATTGGTGAATTAAAAGAGATCGTGGAAGGAACAGGAGAATAAAATCGATACGATAGACGTTTTTGACTGTATTTTGGCATGTATCGTAGTGTTGGGAATATGTATAATGATTTTTGGTACAGATAGCATAGATGGAGGATAGGATAAGATGGAGCCAACGAACGTTTATGACTGCATCTACACAGGTGTCTTCATGGTTGGAATATGCATTATGGTTTACATC
>Ga0180438_10001651_pt1 | contig 39041 bp, 32 predicted proteins | sample SS_ome_12_FD_132455 | JGI IMG/M metagenome (GOLD analysis project Ga0180438, IMG submission 132455) | Hypersaline lake sediment archaeal communities from the Salton Sea, California, USA - SS_3_D_2 metaG | ecosystem: Environmental > Aquatic > Non-marine Saline and Alkaline > Hypersaline >... | reverse complement strand
TAAACAAGTCTCCTCAAGTAGATAATTTGGCTCTTTGCAGACTTCATTAGGCATCGTTTCGGGATTTTTTCCAAAAGATTCCAAAAAGGTTTTATCTATTTGGGTTCGTTGCTCACATATTATATGGGATGCATACGTATAGAAATTTTTATATGTCTCTTGTTGTGCGAAATTTTTTAAATGTTGAATGAACTCTGGTTTTTTGCGTTCTAGAACTTCTTTAAGTTTGGAGTCTGAAAGCACAGTATGAATATTCTCATGATCCCATTTAAGAAAGTGATTTTTTTGTGATGGATCAAGGACTATTGACCAAGAAGTTGCATGCTTAGCTATAGCTTTTCGTAGGGAAGACCAGCGCATCTCCAAGTCCCTTTGTTCGGTAAGTTCTGCTGTTGGGTGTTTCCCAATTCGTTCACAAATGCTATTGAAAGCACCAAATATACAGCAGTGCCCTGAGGGCGGCTCCTGTCGTACTCTCGGTCGCGTATCATTTTTGAGTGTTTCTGGAGAGCAGACAGCATTTGGGTCGGGCTTTCCTAAAGGAAGCTCCCAGAAGACAAAATTTGGTGTATCGTGAATAAGTTGTGGTGCGGACATAGGTTTCCTTTTTGTTAACTGGAAGCGGGAGCTTTTTTCGCTGCCCATGCATATCCATAGGGCGATGGTGCAATATGATCAGGCCATGGAGCACGGCAGCCTGCGACATTCTCTTTCAGGGACTTGTAGGAGATAACGTAAATTTTTTGTGCTGTTATATCCTTTGGGTCGCTTGGGTCCTCAGGGTCTACATAGTAGACAAAACCCTTATCTTTAAGCTGTTTTGCTCCAATGATGGTAATTGTATGTCCTGCTCTATAATCTATTCTTGTTCCCTGGCGCCAACCGTAGGTGGAGCGCTTTCCTACCGATTCTTTCATTGTAAACGGCTTTTCTGAATAGGCGCGCCTTCCAAAAATTCCTCCAACAACAAGGGGACCACAGTGCTTAAGTTCAGAGATGAGATTACTGACTTCTTGAAAAGGGGTCCAAGAGGATTTTCGTAGTCCATACGCTTCAGCACAGATCTCTTTAGCAAACATGTCTAGCAATTTGATTTGAATTGCCTTAGGCATATTTTCCCACGAGTAGCGTTGAAAATTGCTTTGATAATTTGGATCTATGAAGGCTTCTGTAAACATCTTTTCAGGAGTTTTTTCAAAATATTTCAAAAATTCTTCGTTTATTTTAATTCGTGGCGCTAGTTTTATATGACACGCGTATTCGTAGAAATTTTTATACTCTTCTTGTTTCACAAACTGTTGTGTATATGGAAGAAGCGATATTTTTTCTTGCTTTTCGGAAGATCGAGAAAGAGGCTCGAAAAGAAGGGCTAAACTTTCATTAATGGCATTGTGATGTTGCCACTGAGTCCATACCTCTCGTACTGTTGGATGTTCAACGAGAGCAAAAATTGCTGGTAGAGAGGTTTCGTGTTTTGATACGGCTTCTCGCCAAGTATAATAGTGGTTTTCTAACTTCTTTTGCTCAGTAAGCTCTGGCGTTGGGTGATTGCCAATCTGTTCTCGAATCGTTTCAATTGCATCGTGCCAACAGGTAGCTTCTTCACATGGATCTTGTCGTACCCTCGGCCGCGTATCATTCTCGAGTATTTCTGGAGAGCAGGGAGCATTTTGGTCGGGCTTTCCTAAAGGAAGCTCCCAGAAGACAAAATTTGGTGTCTTGTGAATAAGTTGGGGTGCAGACATATATATCCTTTTTAATCTAAGATCTATTAATTATATAAAGAAAAGAAAAAGAAAAAAAGATTTTTTATTCTGAAGGTTTGAGTTGGCTTTGAATGCCCCAGTATTCGAGAAGCTTTGTATAGTTGCTGCTTTCGACGAATTTGCGGATTCCTTCATTTAAGAGCTCGATGAGCTCATGATTTTCCCCCTGATAGACGGCGAGGCGGATATTTTGTGTGACAAGAGGAGGAGACAAGATTCGCAGTTTTGCTCGGTAGAGGCTTTGCTGGAGTCTTTTGGCATTTATAAAATTGAGGATCATGCCATCGAGTTTTCCTTCTAAAAGGTCTTCAATAGCGTGAAAAGGGTTGTCATATGGGCGAAGAAGCCATGAGGGCCTTGCTCCTATAACAATGTCAACGCCTTCTGCTCTATCAAAAGCGATCTCGACATTTTCCATCTCGCGAGAGTTTTTAAAGGGTGAGGTGGCGCGGACAACAACAACAGTACCACTGATAAAATAGGGGTTGGTAAAATCAAAAAACTTTTCCGTGATATTGTTTACAGGCATAGCTGTAAGAACAGCATCTACCTCTCCTTTCTCGAGGAGGGTGGAAAAGGAGCTTGCATCTCTCATCACAAGGCGAATGGTGATTCCCGCCTCTTTCGCAATACCGTAGAGAAGCTCTGAAGAAAACCCCGTGACATTTTGCTCAGTGCCATAAAGAGGGATGTTTTGCCAACGACTCGGGTAGGCGATTGTGTAGTAGGACCTTTTTGGAGGAGGGCGCTCTGAGAAACATCCTGTAAGAGTAAGAAGGATAAGAGAGAGTGCAAGGAAGGTGTATCGTAAAAAGGTGTTCATTTCAACCGGTCGACTCGTCTCTTATTTGGTTCTCTCCCTTATACAGTCTTTTGATAAAAATTAGAAGGAATCAACGGTATTTGGGTTGTCATATGTTATTTCCTAGCTTTGAATTAAGACGAGAAAGGACTTCTACAGCCTCTTCGATTGGAATACCGTTAATATTGGGAATTTTATTTTTCCTAAGAACACCTAATACGACCTTTCTATCTTCGTCGGTTTCGAGAACAATTTTCCGAATATATTGAGGTCCCAATGTTTGATCAAATAGCACTTCGTTAAGCGGATGAGGAGACTCCTCCTGTTTTGCAACAAACTCTTCAGGAGTTGGGCGCAGTGCAATTTCTTTATGTCCCCGAAAGTTTTTAATTGGTTTTTGCTTTTGTGCGTATTGTGTGGGTTTTGAATAATATGGGTTGCGCACGCCTACTCGATCATGAAGATAAAAGTAGGGGATGCGTTCCATTGCTTGAAGGTCAAACAGAATCAAGATATTCCCTCGAACGGGAAACTTTGCAAGTCTATATTCTGAAATAAATTGTTTGCTTGTAAACAGTCGAGTAAATACCTGGTTTCCAGAACCTGCTTCGTAGTTCCATGTTGGGCAAGTACCACGACCGAGTATTCCACGTTGGAGTCGTGCTTGACAAGACAGTAGTCCTTTTTGCAGGGTACTTACGAGAACGTTGGCTGTGTTAGAAATCTCTCCAGCTGAGATGTAGGATCCAAGACAGACCCCCCCAGCCTTTCGTAGCTCTCTAGCAAAAGCGGGAAGAACGTACTCTAAGTGGTGGGGTCCAACAAGAGTGCATTTCATCTTTGCGAGATCATTTTCAACTTTTTTGCGCTCTTTTTCGGAAAGAGCGTTATATATTTTATATGGATCTACATGGTCACCAAGCAGAGATTTTTGAGGGAATCTAAGATGTAGAATCCGGGCTAAACATTCTTTTTTCCGGTCCTCTTCTCGTGAAACCATGAGGGCTGTTGGTAGGCCAAGAGCAGCAAATGCTCGGTGTATCTCTTGAAGAGATGTTCTTGATTTACACCGAATACGAACATGGTGATATGCATTCCAATATTTAGAGTTGTTACCAATGAACATTTCCACATTTTTGCTTAAATGTATTTTGTATGCGTTATCAATTTCTATTGAGTTGGATGAGGAAAATCCTTTACTACTCTTTTCTATAAATTCAAATGGAACGCTCTCTACTTGGTCGAAAAACCCAGAAGTAAAAAATTGCTCAAATTGATTTCTAGCGCTAACAGTAAGTTCAAAGGAAAGCTCAAGAGTAGATTCACCGTCGATTCGCTTTTTAGATACCTCCATCTGTCGTCTTCTTATACTGTCACAACCTGTAGAGATAAAAACTGGACTGTCTTGTGAGAGAAGTTTTGAGGTAAACAGTTTGTATAGTGGGTGAATCTCGGATACAGTGAGATTTTCTTGTGCAGAGTAAAGAACAGCTTCTGCCCTCTCTCTGTTTCCCGTTTGAATAAAAAGTAGAGCCGATTTTTCAAAAGCTTTTGCAATAGCTGTTTGCTTCATAGGATCTGGCCGCACTTTGATACATTCGAGAAGGCCTATAGCCTCTTCAAAGAGTACTTCAGGGTCAGTTTCGAATCGCAATAAATCGGATACTCTTTGATACTGCTGCTCGTCAACAAGGATATCCGGGACTCTCGCCGTCTCTAACTTCAGAGTAGTCAGATACTCTTGCAAATCAAGCCGCAACTTTTCTCTGCTTGTAAAGGGCAATCTACTAAAGGCTTGTTCAATCAACACCGCGTCTTTCTGCTCAAGTGTCGTGTAAAACCGACTTTCTGCCTCTTTGCGCCCTTTTATTTCGTTTTTGACAGTTTTGATCACAGGATCTTGAAAAGAGGCGCGTTTTAAGTGCTCGACAAACTCTTTCAAAGTCTCTGTTGGCAAGATGTCAAGGCTGCTTTTTACGCATGGAATAATATAAGAGGGCTCAATAGCAATGGAAGAAGCTCTCTCTTTTTTTATTCCCGATTCTGAGAGAATCTTATAGAGAAGTGGAAAGGTTGATTGGTTGATGGTATAGAGTATCTCATCAAAATAGCATTTACCTTTTTTAGAAGCTTTTTCACGAAACTCTTTTGTATGCGTTAAAAAAATGAATCTATTTAGTTCAACTCGAAGAGCATCGAGCTCTTTCTTAAAATCAGCAAATTGTTTTTCATCTACTTTGCCATCCCTATAGAGTTGCTCCATCTCCTTATAAATATCTAAGTATCCTCTAGAGTGTTCAAAACCAACAGGATCTTGAATAGGGCTAGAAAGAAGAAGGCGAGCAAATTCAGCACTATCAGCATTTTGAACACATTTAGCAACAAACCCCTTTGTGGCTGTTGGAGGGGAATCTTTCTCTTCAATTGCCTCTCTACATTGTTCGAGAGACTTGTTGTCTGTTACACCTAAATTTCTAAGAGCCTCTTTAGCATATGAGGCGCTATCTTTATCATATACATCAGGGCCTTCTGTCTGTCGCCCACAATCGTGAGCTGCCCCCACAAACTGGATAAATCGCAACAGATTTTGTGATAAGACGTCTTTGTGCCCAAGGCGGTGCTTTTGATACAAATAGGCAAAGAGAGGTCCAATAATGGCCATTCTCACGGCGTGGTCACAACCATGAAATTGTCTCGGATCTGTGGCTAAAAAGATCTTTTGATTGTCTGGCATAAAGTGCTTATCAACAGCATCTTCCTTCGAGTTTTTTGAGAGCTGATTATGTGGGAGAGTTTTGTGATTGTTGACCTCTATCTTTTGTTCACGAGTAAGATTCGTCCACAATCGTTTTTCCCCTCTAAAAGAGACCTTTACCTTACTGGGCGAAGGTAATGGCTTGGCATAGTGGGGATCTATCATGTGTTCTTGAATAATCTGCCCTATCTCTCCCACAAGGGGTAAAATGGTGGTCTCTGCCTTTTTCGTGGTGCCGCAGAGAAGCTTTGGGGAAAATTCTGTAAGAGTAAAGAGAACAAGAGATAATACAAAGCAAATGTGCCGTATAGAAAAGATGTTCATTTTATTTTGGCAGTTTGTTTGTTGTTTGATTGTCCTTCCTATACGGTTTTTGGATAAAAATAGAAAGGTTTAAACTCCTGATTGCGACCTTCTCCCGCTCGTGAGATGGGCGAAGAAGATAAGATACGAGTGTTGTGACGAAGGTAAGGTTAAAAACCTTACCGAGGAACTTTCGCGAAGTAGGTTGTTTTCTGCAGCCATCTCACGAGCGGGAGAAGGTCGCAATCAGGGGTTAAAAAGAGGCTTTCATAATTTACTTCTTAACCCTGGATTAAGACATGAAGAAATTACTACAGCCTCTTCGATAGGAATACCGTTAATATCAGAAATACCGTTTTTTCTAAGAATAGCCAACATCTCATCTCTATCCTTGTCATTTTCAAGAATGATTTTTCGAATATATTGAGATCCCAACGCTTGATCAAACATAACTTCGTTGAGCGGATGAGGAGATTGTTCTTGTTTTGCAACAAACATTTTAGGAGCTGGACGCACTGCAATTTCTTTATATCCCCGAAAGTTTTTAATTGGTTTTTGTCCTTTAGCACGATGGAGAGATTGGCGGTATCCTGGATTTCTAAGACCTCCTCGATCGTGCAAATAAAAATATGGGAGGCGTTCCATTGCCTGAAGATCGAACAAGATTAACACATTTTTATGTAGGACAAAGTTCGAAAGTTTATATTCCGAAGAGAACTGCTTCTCCGTAAATAAGCGGGCAAAGGCCTGATTTGCAGAACCTGTTTTGTAATTATATGTTGGAACCCATCCAAGACTAAGTATTCCCCGTTGGAATCGCGCTTGAGAAGAGAGAAGTCCTGTTTGCAAAATACTCACAAGAAGGTTTGCTGTATTGGAGGTTTTTCCTGCTGTAAGGTAGCTTCCAAGACAGACCGCCCCAGCCTTTTTTAGCTCTCTAGAAAAAGAGGGAAGAACGTACTCTAAATGGTGAGGCCCAACAAGAGTACATTTCATCTGTGCAAGATCATCGTCAACCTTTTGGCGCTCTTTCTCAGAAAGAGTGTTATATATTTTATATGGATCTACAGGGTCACCGAGCAGGGATTTTTGAGGGAATCTAAGATGTAAAATTCGTGCTAAGCATTCTTTTTTCCGGTCCTCTTCTCGTGAAACCATAAGGGCTGTTGGCAGGCCGAGAGCGGCAAATGCTCGGTGTATCTCCTGAAGAGATGTCCCTGATTTACACTGAATACGAACATGATGGTAGGCATTCCAATATTTACTATTGTTGCCAACTACCATTTCCACATTTTCACTTAAGGGTATTTTGTATGCCTTGTCAATTTTTATTGATTTGACCGAGGAAAACCTTTTCGCGGTCTTTTCTATAAATTCAAACGGGACTGTCTTTACTTGACTGAAAAACTTGCGGGTAAGCAATTTCTCAAATTGCTTTCTGGCTATAACAGTAAGTTCAAACGAAAGCTCAAGAGTAGGTTTGCCGTTAATTTGCTTTTTAAACACCTCTATCTGTCTTCTTCGTATACTGTCACATCCTGTAGAGATAAAAAGGGGGCTTTTTTGTGAGAGAAGCCTTGAGGTAAGCAGCTTGTATAATGGATGGATCTCGGATACAGTGAGATTTTTCTCTGCAAAACAAAGAACGGTTCTTGCCCTCTCTCTCTTTCCTGCTTGAATAAAAAGTAGAGAGGCCTTTTCAAAAGCTTTTGCAACAGCTGTCTGCTTCATGGGATCTGGTCGCAGTTTAATGCGTTTAAGAAGCGCGGAGGCTTTTTGAAAGAGCTTTTCAGGATCTATCTCAGAGTTCAATAAAGTACATAATTCTTGGTACTGCTTCTCATCGACGAAGATATCCAGGAGTCTGTATGTCTTTGTCTTCAAAGTAGCTAGATACTCTTGTAGTTTAGGCCGGCACTTTTCTCTGCTTATAAAAGGCAGTTGAGTAAAAGCCGTTGCAATCAACTCTTCTTCTTTTTTTTGAAGTGTTGTGTAAAACCAACGTTCTGCCTCTTTGCGTCTCTTTATTTCCTCTTCGGCAGTTTGAATCGTGGAATCTTGAGAAGAATGCCATTTTAAGTGTAGTACAAACTCTTCCAAAGTCTCTGTTGGAAGGGTGTCGATACTACTTTTTATGCACGGGCTAATATACGAAGGAGGAATATCAACTACCCTCCCTGCTTGTGTCTTTGTCTTTTTTGCAATGCCGTAGAGAAGCCCTGAAGAAAATCCGGTAAGAGTAAAGAGGATAAAAGATAATACAAGGCAAATGCGCCGTATAGAAAAGATATTCATTTTATTTCGGCAACTGTTTTATTGTTTGATTATTTTTTCTATACAATTTTTTTGGATAAAAAACAAAATCTAAATTATCGTTTATTATTAATTTAGAGTCTTAGCTGAATTCGAGGAAGATAGGACTTGAATCAGGACTTGTTCTCCCATTTGCTAGAAAATCCTCTATTGTGGGATACTCTTTTGGTCTGATAAAGAAAGAATGATGAGGAAAGTATCAATGGCTCGTTACAGAGGCCCAAAAAATCGTATTGCTCGCCGTTTTGGCATGAATGTATTCGGTCGAGCTCGCAATCCCTTGGCTCACAAACAGCACCCCCCAGGGATGCACGGCGCAAGGCGTAGAAAAAAATCCGACTATGGCGTGCAGCTTGAAGAGAAGCAAAAGCTCAAAGTTGTCTTTGGAATGGTAAGTGAATCTCAGCTTCGCCGCTATTGTGATGAAGCTTCCTTATGTCACGGAAATACCCCAGAGTTGCTTGTTCAGCGCTTAGAATGCCGTCTCGATATGGTTGTCTATCGCCTCAGACTTGCTCCAACAATCTTTGCTGCCCATCAACTCGTCTCGCATGGCCATATCCTTGTCAATGGAAAGCCTGTGACCATACGCTCGTTCTTGGTTCGTCCAGGCATGACCATCTCTGTGCGTGACAAATCAAAGAAGCACAAGCTTATTGTCGACGCTGTTCAAAATTCCACTCGTTCTATCCCGGAATATCTCGAGCTTAACGAGGGCGATCTTTCAGGAAAGCTCAACTCTCTTCCAACACTCGAAGCTATTCCTCTTCCTCTCGAGATCAATGTTCCGATGGTGTGCGACTTCTTGATGCACAAGCGCTAAGATTCTCTCGTGTTCCAGGCCTTGAGGCCTGGAACAGTAATTTTCCTTACATGATGATTTTACGGCCAACCTAGTAGCTAATAGTTGCTGCTATTGGCGCGTGATCGCTTATATTTGTTCGAAAATCGTTGAGTCCTACTCCAGAGATGGGAATATTGGCAATGGAGGGGGGCTCATGAGAATCTTGTCCCACTGCAATCCAATCAATTCGGGTGTTGAGCAGTACCCCTACATGAGGGCATGTAGGATAGAGATAATTTTTGTAATCGAGTGTGTAGTTTGCGCTCTTTAATATTTTGAGCCGAGGATGGGTAGCGGTGACATTTGAGTCCATTGCGATTACCTTCACCTTAGCTTCGACATCTTTTGCTATATCAAGTATTGCTTGAAGCTCTTGGTCCCCCTTATCAGCATCAGCGCCGACACGGAAAAATGGATTGCATCCCGGAAGATGAGCAGAGATTACAAAGAGACGGCCTTGGGTATCTCGGTCTCGAAGAAGAAGGGCAACTGTACGACCAGGGCAATCAAATGTTTCGAGAAATTCAAATCGATTCGTATTCCAGGCGATACCATTACCATTATTAGTATTTGAAAATTGAACCTCGTAGTGTTCGGGGAAGAGATCAACATCTAGATAGTTGATTTCCTGAAGGCAGATGATGTCATGCGTTACCTGGTGAGAGAAGATTTTCTTTGCCATCTTTTTTCGGGCAGCATAAAGCAAACTATCTAAGGTGAGTGGGCCTTTTATTTGGCCTGTAATGTCTCTAACATGGTCGAGGAGCTGCTGTTTAATGTCCTCATCGTGGATAACGATAGGGCGAACATTGTATGGAGTTACCGTCTGCTCTATCATCTCTTGCCACTGTTTGTTAATAGCCGCGTTTTCAGAGGCGATTTTCGCGAGAAATTGGGAGCATTTTAGGGTCTCCCATTTCTCCTTTGCAGCTCTTCTTTCCTCGGTCGTTTTAGCAAAAAGAATTGTTAGAGCTATGTCCTGAACCTTTTCAAAGCGCTTCATGAGAGTAGCTTGTTGGCTATAGCGCTCTTCGAAAATCTTTCCCATACAGGCGCCCCGAATATAGTCATAATGGTCAGGCAGGCCACCACAGTTGTATGAAGAGACAGTAAATTCCGCAGAGTAGAGAGAGAGGCAAAAGAGAGCGCAAAAGCACCATGTGATCCATTTCATAGTATTATTTCCTTTATACTGTTGCCGGTTTGAGAGTCTCTTCACGGCGAGTTTTATATAAAATGTAGAGATTACTACAGACAATAATAGCAGCTCCTACGACCATGCAGCTCTTTGGAATCTCGCTCCAGCAGAAAAAATCGAGAAAAACGACCCAAAAGTAGGTCGAGTAATCGATAGGGGCAAGGGTTGATCCTCTTGTAAAGCGAACAGCTTGAGCGATGGAGTATTGTGCAAGAGCGGCAAGAGTCCCGACAAAAGCAAAGAGAGCCCAGTGAGACCAGGGCATACTATTCCAAGAGCCGAGAATAAAGGGCAGTGTGGCCAGAATCATGACAATATTAGGGTAGATGGCAATAGCAAGGCTGTGTTCGGTCTGTGCAAGGCGTCGCATCAGGATTTTGTTGAGAGCTGCCAAAAAGGCCCCCAGTAAGACGATAATAGATGCCCATTCGAAGACGTTTGAGCCAGGCTGTATAGCAATAAGAACGCCACACATTCCGAAAGCGATCGCTATCCACTGATCCCTGGAAGCCGATTCTTTGAGTAACAGCGCGCTTAAGATGATCATGAAGAGAGGAGAGGTATAGCCAATTGTGTAGATAGCTGTAAGTGAGCTGACCTTGAAGGCGAACATGAAGGCGTAGGTAGAGCCAAGATTAACGAGAAGACGGACACTATGGCGCCACAGATGGTTCGTTTGAAAGACGTGGCGAGCGCCTCCGTGGAAAAAGATGGCGATACCAAGGGGTACCATGCGAGTGGCGGCCCGTAAAAATGTTGTCTGATTAACAGAGTATGTTCCCATCAAGTGTTTGATGAAGGCGTCGGAGATTGCGTAGAGTGCAAGAGCTGCAATCATGAGAACAATGCCAAGTGGTGCTCGATTATGGAGCTGACGGGCTGAGTTTGTTGACATACAGTTTCCCATATTAAAAGAATTATTATAATAACATGGTTAATAACTTTTTGTCACTGAAGGATTACTGTTTTGACAGGCGAATGAGATCTTGCAGAATCAAGACAGCCTCTTCAAGCTGACGGTCCTGATCCTCTGTTTGGAAGTAGAGGGCGGAGGGGCGTTTGGATCGTCTCTCACGCTCTCTTTGAAGCTGAGGCAGCAAAGTCCTATATTTTTTCGTAGGTCTTTGAAGATAAGGGAGATAGTTCTTGGTGTACCAAGGAAGTCGCTGTTTTTCAAGATCGTGTAGGCGATCGTTGAATCTGGGGGCGATATCGTCTTTTGCCTCTTTTTTGAGAGGACGTGGGAGCTGGTCGGAAATAGCTATATCTGCTGATACCCCTTTGCCATGAAGAGAATGGCCTGAGACGGTATACATTTTGCCTACAGTCATCTTCATGGGAAGGGCTTCGCCTGAGCTCCTTGTGACGGTTTGCATTTGGACAGTTCCTTTTCCGCAACTTTGTGCATCTCCGACGATAATAGCTTTGCCATAATCGGCAAGTGCTTGTGCGACAACCTCTGCAGAGGAGGCTGTTGTATGAGAGATAAGAACAACAATGGGGCCTCTATAGATGACTTTTGGGTCGTGATCTCGAAAGACCCACTCTGTCTTGTCTTGGTAGAGGGCGGAGGCGACAACACCTGTTGAAACAAAGAGTCCCACTACGTCGGCTGCCTCAGAGATATACCCACCAGGATTTCCTCGAAGGTCGAGGATAAGGCCTGATAAGCCGCCCTTTATCTCTGCTCTTTCGATCCCCTTTTGCATGTCATTTTCTGTAGAGACTGTTGAGCCTCTGTAGAGCGAAGGAATGGAGATGACAGCTATTGCTCCTTGCGCTGTAGAACGTCGCTCCAGAGAGACTCTTCCGTCTAAGATAGCGTACAATTTGCTCGGTACAGAGGTTGAGAGTGTCGTATTTCCTCTTCCTATTTTAAGATGGACGGTTTTTTCTTTATCGCCGTGGAGATGCTCATCTATCTCCTCCCGAGACATTGTGGAGCATGAGCGATGGTTGATGGAGAGAAGAGTGTCATTTTGTTCTAAAACCCCGACCTGATCAGCAGGTGAGCCCTTGGTAATCCGATCGATTTTCCAAGAGCTATTCGCTCTTTTGGCTTCAATTCCTGTACCAAACCCCTCTTTTGTGAGGCGCTCTCGAAGAGAGCGAGCTTGCTGTTTATCAAGGACTTTTGAGTGCATATCAAAGGTTGCGACAATAGATTTGAGAATAAGACGGGCAAGTTTGGGGGAGGTTTTTCCTGTTGGGGAAAGAGAAAGCCACAGTTTTTCATGATCGAGGGGGGCTTCTGGGAGGAGAGAGAGTCTTGATTTGAGCTCATCTTCGTTGGAGGCATATGTTTCAAAATGGGGAAGCCTGTTTTCTGGGTAGGGTCTTCTCCGTATTTTTTGGGCTCGCCTCAGAGCTTTTTGACAGATCTCGAGCATCTCAAAATAGGTAGAAAAGGAGCTGTTTTGAAGTCGTTGGGCAAAATCAGTTGCTTCACCTTTTTGAATAAAGGGGGAGACTTCCTTTTGAAGTAAATAAATCTTGTTTGGGTCAAAAAGAGCAAAAAAGTGGCCATTTGAAGCAATAGCAAGATCTTCATCGATTGAGCCATTGCCATTATGTTGTTCGAGAAGGGCTTGGAGAATTTTGGGAAGCTCCTCAATTGGGAACTCTTTAGCAGGAGCCCCCTGTTGTGCAGACAGAGTAAGAGATAGGCTAAGAAAAAGAAGGAGAAGGCGGTACACTTCGATATCCTGTTTTTTGTAAAAAAATATTTTTAGCCCTGCGCCGAGCAATAAAACTCTTTGAGTGGAACTGGGCGATCATGATATTATTTACCACACGTACTCTTTTATGAGATAATTCTCCAGGGAAAGTTGCTGGAGGGTTGAACAAAAACAACTAAAGGTAAGATTTATGCCAACAATTAACCAGTTGGTACGTTCACCACGAAAACCAAAGAAATGGAAGGGCCGCGCGCCTGCATTGAAAGCGTGTCCTCAAAAGCGTGGTGTCTGCGTACAGGTTAAAACAAAAACACCGAAAAAACCAAATTCTGCCCTTCGAAAGGTAGCTTGGGTTCGTCTCTCTACAGGTCAGGAAGTGATTGCCTACATTGGTGGAGAGGGACATAACCTACAAGAACACAGTATTGTGCTTATTCGTGGTGGTAGAGTTCGAGATTTGCCTGGTGTGCGATATCACATTGTGCGTGGTGTACACGATACAGCGCCTGTAAAAGATCGCAAGCAGCGTCGGTCAAAATATGGGGCAAAACGGCCTAAGTAGGCTTTAAAAGGAAAAGGTAAAGAGAATTTATGTCTAGAAGACGAAGAGCAAAAGCCAGAGAGATAGATCCAGATCCAAAGTATAAGAGTCAAGTGCTGGCAAAATTCATCAATAAAATCATGTTGAACGGAAAGAAAAACTCTGCAAGGCGAACTGTTTATGGTGCTCTTGAGAGGTTTTCATCTCGAGTTAAGATCGATAATCCTTTAGAGGCATTTGAGGAAGCTCTTGAGAATGCAAAACCTGCTTTAGAGGTAAAGTCACGCCGAATTGGTGGGGCCACCTATCAAGTTCCTATCGAAATAGCACCAACGAGAAGAACTTCCTTAGCTATGCGATGGATTATCGGTTTTTCTCGTAAACGTCCTGGAAAGTCAATGGAAGAGGCCCTAGCTCAAGAGCTTGCCGATTGCTTCAACAATCAGGGAACAACGATAAAAAAGAAAGAAGACACACACAGAATGGCTGAAGCGAATAAAGCCTTCGCGCATTACAAGTGGTAAGGGTATAGAAAATTATGACAGATCAGAAGGGAAAAGACTTACGCAATCTTAGAAATATCGGCATCATGGCTCACATTGATGCTGGTAAGACAACTGTTACAGAGAGGATTCTTTACTACTGTGGTCGAACTCACAAGCTCGGTGAGGTCCATGAGGGCGCTGCCACAATGGACTGGATGGAGCAAGAGCAAGAGCGTGGAATTACGATCACCTCTGCTGCGACAACAGTTTTTTGGAAAGATACCCAAATCAACATTATCGATACTCCTGGCCACGTTGACTTTACAGTAGAGGTTGAACGCTCTCTTCGTGTGCTCGACGGCTCTGTTGCTGTATTTTGTGCAGTTGGTGGTGTTGAGCCCCAATCAGAGACTGTTTGGAGACAAGCTGATAAGTACGGTGTCCCCCGCATTGCTTTTGTCAATAAGATGGATCGAATGGGAGCCGACTTTTTTGCGGCTGTTGACAGTATCAAAGATAAACTCGGTGCTGATGCTTGGCCAGTTCACTATCCTCTCGGCGCAGAAGCAGAATTTAAGGGGATGATCGACATCCTCACCATGAAGGCGTATTACTTTCATGATGAGACATTGGGTGCTGACTGGGAAGAAAAAGAAGTTCCTGAAGAGCTTTTAGAAAAGTGCAAACGCATGAGAAACGATCTTCTCGAGGATCTTGCAACCTATGATGAAGCCTTTCTTGAAAAAGTTATCGAAGATCCAGAGAGCATTGCATTAGAAGATATTCACGATGCAATGCGCAAAGCTGTTTGTAATAATAAAATCACTCCTGTTCTTTGCGGCTCTGCCTTTAAAAACAAAGGTGTGCAGCAGCTTCTCGATGCGGTTATTGAATGGATGCCCTCTCCTATAGATAGGGGAGCTGTTCGCGGATTTGAGCCAACAACACATGAAGAGGAGATTTTAGAGCCGTGTGAAGATGCTCCATTAGCGGCACTGGCCTTTAAAATTATGTCAGATCCATATGTTGGTCGATTGACGTTTGTTCGTGTCTATAGCGGTATTCTCAAAAAGGGTACCGCCATTCTCAATAGTACAAGGGGAACTAAAGAGAGGGTTTCTCGGGTTCTCGAGATGCATGCTAACCAAAGAAAAGAATGGGATTATGTAGGAGCTGGTTACATTGCCGCCGTTGTTGGACCTAAAAACTTTGGTACAGGAGATACTATTTGTTCTGTAGACCATCCAATAATCCTTGAGAAGATGGAGTTTCCAGAGCCTGTTATCTCGATGGCTATTGAGCCTAAATCAAAAGCTGAGCGTGAAAAACTCTCACTCGCTCTCTCGGCGCTTTCTGATGAAGATCCGACATTTCGTGTGAGCACGAACGAAGAGACAGGACAGACCATAATCTCTGGAATGGGAGAGCTTCATCTTGAGATTCTCTACGATAGGATGAAGAGAGAGTTTGGTGTTGATGCTGAAGTTGGTAAACCTCAAGTTGCCTATAAAGAGACCATTTATGCTCCAGGCAAAGCGCAAACAAAGTTTGTCAAGCAAAGTGGTGGTCGCGGTCAATACGCACACGTTGAGATTGAAATGGCTCCTAATAAACGTGGCGAGGGAAATGAAGTTGTCAGCAAGATCGTCGGAGGTGTAATCCCCAAAGAGTATATTCCCGCCACTATCAAGGGTATTGAAGAGGGTCTCGCTAATGGTATTCTTGCTGGGTATCCACTTGTCGACATCAAGGTTGAGATCGTCTTTGGGTCCTACCACGAGGTAGACTCGAGCGAGATGGCCTTTAAGATTTGTGGTTCTATGGCTGTAAAAGATGCGGCGAAAACTGCAAGTCCGGCTCTTTTAGAGCCGATTATGAAGGTTGATGTCACAACTCCAGAAGCAGCGCTCGGTGATGTCTTTGGTGATATAAGTAGCCGCCGTGGTCAGATTCGCGGTCAGGAGGATGCTAAGGGTGGAGCAAAGGTTATTCATGCTTTTGTTCCTTTAAGCGAGATGTTTGGATACTCAACGCGACTTCGTTCGCTCTCATCAGGTCGTGCGACCTACACCATGGAGCCGAGTCACTTTGAAAAGGTTCCTGTAAAAATCCAAGAAGAGATAGTGAGAAGGTAAATGGTAAAAGCAGAAAAACAAGAGAAAAAGCAGCCAAAAGCGACCCGTCAAAAGATTCGTATCTGTTTGAAGGGGTATGATAAAAGAGTGCTTGATTGTTCGACGTTAGATATCGTAGAGACTGCGAAAAGAACCGGCGCTACAGTTGTAGGTCCTATTCCTCTTCCTACACGAAGAGAGATATTTACAGTTTTGCGCTCTCCGCACGTAGACAGAAAGTCTAGAGAGCAGTTCGAGATGCGCACTCACAAGCGTCTTGTTGACATCTTAAGCCCAACTTCAAAGACGATAGATGCGTTGAAAACGCTACGTCTACCAGCTGGTGTTGATATTAAGATTCGCGCGGCTTAAGAAGAGACAAGAGTTTTCTAAATAGAAAAAGGCTACTGGGTAAGTCCAGTGGCCTTTTTTTACGGGACAATTTTCAGCATTGTATTCAAGGATAGGTAGATTTTTCCCCGATGAGATATGACTGTAGTCACTGTCATCTGACTTTACGGTGTGACAAATACCTTGCCCTTTTTCCCAACATGAACAAATCGTACAGGAACATCTTTTCCGTCGATTGTTGCGATGATCTCGTCTCCTTCAATCCGAAGATCTTTCATTGTTAGTTTGATAGGTTTGGGAGAGCGTTCACTAGACAGCCTGGTGGTGAGGGAGTGGTATTTTTTCTTAAGGGGTTTTAGACTGAGGGCGTTTGATTGTAGAGAAAAGCTCATTGCTAATAATGCTATGTAGAAAATTTTTTTCATGACAAATCTCCTTTAAATATAAAAGCTATACATGATCTGAAGATATATAGTTCTCTTTTGGTTGAAGTCAAGGAGAAGAGACAAAAAAGCCACCGAAGAGACTTCAGTGGCTTTTTTTTGTTTAGCAATAAAAGAGTATTACTCGGCGACTATTTGTCTCTCTTTTATAGGTTTGACAAAGACTTTGCCGTCTTTTTTAACACGAATAAATCGGACTGGAACTTGTGTTTCATTAATTGTTGCAAGAATTCCTGTCTCTGTAATCTGAAGATCTTGAAGTGTTACTTCAACAAAGCCTTGACGGTGGCCTGGGCGAGCGTGAGGTGGTCTGCCGGGACGCGGGATAAATCGGTGATTACGAGGCCGATTTGGCTTACAATTACAGTCGGGTGTATTTGCTTGCAGAGCAAAAGTTGTTCCCAAAAGAAAGATACATAACAGTTTTTTCATAAAAACTCCTTTATAGATTAAAGCCAAGTCATTTTTTAATTTTTAATGACTTAGGGTCTATTAAAAATAGTAACAATGTTTTTCTGATAAAGTCAATAGGTTTACGGCTTAGTAGAATCCTATACAACGCCTATTTAATGCATCAGGGCTGTATCGAGAGGGGTTTTTCCCTATCTTAGATGCGATGTGCGCTCCCTTGTATAATAGATATAGGTTTCTTTCGGATTCTCTAGTGCCAGTAAAAGAGAGACCGTTTTGGGAAAACGTCTCTTTGATTGTAATTTTCTTTTTGTAGATTTGATCGAAATGGTTTTTGTCTTTTGGGGAGTCTCTTTTCTTGGATTGTTTTGAATAGAGATCTCTTATGATAATTGTCTCTGAACTACTTATGTTTTGTAGTTGGCTTATGTGGCTCCATTGCTCGGGCAATTGATTTTCAAGCGTAGAGTTGCAAGTGAATTCTCGTTGTTTGATATCTAATAATGCGTTTCGCAAGATGATTAAGCTATCTGTGTGACAAGAGCATCTATCTGCTTGTCGATATTGAGTATTAACAAAAAGCGAGACATTGTGCGCTGTTAATACTTCTCTTAATTGTGTAAGAGCAATCTCCCTTTCAAGGGAAGCTGTAAGTCTTTCTCCAAGGCTATCCATTAATAGGGCTTCCCATCCCTGATTGTTGTCCTTTTTGTTAAAAAGCAGGGGGCTTATGTGACCATTTGTTTTACCCCAATAGAGAATTACCCCAAAGGATTGTAAATTATTTGCCTGTTCAATCAAGCTCGTAATACCTTCTGGAGTAGAAAGGAATATCTCTATACCGTATTTTTTTTTGTAAAAGAGTGCCATGTATGCAAGAGCCTTTGAAAGGGGTTTGTAGATATATGAGAAGATTTGATCTACAAAGTGGCACACTCTGTTAAGGGCATATCCTCTAGCTGCTCTTTTAAGCGCGCTTTTGTTTTCTTCACTATTTTCAGCTATTGGTGTTAGTCGATCAAGAAGTGTATCAATAGTGAGAAAATAGCCAGCAGAGGATTGACTATTTTCGTACCGATTAAAAAAGCCCTTTTCGTAAAGGCTTTCGTAGTGTTGCCTAGCGTTTATAAACACTGTTGCAACATTTTTTATCTCTTTTGAGCCCAGCGAATTTCCCATATCTTCAAAGAACAGGTGTTATGTTTGGTGTCCTGGTACATATCGTAAAGAGTTGATTTGGACAAACTAAAGTAGGGGCACAATCAGGGGGCATAGCTTCGATATCTCGGCAGCTTCACAGGCTTTACAATTGTCGTCCCGGCTAAAACAGATTGTCTAGTGGGGCCCAATTTGGACTGTGAAAAACACCGTCCTCATTTATCTGAAAGCCAAGACAACGTTCATTTAGGGTGTCGCGAGTGTATTTAGTAGGGTTTTTTCCTATCGTGCACAGGATTTGGGCTCCCTTGTATAAGAGATATAGATTTCTTTCAGATTCTCTAGTGCCGGTAAATGATAGGGCTTTTTGAGAAAACGTCTCTTCGATCGTAAGTTTCTTTTTATGGGTTTGATCAAATTGTTCTTTCTTTTTTGGGGAAGATCTTTTCTCAGGTTGTTTTGAGAACAGGTCTCTTGTTATGGTCATCTCAGGGGATTTGGTTGCAGATTCTCTTTGGCTAATGTAATCCCACTGATGAGGTAGCTGCTCTTCCAGCGTATCGTTGAAATTAAGCTCTCCTTTTTGTTGGATGTCTAATAATGCATTGCGTAATACGATGAGAGAGTCTGTATGACAAGAGAGGGTGTCTGCTTGTCGGAGCTGGCAGTTAATAAAAAGGGGTATATTGTTTGTTTGTAATGCGTCTTTCAACCATGCAGTACGATTAGTCTCTTCATATCGAGCCGGAGACTCTCCGACGCTATCCATGAATACTGCCTGCCATTGTTTAGAGTTGTCCTCTCTTTTAAAGAGAAGGGGGCTTGTATGGCCCTCTTCTTTATTCCAATATATGATTGCTCCAAAGGAGTTTAAGTTATTTTGCTCGGCGTGTTCAATCAGGCTCGTAATATTATTTGTTTCTGACGTCGCAAGGAATATATCTATATTATATTTTTCTTTATAAAAGAGTGTCATGTATGCGAGGGCCTTTGAAAGAGGTTTGTAGATGGTTGAGAAGGCTTCATCTATACGACATGTTCTCTGGAGTCGATTTCTTAGACTTTCAGAGAGAATCTTTTGCTTATCTTCTTCACTACTCTCTTTTGTCGGTGTTAATTTCTCAATCTTATCCTGGGTAAAATAATGATAGGATGGCAACTCAGATTTAGACGCCCAAAAAAACCTCTCTTTAGAGAGTGCTTCATATTGTTGTTTCGCCTCTTCAAGCACTGTTTCAATATCCTTTATCTCTCTCAAATCTGGCTCGAGCTCTTTTTTAGGAGGGGGGCGAGACTCTGCCTTAACGGCGTGTTTTTCAGGAAGTTGGGGTTTTTCGCTGGTGATAACTAATTCAGCATGTCTTTGCTGTCCGAATATGCGTCGTAAACAGTTAGGAAGCCGATCAGTATAATTTGGGAGAGGTGTTGTTGATGTTTTGTACCGCTGTACTTTTTCCCAAAGATTTTTTGTCCGGTCTCCAGGCGGCAAAAGTATTTTGTGCCTTTGATCGGCGATGATTACCTTCACTGCTTCTTGCAGTCCAATTAGATATCGTAATTGATTGCAAAATTTTCGAAAAATATTTGGACGAATTATTGTAATTTTTACTTTTTCCCCTTTGTGTAGTACATCTTTTACCTCGGTAAAATTTTTGAAATAATCATGAAGTTGGTTTGTGTCATTAATATTCCTCGAGTGGTCTACATAATGTGTCATAGATCTTCCTCTAAAAATTTCAGATAAAAAAAATAGGGGGATAAATATTTTAAAGCATTAAAACCCAAGTTGATATTGCTAGAAATATGTCAGATAGCAAAGGTCAGAAAAAATAGTCAAGAATAGCTGACATTTAGGGTAAAATTTGGCAGAGTTTAGGTTTTGAAGGATTAGAGATAATCATTCATTTTCTTTATTAGTAATTAAATGATAAAATGTCTTAATTATATAAAATTAATAGAGGTGTTCGGGCATGAAGAAGTCGATTTTATTTGTTTTACTATTTCTAGCATTGGGATGTGTTGGAAGACCCTTGATGATACCTTTCGGAGAAGGGACAGTAAAAGTATCTCCACCCAAATCTCAAGTCTATTATAAAAATCAAGGGTATTCCCAGTTGGTCGAGGCTAACAAAGAGATGGCCATGGATCACGACAAACTAGCTTACGACAAACTAATAGACCAAGAAAATAAACAACATTGCTTGGATCTCTCTACTTTTTTTGTGGCACACGTTCTAAAAGAACATCCAGAATATTTGACTAAGTATGCACAAGATTTTGCGAAATTGTCTTTTTACGAGAAAGCAATTTTTCTGAGAGGAATTCGTTCAGCAGGAATGGAGCATGATCTACTCAATAACATCTCAGATAAAAAGCTCGAAAAAATAGTAAATGATCCAGCCCTACTAACTCTGGAGAAATCACATCCTTCGCAAGTGAAAAACTGTGACGAATTGGACTACTTGTGGGTATCATTTTTTTCCACAGGAAACGAGACGTATATTCGACAAATTCTTAAAGTATTAAACAGAGATGATGAGCTGCTTTTACTTGCCTATGAATGGATAAATCGGGGATACATCGCAGACCTACTCTCCGGTCTCGAAGGAAAAGAAGTACCTCCTGATTATGCTGACCTAAATGGTATAATCCAAATGAAATCGAAGGAAAAGAAAGATTATTTGTTACAATTTCTCATTAGCCAAGCGGCTTTTTGGTCCCTTGAGGCAAATGCCAAACAGGACCCAACTATACACCAGCTAATTCAAAAGATTATTAAAAGTAAACCAGCGTTAGATTACTGGAAGAAAATTAATACAGCCTTAGGGAACCCAGGTTCTGCCCCAATTTTTCATTAGAGGCTGAGGATAAAAAACAAGATACGAGTGTTGCAACGAAGAGAAGGTTGTTTCCCCTTATCGGGGAGCTTTCATGAAGAAAATTATTTTCTGCATTCAGCTCCTAAGCGAAAATGAGGGTGTAACGTGGGTTCAAAATTGTATGGTGGCAAAGATATACTAGATGAGGCAAATCGGAAAAAACAGTCAAGAATAGCTGACATTTAGGGTAAAATTTGGCAGAGTTTGGGTTTTGTAAAAAGAAAGGTGCTAGAGTCATGAAACAGACATATCTCATCTTGCTTCGACATGGAGAATCAATGTGGAATAAGGCCAATCTCTTTACAGGGTGGGTCGATGTTCCCCTTTCTCCTGGAGGGATTGAAGAGGCGCTTGAAGCTGGAAAGGAGCTGGCAAAGTACGATATCGACGTAGTCTTTAACTCGACACTTGTTCGAGCAACAATGACAACGATGTTGGCTCTACGCGAGCATCCAAGCAAAAAGACACCGATCGTCCAACACGAAGAAGGATCTTTGAAAGAGTGGGGAAAGATCTATTCTGAAAAGACTCTTCAAGAGATTATCCCTGTCTTTAAGGCCGATGCACTCAATGAAAGAATGTATGGCGCTTTGCAAGGGCTCAATAAAAAAGAGACTGCGGATAAGTTTGGAGCAGATGTTGTTCACAAATGGCGTCGTGGATACCGAGATCAACCTCCTGAAGGAGAGAGTTTAGAGCTTACCTTAAAAAGAACACTTCCCTATTTTGAATCAACTATCGAACCAGCACTTAAAGGTGGGAAAACAGCATTAGTCTCTGCTCATGGCAACTCTTTGCGCTCTATTGTAAAGCATTTGGATAACCTCGATGAAGAGGGCATTCTTCGCTGCGAGATACCAACAGGAATTCCTCTTGTATATACTTTTAAAGACGGCGTATACCAAAAAATATGAAACAGAGACTGAGCAAGGTGATGGCGGCAGCAGGAGTTGCCTCGAGAAGGGCCTGTGAGGAGCTTATCTTTGCAGGGCATGTACAAGTCAATGGCAAAAAAGCAGACCTTCCTCAAACGATGGTTGATCCTGAAGAAGATACCATCAAAGTCAAAGGCAAAACGATTAAAAAAGCTCCCAAAAGGGTCTATTATGCCCTTCATAAGCCTGTTGGATATACATGTACCAATTCTCCGCGAATAAAGAAAAAGGCTGTGGATCTTATAGAGACAGAGCTCCGGCTTTTTACTGTTGGAAGGCTTGATAAGGAGACCTCAGGTCTGATCCTCCTGACAAATGATGGTCATCTTGCCCACCGTGTGATGCACCCTTCAGGTGGTGTGAAAAAAGAGTATATCGCTAAAGTAGATAGAGAGATTACAGACAGACACCTCAAAATGCTCTCTCGAGGTTGTCGTGTGGAAGGCGTAATGGTTCGTCCTGTTAGTGTACAAAAAGTGCGTCGGGCAACGCTCAAAATCGTTGTCCAAGAGGGCCGATACCATGAGGTGAGGGAACTTTTAAAAGCTGTTGATTTGACTACTATTGAGCTCAAACGAGTTCGAATTGGGGGGCTTTCTCTTGGAAAATTGCCCGCAGGTAGCTGGAAAAAACTTGAAGAAGGCGAGGTAGAAAAGCTTTTCCCAAATAAGCAAGAGAAGAAAAAATGATACAGAGCTTGTTGAGATCTATTGTACTTATCTTCTTAGCCGTTCCTTTATTTGGAAACGACAAAGAGGTCTTTCTCACAATCCTTGCTAGAAATAAAGAGCACATGCTTCCTACGTACCTCTCATGCATAGAGGCTCTTGACTACGATAAAAAGCTCATCACAGTCTATATCAACACCAATAACAATGATGACGCTACAGAAGAGCTTTTAGCAAACTGGTCAAAAGAGCATGAGGAAGAGTACAAAAAGATCATTTTCGAGAGTCACACTGTTGAAAACCTTTTCTACGGCAGTCCTCATGAGTGGACAAGAGATCGTCTCAAAACGTTAGCGCTTATCAGAAATAAGAGTTTGTACTTAGCAAAGGAGTCTGGAGCTGATTTTTACTTTGTTGTTGACTGCGATAATTTTCTGATTCCCTCTGCGCTTTCAGATCTTGTTGCTAAAGATTTGCCTATTGTCGCTCCTATGTTAAAGTCAATTCCTGCTCCAAACTCCCGTGTAAGCAACTTTTTCTTTGCTGTTACTGCAGGGGGATTTTATAAAAAAGACGATGAGTATGACGAGATTTTCTATCGAAGAAAGATCGGCACATTTAAGGTCCCTCTTGTCCATTGTACCTATCTAGTAAAGGCAGAGTATCTTGATAAATTAAGCTATACCGATAAGACCAGTACGTTTGAGTTTATCATCTTTGCAAGAAATGCTCGAAAAAATGGCGTTGACCAGTATGTCTGCAATGAAAAAGAGTACGGATATAATATCGATTTTAGACAAAAAGTCTCCCTTGAAGAAGAGCAGAAGCGCTTTCCTGAGGTTATCCCAAAAATTCAAGCGCTGCATACTGCTACGTGAATAATCTTGAGTAAGTTCCTGAAATTTTGCATCTGATGATTTTCTCTTTGGCATAGTTGACTCCTTTGTTAAGGAGTCAACTTTAGTTTTTACTCTACAAATTATGTCAAATCTTTTTTATCAGGACGCCCTGCACTACCACTACTCTAGTCGATCCTGAAAAAGTCCCTGCAGAAGAAAATAGAGATCTTTTTCCCTCACCTGAACCCTTTCTTCTCGTCAATAGCACAGGGGCTATTGACTCGTCGAAAAACTTCAGTTGAGACAAAAATCTCTCCATTTTCTTTGCCGGGGAAAATTTTTTTCCAAGAAAATGCAAGGAAATGAGCGATTTTTCTCAGTTTCCCTGTAAAAAAGAAGCTGTGTTTTCGAGTATTTTCCCCCTTCATATACATCTCTAGAATAAAATTTTATGCTTTTTCAGGATCGACTACTCTACGACCTCTTTATAAGCATTTATCAGTATCACCATTGTTTGCTCGTGTGAGAAAGCACAAAGGAAACTCTTCCCGGTCTTTGTGGTTGCCTTGGGCATGGTAGTAATATTAGTTTTCCTCAAATCGACCCTTTCCAGGTTTTCGAGATCATAGATTTCAGGGGGAAGTTCTTCAATATATTCATTGTTCGAGAGATTAAGATCTTTGAGGGAAGAGAGGTTCTTTATCCCAGCAAAGCTAAGAATGCGGGTTTCACTCAAATCGAGTTCTTCAAGGTTTTTGAAGGCACAGACTTCTTGAGGAATACAGCCCAACTTTTGTTGGTTAATGCTAAGAGATTTTATAGACTGTGCCGCTGAAGAAGAAAGAAAATCTTTTATTGTTTGCACATACTCTTCATCTGTTTGTTCTGGATTCCGCTCGACAACAGATGAGAAGAATGAGATGAGATCTTGTTGATACAGGTTAGTAAAGAAATCTTTTATTTGATCGATCTGAAGCTTGTCTGTACAAGGAACTATCTCCATATTTTCGAGTTGCTGCTTGCAATTACAGATACTATGGTCAATTTCAAATATATCTCCTTCGGTTTGTATTCCATAGCGGTTTAAAACATCCTTTAGCTCTTGATCGGTTTGTAACAGGCTTTTTAATTGTTTTAGCTGCTCGGGTACCTGCCGATTCTTCACTGCTTGAAAAAGCTGGTTTATTTTAGATTTGTCTCTTTTGAAGAGGAAGCAAGGCTTTTTCTGAGCATACTTTTCAGCTTTGTTTTCAATTTTTTCGAGAAGGCGTTCTGTGGAAATCTCTTCTGTCCTCTGGATAAGCTTTTGACTAAGTTCGTTAATAATATGAGGAAAATTGTAGTTTTTGAAAAGGAAGCGCCGGAGTCTGCTGATCAAAAAGACCTTTTTTTCTGCAGAGAGCACGCCCTCTTTGTTGAGACAAAGGTCGTATTTTTCAGGCGTTTTGCAAAACTCGTTTAAGCTCTGATATTCTAGAAAGATTTGGTTTTTAGAAGGGTTTATCATAATACGCGCTCCTTAATGGTATTTCTTTTGTCATCTTTTTGCATTATAATTGTTAATGTAAATAAAAAACAATAGAATCTACAATTTAGAGATGTTTAGTTGTTGGTATAGTACGCCCCCTGTGGAAGCTCGACTGCCTCTTCTGTCGCTCTCCCTAGCTCTTGTAGTCGTGCTCGATCGCGCTCGATCATTGCCCTTTGTGCTGATTCGATTGAATCTTTGCCCTTTTTATTCTTAATGGGGGCGAAAAAGAGGGACCGATCTATTGGGATGACTGCTGGATTTTCAGCGAAAGGAAGATGGTCAAAGATAAAATATTCCGCTTTCCACACCTCATTTCCTCGAAAATTCTTTTTTGCTGTGTGGAGAGGGAGTTTATGTAGAGCGGCCTTTTTGGCAAAGTCAGGTGTTGCAGCAAAAAAAGAGATGTTGGCCCATTTACAATCGAGCTTGTTTGGATCAATCTCTGAGTATTCGACAACAGCTGTGCGCCCATCTTGTTCTACAAAGAGACCGACAGGTTCTGTTAGATCAGCTCTAGCAATTGCTGCTGCAACAAAGTCGTGTCCTGAAAAAATCGGTGAGAGAACAGCTGGATGAAAGGGGTCGATGAGTGGGTTGTCCACTTGGATGATTGAAAGAGCATCAATATTTGCCCATTGTTCTACTGCTGGCAAGCATGTAGAAAAGAGAGAGCCATTGCCATCAGGACCTTGTAAGGGCTCTCCTGTTTCATCGAAAAAGAGCTCTCCATTCATGTCGAGAAGGGGAAGAGAGGGCTGAGCAAAAAAAGAGACCTCTTTCAATCCAAAAAAGTCGTTTTTTTCAAAATGATCAATAATCTCCCCTTTAGAGTCTCTTGATGTCATAATCGCTAAGGGAACTGCAGTTTTGTAGCACTTCGAGAAGGCTGCAATCTTTTCTGCAATAATCTGTAAAAGGGATTTATGTTTGAGCGGAGAGACAGGAATAACTCCTTTAGGAGCGTCGATTCCAAGGCGTGTTGCTTGTCCTCCTGCCATAAGAAGGCAGCCGATCTTTTTGTTTTCTAGAATAGGACTTGGATGGGTATGGGCTATGGAGCTTGGTTGAAGCTCCATTGGAGAGACCTTTTTTGTGATGGCGCGTCCTTTAATAGCTTCTCTTTGTTTAGCAAGAAGATTTTCATCGATTGACATTGAGCGCTTCTAAAACCTCTTCAGGGGTAATTCGGGTCATACAACGAAAATCTATTGGGCACTCTCGTTTATAGCAGGGAGAACATTCGACATTTTTGTATATGACCGTTCCCTGATGCCATGGGCCTGTTCTTCGGGGATTTGTCGAGCCAAAAAGAGCGACAAGATCTTTTTTGAGCGCTGCTGCAATATGCATAGGCCCTGAGTCATTGGTAAGAACAGAGTCGCTGATAGCAATAAGAGCTAAAAGCTCTCTGAGAGAAGTCTTTTGAGTGAGGTCAACAACTCTTTCTGGTAGGCCTTTTGCGACCTCTTTATTATTGCCAATACAAACGACGGCAACATCTTCTGGAAGAGCGTTGATAACAGCGCAAAAGGAGGACTTTGGCCAACATTTGGCAGAGCCGTAGGCAGCGCCAGGATTGATGATGAGAACTTTTTGATCAGAAGAGATTCCAGATGAGCGAAGAATGGAGCGCGCTTCTTCTTTTTCAGACTCTGTAACACAAAGCTGTAGTTGGGGATTTTTTTCCACCTCTCCAAATGGAGAGAGCAGATCGAGGTAGGAGAGGACATCATGCTCTTCTTTTTTTGGAAGAGGGCGAGCATCGGTGAGCAGAAATCTTCGAAAATGGTCATTATAGCCGATTCTTTGCGGAATATTGGCACGCCACATCATCCAGGCAGAGGAAAATGAGCGTGTAAGCAAAATGCCAAGATCACAGCCGCTTTCTTTTAAAACAGAGGCCATTCTCTGCTCTTCCGCTCTCTTTTTTTCCTTTTGCCGTGAAAAGGTTAAAAACTCATCGATTCCTTCGATGCCCTGTAAAAGTTCTGCTATAGGATCACTTGCCAAGGCAATGCAGTGCGCTTTTGGAAAGAGCCTTTTTACCTCGGGAAATACCGGGGTGGCCATAACAGCATCGCCGAGCCAGTTTGGGCATCTGATGACGATCTTTTTATAGTCCATTTCTATTCCTATTTTTTTCTTTGCGTGAGCGTGTATTGGACAAGCTTTTCAACACTGTTCAACTCGGGCTTTTTCTGCTGTGCTGTAAGAACAGCTGATCGAGCGTCAGAGGCTGATAGTCCAAGTGTTTGTAGCGCCTGAATTGCTTGTCGAAGGAGCTCTGTATTAGTAGAAAGTTGTATTGATCCTGATTGTACGAGAGCCCCCACACGTTCATGGAGTTCTATGATAATACGTTCTGCTAATTTTTTGCCGACACCAGGAAGGCTACTGAGGACTTTTGTGTTTTTCTGCAGTATTCCATCGGCGATCTCACCGCTTGAGCTTTGCCCCAAAACATTGAGAGCAAGCTTAGGACCAATTCCTCCGACTTGTTGAAGCAGGCGGAAAAAATCACGATCCTCTTTATTACTAAATCCGTAGAGTGTGTGAGAATCTTCGCGTACGACAAATTCAATCCAGAATTTGACCTTTTCTCCTGTTTTGAGAGCACGGCTAGGACACGATTTACTGATCTGAATACGAAGACCAATACCAGAGACATCGACAACAGCAGCATCTGGGAAGATGCCTGCAAGAGATCCACATACGTATTCATACATAAGATTACATCTCCTTGCTCAAACAATCGTTATTTCGGCTGTGATGGAGTGCGATAGCTAAGGCATCGGTGGCATCAACACTTTGGACTTTTTGTAGGTTAAAAGTAGCCTGTATTATAGCCGCAACATCCTCTTTTGAAGCGCTACCAAGAGCTGTTATTCCCTGCTTTACCTCTCGTGGTGAGTAGCGAAAGACACGAAGATCGGATTCCTTTGCAGCGATAATAGCGCATCCAAGAGCACTGCCTAATTTAAGAGCGCTTTGAGGATTTTTATTTATAAAGGGCGTTTCAATGGCCATCTCAACTGGAGAATGCTGTTGAATAAGATGGCGCAAACTTGTGAAGATGATGTAGTAGCGGCTACTTAGAGGCAGTTTTTTTGGAGGACGAATACAGCCAAAATCAAGTGGTGTTCCTCCTTTTAAAATAGCGTATCCTGTGACAACAGTTCCGGGATCTACACCTAAATATACTTTTTCATCATTATCAGAAGAGTTCATGCTGTTCGAGTGACTCTTTTGGCGATGGAGGAGCAGATTGAGCAGCAAACTCCTCTTCTATTTGTGGAGAGGCTGGTTTCATCTTAAAGAGTTGTGAGATGGCGCTGGCGTGGGCAGAGGCTTCAAGAGCGCTTTGCTGCAAATGTTCAAACGCTTCAATACGTTTTCGTAAAGAAGCTATCTCCTGTTTTGCATGGGAAAACTTTTGCTCAAAGGAAAGAGCATCTGCAAGTGCAGCATCTTTAGCTTCAATAGCTTTTTTCAGCTCTTTGGAGTTCTTTTCTAGCTCTTTTTCAGAAGAGGAGATTCGGTATTCAAGCTCTTCAGCTCGACTTGATGTTTCATTAAGAGCCTCTTCAAGTTCTGTTATGGATTGAAGCTTTATAATAAGGTGCTCTTCTACTTCTTTAACGCGGATGTCTGCCGCTTCTTTATCCTCTTTGCTGTATCTGGCGTTTTCTTGGGCCTTCTCTTTGTCTGCATTTGCTTCATTATATTTTTGCTCCATCTCTTCTGCGATTTTATGGGCCTCTTCGTAGGAGCGGTTAAGTGCTTGAACCTGGAGTTGTTCTGCTGAAAGAGATTCGGAGAGCTGAAGAACTTGGTCATTCGAAGAGAGCAGGGCATTCGAAGTGGAATTGAGCTCTTCTGAAAGCTCGGCTATCTGATTTTTCTGCTGTTGATCTGTCTCTTCTAGCTCTTTTCGATTTTTCTCATACTTTTCAGAGAATGTTTGGCGATTTTCTTGCTCTTCTAAGAGGGTTTTGGAAAGTTGGGCAATCTCTTCGTTTGCAGAAGTTAAAGAGAGAGCTGCTGTTTCAAGCTCCTCTGAGAGCGTATCTATCGTCTCTTTCTGCTCAATTTCTGTTTCTACAAGGGCGTTAATTCTATTTTTATCGTCTGTAGATTCTTGTACAAGTGCTGCTGTCTTGGCCTCTTCCTCTTTAAGGCGCCTAGCTGTTGTCTCTTGCTGCTGTTTAAGTTGCGAGAGCTGTCGAAGAGTAGCTGCTTTTTCACATTTAAGAGCGTGAACCTCCTCTTCAAGCTGACGGCAGCTCATCGAAAGGCGAATGAGTTGATTATTTGTTGAGGAGGCATCATTGCGGCCGCGCTGGCGCTCTCTTTCTACATTTTGCTCAAACTTCTTCTTTTCTTCCTTCCATCTCAATTCCTTTTCACGAAGCGCCATCAGCTCCTTTTGAACTTTGGAAAGCTCTTTGGGAGGAGTGCAGATCGAAGCGTGGGCTTTTAGCTCCACAATCTCTTCTTCTAATTTTTCACATTTTGAAAGAGAGAGCTCCCTCTCATGTACAGCTCTTTGTATCTCTGCATCTTTTGATGCTAACGATGTTTGTAAGGATTCGATTTTTTGGAGGAGCGTTTGACGGCGTTCTTGTTCGTCTGCAAGCTGTTCTGATTTTTGTTGAAGCCGGTGGTTGATATCCTTGAGTCTCGTTCCCAGTGTCTTGACAAGGGTTTTAAGATCCTCATCTTGTGGGTAAGGAATGACTCTTGTTGGCTCTATCTTCTCATCTCCCCTTAGCCTTCGCATAAGGGTCTCTACATCGGGCTGTGTTTTTTGGCTCATAGGATTCAAAAAATTTCTTTTTAGGGTTGCTCTTCTCTATTAGAGTACTGAATTGGCTATTTTTATACTTGGATTATGTTTTTTTGAGATATGGTATGCTTTTCTTTTCTCGAAAAGTTTGGGGGATAGGATGCGAATTTTAGTAACTGGTGCTGCTGGTTTTGCTGGGTTTCATACTTGTATAAGGCTCTCTCGAGAAGGCCACTATGTTATTGGGTTAGATAACTTTTGTCCGTACTATAGCGTTGATCTTAAAAAGGATCGAGCAAAAGTATTACAGGATATGGGAGTCGTAATAGTTAATCAGGCCGTGCAGGATCAGCGGGCCTTGCAACAACTCGTTGAAGAGCACGAAATCACACACATCATTCACCTTGCAGCGCAAGCTGGGGTTCGATACTCCTTAAAAGAGCCAGAAGTCTATATTGAATCCAACATCGACGGTTTTTTAAGTGTTCTTGAAACATCTCGGGCGTATCCTAATATCATAACTGTTTGGGCCTCAAGCTCTTCTGTTTATGGAACAAATAAAAAAGTTCCCTTTTCAGAAGAGGATAGGACAGATTCTCCTGCAAATTTATATGGCGCCACAAAAAAATCAAATGAGTTGATGGCTCACGCCTACCACCATCTATTTGGACTAAAATTGATAGGGTTGAGATTTTTTACTGTCTATGGCCCATGGGGAAGGCCTGATATGGCCTATTTTCTCTTTGCTGATAAGATTATGAAGGGAGAGACGATAGAGCTCTTTGGCCACGGCAAACTGCGCCGCGATTTTACCTATATCGATGATGTACTCGATGGAATATGTTCGGCACTTGAAGCTCCTAAGGCATATGATATATACAATTTAGGAAATTCTCATCCAGAAACTGTTCTTGACCTTGTTCAAGCCCTCGAAGCTTCTCTTGGAAAAAAGGCAAAGGTAGAGTTGGTAGATCGACCGCTAGAAGATATAGAAGAGACCTTTGCAGAGTGCTCTCATGCAAAAAAAGATTTGGGATTTGACCCAAAAATCTCTCTGCAAGAGGGAATAAAACGGTTTTCAGAGTGGTTTAAGGAGTATTACAAATATGATTAGATGTATCCTTGCACTGCTTATTTGTGGCTATCTTGGAGCTCAACAAGATGTGCCATTGCTCGATCGAGAGCTCTTTTTTGCTGATCTCGAGTATTCTGAGCCGCAACTTTCTCCTGATGGCAAGTACATCTCCTTTTTGCGTTCCTTTAATGGAGTTAAAAATATTTGGGTTAAGGAGATCGATACACCTCTTGAGGCGGCCTGTCCTATAACTTCTGAATCAACTCAGCCAGTTGAGAGTTATTTTTGGAGTAAAGAGAGTAGTCAGCTGCTCTACAAAAGTGCGGTAGGTGAGCCAGGGATGTACCACCTTTTTTCTGTTCAGATTCCAGATTCTCTTCGAGAGATGAACATTCCACCAAAACCTCGGGATCTCACTCCAGTCTCTTCTATTTCAGTGGATGTGTTAGCCCTCTCTCAAGAAAGCGTCTATGTTGGGATTAGTGGCAAGAGCTATCAGGATGTCCACCAAATTGATCTTGTGACAGGGGCGCATAGAGCTCTCTTTTTAAATAGAGAGAGAATTGATCAGTGGTATTTTGACCAAGAATGTCAGCTTCGTCTTGGAAGTAGAGTAGGAAAAGATGGCGATTTTGAGCTTCTTCGTGTTGATGGCCAATCTCTTACACCTATTTTTTCTTCTCGGGCAAATGAGACCTTTCGCCCTCTCTCTTTTCATAAAGATGGTAAAAGGGTCTATGTCGAATCGTCGATAGATTCTGAATTTACACGTCTTGTGCTCTTCGATATTGAGACGGGATCCTGTGAAGAGTGCGATTGTGATCCTGAAGCTGATCTTTGGAAGGTGGTTTTCGAAGAGGGTGATCTTGCGGCTACGGTCTATTTTGGAGAAAAGGCTCGAATATGTTGTAAGAGCGAGGAGCTCTCCTCCCTTTATGGAGAGTTGCGAAAAGAGTTTCCTGAAGAAGATTTGTGGTTTCTCAATGCATCAGCAGATGGGAAACATCGCCTTATTCTGGTCTGTAGTGATATTGAACCGGGCGTTCTCTATATCGTAGACCGGGAGCTGGAAAAATGCAGTTTGGTCTATCGAGCTATGCCCTCTCTTGAAACGCTTGCTCCAATGAGGCCGATTCACTACAAAGCTCGAGATGGCCTTGAGATCAATGGATATCTGACACTGCCTCATGGGATGCGTGAGCAGAACCTTCCTGTTGTCGTCTTTCCTCATGGAGGGCCGTGGGCTCGCACCTTTTGGTACTTTGATTCAGTTGTTCAGTTTTTGGCCAATCGGGGCTATGCGGTCTTTCAGATGAACTTTCGAGGCTCTACTGGATACGGTAAAAGGTTTTTGGATGCCGGAAATAAGGAGTGGGGCGATGCAATGCAAAATGATATTAGCGATGGCGTTGAGTTTCTTATAAGAGAGGGTATTGCCAATCCAGCAAAGATCGCTATCTGCGGGTTTTCTTATGGTGGCTTTGCTGCTCTTTCTGGATTGGCCTTTACACCAGATCTTTACTGCTGTGGTATTGCCTGCTGTGCTCCATCAAATCTCCTCTCCTTTTTACAAAGTCCGTATCCACAATCAAGAAGAGCGCTTTTTACTGAGAGGGTAGGAAGTTTTACGGAAGATGCGGACCGTCTAAAAAGGGTCTCTCCGCTCTTTTCGGCTGATAGAATATCAGCTCCTGTTTTGCTCATGCATGGAGCAGAGGATGTGCTTGTGCCAAAGACAGAGTCTGAAGAGATGGCAAACGCCTTGAAGCAATTGAACAGAAAGGTTACCTACCTCGAGATTTTAAGAGAGGGCCATGACTTTGCCGATAGGGTAAATCGAGCTGCCATGGCCGTAGTACTTGAGCATTTTCTTGCTGGACATTTAGGCGGACGCGCTCAAGCGGATGCCTCGCCTCATGTGCTCCAACGCCTTCGCGTTGTGGTGCGTAATTAGCTTGTTTGTTCTACCTCTGGATACAAAGCAGCAACTTTTTTCATGGCAGCGTCAAAATTGTTAAAGTCACCTAGAGTGACATATTTGACTACCATTTGATCCTCTTGCACTTGAAACTCCATTGGCCGGTGTCTAATAACAGGAGCATTGGAGCCCATATACTGGGGAACAATAAGTGCCTCTTGCTCTGTAAGGCCTTGTTTGCAAAGGTGTTGAATCTTATGAAGGAGTTTTTGCGAGGCTTCTTTTTTTTCTCCATCGATTGTAAATGCAGCCCGATTTCCCTCAGAAAGCTTTGTAACAACAAATCTATTTTTTAAAGATGGATCTTCAGAACTGCTTTGGAAAAGAAGATGTAACACATAAGGTTTTAGGCGATTAAGTTCTTCTGCTCCTACGATAGCCTCTGGTTTCTTAGGGTCAAGGAGGAGTCCTACGTATTGACCATCGTCACCTTTCATTTCAATTGCTTTCATAAATACCTCTATATTAATTGGGGTTGATACTGTAGGAATAGTGTATATTTAAGGGGGGTATTTCTGCAATGCTTGATTACTATGATCTAGCAATTATTTCAATGTTTTTGCATTGTCGAGCATAATCCGGTAATCAGAAGTTCAAATTAAAGAAGCTTAGAGTAATGCTGTCTAAGGTATCATCTATGTGCTGGCTTGGGACATTCTCCGGGCTATAGTATGCCTCATGGTAAGGACACAACACACCGTATAGAGAACGAATCTTGTTCATGACAGCGTTGAAATTAGTAAGCTCTCCTAGAGGAACATATTTGACTAGCATGAGATTGTCTTGAATTTCGAAGTCAATTACCCGATGTCTAATAGGAAGGGCATTAGGTCCCATATATTGAAAAACGATAAGCTGCTCTGTAAGGTTTTGTCTGCAAATCTCTTGAATTTGCTTGAGAATCTCTTGTGACTCATCTGTTATCTCTTCACCAAATCTAAATGCAGCCCGGTTTGGTTCATCAGAGAGCTTTATAATACGGACATCATGAGATAGTGTTTTGCTCTGCGTGCTCATTTCTAAAGACTGCAACACATAAGGTTGGAGATGCAAGAGCTCGTTCTCTCCCACGATATAGTTTAACGCTGTATTGCTAATAGAGCTCATAAAAATTTCTATATTGATTTGGGATTAATAATCAGAGAGCATTTTTCTATTAATGCTCTATATTTTGCAAACAGTAATTAATGAGATTTGTCCGTCCACATAGACGGATAGAGCGTGCATTGAGTTTTAATGAAAAAGTTCATATAGATGGAGCTATATATTTTTTTTGAGGGCAGCAAGAAAATGGTAAATCCGCTTCGAGGGTTTATTTCTGAAGACGGTCGTCTTTTTGCCTCCTTTGATAAGGTCGGTATTGAGCTTCATCAAGAGAGTGGGTTGCCAGGATTTGTAAGCCGAGTTTTGGACGTCATTTTGGGGCGCATTGAACCTATGACCATTGGTGGTGACGCTCTCTTTGTTGATAGACAGAGCGCCGATCTTTTTTTCTCTCGCAATAGCGATCGATTGCATGGGGTCATCTCAGAAGAGATGCCGTTAAAGGAAAAGATCTTGCGCTTTCTTTCGGAGTTGATGAAAGAGAGTCGTACAAGCCTTCCGCAGGGCCTATTTGAAGGGCTTGCTGTCGGTGGTAAAGAGGGAAAGCGGCTTATCATTGGGATGGTCTCCCACTTTCATGTGCTCTTTGACGCATTAGAACAAAATGGATTCGAGCTCTCTGTTTTTCGAGAAGAGATAGAGGGGGAAACCCCTCATAACTTCGTTCATTTTGAAAGAGAGAGTTTTTTGGATCGCATCATTGAGTCTAACAGCCCTCTTTTGGAGAGGCTCAGCTTTGATGAGGGGGGGCAAGAGGTAGAAATGTTTGCCCAATTTCTCATCGATAAGATCAAGAAAAAGAGGGGTCTTCAGTCCGAAGATATAGACTGAACCCCCTTCCGGCCAAAATCTTAGAAATCCCACATTTTTAGAGACGAAAAAACAGTTGATAATAGTACGCTAGTAGACGTATTTTAGTAGCTTATATTTGTAATTGACTGCTGTAGGAGCGAAAAGCTGATGAAGCGTTGGTGTGGTCTTGTCCTTCCTCTTATTATAGGCGCGGTACTTCTTTGCGGGTATGTCGCTCCGAAAGATAGAAAATATGTCGACTACTTTTTGAAGTTGCATGCGGCAGATCTGTTTCGCTCAAAGTCATTTTTACTCAACTCCTCTTGGGCCTATGTAAGTCGAAAGGGAATTGAGCGCATTGATATGAGTTTTTCATTCTATCGTGTGCTTACAGTCAATCAGGCCAGAGAGCTCATTGTTACTATTGCTCAAGAACTTGCAGAAAAGCTCAACAGCGACTCGGAAATTCGAAAGAAAAATCTTCTCTTTGCTCCCTTTTCTCCCTCTCAGTTGCGTTTAGAGATCAAAACAGACAATGTCATCTCAAAACATAGTGATGTTGAATCCATTCAACGGATCATCCTGGATAAGGGAACGATTACCTATCACTCCTACCCTGCTTCCCAACTTCTGTATGGGCGCTCGAGTGTCTATAAAGAGAGCTATGAGCAGGCAATGATGTTTTTGGATCTTCCCACAGAGTTTGAGCCTGAAGAGGCACAGGCAGAACCTCCTCCAGAGAAATACATTCCCTTTAGTCGAAGAGTTGAATCTCCAGAGACCGTCTCTTTTGTTACCCCTCAAGAAGATACGATGCGCCGTTCTGAAGATTCTTCAAACATGCTCGGAGAAACCCCAGCTCCCGAACAAGAATATGTTCCAGTGGAAGTAGACTCCGAAAGTTTGCCAGAACAAGAGCCGGAGAAAATAGAAAAGGTTCCCTTCCCAGAGCCAGAGGCTGCTCTTGACAGCGATTTCATCTCCGAAATATGCGATGTTATTGCAGATGCCTTTCCGGAGGGAGAAGAGAAGCCCTCCGAGGAAAACGAAGAAGAGGATCTTCCCAAAATAGCCGTTGAATCTCAGCCGATATTGATAGAGGAGAAAAAGACGGCTCCATCACTGTATGTTGAGTCTGAAAATTCCCTTCAACAGGGAGCCACACCGACGTGTAATCGCATAGTATGGGAAGAGGAGCACTTGCCATTAGCACTAGAAGATACGCAAGATCATCCCTCTTCTTTCCATTCCTGGCAGGCCTCATCAATAGAGCCAGAAAGTGAGCCTGAAGAGAAAGATATTCCCTTTGGAATAGTTCTCGATGGTTCTCCAGAGAGCGATATTGCGGCTGAGACCCCTTCCTTGGATAAAGAGGATGGGTACGATTGGCAAGAGAAAATGGGTGGGTGGTTTGAAGAAAAAAGAGATTCTTCGATCGAAGAGCCTCAAGAATCTTCGCTTCCCTCTTCTGATGAAGAGAGCTCTTCCTCTGTTAAAAAGCCCTGGTATCGCAAACTCAAGGAGTTTTTCTGGAAGGAATCAGTACCAACTATAAAAGAACAGATCGATGACCTTGTTTATGAAGAGAGTCATCAAGAAGCTGAAGATGAGAATAGCCTTGCTGAAATCGCTCTTAAAGAACAGGAAGAAGATTCTTCGTATGATGCACAGAAGCTGTGGGGCCAAAAAATAGAGAGCTTAATGCAAGACGAGGAAGAAAAAGAAAGTATCCTACATGCACAAACTGTAAAAGAACAAATCGATGAGCTTGTTTATGAAGAGAGTCAGCAAGAAGATGAGAATTGCCTTGCTGAAGTTTCTCTCAAAGAGCAGGAAGAGGATTCTTCGCATGATGCACAGAAGCTGTGGGGCCAAAGAATAGAAAGCTTAGCGCAAGACGAGGAAGAAAGTATCCTGCAAGCATCAATACAAGAGTCGACAGGTTTTGAAGAGGTTGATGAGCAAGACCTTGTTGCTGAGCAGGCTGAAGAGAGTATTCCAGAAAAGACGTGGACACAAAGATTGGGGCAGTGGTTTAGAGGCTCTCAAAAGATCAAGCCTGTAGAAAGCGATCTAGAAGAGCAGACAACTGTCGGTCTTGAAGATGTAGGGCAGAATGCCACGGTTTTGCAAGAGAGTGAGACAGCAATAGAAGAGCCTTTTTCTGAGTCTGTAGAGAGTGTTGCGATTGTGGAAGAAAGTCCTGCTGAAACAAAAGTTGTGGCAGTCGATGAAGAAGCAAGAGACGTTGCTGCGATAGAAGAGCCCAGTGTAGAGAGTGTTGCGAGTACAGAAGAGCCGATTTCCGAGATTGTAGAGAGTGTTGTATCCGAGGTGACGGAAGAAGACTCGACAACTGTTGCATTGACCGAAGAAGTAGCTCCAGAGATGTCATTGGGTCAACGATTGGCACAGTGGTTTCGAGGCTCTCGAGATACTGAACCGGAGAAGCTTTCTGAAGAGCAACCGGTTGTTTTTGATGCAGTAGAAGAAGAGGTGGCACATGCTATAGAAGAGCCTGCAGCTGAAGCTAAACAAGAGCTAGCCGTAGATTTGCCTGAAGAGACCGTTGTAGGAGTGGATGAGGAGATTGACGCAACAGAATTCGGTTCAAAAGCGGTATTAGCCCAAAGATGGGATCGTTGGTTTCGAAGACCGAATGCTGAATCAGAAGAGCCTGTAGTAGAAGAGCAACGGATTGTTTCTGATGTAGCAGAAGAAGAGGCAACAAACGAAGAGCCCATAGCTGTAGCCGAAGAAAATATTAATGTTCTCGATGAACAAGAAGACAAAGCAGTCCCCTCAAAATCCTTTTTAGCGCGGAGATTCTCAAATTGGTTCCGAAGTTCTCCAGAAATAGAGTCAGAAAGCCAGGCGGTTGCTCTTGATGAAGAAGAATCAGAAGAGCCTGTAGCAGTAGTAGAAGAGAGCCTTGATGAAGCTGAAGCCATCATAGCTTCAGATATGGCTGTAGACTCAAAACCCTCTTTAGCAGAGAAGCTCTCAAGTTGGTTCCAAGGTTCTCAAGAAATCGAGACAGAAAACCAGGCGGTTGCTCTTGATGAAGAAGAATCAGAAGAGCCTGTAGCAGCAGTAGAAGAGAGCCTTGATGAAGCTGAATCTGTGATAGCTTCAGATATAGAACCAAAACCCTCTTTAGCAGAGAAGCTCTCAAGTTGGTTCCGAAGCTCTCGAGAAATGGAACCAGAGAGCCAAGCGGTTGCTCTTGATGAGGAAACAGTAGAAGAGCCTGTGGCTGTAGTAGAAGAAAGCCTTGATGCAGATGAAGTCGTAATAGCTCGAGAAATGGAACCAGAGAGCCAAGCGGTTGTTCTTGATGAGAAAACAGTAGAAGAACCTGTAGCTGTAGTAGAAGAAAGTCTTGATGAATTCGTGATAGCTTCAGATATGGCTGTAGAGTCAAAACCCTCTTTAGCAGATAGGTTATCAAGTTGGTTCCGAAACTCTCAAGAAATCGAACCAGAGAGCCAAGCGGTTGCTTTTGATGAGGAAACAGTAGAAGAACCTGTGGCTGTAGTAGAAGAAAGCCTTGATGAGGCTGTGATAGCTTCAGATATGCCTGTAGAGTCAAAACCCTCTTTAGCAGAGAAGCTATCAACTTGGTTTCAAGGCTCTCGAGAGATTGAGTCAGAAGGCCAAGCGGTTGCTCTTGATGAGGAAACAGTAGAAGAGCCTGTAGCTGTAGTGGAAGAAAGTCTTGATGAAGCTGAATCTGTAATAGCTTCAGATATAGAGCCAAAACCCTCTTTAGCAGATAGGTTATCAAGTTGGTTCCGAAGGTCTCAAGAAATCGAACCAGAGGGCCAAGCGGTTGCTCTTGATGAGGAAACTATAGAAGAGCCTGTAGCTCTAACACAAGAAAGCCTTGATGTAGATGAGACTATAGTAACTCAAGAAATCGAACCAGAGAACCAAGCAGTTGCTTTTGATGAGGAAACAGTAGAAGAGCCTGTAGCTGTAGTGGAAGAAAGTCTTGATGAAGCTGTGATAGCTTCAGATATAGAGTCAAAACCCTCTTTAGCAGATAGGTTCTCAAGTTGGTTTCGAGGCTCTCGAGAGATTGAGTCAGAGGGCCAAGCGGTTGCTCTTGATGAGGAAACAGTAGAAGAGCCTGTGGCTGTAGTGGAAGAAAGTCTTGATGAAGCTGTGATAGCTTCAGATATAGAGTCAAAACCCTCTTTAGCAGATAGGTTATCAAGTTGGTTCCGAAGCTCTCGAGAAGAGTCAGAAAGCCAAGCGGTTGCTCTTGATGAAGAAAGAGTAGAAGAGCC
>Ga0180438_10001650_pt1 | contig 39060 bp, 51 predicted proteins | sample SS_ome_12_FD_132455 | JGI IMG/M metagenome (GOLD analysis project Ga0180438, IMG submission 132455) | Hypersaline lake sediment archaeal communities from the Salton Sea, California, USA - SS_3_D_2 metaG | ecosystem: Environmental > Aquatic > Non-marine Saline and Alkaline > Hypersaline >... | reverse complement strand
CAGAATACGCACAAGATCTAGCGAAGTTTATAGAAGGAATTCCAATATCTGGGATATATGTTGATCCAGCCGCTGCTTCTTTTAAATTAGAATGCAGTAGGCAAAGCATCCGTAACGTTTTTGGTGCTAATAATGATGTGTTGGATGGAATAAGATTTGTAGCAGGTTTATTTACTAACGGAACTCTTAAGATATGCAAAAGTTGTCGTAATTTAATAAGAGAGATGGGAGCCTATGTTTGGGATCCTAAAAGCAAAGATTTAGGGGTAGATAAACCATTAAAAGCTAATGATCATTGTTTTAGTGAAGGAACGCCAATTGCTACACATTTTGGCCAAAGACCAATCGAGCGAGTGATGATAGGAGATATGGTTTTAACACCAATAGGTTATAAATATGTGATAGAAACTTTTGAAAATGAATCTGAAGTATATGAGTATGAGGTTTTAGGTCAAAAAATAAAATGTACTCCAAATCACAAATTTTTCACAATTAATGGTTGGAAAGAAGCCCGAAGCTTGATACAATCAGATATGTTTCTAATCAAAACAACGGGTGAAACATGTCTGAGGAAATCATCATATTTAACGGAATCAAGTACAGACGGTACTTATCCTCCAAGAATCTTTCCGATAGAAGATATTTCAGAGCACATAAAGCAGATTGCCTTAAAGGATGCGGCTATCTCCATCGAGATGTATGGAAATTCTATCATGGAGAAATACCCACAGGATGTCATATTCATCACATCGATGGAAATACCGCGAACAATGACATTAGCAACCTCAAGCATATATCAGCTAGCGAGCACTTATCCAAACATATGGCAAATCGTTCAAAAGAACAAATTGAAGCTGCAAGAGTTCATTGCGAAGAAATTAGACCGCTTACAAAAAAATGGCACAGATCAGAAGAAGGAAGAGAATGGCATAAAGAACACGGAATTAAAGCATATAAAAAAAGAAAACCAAAGAAATATAAATGTAAGCAATGCAATAAAGAATTCAAATCAACAAAATACACAAACACAAAATTTTGTTCAAATAACTGTAAATCACAATGGCGTAGAGACAATAAAATTGATGATGAGACAAGAATATGTCCGATATGTAGTAAAGAATATAGAATTAATAAATACTCAAAAGCAAAAACATGTTCAAAGAGTTGCGGAATCATTCATAGGAAAACAAAAAGTTTATAATCTGCACGTTGAAGATATGAATGTATATTATGCTAATGACATTTTAGTTTTAAACTGCAACGATAGTTTACGCTATTGCCTCCACACAGTATTTGGGCAAACATTAGGAAATCAAGATAGAATGACAAAAGAAAAGCTTGACTCTTTAAAGCGAAAAGTTCAATCTGAATGGTATTAGATTAAGGAAAAAGCCATGGGAACAAAAAAAATAAAGCACGATATTTTCCAAGCATTTATGATTTATTATCATATATTTGCTTATATATTTACCGCTGGAGTTTTAATATGGCTTTCAATAAAGTCTTACTTCTAGCTGGTATTTGGGGAATGAGTATGTCCTCCCCTATCGATGTAAAAAAAGAAGACACCAAAACAAATCCAAAACAAATACTTGAGGAAACTAAAATGAAGTCGAAGCTCAGAAAGTCCCTAACATCTGCATTATTTTTAACGGCAACAACATTTCCATTAAACATGTTTGCATCGTGGATAAGTATCACACCTCACCCAATAGATATTCACATAATAACGCCTGATGAGTATGAAGATGTATTTGAACCAGAATCTGATAAGTCATTGAGAGAGATGCGTAGAAATAATAATGAGGAGGATTAAGGTGGATGTACAATGGCCGTATCATTGCAAAAGTGGCCGTATTGTAATAAAATTTATGTTTGGAGAAGAAGATATGATGGAAAAACGGTACAAAAATGAGCCTTAACACACAACTTAACCTATTTGAAAACACAGAAGATCCTCTATGGCTAGAATATAGAAACCTAGAAAACAAACAAGATAAGCTTAGAAGGGGCATCTTCCAAAGGCATAATGCTATCTTAAAAATAGTTGTCTCACTCCAAGAAGAGATTGTCTCCCTTAGGGAAGAATTAAATGAATACAAACAATCCAAATAAATATAATTGTCAAATAAAAACTTTCCTTCTATCTTAATGCATAAGACAAGGAGAGGTGACTATGGCTAGTAGCACATATGGCTTAAGAGGATTTGAAGAATTCTATACTTCAGACGACGATAAAGAAATAAAAAGCAGGATGAGACAGATATATAATGACACATCCTCTATCACACAGGGAAGGTGGATTCAGCAATCTATAGACGAGAGATTCTACGCAGGTGATCAATCACTTTGGAATGAAATCTATTCACAAATACCTAACTTTAAAAGAAAGCAGTTTAACTTTAACAAAATAAAAAGAATTATAAACATGGTTTCTGGATACCAAAGAAGAAACCGAAAAAATCTTAACGTAACCCCAATAGAAAACTCCGATCAACAGACAGCTGATCAATTCTCTAAGCTCTTAGTATGGGCAAATAATCAGCAGAACGTATTAAACACAGTATCAGACGCGTTCTTAGGCTCTCTAATTACTGGAATGAATCTACTATCAGTATGGATGGACTACAGAACCGACCCATTCTCTGGAGACTTAAGAGTAGACAACATGAGCTACAATGGATATCTGATAGATCCATATTTCAAGAAAACAGACCTCTCCGATTGTAATTACATATGGACAAGAAAGTTTTTATCAAAGAAGCAGATAGCCTCTCTTATGCCTGATCGAGAAGAAGAAATCATGTCAATGAGAGCAGACGCTAATAAAGATGGATACTTTAACTTCCTTCCTGAAAACTATAACATGTCACAAAGAAGCCTATTGCCATACGATGAATTCTGGTATCTAGACTACAGGGATGCAAAGATAATAGTTGACCCGGTAAATGAAGAGTCCATGGAGTGGCAGGGGCCAAAAGAAAACCTCAAGCTCTTTTTAATGAGATACCCACAACTTAAAGTCCAAACAATACAGAAACAGACATGTAAGTTAGCAATATGTGTAAATAATAGAACCATGTACAACGGAAAGAACCCATATAAGGTTGATAAATATCCATTCGTTCCTATCATGGCATACTATCAACCAGAGCTTCCATATTATGAATGGCGAATTCAAGGTATGGTACGTTCCCTAAGAGACAGCCAGTTTATCCTTAATAGAAGGCAACAAATTCTTCTAGACGTTTTAGAAAGTCAAATAAACTCTGGATTAAAAGTAATGGAAGACTCCTTAGTAGACGACAGTGATGCATTCAAAGCAGGGCAAGGAGAAGCACTATTCATCAAAAAAGACGCTCCTTTGGGAATGGAATCAGTGCAAAAAATACCTCCAGCAGATGTTTCTCCAGCATTCACTCAAGTAATAGAACAGATGAATCAGTCTATGATGGATATCTCTGGTGTAAATGAAGAGTTACTTGGCAGCGCAGACGATGATAAAGCAGGTGTTCTTGCAATGCTAAGGCAGGGAGCAGGTCTTACCACGCTTCAGGTTCTATTTGATCATCTAGATGAAGGCTTAAAAGTATTAGGAAACCTAGAAGTAGACATGATCCAAAGCAATTTCACTCCTGCAAAGGTCTCTAGAATAATAGAAGAAGAACCATCGCAACAATTCTATAATAAATCCTTCCAAAAATATGATGCGGTAGTAGTAGAAGGCTCAGACACGCCAACGCAGAAGATGAATGCGTTTAAACAAGCGCTTTACTTAAGGGAGACAGGAGTTCCAATACCAACAGACTTCTTACTTGAAATGTCAACACTTCAGAACAAATCAAAGGTTGTAGAGCAAATACAGCAACAAGAGCAACAACAAGCTCAAATGCAGCAAATGAGAATGCAGCTTGAGATGCAAGAGCTTGAAGCAAGAGCTAAGTTAGCTGAAGCACGCGCCTATGCGGACCATGGTTTGGGTGCCGAAAGATTCACTAGAATACCTGAAAATAGGGCTTTGGCTGTTGAAAGGCTAGCCGAGGCACAAAAAGATAGGGATTTGGGAGCATTACATAAAGTAGAGGCTGCAAAAACTCTTACAGAAATGGATTTAAACAATCTCCAGAAAGCACTAGAAATAATTGAAAAGATAAAAGGTCAAGATAAAGTCGATGAGGCTAGAGAAGAAGCTAAAAGCCAGATAGAATCATCTAAAACGCCAATACAATCAATTTAACAGAGGTAATATCATGCCATTGCTTAAAGGGAAAACTCAAAAAATAGTTGGTAAAAATATTAGAAAGCTAAGACAAGAAGGTTATGGACAAAAGCAATCGGTCGCTATTGCTATGTCAACAGCTGGAAAGAAAAAAAAGAAAAAAGGAAAGAAATGACAGAGGAATATAAACAAGTAGAAGTAACATATAAATTCCACCTACCGGATAATGAAAATGAATTAAAAACACATCAATTAGCTCAGGATCTGTTTAGTGCAGTGTTTGAGATAGCTCAAGAATGCAGAACTGTCTTAAAGCATGGGCCTAGAAGCGGTGAGGGTGTCGAAGAGTTTGCTGAAAAAATACAAGAGCTATGTTCAGAGAGTAAGTTTTATGAAATAGTATAAAAAGGACGTTATCATGAAAAAAATAATAAAAAAAGTTATATCACACCTTAAAAAGGACAAAAAGAGCTGGGAGAAATTGGCCAAAGAAAGCAATAAAGAGGCTCAAGATGATGATACGCTAATTAAAGAAGTTAAGAAAAAAAAGAAGTGTAAAGCCAAAAAGGCAGAAAAATGAGCGTCACAGTTAGTGACACACCAATGCAATTTCATTTTGATATAGATAACTGTTGTAATTGTTGTATACCAAGAACTCGCCTTAAAGATAAGTCTCCTGTTTATATTAATAAATCCAACAAAGTAGAGCTCTTTGATTACAAAAAAAGCGATGATGTAAGAAGAGATGTTGAAAAAAGTTTAAAAAGAATCAAGACGTACACTAAAGATCTATGTTTTTTAATAGAAGAAGAGGGAGTCTTCAACTTCGAACAAAGACAAGTGATAACGGTAAGAGACATAAAAGACATCAATTCAATTCTAAAGACAAAAGCAATTCACGACGCAAATCAAAGAAATAGATTTACACAAAAGCATAAAAATAATACACATTAGAATGAGTAATCTGTCTTGCATGGGATAGTAGCGGGAGAGCTTGCGCCCGCGCGCTCATAAACATGTTGAAACAACTTAACTTCGAGAGGTGTTATATGGCACGCCGAGAGAAGGGTGGCAAATATGGGGGAATGTCTAAAAAAGGCAATTCTAATGATTCCAAGTTTGTAGAAAAATCACCTGGCAATTATAATAGTAGATATAAAGGTTTAGTATCTCCTGAGAAGGATATAGTAGAAGGCCCAGTGCCTCCTACGTATAAATCTAATAGATATAAATAGTTTTTTTGCATTGTAACTAGTTTTTTTGGAGTTGTGTTAAGTATAATCTATTTGACACAGCTCTTTTTTTTTGCATAATAAGTAAAAACCAAAGGTTCTATTATGTCAGTCATAGATTTAAGCGCAAAATTGCAAGAAACTCAAGAGGACTATGTAAAGCAGCTTTACAATCCAATAGAAGCTGGCGAGTTAGCCAATGAAGCAGGCAAGAGTTATATAAAGCAGCTTAACAAAAGCATAGAAAACAATGTAAAGCTTGGTCTAGATAAAATATTCATAATAGTTATCACCAAAAAAGACCCAAAAGTAAACAGAATGATAAAGATAACCTTTGGTATCTGTGATAAGCCTTTAAAGTTTAAAAGAGAGAATGCAGATTTGTGGGAGTATAATTATAAAACCTCAAAACTTAAACTACACTGGTCCCTGCCCCATAGAACTGAGATGAAAAACTTCCTACGTTCGCCAGAAAAGTACGATAAAGAAATAATAAAATGGATAAGAGAATATGTTGCTCAAGAGAACATTGATCTAACAGACAAGTCATCGCAGATAGTTTCGTAGGAAAGTTTCCTCCTCGAGAAATTACAAAACCTCTTTCTATCTGCGATTTTTCATAAGTAATTAACTTTTTATTTCCTATAAAATTAAAATATTAGTAGTATCAAATTAAATATTCGCTTGTCGGCGTTAAGACTTAAATTTTATATAGCGTAATAGGGCGTCGCAACCCACAAAGGAGGCATATGACCGAAGAAGAAGCAAAAAGCGTTAACAATCAGGAAGCCGCTACCCCTGTAGCTGAATCAGAGGACACTAGCCAAGAAGCAACTCAGTCAGCAATAGACACCAGCACCCCCGCTGAAGGGACTAAAGAATATAACTGGAGTCAAATGCGTAAGAAGAATGAGGAGCTTGAGAATCGAGTAAATGAAATGCTCCGTAGAGAAGAAGAAAGAAATGCCCCTCCTCCGCCAAAAGAGGATGAAGAGCTTAATACTTTAGCAGATGATGACATCATTACAGTGGCACAAGCCCGTAAGTTGTCAGAAAAGCAAGCTGAAGCATTAATAAAGAAGGCTCTTGAGCAGAGGGAAAGAGCGTCTCTTCCCGAAAGGACACGCGGTAAGTTTCAGGACTTCGATTCTATAATGACAGAAGATAATATTAAAAAATTAGAAAAAGAAGAGCCTGGGCTAGCTGAAGCATGTTCTAAAGCAAGCAATCCTTGGGAAGCGACTTATAAAATTTTAAAAAAATTTGTGTTACCATCAGAAGATGTAAATAAAAACAAAGGCAATCAAAAGATGGAAGAAAATCTTTCAAAGCCTGCATCTTCTAATTCTGTAGGGAGACAAAGTCCCCTTTCCGACGCTAACACGTGGGCAGAAGCTTCAAAGGACGAACTGTACAAAGAAATGATGCAAGCAGCGAGGTCGGCTCAATAACAAGAGGATAAAATATGACAACAACTACCACTATTTTGCCGCAACCAGTGCAGCAGAAGTTTAGTGCAAAAATGTTATCAACTCCTCAAGCAAGATTGATTCATAGACTTGCTGCTGTTCCGTACAGAATGCCTGAAAACTCAGGAAACATTTTACGTATGAGAAGATATACAAGACTAGCTACAGCGCCAGTTCCTGTAAATCCAGCAATGATGAATCCTCCTTCACAGCTTTTAACAGCGGTTGATATCGATGCGACAATCGATTGGTATGGTAGTTATGTAATAATTACAAAAGAAGTTACATTAACTAACCAAGACCCTGTATTGAATGAAGCTGCAGCACGTTTAGGGCAATCTCTTAGAGAAACAGAAGATCAGCTAATACGTGATATGCTTGAGGCGACAGCATCAATAGTAAACTGTACAGGTGGCACGAACGCGGACAATCCTACAGAAATCGTAAGATCAGATGTAGATGGCGTTATAGCTACATTACAGAATAACGACGGAGAATTTATCTCCGAAATGATAGGCGGCGAAGATAAGTTCGGAACTGGCCCAATACGTGATTCCTACTTTGCAATGGCAGATAGCAACATTATTGGCCAGTTGGAAAATGTAAACGGCTTTATAGCTAAAGCTCAGTATCCAAATGATAGAGGAACTCTTGCTTCAGAATGGGGAAGTATTTCCAACTTAAGATTCTTCTTATCATCAAGAGGCTCTGTAACAACAGCTGGTTCTCTATTAGGAGCTGATGTTTACAATATATTCGTTACAGCTCAAGAAGCATATTGCAACGTTGACCTAGATGGGTCAGCAGCTAAATTTATCTACCATCCACCAGGATTAACAAGAATAAAGACCCAAGTCCTGGATAAATCTTCTCTGATTGACTCGGAAGCCTACGGTGAAAGCTATGGTGACGAGGCGCAAGCCGAAGCAATTATGCTTCTTGCAGCGTGAACGACTTAGCGAGAAGACTCCGAAAGGAGATGCAAAAGTCTGGACTCGTGACGAAAGCACGAGAGGCCGATCCGAAGAGATTAGCCCGCTTAATTTAATTTGAACCTTTAAGGTTAAGAAAATGAACTTGTTGAATAATAGATTCTCTCAAAGACAAAACTTCGGAAGATATTCTTTTTCCTGGAGATATTGTTTTGTGAAATTCAATAAGCTTTTCACAAACTGTTTTTTTATATTTAAGAAAAACACTGATTTTAATGAGAAATTTATAGAGAGCTTTGCTAGAAATATACCATTGAAATTGGTTTCTAAGTTTTTTGCATTTAATGTTTCTAGGAATAAAATAAATGTTTCCACCAAATCTATTCAAAAGCCACGGAAAAATGGTAAGTTTGCTGTTGTTGCATGTAAGATAAATTTTATTAGAATTTATCCTAAGACAGCATTCAGCATCAATAAATCCCGCAAAATAAGCATAATCAAATTTAGAAGGATCTATTTTAACAATATTTTTGTAAATAAGGTCTTTATCGGTTTTATTTATAAGATTATATTCTTTTTTGATGAGTTTAAGTTTTTGAATAAGAGAATCTTTAAAATCTTTTCTAGTTTCTTTATAAAAATCACACAAAAGAGCTGCTTCATCTTTTTTTTCAATAAGAAATGGCATTATTTTGTTACAAAGATCAATAGCTTTTTTTCCTTGAATATGAAAACAGAACTCAGGTTTCCATTTTGGATGTTTCTTGTGCCGATTAGTCGCGCAGAAAGATCCTCCAAAATTATCAACAAAAAAACTAATAATTTCTTTGTTTGTAGAGGTAACTTGAATGCCGCACCTATATTGGAATCGGTTATCACGTTTGTCGAATTCTTTTCGGCAATAAAAACAGCCATCTCCGTCAAAATAGCCAGCGGTATAAGCAAATATAAATTTCTTTTCCATGCTAACCAGTATAGAGTTTTAAATTATTTTAAGTCAAAAAGTAACAGATTCGGGGGCGATGATCCTGTTGAGTTAAGACAAACAGCAGGTTATAGATTTGCATATGCAACACGTATTACAAATGATGCGTGGATTATTAATTTAAGAGCAACACTAGCATAAGGAGGGAGACTATGAGTACACCATTAGCGTTGATCGCTCAAGGCACCTTCACATCAACTGGTGCTGCACAGACAATAGAGTTGCCAAAACAACCGCATTATTTTGTAATAACAAACCGTTCTACATGGGGAACAGCTCCAACAGCGGTTGTACGTTCAGAATGGTATGATGGTTTTGGTGATGGACAAGCTATTACCACAACAGAAGGTGGTGCTAGCGCATTAACAGCAACTGCAATAGCAGCAGGTGGCGCTGGGTTTACATATGTAGATTTAAGCGATCAAGAGCCTGGAGCTTTAGTTGCAACAGGTACAGCGATTACAAACGCTAACCCTGCAGTTGTTTCAGACGCAAACAACCCAGCAGTAGGAGACATTGTAAGAGTGTTTAATACTACAGGGATGTTACAGATTGGAGGTATGGATTTCACAGTTACAGCAATAACAGCTGGTGTGGATTATACTTTAGGATATCTAGACGCATCTGGATTCGCTGCAGCAGCGACTAATGTTGATTATAGAGTAATTCCACAAAAATATTATTCACCATATAGAAGATACATAACAGGTATTACAGCGGCTAACCCTGCAGTATTAACTGTTTCAGTAGCACACAATTATCTTGTTGGTGATAGAATAAGAGTTTATTGCCCTGCAGCCTTTGGCATGACAGAAATAAACGGAGTAGAAGGAACTATAACAGCAGTAACAGCAAGTACAATAACAACTGATATCAATAGTGCGGCGTTTACAGCGTTTGCTTTCCCAACATCTGCAGTAGCAGCTGCTGGGGTATCATTCCCTCATGTTGTTCCAGTAGGTGAAGTGGCTACAAAGCTAACTTCTTCTATGGATAACACAGCATTTTATGGAATGACTCTTGGTACAGGAGTTGTGGGAGCTAATACCAATGTAATGGATTGGATGGCATTCTCACGTGATTATACTGTTTAATAAATAGGGGGAGTAAAATCCCCCAATTTTAAAGGAGAAAAGATGGATTTTGTAAAAGAAATATCAGTAGGCAACAGAAGAAAAAAGACTAAAGAAGAGATAAAAAAAGCAACAGAGCTTTTAGAAAAGGCGAGAGCAGAAGATTCTAAAATGGTTACAGGTGTTTTTATAAATAAAGAGGTTGAAGGCGGAGATTTATCCTTCACATATAAAAAATATAAAGAAGACCCACATAGAACATATCATTTTGAAGATGGTAAGACATACACAGTGCCTCTTGGTGTTGCAAAACATATTAATAATCAAACAAAAGTTAAAAGACATTCCTATTTAGTAGATAAAAATGGTAAAAAGATTTTAGGAACAGGAAACCCTAGACAAAGGTACCAATTTAACTCTACTGAGTTTATGTAAAATAAGTCATAGGAGGAAGTATGACTGTCACAGGAGATCTAGAGCAAATAAGAGCGAAGGTAAGAAGACTAACCGCTAGACCTTCTGCCAATCAAATAACAGATGCCGAATTAAATGATTATATAAATGATTTTTATATATACGATTTGCCACAGGTATTAAAACAATGGGATCTAAAGTCTAGTTTAAGCCCAATAGAAGCTACCACAACAGGTGGAGACAGGATATTGACAGAAGGCAGGTGGCTTTATACTGTTGATTCAAATCAATATATTAGCTTAGAACCTCCATTTTACGTTGGAGGATATGAAATAGAATACTTTCAGGATGTAAGATCATTCTTTAATTATTTTCCAACAAGGACTTCATCTCAAACTTTAGCTACTGCAACGGGAATTGCAGGCCCATATTCTGGAACGGTAACTGGAACCCCGATATTATTTAATAGCGTGTTCATTACAGCTCAAGATGGAACAGGAAACACGTTAGTTGTAGAATCTGATGAAGCTGGTAATTTAATAGGAGATGTAGTTGCAGGAGGAACAATTGATTTAATAACTGGAGCAGTTGCTAATCTAACGTTTACAGCATTAATCCCTGTTGGAAATATTATAAACTCTCAAGCAGTAAGCTATGTAGAAGCAAGACCTCAAGCTGTATTGTATCAAGACGATACTTTAACATTCTATCCAGTTCCTGATACAGCATATGAAATATCTTGTGTGGTATATTCTAATCCAGCTGAACTCACAGGAGTTGCAGAGCCAGAGATAAGGCAGTGGTGGAATTTAATTGCAATGGGAGCAGCAATAAAGATATTTACCGATAATTTAGATGTGGAGAGTATTGCAAAAATTCAACCTCTGTATGATCAGCAAAAAAGGTTAGTATTAAGAAAAACATTAAAACAATTATCAACCCAGCGAGTAGGAACCATCTTTGACGGCTATAATTACGGAGATTATGGACAAGGTGGCTACAGGGGCTGGTAGGAGAAAATAAATGGTTTATTATAATAATATTCCGCAATCTGGGGACAAACCCTCGCAATCTCAATCACAATTAGCATCAAACTTTGCTGATCTAGACACAGTCTTTAATGATAATCACATTGGATTCTCACAGGCATCAGATAGAGGAGAGCATAGAAAGGTAACGTTTAATAGCGTTATAGCTGATCCAGCGGAATCTGATCCAAAGACTTCTTTGTATATTAAAACGGTGGCGGGCGATAGCGAACTTTTTTATGAAAAATACGACAATGCTGCAGCAGCAAACCTCGTACAGCAGCTGACAAATTTGAGTATTACAAACCTAGTGAATGGAGGAACCGCTGGAGGAAGCCTTTATAGAATAGACTCACCTCTTGGCTTTACAATCTATTGCGGTACAACAAATTCATTTAGTGGCAACCGAACAGTTGTATTTCCTTCTGCATATACAACAAATTTAGCCACTCAAGCTACGGCTGAAGATGCAAATGTCCAGAAGACATCAACAACAACAACATTAACAGGGTTAACCTTGCGTACTGAAAACAATGTAAAGGTTAACTGGTTAGCAATAGGAATAATCTAATGGCAAAAACATTCATAGGTCCATATGAGACTGGAACACAGAGAAATCTAGAGCCTCTATGGCTACCTAATGAAGCTTTTGAGACTTTAGAAGATGTTTATGTATGGAGAGGAAGAGTAAGAAAGAAGTCTGGCTACTCAACACTTGGTAGGTTGAATGACGCAGGCGCAACAGCGACTCCAGTTGCAATAGGAAATGCAATATCTGGCAACTCTACTTTTTCAAGTGGAGCTTGGGCAGCAGCAGGGGACCTTCCGTTAGCTCCAGGGTCTGTTGCAATAAATGTTGCAGTTGGTGTTGCGCTTTGGCCAGCAAATATTACTTTAGTAGATAACGGAAATGGAACATTAACTGCATCTAATGCAGCAATAGCAGGAGGATATACATTATGTTACGGAACAATAAATTATGAGACTGGTACGTTTGATCTATATTTTGATCCTGTTCTTCCTGTTGGTGGCCCTTTTGCCGTCACTGTTACTGCTTTCAGACATCTTCCTAGATTATCTGCAATGGGGCTTGGAACATATGAGCAAACTAATATCAACCGTGAGGAATTAATTGCTTTCGACGAAGATTTTTCTTATTTGTATAATACTGCTACTGGAGTCTTTGATCCTTTGGTGGATGGGGCTGCTGTAGTTCAAGAGTGGTCTGGTTCTAATTCTGATTTCTTTTGGACATGGAACTATTACCAAGATAACGCCAGTAATTATTTATTTTGGGCCACAAATAATATTGCAAACTCAATAGTAGCTGGTCAGACAAGAGACGGAATACAGATCTATAATGGAACTAATTGGACGGCTCAGACTCCTCAAATAGATGCTACACCAAATGAATTAAGAGGCTGTCTGATCCTGGTTTCGTATAAAGATCGAATGATAGCTTTAAATACTCTTGAAGGTTTAGTAACTCCAGCAGGAGCAACTAGACACCCTAACAGAGCAAGATGGTCTCAGAATGGAGTGCCATATACCACAACTCTCGGGGGAGCAGATGCAAATGCTTGGAGAGATGACATAGTTGGAAGAGGTGGTTTTATAGATGCGCCTACTAGAGAAGCAATCGTATCCGCTGGATTCGTGAAAGATACACTATTGGTGTATTTTGAAAGATCAACTTGGCAGTTAAGATATACAGGTAATGAACTACTTCCATTTGTTTGGGAGCAAATAAATGCCGAATTAGGCTCGGAATCTACTTTCTCTAGTGTTATGTTTGATAAGGGCGTGATGACAGTAGGAGACAAAGGTATATATGCTTCTAGCGCAATCAACGTAGAGAGAATAGACAACAAAGTGCCTAGCTTAGTATTTAATATTCATAACGACAATGAAGGCCCAGCTAGAGTCCATGGAATAAGAGATTTTTATAATGAGTTAGTTTATTGGTGTTACCCCGATGATGACACCGATGGAACTTTCCCAAATAAAACAATCTGTTTAAATTATGCTGAAGGAAGCTATTCAATATTTAATGATAGCTTTACATGCTTTGGATACTGGCAAGATGTAACAGACTATACGTGGGCAACACTTCCATTTGACACATGGAGCTCATGGGATATTCCGTGGGGAAGTCCAATAGGGCAGAGCTATTTCCCATCAATAGTAGCAGGAAATCAGAAAGGTTTTATCCTTAGATTGAATCAGGGAATAGAGAACGGAGCATATGCAGATATAGAAAGTATCACTAATGCTAATCCAGCTGTAGTTCAAGTAGCAAATCATAATTTAAACACTGGACAATTCATAAAATTTTATTTTACAAGAGGTTTTACAGAAAATGTCGTTGCTGAAGCGGTTGGCACAGCTGTTGCTGGTTCAACTTCATTTACGGGCACACTTGCTAATATTGGGGTATTCCCAGCATCTGCGCCTACTGGAGGAGGTCCTAATTTCGTATCTATCCAGATAGGAGCCTTAATCTTTACAGATTTGGGAAATGGGACTTTACTTGAGTCAACTTTAGGAGTGCTAACTGGAACAATAGATTATGAGAACTCTACTTTTACTATAAATTTTGGAGCATTAGGTGTAGATACAGCGGTTACTGCGGACTATAGTTATAATATTTTAAACTACAGAGTTTTTTATGCAGCTAGGCTTACTGATAATACTTTCTCAATTTACAGCATTAATCAAACATCTGGATTAACAGAGGCGGTAGATTTATCAGGATATGGAGCAGCTTATACAGGATCTGGGGAAATATCACAGATATCAAACTTTAAAGCTAAGACAAAGAAGTTTAATCCTCATCTAGAAACTGGTAGTAATTTCAGGATGTTATATTATGACATGCTAATGAGTAAGAGTGACATGACATTTACTAGCAATATCTATGCTGATGAAGACGATAATCAAGCTGTATTGCAGTTAAATGTAACATGTGCAGATGAGACAGGCTCTGGCCTTGCTAAAGAGAAGACATGGAAAAGGGTTTATGCCAACACTAATTCAGATTTTGTACAATTAGAATTTGAACTATCTAGAATACAGATCACAGATAGAGACAATTACGCATCAGACTTTAGATTTCATGCCATGTTAATAGAAACACTAGCAACAGGAAGACAGGTTAATAGATCATGACGTTTAGACCGATAAACACATTAGAGACACCTCTTCCAGAGAATGTATCTTTTTCAGAAGATTACAAGCAGTTTCTTGAGCAGATAACCAGATATTATAGAGACATTGCAAGGACTGTTAACGACAAGGAAAGAGGGTTCTATCCTGAAGAGCTAGAGATTTTAAACAGTCAGAAGTATTTCGTAGCGGGCGACCCCCAAAGATATAGAAATGTTTTTAGAAAGGTTTTTTCATTTGGGGCTATAGCAGCGGGGGCCGTTTTAAATATTGCTCACGGAATCACTGGCTTGACAGAAGTAACAGATCTATATGGTGCTGTAATCACAGCCGTTCCAGACGACAGGCCTATTCCTTATGTTGATACAGTTCTAGTAACGAATCAGATATCAGTGCTTAGGAATGGCATAAACATAGTCGTTACAAACGGGGCTACTGCACCTAATGTTACTTCAGGTACCATAGTCATCGAGTACCTTAAACAATAGATGTAAAGCAGCTTTACATTTGTTCGTTAAACTGTTGCAATAAATCAAAGAAAAGATTTTACTTAAGAGAAACAAGGAGAGGACATGTCTACTTTATCACAAGCATTATTCGGGAGAAGAGAGAGACTTGAACAAGTCCCTACTGTATCCCCTCAACAACAACAGTTTCTTACTCAGCTATTAGGGCAAATACAACGCCCTTTAGGAGCGGGAATAGAAAACTTACAGCAATTAATATCTGGTGATGTTTCAGCATTTGAAAAACCAGCGATGAGACAATTTCAAGAAGAGATTATTCCTGGGATAGCCGAAAGATTTTCAGGTCTAGGAGCTGGAGCACAACAGTCATCAGCATTCCAGCAAGCATTGGGCGGCGCTGGAGCTGGTCTTGCTGAAAGATTAGGAATGCAAAGGGCAGGACTTCAACAACAAGGATTAAGTCAGTTAATGGGGCTTTTAGGGCCAGCCCTAACGCAACAGCAACAACCAATTTTTAGGCCTGGAACTCCAGGTTTATTTGGCGCACTAGCAGGTGGGTTAGGCTCAGCGTTAGGAACAGCTGGTGGCTTAGGTTTAGGAAGATTACTAGGAGGGATATAATGGCAATACCAATAATACCGCAAGAACCATCATTACTGGAGACTTTGGGCGTTGGATTAGGTGGTGGTGTGCAGACAGGTATGCAAACTGCACTACAACGTCAATTACAACAAACTCAGCCAATAACAGAATATCAGCAATTGCAAACAGCTTTAAGAGCTAGAGAGTTAGAACAAAAAGAAGTGAAAGAGGAGGAAAGAAAAGCAGAATGGGAGTATACGCAACATAAAGATTTTAGAAAAGAGGTAACAGAGAATTATAGAGATGCATTGGAGACGGATATGCGTCTAAATAGAATGGCTGAATTGAATAATACTGGGCAATTAACAGCTCCTGCTACTGCAGTTTTGTTAGATAAGCTAGGGCTGCCAGTTTCTATTTTAGGAAACCCTGATTCTGAAGAATTTGATAAATTATCAAAAGATCTTTTAAAAAACATAAGAACTTATTTTGGAGCAAGAATTAATGTTGTAGAAGTAGAAAACTTCTTAAAAACTATCCCATCATTAATGAACTCTCAAGAAGGTAGGTCTAGGGTAATAAGTAATTTAAAAATGCTATTGGAGCCTAGAAAGCTTATGTTTGATGAATATAGAAGAATTAGAGAGGAGCGTTTACAACAGGGAAAGCCTTTGCCTATTGATTTAGAAGAGAGCGTTATAGAGGGAATAAAGCCTCAATTAGACGAATTATCACAAAGGTTTGAAGCTGGACCTTCTCAAGATATAGGTCCTCAAATTGCACCTGAAACAAATATTTTTCAAAAAATGCCAGCGCCTAAAGATTATTCTGGAGCCGTTATTGAAGATGATAAAGGAAACAGATATAGAAGTGATGGTAAAAAGTGGAGGAAAATCTAATGCCATTTAGATTAGTTCAAGAAGATCAGGCAGGACAGCCTGAAGAAGTCAACGGTAAATTTAGGCTTGTAGATCCTTCGGAACTTGAACCTACAAAAGAAGAGAAGGTTGCAAAAAGTCTAAAGTTTTTTGGATATCAACCCTCTCCTGAAGCTATAAGAAAAATAAGACAACCTGTAGGTGTTGGGTTAAAGGGATTAACAAAAGGACTACTTGGAACAGCGGGAGAACTTATTGCGTTTCCACAAAGAATAGCAGGTGTTAAGAAACCTATTACAGGTTTGCCTACAACAGAACAAGTTGGAGATTTTTTTGAAAAACTTTCTGGGGAAGAATTTAAGCCAGAAAATTTAACAGAAGAATTTATTGATAGAGGGGCTGAATTTCTGGGTTCTATCCTAGGTCTAGGAGGGCCGCTAAAGGGGACCACATTAGCTAAAACAATGGGAAGGACTATATTGGGTGCTTTTGCTCCAGCTGGTGCTTCAATAGCTGCAGAAAAGGCTAAATTACCGCCTTGGGCTCAGATAGCTAGCACCATAGGAACAAGTTTCTTAACTCATAGGTTGACTGGTAAGGGGCTTCGAGATATCGAGAGGGGATTATATAGAAATGCCAGAGAGTTGGCAGCGGACAATGAAATTTCTGCAACTTCATTAAGAAATGGAATTAAAAACCAAATAAAAAACTTAAAAAAAGGAGGAATAGAACAATCGGATAGAGAGGCCTTAAGAAAGTTAAATGATACTTTAGGAGCCATAAAAGATAATAAAATTAAAATTTCTGATTTAATGGAAACAAAGGTTAAATTAAACGAAGCGCGAGGAAAATTATTTGCTAAAGATTTAGGAAAGTCAGGAGTAAGGGCTGCAAGGAAAAAATTAAAAGACGTAGCAGGCTTGTTAGACAAAAATGTAGAAAAATTTGACAATCCTAAGTTTCAGACAACTTTAAAACAAGCAAACCAACTTCATAGTGGAGTCGCAGAAACAAGAAAAATGTTTAATTTTATAAAAGATCACCCTCAATTATCTGGGTTAAGTTCATTGGCTTTAAAATATTTGTTTCCATCATTAATAAAATGGGGAGGTCCAATAGCTGCTGCTGGGCAAGTCGGGCAATTTATGAAGGCCATGACCAAATTTCCAGGCTATAGAAAAGCTTATTTTGATGTATTAAAGAATGCAGCAAAAGAAGAAGTAAGGGGGACAGCAGGTGCTCTAAAAAAATTTAATAAACAAACAGAAGATTTAGAGAGAAAAGGGGAGTTTAGATTAATAAAGGAATAATAAAAATTAAATTTCAGGATCAACTGATGCGTCTTCCATTCTATATATTGATACAAGAATTGTTATAAATACAATTATGCCTATCATCTTTTAAAGTCTCCTTCTCCGAATTCTATATCTGAATCTTTCCAACATCGATGAAGGTGCCATATGAAAATTGCACATCCTAAAATAAATATCATTTCCTCCTCTCCTCGATAGCACAAAGTCTTCCGTGAAAGTTCTTCATTTCTTCATAAATAGACTTTTGTAAAGAATCTATTTTAGATGAAATGTATAAAAGATAAGGTAATATTATGCCTACAATAGCTATTAATAAAACTAATAATTGAAACCAGCTCATGTCTCCTCCAAAATCTCAACCTAGTGTATCAGAGGTTAGGGTTTTTGTAAATACGAAGGATTATTTTAATCTTTAAATAAAATCTTTAACCCTATAAAACATTAATATAACAAAAGGAGGTTCGATATGAATCCTGTTGCATTAATGTCTAAGCACTGCAAGATCTATGAGCAAGATAGATATTTTACTGTAAAAAGTTTAGCAAAGAAAAACAGGCAGCTCGGCGTTTGGCCATCTAATGAGTTTACCATTAGGGATTTTCAGGGAGATTTTAATAGGATGGGGTTTAAGGATGTTTTTGTTATCAAAGATCATACGTTGTTTGTGAATGAGATGAAGTTTTGGCAGGCTTTAATTACTATAAGGGATATAAAGTTTATTAAGGTTAAAGGGTTGTTTTAATCGTCGGGGATGTGGCGCCAGGTTATTTGAGCTTCTTTAAATCCTCATGGAGCTCTTTTCCAGTAGCAACTCCTTTTTTAATGATAATATTTACTTCTTTTTCATCAATATTATTATTTAACAATGTATTTGTTAATAAAGTAATTACAGAATCAGCAAATTTTTTTAGAGAATAGATGTCCCTATATTTATCTTCTAATGCCATAATATCATTCCATAACTCATCTTTTATATTTCTAACCATTGGTGTCCCCTTTGTTTTTTTACGGATTTGAATTGTATGCCGTCCTTTTTTTATTGCATCTTGGTGATTGTCTTTATGAGTTCCCAAAAATAGATGTTGTGGGTTACAACACGATCTCACGTCGCATGTGTGACATACTAGAAGCCCCTCTGGTATTTCGCCATTGAATAGTTGGTAAGACAAACGATGAGCCGAAACTCTTCTTTTAACAGATGAATTTCTTAATCTCCCGTACCCATTTCTTTCTATGTAAAAAGGCCAAATTTTACAGCCATTTTTATCTGGTTTAATATTATTAATAATCTCAATAAACTTCTTGTCAGATATTTTTTGGTGACAACCGCAAGATATAACCCTTTTTTCTACTAGATGATCTCTTCTGACTAATTTTTTTTCACCACATTCACATTGGCATTCCCAAAAGTATTGATACAATTTTCCAGTTTTTTTGATGTGTGAAAATTTTAATACAGTTAGTTTCCCACTTTTTAATCCAGTAAGATCTTTAATTTCACCTTTTTTCATTTATTTCTTCCTCACATAATATCTCGCTAAAAGAATATAATGCTTTTTCTACAAATTCTTTAATCGTCATCCCACGTGATGTAGCTGCAAGTTTTATCTCTAAATGTTTGTGCTCTGGGAGGTCTAAGGCTATTCTTTTTATCTTTTCAATTTTTTTATTACTAGACATGTGTTAAGCTCAACTTGTAATAATTAACTATTTAAATTGTTACATATTTAAAAATTTTAAACAAGGAGAAATATTATGCCTAGTAATAATAGAGATGGATATGGATTTGGATTAGGTGGCCCTACTCCAAGACTATCTCCAACGCCTGTTATCGCAAGACGTGTGCCTGCAACGACAGATACAGACTATGCTTTAGGAACTACGTGGATTAACGAAGTTACCAATCAAGCCTGGGTGATGACTGGAGCGTCCGGGGGAGCAGCGACGTGGTCAATTTCAAGTCCGGGGGCCTCAGACGTTGACACCATCAACGGCCTGTCCCCAGTAGCCGGTAATATCATCATAGACGGCGGTACAAACGTCACAGACGTAAACGCAGGTAATACCGTAACCTTAAACCTAGATGATGCCATAACGCTGGCAACAAGCGTAACATCACCAATATATACTTCAGCAGCGGCGATGGATATAAACGCTCCAGCGGGAAGTAATATCACAATCCAACTTGGAGATGCAGCAGGGGCTAATATACTAGAGATAGAAGATTCAGCTTCAGCAGCAGTAGCAACAATTGATTCTAATGGTGTAGCAACATTTGTTGGAATGGATGGAGTATTAGGTGGAGTAACACCAGCAGCCATTACAGGAACAACAATTACAGCAAATACCTCTGTAACAGCTCCAGTATACACAGCTAATGCAGCAGATGCATTAGTTCAAGCAGGTGGAGTAAACGATGTTGTTTTAAGATTAGGCGATGCCGCAGGAGCGACTTTCTTTAGAGTTCAAGACAGTGCTTCTGGAGATCTTTATACTATTGACTCTAGTGGTGCACATAGCACATTTGCTGGATTAACAGTATCTGGAGCTGCAATCTCTCTTAATGATAACTCAAACTTTAATACAACAATAAATACAGGGACATCAACAGGAACCGTTTCTGTTGGAAGTGCTAATGCAGGAGCTATAACAATAGATTCGGGCGCAGGTGTTTCAATAGACGGTGCTACTGCCTCTAACTTCACAGTTACAGGAGCAGCGCAGGATCTAACATTAGGAGCTACTGGTGGTTCTATCAATGTTGTAGCAACAGAAGCAGATGCACAAGCTATATTAATAGATGCATCTAACGCGGCAGGTGGTATTGATGTTGATTGTGGTACAGGAGGCTTCGATCTTCTAACTACAGGTGGAGGATTCTCTATAGATGGAGAAGCAGCATCAAATATTACAGTAACAAGCGCTGGGCTAGATTTAAGCCTTCAAGGTGTTGGTTGTGCAGTAAATATTACATCTACTGAAGCTCAAAATGATGCTATACATATCAATGCATCAGCAGCTAATGGTGGAGTTCAAATCCACGCAGGAACAGGTGGAATCTTGATAGGAGATGAAGCAGATACTGCAGGCATCACAATTGGTAATATAGCTCCTACACAAAATAGAACTATAGTTATCGGTTCTGGTACTGTCGTAACAGCAGCCGTAACTGATGATATAAGCATTGGTGATGGTGGTGCTACAACTAATGTTAACTCAATAAAGCATGTTGATATTAACAATGGTGGAGTAACACTTGGTGAAGTAAATACTTATATTGCTGGAGGTGCTGTTACTTCAGGTACTCATCTTACAGAGATATCTTGCGGAAACGTAGCAGCTGGTACAGCAACATTAAATTTATCTGATGGAACAGGAACGAAAACTGTTAATTTGGGTAATGCTGATGCTAATACTACATTTAATATTGATGCGATTACAGCAATCAATACTAACGTAAATGCTGCTGTTACTGTAAATACTGGTACTTCAACAGGAGCAATAACATTAGGTAACATTGCTAATAGTGGTGCTGTTGCGATTGAATCAAGTTCAACAGTAGATGTAGATGCAGCTGGCGCTGTTTCTATTAACTCTACTGGAGCTGCTATTAACATTGGTAATGATGCTAATGCATTCGCGGTTAATGTTGGAACAGGAGCGGCTGCTAGGACAGTAACGGTTGGTTCTACAAATACAACTTCCGCTACAACAATTCAGTCTGGTACTGGTGAGATCACTGTTACTGGGACTGTTAAGCAGATTGATGCTGAATTAATGGGGCAAAGCGGTGTATATATTCCTGCCTTTACTCAAGATTCAGTAGCAGCAACCGCAGCGAATACTGGTGGAGTTCCTACGGGCGCTACAGGTGATGTAAATGTTATATCACTTCAAACAGGCGCAGTAATGCAAGGATTTGTAGTTGGCGCAGGCCAGACAATTCTTCAGCCTATTATGGGCGCGAATGGGCTTATAATAAGTGCTGACCAAACAAACACAGAAGGAATGGAGTACAACTTCCCATATTTACAATATACAATAGGAACGAGTGCTGCATTTGCGTTTGAGCTTGATCTATACATAAATGATATGGACATGGCGGCACCTGTAGTGTTTGGATTCCGTAAAACAGAAGCCAATAATGCTGCATGGGCAAACTATGATACTTATGCAACTATGGGTATGATAGCTGCTTCTTCAGCAACAAATGTTGTGCTTGCTACCGAGCTTAATGCTGGCGGCCAGACTGTGACCAACACAAACGATGCCTGGGGCGGAGATGGAGCGAATAATGTTCTTAGAGTGTTAGTAGATGCTTCTGGGAATGTTACTTATACGAATGGTGGGGCGGCGCCAACTGCGACTGCAGCCTTCCAATTCGACAATGCAGATGTAGTTATTCCCTTTATTAGGGTTGGTCAGTCTGCTAGTCCGTCTGATTGTGCTATTCAAAGAATGAGAATAGGCTTTCAGGCTTAGCCGTTAATTTTCAACAGCTTAAGAGCAGGGATTGTTTTTCTTGCTCTTTTTTTTTATTTTTTGATAACGTAAGACAAAGTAAATCCCTCTGGATTAATTGTGAATTAAATTAATAAACTGCACGCTCACCATAAAGATCACGATCGGAACAATAATAAGTACGATAATATTGCAATTTTATGTCAAAGTTGTCATGCATCCGTTCATTGGAAAATGAGAAAAGGAATGAAACCATTAGAAGCCTTCGAAGAGGTAAAAAACAAAAAAGCCCCCAATCTCTAGGGGGCTAATGTATTTAACTCCATTGGCAAGCTTTAATGGCTTAAACCGAAGTTACTTTTTATCTTCACCTTTCTTGGTTTTTTCCTCAGCCTCTTTTTTCTCTCTTTCATTTTTGTCAGCAATCGCTTTGATAATCTGATCTTTAATATCTGAAATAGAAGCCAGATTTTCTTCTAGTGTGGAGTTAAGAGGAAATTCGAAATTAAAAACTTTTTGTGCATCAATTAGAGAATATTTACCCCTACCTTCAGCGAATATTTTTTTTTCCTGAGGTTTTTTTTCTTCAGTTTTTACTTCATCTGCCATAACAAATCCTTACGTAAAGTTGTTCAAGTTTATATTTAGCACTTTAGAATCCAGTTTGCTAAATTTATTTTTTTTTGACAATTAAAATTTGTAGTTGGAGTTATTAAATAAATAATATAATGTAAAATTAAACTTTAGTAAAAGGTGTGGCCAAAATCGCCACTGGACAAAACAGGAGTCCAAACAAGAAGAGAGGTAACAAATGGCTTATCCAATAAGATTAAGAGCAGAAGCCGTGAGAGCTGTGGCTTTTGGAGCAGTGACAGGGGCGTTCGCCGCATTAGGAGCTGCAACGACACATATAGGTCGTATCGTGCGATTTACTAACTATACAGATCAAATATTAGACTTTTCATTAGATGGAGTAGACGCTAATTATAGACTTAGCCCTACATCTACTTTAGTTTTAGATATCAGTACTAACCAAACTAAAAAAGATAATCTTTTCATCCCTGAAGGCCAGATTTTTTATATAAGACATGCAGGTGTAGCACCTACAACAGGCTCAGCATGGATTGAGCTAAGTCATGGAGGTTAAGTTATGAGTCAAGCATCAAGCTTAGAGTCAGGTGGATCAATAGCACCTAACATTGAATACCTAACAGGAGATGTTGGAGGATTGGTCGGTCCAGACGCAACATTTAATATAGATCTTCTTGGCGGGACTGGGTGTACAACAACAGGAACACCAGCTTCGAACCAAATAGTATTCGATGTTACAGGAGGAGGAATAACCTGGAGCAGAGTAGCAGGTCCAGCAGTGGCGGCAGCTATTGATAGCGGTTATATCCCCACAAATGCAGCTTTAGTTACATTTACGCTTCCAGTAACAGCAGCAGTCGGAACCGTAATAGAAATAGCTGGGGAGGGCGCTGGCATGTGGGCGATAGCTCAGAATGCAGGTCAGTCTATACAATTTGGAAACCTTTCTTCTACAGTAGGAGTTGGTGGATCAATCACCGCATCTAATCAATGGGATACAATTAAGATTGTGTGCCGAGTAGCTGATACTACATGGAGTGTTCTGTCTAATATAGGAATCTTAAATGTTGTATAAGGAGTAAGAGATGGTTTATCAAACAGGGGACAATCAATACCAGATAAGCAAATATATCGTAGATGCAACGTCTGGAGACTCTCCTTATAACACGATACAGTCTGCTCTAGATGCAGCTAATGCTGCAGGAGGCAATGCTAGTGTTATAATAAGAAATGGGACCTATACAGAAAATCTAACTCTTTATAGTGGGGTAGATTTAGTAGGAGACAGCGAACAAGCAACAGTTATTATAGGGACGCATACTCCGCCTTCTTCTGGGGTATTAAATATTTTTAGATGTGCCTTTCAAAGTGCGACTGATATTTTTAATTCAGCTATTGCAGGAACGACCGATATAATAATAGAAGATTGTGCAGTAACAGTTACCAATGGATATACATTTAATTTATTGAATTGGACAGGTAGCGTTGCAATATTTGATATTGGAAACGGTGGAACAAATGATGGTTTTTTCAATAATACTGCTGGCGCTTCATTTTTTGCCTTTTCTACTGGTTTTGGTAATGGAACTGGAAACACAATGAATGTTTCAGGCTTTACATTAATTACTACAGCAGATTGCTTATGTCCAATAAACTTTCAATCAACAGCTATTGTTGATATTACAACAAGTAGCTTTGGTCAAACGTTGACTACATCCAATACAGCAACTGTGTCAATAAAAAATAGTTCATTATCAACGGGAGCAAATCAATCAATAACACATAATTCTTCAAATGCTATTACATTATCAGATGTAAATATAAACACATCGAATGCTACCGCAATAGGAGGGACTGGATCAGTTATATTCGGATCAGTAACTTATGAAGATAGTAGTACAATAGCTGGAACAATTACCCAAACCTATGGAACTACATTCCAAACTGGAAATATAATCTCTGGCGGAATAGTTTCCCAAGTGCCAACAAGCACACAGAATATAGTAGCAGGAACGGGAATAACCGCAGCAATGTTTGCTGGAATAGTTAGAGTCCAAGGCTCAGGAGGCGCAGTAACAGTAACTGCAACGCCATCAATAGCAGATGGGGTAGATGGTCAAACAATGATCATACAAGGTGATTCTGATGCTAATACGGTTACTTTACAGGATGAAGGCACATTGGCTAATTCAGGGCTTTCACTTTCTGGAGCAACTAACTTTACCCTTGGAGAAGGTCATATATTACGATTAACTTTCGATGCAGGCTTAGATAAGTGGCTTGAAGTTTCAAGGTCAGCTAATTAAAGGAGGAAAAAGTGACAGACGCAGGATATGGAAAAATAGATTACCTTAAAAATACCTGGGACGATTTAAGAATAGTACCAGGAGCCTTTAGTTTTGCAGGGGCAGCAGATCCTTCTCTATCAGCATGGCAGCCTACAGGGGCGGGAACTTCTTTTCTGGTATATGAATTTGCTAGTGCAGACGTAGGATATTTTACAGTTCAAATGCCCCATAAGTATCTTCAAGGTTCCGATTTAAAGCCTCATGTACATTGGACTCCTAGAGGGTTTGGGGCTGCAGAAAATGGAAATACGGTGTTTTGGGAGCTAGATTATACAATAGCGAATGTAAATGGCACTTTTGGAGCTGCTGCAAATGTGCAGATGCATGACACATGTTCTGGAACCAATGAAAAACATGAAATAACTACATCTGGAACGATAACAGGAACAGGATTGACAGTGTCGCACATGATAGTTGGAAGAATAACTAGAGCGGCAGGTGATACATGGAACTCTGGAGTGCCGAATCAACAACCTGTTCTGTTGGAAATAGATTTCCATTATCAATTAGACACTACAGGTAGTGATAATGAGACAAGTAAAACAAATAAAAATAGCTAGGGGGAAAAATGGTTTATCAAACAAGTACAAACCAATACCAATCAAGTGAATATATTGTAGACCCTACATCAGATGAGTCACCATATAACACCATACAGGCTGCGTTAGATGCAGAAAATGCAGTAGGCTCTGGATCAGAAATATATGTTAGACCTGGAACTTATAATGAAAATTTAACTCTATATGATGGACAGGTTATTAAAGGAGCTACCCTAGAAACAATAATTGTTGGTAACCATACGCCACCAGCTTCAGGGATTTCTACATTAAAAGATTTATATTTAATTGCTTCTTCTGGGGATGTTCTAACTTCAGCAGTTGCCGGGACAGCAATAATCTTAGTTGAGAATTGTTATATAACAGTGACTAATGGATACGTGTTTGATCTTCCTAACTGGGCAGGTGGTACTTTAGCTTTGATTAGTAGTACGGATGCTTCAACTAATAATGGAGTAATAAATTGTACTGGAGGAGCAAATGCATTGATCTCTGGTTCTTTTGCAGGAAGAGGTGTTGGGAATACTTTAACGTTCTCTAATGGAAACTTGGATATAATTAGTACTAGAGTTGGATGCCCGGTCTCAGTAGCAGGAACGGGAACGATTACGATAAATGAAGGATCATCACTCCTTGGAACTTTGACAACAGGTGGCTCAGTTACAACTTCAATGACTAATACCAAGGTAAGCACAGGGGCAACACAGGCTATCACACATAGTTCTAGTAATACCTTAACATTAGCAGATGTAAATATAAACACTACAAATGTACCAGCGGTTGGTGGAACAGGAACTTTAGTTCTTGGGTCTGTAACTTATATTCAAGAATCTGGTTATGCTGGAACGTTAACTGTAACTAGAACTACAAAGTTTGACGCTGGAGATGTTGAATGCACCAATCTAGAGATAGACGTGCCCTCAGGTGATCCGTTTATGATCTTTAAGATAGCAGACGCAGATCAGTTTAGTTTTGGAGTAGATGATACTGATTCAGATATATTAAAGCTTACAGATGGAGCAAGTCCGAGTGCTGGAACAGAGTTTATGACACTCGATTCAAGTGCTGATGGTGATATTATATTCAATCCTAATGGAGAGGGAACTTTTGAGATTGGTGATGCAACACAGTCGCCAGGAGCCGCTGGAGATGTGTGTAGGTTTTTTGTAGGAGATACATTAGTTGGGCATAATCAATTTTATGAATTTAAAAATACTGACAATACAGATCCAGCATCTACTTCCGAGCTTATTATTACAGTAGGGGGGTCTTCAGGTGGCGATCCTTTAATGGTTTATAGAATTGGCGCTGTTAATAATTGGTCTACTGGGGTAGATAATTCAGATAGTGACAAATTCAAAATAAGTTATGGAGCTGGGGGTCCATCTGTTGGTACAAATATAGAAGTATTTACAACAGCTGGAGAAATAACAAAACCGTTGCAACCCTCGTTTTTAGCATATAATTCAGCTAACGATGCGAATCAGACGGGTAATGGAGCCACTGCTACCGCAGATTTTGATACCGAAATATTTGATCAAGGTGGAGATTTTTCTGGAGACACGTTTACAGCTCCAGTAACTGGAAAATATATGTTAAATACTAATTTAGTTTTTTCAAATCTTGCAGGAGCGAACATTGGGAATGCTCTTATTGTAACATCAAATCGTACTTATGCTAGTGGCCCTTTAAATTGGACCGCAATAAAAAGCTCGTCAAACTATGCATATGCAAAAGTGAGTGCATTATGTGACATGGATGCGGCAGATACGGCAACAGTTGCTGGTAGTTTAAGTGGACAGGGAGCTAATACTGTTGGCTTTTTTGGAGCTGCTGGGCCAAGCGTAACTACTTATTTTTCTGGTAAATTAGAATGTTAAAAAGGAAAAAGTCATGAAAAAGATAAACTCAAAAGGATACAAAATATCCACAGTAGATAAAAAAGCATTAGACCATTATCTGAACGTAGAGCCTGGAGTGTGGGCGCATAATGCTTTGAGAGGAATGGTAAATAAAGCCGTTAAATCAATCATGCGAGAATGGTTTGAGAAATATAAGGCTATCCAAGATGGAGATGTATCAGCAGATTTATCTGCAATAATCCCTGGAATAATAGCAATGGAAGACTTTAAGCCCTTCAATGTTCAAGCTCCAGAAGCTGTGACAATAGATAAGAAGGAGGCTTCAGAGACCGAAATATGGGAAGGTGGGTTTGATGTTGAAGACTATGAGTTAGACGCTTTAAACGCCTATTATGAAGATCCAGAGGCCATGATGGAATGGTTTATGACTAACAAAATAGACCGCAGAAGAAAAGCGTTTGTTAAGGAAAAAGAAGTTGAGATGATAAACGACCCAGGAACGACTATTATTCCTAAGCATCATGATGATTTCATAAACCTAGTATGTTCTAAGCCTGGATACAAGAATAGAAAGCAAAAAGAAGCAGAGGAAGAAATATCCTAACATAGGAGAGTGTAATGCCATTTATAGATAGATCCCCGTTGGAATATAACGTTAATACAACCTCTTCTTTTAGGAGATTTGAGGATGCTAGAGCTCCCACCAACGCTGATTATAAGCAATTCAGAGTCGGTGATCATTGGCTCGATACATCATCAGATGATTGGTATATTTTGTGCTATAGAGATTTGACTATAGGAATCTGGCGTAAAATGGCAGGGACGGGAGGCGCAGTTGAAAGCTTTATTCCTGACTCTGGAACATCGCCAATAGTCCCAAACGCAGCAAATGAGATAACAATAACAGGAACCAATGGTCTTTCTTTTGTTGGAGGATTGAATCAGTGGACAGTTCAGTCTGATAACGGTCAATTGATGACACAATTTGCTCTTAGTACAGGAACGTCTCCAGTAGTGCCAGACGCTACTGGTTTGATTACGCTAACAGATGGTGGTGGCATTACAATGACTGGCGGCTTAAATGCCGTAACTGTTGCGATTGACGCTCCTTTAGATGTTCAATATGGAGGAACAGGAGTAGCTACTATAACCGATGGAGCATTAATTGTAGGATCTGGCGTAGCTGCAGTAACAGAAGTTGGACCTCTTACAGACGGTCAGCTGGTAATAGGTTCTACAGGATTAGATCCTGTTGCAGCAAATTTATTATCTGCAGGTGGGACGGTCGCTATTACTAACGGAGCTGGATCAATAAATTTAGAGGCAGGAGCTGCAGTACCGACTTCATTTGTAACAGACGCTGGAACAGCAACTCCAGCATTGAATGTTCTAAATGTTCTAGGTGGGAATAATATTGGAACAGCTGGTGCTGCTAATAATCTAACAATTAATGTTAATGGGACAACAGACCATGCGGTCCAGGTTGGAAATGCTACTGCTAGCTTAACATCTCTTGCAGTCGGAACAAATGGTCAAGTTTTACTTGGAAGCACAGGCGCTGATCCAGTATTTGGAACGTTAACCTCAACTGGTGGAACTATTACATTTACTCCAGGAGCTGGAACATTAAATTTAGAAGCTGGTGGAGGAGTCGTAGCTACTACATATACGGCGGAAGACGCATCAACTTGTTCTCCAGCGGCTGGTAATCTAAATATTGTAGGAACCGCAACTAATGGTATAAATACCACGGCTGCTGGGAGTACTATGACTGTAGCGATGGCTAGTCCTTATTCTGATGGTGATTTTACTTTTACTACAGCTAGTGCCGGGACAACAAGGACGTTAACAGCTTCTAACACTGACAATACAAATGCTGCTTCCCATGCTCAGGTTGATATTGTGACTGGTGGGGCGAGTGGGGGTGATCCTTTTCTTCATCTTGAGGTGGATTCTGTTACAGAATATTCATTTGGGATAGACAATACAACCACAACAGATCTTGTGAAGATAACGACAGGGGCGAGTCCGTCCGCTGGAACAACATTAATGACAATCGGAAATAATGGAGTAAAGGATTTTGTTGGTTTTTTTGATTATACAGGTCCAGGGGCAACGGGAAATGCAAGTTTAAGGGTAGAAGATACAATAGTTGGTGGAAATGTAGGTCTTGCTACGTGGAATAATGATAATACAGATACTGATTCAAATTCAGCAGTTGTAGCAAGAGTTGGTGGGGCGTCAGGAGGTGATCCATTTCATACTTGTGAAATACCAAGTATAGCTGTTGTTTGCTGTGGTATAGATAATTCAGACGGTGATATATACAAAATAACGAATTCATCAAATCCATCTGTTGGAACAACATTTATGGAAATGACAACGGCGGGAGAATTCACGTATCCAAAACAACCAGCATTCCTAGCATACAATGCTTCAAGTGATGCAAATGTCACTGGTGATGGAACCGTAGTGGTTTTACCTTGCGATACGGAGGTTTTTGATCAAAATGCTGATTATAATAACGGAACATTTATTTTTACAGCCCCTGTAACTGGAGTATATAACTTTTCGACAGGTTGTATTTTCGGGGCGTTAGGAGCTGCTCATACTTTAGCCTATATCCGTGTTGTGACCTCAAATAGATCATATAATTCACATACTATTAATGCTGCTAATGCAAGAGATTCAGCAAACCAATTAGGTATTAACATTAATAATTATTGTGATATGGATGCAGCTGATACAGCTTATGTTGATGTAAGAGTAGCAAATAGTACTAAAACTGTTACTATAGCAGGTGGAAGTACAAAAGTATTTTTTAGTGGAGGGTTAACATGGTAAGACTACTAAAAGACCCAACCAAAAGAGAAGGAATCATATCCGCATCCCTAATAGGAATAATGTTTTTGTTTGCAGGCTGTGAGTTGGTAAAGAAATATCCTCAAGATAATATTATTGAAGAGATTGCAGAAGAAATAATAGAACAAAAAACGGGATTAGATATAGACCTAACGCCATTTTCAAAGGAGAAACAAGATGAATAAATTGAAAACATTTTATACCCATATGCTGATAGTAATACTTATAATACTTATCGTTGCCTTAGTGGGTATCTTCGGTGTTAAAGGCTTAGATATAAAAAAAGATGTTCCACCAAGTGAAGAGGTAACTAAAGCTTTGTATTTACATCTTTAATCGGTATGGTTATCTTTTCTTCCACTTTCTCTTTCTTAGCTCTTTTAGGTCTGTTGTAAATGGAAGCTATTTCCCCTATTTCAGCATGCAAGTCTTGTAGCTTCATCATTATTTCTACATGAGAACCCAATTTTTCCTTAGTATGTGTGTCTATAATTGCTTTTATTTCCTCTATCTTGGTGAAGAAAAGGCCGTAATTGTAGTCCAAGTCTCCTAAGATTTTCTTGCTAGAGTCTTTCATGTTTTTTTTATGCATAAGGTCTTGAATAATCAATAAAATTATGCATATTATGATAAGTACATATTCCATAAAATCTCCTAAAGTTCTATTTTTTTATGTAGTTCTTTTAATGTAGCATTTAAAATATTGTTAATAGGAGGTTCTCTATCGTAACGTTTTACCCATTTTCCGTTCCTGTAGACATTTCCTATGTCCAGCCATTTTCTATCTCCTTTTTCGAAATAAACAATATTTCTGAAGATCTCGAACTTGCCGTTTCCATGGGATACTTTGAAGTCGACGAACCCTTTTCGGAGTCCTTTATCTTCTGGGATGAAGTCTAAAATCTCAATTTCCATAAACCCTCTTTATTTGAGCTCTAAGCGCCGATCTTTTTGCAGATGGCAAATTATACGTTTTAACCCCGCAAAGGCTCTGGTGGTGCTTTAAAACACGTTTAACTCCCTTTATCATTTCAGACCTGCAAGGCAACTTAGCTTCCTGAAGTCCTTTAGTAGCTTCTGAAGCTTGATTGATGTTTTTCTTATTCTTCTAGCTGCTGCTGTAACCCTTTCAGCCTTTCCTAGATCTTTGCATATCTCTTGGATGGCTTCATGTATCTCATCAACTGTTATTGCTAACAACCATTCTGTACTATCTTTTTCCATAAAAACCCTCATTAAAGTGTAGTGTAACTAACTTTCTTTTAAAATAGAACATATTTTTTTGTACAATCCTTCTGTTATTTGGTATTTATTTTTTAACAGGTCTAGGAACTTATCTTGGGAGAGGTTGTATTTGTAATCAGAGTTTTTAGAATCAAACATCTTTTCTCCTGAGAGGATTAGTTTTCCCTTGTTTTTGAGAACTGGGCAGTTTAGGACGCTATACCATTTCTCATATTCCTCATAAGCCTCTTTGATTTTATCAAGGTTTTGGGGCGTTTTGTGTGCCAAAACGATGTGATCAGCAATATTGTCATATTTCTTTCTTAGTGAAGCTGGAGATTGGATGTTAAATAGATTGTCCGGCTTCATAGTGAAGTCTATTGCTTCTATTATTTTACTTTTTGGAATCTTGTCAATTCTAATCATTAGGTCAAAGTCTCTATCCCAAGTTTTCATCTTTGGAGGTTTTCTGTCAGACCTTCTTTCTTTTAGTTTTTTTAATAAATATTTAGAAAGAAAGTGAGCATCTTCAGATGCGAGAGGAGCGGGAGCGACGGCCTTCTTTGGAATATCCTTAGCTTTCTCAACTTTCTTTGGTTTACTTTCTTTATTCTTAATATGGTTCTTCTTAATAGGTTCTTCTTTATGTGCACCACATGCATGACCCTCATGCACGACATGCACTACCCCTCGTGCACCACATGCACTACTAAACTTTTCTTTAAAGTACTCAAAATTTCTAGGCCATAAATCGGTAATTTGAATTAAATTTGTATCTGGCGATCCATCTTCTTTTTCTCTTTTTTTTATTTTAATGAGCCCTTTTTTTTCTAATTCCTTTTTACAGATTATAACTTTTCGTAAGCTAATTTTCGTTTTTTCTGACAATAATTTATTTGAAGCAAAACAAGCGCCTCTGTCACCAGCTATTCTTTTTAAATGAATATAAAATGCTAGTTCATATGGATCTAATTCTGTTTCTAAAATAATATTAGGAATTTCAGTTCTGTATTTGTGCAAAGAACTGTGATCTTGAAGCTGAAAGTTTTGATATTCTGACATAATAACTCCTGTTGTTAGTGGTGTAACCTGAACAAAGAGCTAGCCTTATAAGAAAATAATCTTTATTATTTAGTTAAATCTAAAGATCGTGTAAACTTGTTTTCATATAAGGTTAGCTTTGCATTGTGACACCTTTATTTACGAGCTAGTGGTTTGCAGGCCTCTAGCTCATTCTTTTTTATAAAGAACATTTATAAGTAAACACATAATAAGAAATTAATTTTTATTTTAACACAAAAAAATGGTTTCTTGTTATTTCTTAAGTTAGAAATTAGAAATTGTCCCTTGGGGTTTCCCAGGGGATTTTTCTTTTAATAAAAATGCCCCAAGAACGGGGCAAGTATTCGGTGAAAACAAATATGTTTGAAGCTTCCTTGAACTAGGAGAAGCAAACAAATCCATACTCTTATATTTTTAAATTAATGGGAAGAAAAAAGAGCGGGGATGGCCGCTCTTCTATTGAAATTTCTAACAATATGACTATTGTTTATTGCTGAACGTCACACATGGTATGCCTTCCTTGCGATATTTGGCAAGTATATCTTCAGTGATGTCATAGTCATTACAAAACTTAACCCAGTCAATAGTTCCTTTTCTAGAGAAACGTTTCATTTTAATATTGGCATGAGTGAAAAAGCATTTCTTCCCGCCGTGTAGGCTCTTTAGCTTTGTCTCTATATCTTTTCTTTCCTGAACAATAGATTGCTCGTTAGCCTTTAATTCTGCCCACTTTTCGGCCAATCCATTAGACATAGCATCAGAGATATATTCCTCATCTCGGTCAGTTGTGTCGGGAGGGGTGTCTTTTACAACGTACTCCCAGAATTCCTTTGCCTTTTTTACCATTGATAGTTGATATTTAACATCAGGATAAACAGGTATCATCGTGTGTTCCGAATCGTCAACATATACAAAGTAATCACATCTATCCGCCTTTGTTACCCACAGTTGCCATTGCATTTGGTCATGATAATAGTCAGGAATCTTTAGCTCTAAGGCATTTTCATACAGTCTAAAGGATGTAGGGCATTTTATTTCACAGATAACACCAGCGTTTTCAGTAATGCCATCCAGAGAAGCCATTGCTACTTCCCATTCTTTAGAGTACATGACTCTTGGGATTAAAGGAATTCCGTGTAATTCAATATATTTTGCTAATGCCACTGGTTCCATGTCAATACCACGTTGCATAGCTGGAGTTGTTTTATCTGGACCCTTTTTACCTGTCTTTTCAAGCCATAAGGTGTAAGGGCTTTTCCAGGGGTTTGTTCCATTAATTATAGAAATGTCGGAACCACCGATGTGGCTCCTTCTGTTTTCAAACCATTCGGGTGATCTCTGGTCAGTTTTATTCATGTTCCATCGCCTCTATTTCTTGTTGTATTTTTAATTTTAAAGGTCCCAATTTGTCTCTAGTTATATCATATGGAGTTTTAGCTTGAGCGTACTCCAATATTTCTTCTTGCCTATCTTTATCTAACTTCTTAAGCAGCCTGGCTACTTCTTTAACTTCAGAAGCAATTAGTTCTTTTTTAGGTCTTCTATGCATTGCCGCTTCTCCATCATCATCATCCCCATTAGCAGTTACTCCAACAATCGAAGCCCAATTATATCTTCTAAGATAAGTTAGGTAACTACCGATGCTTTGTATATCATTTTTAGGCGGGGTTATTGGCATTTTAGATTCAATCCACTGTCCTGAAGCATGGCATAAGCGGGTGAATAGATACATTTGATTGCTTCCATTACTCAAAACTCTTTGTATAACAGAAAGTCCATTCTTAGCCAAGTAAGGTCTGCTAGCTTTTACTATTTGAGATAAATCCGCATAATTACTCTTAAAAAAAGGGTTTTTACTAGTAGTTTTAGCTATTTCTATTTCCCCCTGAGCCTTAGCCAACGCAGTGAATAGTTCTCCTAATTCAGCACTTTCACTTTGTGGTTTTTGTTGTATTACTTTTACTGCTTCTTCTTTGTTTTCCATTGTTATTCTCCTTGCTTTTCAGCGTAATCTTTTGCGTAAGATATGATATTGAAATCATCAAATCTCATCTCACCATGTGTGTCTTCTATTTCTTCTTTTGCATACTCAGCAAATTCTTCTGGATTAATAGTTCCATCTACATCATAGCATCCATATAGATCTTCTATTATTTCATTTAGTTCATATTCTCTATCAAACATAGTTTTCTCCAAAATTTTGTAGTACATTAATTTCTTTGTATGTTAACATACTATCAGAAACATTAAATATTACGCAACATAAAATGATAACATATTATCAAAAAAACATAAAGCTATGAAACTTAAAGACTACCTAAAAAAACACGGCATGACCCGCACCAAGTTCGCAGAGAAAATAGGAATGAATCGACTTTCCATGGGACGATATATTAGCGGAAAACATAAAATCCCTTATGTTGTAATGTTAGCTATTGAATACGTAACGGCAGGAGAGGTTAAACGTGAAGACTGGGATATTAAAACATAAGTTTAAAGCAAAGAAAATAGAACTAGATGGTATTAATTTTAGTTCAAAGCTCGAGGGCAGATGGTATTCTATTATAAAAGAAATGAAAGAATCAGGGGAATTACTCTTTTTCTTAAGACAAGTGCCATTTCACCTTCCAGGAAATGTGGTTTATAGGGCTGATTTTATGCTTTTTTATACAGATGGTAATACAGAAATATGGGAATGCAAAGGTTTTGAAACTCCTGAATGGAGAATAAAGAAGCAATTAGTTGAATCTTTATATCCAGTAGAAATAAAAGTTGTAAAATGAAAGTATATACATACAGGTATGCATGCCCAAAATGCTTAAGAACATTTATATCAGATGAATATCATGAGGACTGGATTTGTTTTAAGTGTGGTGAATTATTAATAGTCATACCAAAAAGGATTTATTAAATGATTGAATCAAGTTATATATGCAGAGACTGTGCTATAAAAAATGGTGCAGAACCAGTAATAGGACATTGCTTCACTGCTCACTCAGATAAATGTCCTCATTGCAACAAAACAAAAAGTCTAGCTCACACTAGCGATTGGAATTGGCCTAACAATAAGAAACTAGAAAAAAACAGGGAGTTTTGAATGATAAAACTAAAGATAAGAATAAAAGCAGAAGCAACTACTTTTACTCACATAGAATTTCTGCCTGAAGAATATTGTATTTCCAAAAACAACAAGGATCTTCAGCATTTAGTTGATAAAGCTTGTCATGATTCTCATTTAGAAAATATTGAAGACGTAAAACTAACAGCAACATTTGAATGGTAACTATAGAAATAATAATTACCATTTTATTTATTGTAGTTGTAACTAAAGTAGTTTCTAAACTCCAATAGTTACAACCTTTTTTTTATTTAAAATGACCAACAATATTTACATTTAATACCGACTGCGTTTATAAAAACTCCATCAAAATATAAATAATTAGGGTATTTGATTTCCAACTGAGTGAAGCACTTCTTTCCATTAGCTCTTTTCCACTCATAACCTAATACATATTGTAATCCGAACGCACCGTAATTAATTTTGTCTTTTCTAGCATAGGAAGTCCTAACTCCTAGACCTTGGTATATCTTCTTATGATATTTTAGAATGCTAGCTTGGCCTTCTAATCCCCATATGCCGTATGCCATAGTTGCGCCAATACTGCCATCCAATGCTATATTTTCCTCTCTGAATCTATAACCTATATCTAAGCCAGGCATTGGAAGAGGTAATGGGAGGACATGTACCCCTGCATAAGCGTATGAGTTATTATTATAACATCTACTTACACTTCTATTTATTGGTAGTTCATCTGCTCTTTTAGGCAACTTAAACATTGGACGATTTAGCGTTTCGCTATCAGCAAATAGGCCAAAACTCATAACAACGGCACTAATGCCGATCAATATCTTTTTCATATATTCTCCTTAATTTCTACATCTCAAGCATACCAGGTTTAGTTTTTTTTGCAATAATATAATTTATGTAGTACAATTAACCAGAATATAAGGAGACTAAAATATGATATGTCCAGACTGTAAAGCCGAAGTATGTTTTGAATGCGGTTATTGCGATTGTAAGAAAACACCCGCTGTAATAGTAGATATAGATGGAACTCTTGCTAATATTGATCACAGGAGGCATCTAGTAGAAAAAGATAAAAAAGAGTGGGAAAAATTTAAACAAGAAATAATTAATGACAGACCCAATCAATGGTGTAGAATATTATGCTGTTGCATAAGTGCGCCTCCAATCGCCACATATGACCCAATTCATATATTATTTGTTACAGGTAGAGAAAAAAAATACAAACCGATTACTGAACTTCAAATCAAAGATTGGATTGATCCTGATTATTACTGTTTATTCACTAGAAAAGACAATGACTTTAGACAAGACACTGAAATAAAAAGAGAAATTTATCAAGAAAAGATAAAGGATAGGTATAACATTATATTTGCCATAGACGACAATGCAGAAATTGTTGAGTTATGGAGGTCACTTGGCATAGCCACGCTAGATTGCGCAGGATATAAAAGAAATAGTTAAAAATTATTTAATTAAAATATATGATTGGTTAACATGTAATCAAAGAAGGAAAGGAGGCATCTTATCGCAGCGGCTAAAGGCAACGACTATACGTTAAAAAGAAAAGTCAGTCCTCAATACACAAAAAAACAAATAGATAAACTTGCAGAAGATTTATTGGATTATGCTGAAAATTCCAAATCCATTCACTTAGCTCCTTGGTGTCGCAAGAAAAAAAAATCCATGTCATGGCTGAACGAATTGACAAAAACTCACGTTGAGATGAAAGCGGCTCACAAGCATGCCAAAGAGCTTTTATCAGCAAAGGTGCTTAATTCTAGCTTCTATGGAGAAGGCAACGCAACGGTTGGAATGACGTACCTTCCAGTCTATGATGAAGACTTCAAAGCGCTACTAAAATGGAAGGCAGAGATCCAAAAAGAACAGCCGAAAGAGCCTGAAAACAAGTGCGCATTCAACGACTGGAAGAATAAGCAGAAAGATAAGTAAATGACAATATAAAAGCTATCGGGTAACATTTCTTTATATTAAACAACTACACATTGGTATGAAAATGGAATGGATTCCAATATACACTCCAGAAGGAGAAGAAGACATTGTTCCTGACGAGGAGGATTATGATCTACTACTTTTTTTAGTAGATGAATGGCCTCATTTAGGATGGATATCCACAGCACATGAGTCCAAAGTTAGAAAATGGAACTGGTATTCTTTTTCAACACAAGAATCTCACAAAACATTTGACGCTGACATTTCTACTGATATTGAATTAAGAGTTACACATTGGTGTAGAATTCCAAAAATACCTGATAATGATAAAAAATAAATGCTAGATCTCAGTCCTAAACAACAAATATCTCTTAATGAATCTAATGCACGTATAAATATATGGGAAGGAGCTGTTCGTTCAGGCAAATCATATTCTAGTCTAATAAGATGGTTAGAATATATTCAAGAAGCTCCGCCTGGAAACTTAGTTATGGTTGGAAGAACAGCTACAACCATAAAGCATAACCTTGTAGATGAGATATGCAATCTTTTAGGAACAGACGCTAGGTATTATTCAGGAAAGAATGAACTGAACCTTTGGGGAAAGAGAATATATTTAGTAGGCGCTTCAGATGCGAGGAGTGAACAAAAGATACGGGGAGCTACTTTCTCTGGTGCTTACGTAGATGAGGCTACTCTTATACCAGAAGCTTTCTGGACTATGCTACTATCTAGGCTTTCAGTTCCCAATTCTAAGATATTCACCACAACAAACCCTGATTCACCTTTTCATTGGCTCAAAAAGAACTACATAGACAGGATAGATGAACTAGACATGAAGAGATGGAAGTTTTATTTAGAAGACAACCCCTCTCTTTCTGAAGAATTTAAAATCTCCCTAAAACAAGAATACCGTGGATTATGGTATAGAAGGTATATAGACGGCGAATGGTGTCTCGCTGAAGGAACTATCTATGACTTCTTTGATGAGGCTATTCATTGCATAGACTTTCCTCCAGGACAAGGAAAAGAATATTATGTTGGGATAGACTATGGTACAACAAATCCGTGTGCTTTTGTTTTGTTAGGTTACAACCCAATGAATTATCCAAATATGTGGGTAGAAAAAGAGTATTACTATGATAGCGCTAAGCACAGTAGGCAGAAAACAGATACAGAATACGCACAAGATCTAGCGAAGTTTATAGAAGGAATTCCAATATCTGGGATATATGTTGATCCAGCCGCTGCTTCTTTTAAATTAGAATGCAGTAGGCAAAGCATCCGTAACGTTTTTG
>Ga0180438_10001647_pt1 | contig 39134 bp, 27 predicted proteins | sample SS_ome_12_FD_132455 | JGI IMG/M metagenome (GOLD analysis project Ga0180438, IMG submission 132455) | Hypersaline lake sediment archaeal communities from the Salton Sea, California, USA - SS_3_D_2 metaG | ecosystem: Environmental > Aquatic > Non-marine Saline and Alkaline > Hypersaline >... | reverse complement strand
TTCCGGGTAGCTTTCCAGGTCCGCCTCCATCTGCGTCACGACGCGGCCGCGGGAATCCCGGGCGGCCGCCTCGATGCCCGGCATGGGGGCGTGAACGGACCGCAGCGACCTGATCCGGGCCAGTCCCTCGCGATACCGAAGCGCGGTGAAGCAGGCGTGGCGGATCTTCTCCGCGTAGTCCGCGGCCCGGGCGGAGGTTCCAACCGCCTCGAGGATCCGTTGAGGCGGCATCTTGGCCGACGCGGCAAGCTGCCGGAGGTAGTGACCGGCCAGGGCCCTTTCGGTGTCCTTCCGGCTGCCGGATTTGAGGTAGCTGGCCCAGAACACCGTGTCGGCGGGGCGGGTCAGCTCGATCTCGAAGCGGCTGGCGCCGTCGGTGAACTGCTGCTGAAGGGCCGACCAGATCGCCCGCCGGTCCCGGCCGGTGGCTGTGGGCCGGTCGGTGAGCGTGATCTGGTCGACGTTGATATGCCCCCAGCCGCCCGTGTGGTGATCGACGATCCGGATGACGGCTTCCTTGCCGACGAACTCGCCGACGTCCCAGCAGTGCCAAGCCAGCTTCTCGCTGCCGCCGGGCACCTCGTTGGGCCCGACGGCTGTGCGGACGACCTTCCCGCCGACCCGCAGGTCGATGCAGGTCTTGCCCGGGAACCCGCCTCCGCCGATGAGGAACTTGACGAACCGCCGCCGGATCTTCACCGGCGGGGAGGTCAGCGTGCCCGTCGCCCCGTCGCCCCCGAGGTACGTGTTGACCAGCCCCTTGCCCTGGAAGCCGGTGACCGCCATCTGCCGGCCCAGCGTGCCCCGGGCCGGGGCGGACCCGAACGCCGTGCCCGTGGGTTTCCAGTCGCCGTAGTCCGGCCCCTCGAAATCGGCGATCACGATATCGGCTCCGCTCGGGGCCGCCACGTGCCGCCGGTATCCCTCCGCCGAGGCGAACAACGCCTCCCACCAGTTCTCGCCCGAGACATACCATGCCGGCCGGTCGGCCTGGCGGCGGTAAGGCAGGTCGCCGGCGCGGTAGCTCTTGAAGGGCCGCCACGGCTGCTCGTGGCCCCCCGGCCGCCGCGGGGCCGGATGCAGGCCGACGATCGCGAACGAGAATCCGTAGGCGTGGCGGTTGTTGGTGATCTTCGCGAGGAAGCGGTTGACCCCGCGCCTCAGCGCCAGCCGCGCCGTGCCCGGAACACGCCCCTTCCCGCCGTACGCGATCACCTCCTCCCCGTTGAGCCAGCAGCGGAACCTCGCCTGCCTCCGCCAGTGCTCCATGTTGGGCGCTTCCGCCCTGCGGTCGGACTCGGGCGAGCGGACGGCGAAGTCCAGCTCGACGGTGACGGGGCTGTCGGCGGCGATCTCGCGGCAGACGTACTGCGTCTCGCCGGCCGACGGGGCCGGGCCGCGCGGCAGGTCGCAGAGGTAGCCGTCGATCCACTCCGGATGGGCCGTCCATCTGCGCCGCGCGTCGGGTGTGGCGGGGAAGTTCGCGGCCCGGTAGTCCTTCTCGTGCCGAGGCGCGCCGTCGCCCTCGAGCACGTCCTCTTCCGCCTCGTAGCGATGGGCGAAGCTGGAGGCGACGTTCTCCATCCAGTTGATGTGTGGCGGCTGGTCGCGGAAGGGCCCGATCCGATGCCACGTCCCCAACGTGACGGACGCCTCCTCGATCTTCCGCCCCGCGGCCCTCGCCCGGTACAGATCGGCAAGCTCCTCCCTCTGGATCGCCAGCAGGATCGGCCGAATCGCCCCGTAGGCCGCGCCCTGCCGCTCTGCGGGCGCGGCCTCACCGGCCGCCCCCACGGCCGGCGTTAATACGATCAGAACAATCCGGACCGCTGCACTTCGGGGCATCGTCGTCTTCTCCTTGCCCGGCCGGGGCCGGTGTGCACACCATACTACCATCCCGTATCGGTCCGGGGCCACGGTCAGCGGGAGCAGCCGATCCCTCCCGGAGCATGGCGTGGTGGCACGGCGGGTGCGAATCCTGCCGTCGTCGCCTAACCTCCGGTCCGTTCGGCGTGTCCGGTTCAATGCGGTCGACGTGTGCGGCGAGCAATGGGACTCGGCTGCCGAGGCAATGGCCCTGCCTGACAGGCGTTACGGATGTCCGACGGTTGGGCGCCCTCAACGGGCCGAGAAGGCCGCGTTGTCATGTCCGGTGGCGTTGGCAAAGGAGACGGCACGATGCAGATCAGATCCGTGCGGTGGATCGGAGTCGCAGCTCTATTGATTCTGGGCGTTTATATCGCTTCGGCTACGTGGGGGGCGGCCGAGTCCGGCGGGCGGAGGATCGCCGTCGGCGAGCCCGCCGTCGTTGCGCTGCGCATCGAGGAGGTCATCCAGAGTGTCCTGACCAATCATCCGGACCTGGAGGCCGGGCCGCCGTCGACCGCGCAAGCTCCGCGGGCGCATCGCGGCAGGGCGGGGCGGCTGGTGGTCCGCCCGTCCAGCCCGTCCGGCCGGGCCACGCAGCAGTGGCTCGAGGACCTGGTCGATCACCTGCTCTTCCAGGCGATCGAGTCGTACTGGAGCCAGGTGCGGCGAATCGGGGAGGTGGAGATCCGCCGGCAGGCCGTCGCGGAGGCCGAGGCGATGGCCGCCGGCTCCCGCGGGAGGGCCGACCCGGAGATGGCCAGGCTGCTTGCGCGGACGGCCCAGACGTTCCTGGCCGAGGCGCGGATCGCGCTGCACCAGGCCGTCCAGCAGCGCGACGCCGGGGAGGACGAGCTGAAGCTTCTGATGAACGACGAGACACTCAGCGTCTCGTCCGAGACGAGGCTGGAGCTGCTGACGGAGGCTCCCGAGCCGCTGCTGATCGACGATCCGGACCTGCTGTGGGGGATCGAGACGGCCGTCCACGAGCGGCTGGGCGCGCGGGAGGATCGACGGGACAAGTCGGCCCGGCGGGAGTACGAGATGCTGGCGATGGAGGTCAAGAGCGCCCACCGCCGGGCGAAGTCGGCGCGGGCGATGTTCCTGCTGTCCCGGGAGCGTCTGACCGCGGCCCAGAAGGCCCTCGACGCCGCCGCCCGGCTCGGCGAGGCCGGGGAAGGGGCGACCGCGGGGCTTCTGCTGGCCGAGATGCGTGCCCGGCAGGCCCTCACGGGCGCCCGGGGGCAGGAGTTGACGGCCCGCGTGGACTACGAGATTGCCCAGGCCGCCTGGGACCGCGCGCTGGGTCGGCTGGCGGAGACGTGGCATGTCGGGATCGACGCGGGGCGGTAAGCCGGCGGCCGCCGTGCGGTTACGCAACTGCGCGGCGGCTGCTTCCCCGTGCGGGGGGGCAAAATCGATGGGAGATATTTCTTGACATGGCCGACCCGCCGCGCCGATAATGCTCCCAGTCGAGACAGGGTCCACGGTCGCCGGTGAAGCGTTTCGCCGGGCGTGGGCATAGTTCGGGCGGCAACCGAACTTGTTTGCACAGCGAATGACGCATCGCAGCAGTCGCTCAAGCGGAACGTTCTTTGGGGTCCTGCGCATTTTGCATACCTCCGACAAGAATCCCTCGGGCAGCGCGGTTTCATCCCTTGCAAATCCGCATCGCGCCGCATTTGCGTAAGGAGCCATCCAGATGGCAAGTGGCACAGTGAAGTGGTTCAACGATTCGAAGGGCTTTGGGTTCATCCAGGTCGACGACGGCACGGAGGTCTTCGTCCACCACAACGACATCCAGGGCGAGGGCTACAAGAGCCTCTCCGAGGGTGAGTCGGTGACGTTCGACGTCGTCGAGGGCCAGAAGGGCCCCCGCGCCGCCAACGTCGTCAAGGGCTAGAGCCCGCGGCCACAACTCGAACGAACAAGGGCGCCGTCCGCGGCGCCCTTTTTCGTTGGGGCTGCCCACCTGTCTGCCGGCCGGCGCGTGCCGAGCGAAGCGGGTCTTCCTTCCACGGCATGCCGGGACCCTCTCAGGAGAACAGCAAGCGAAACGTCAGCAGCATGGAACACGGGCGCAGACTCCGCGGCCGTGGTACGCGGGCTACGGCTGCTGGTCGGCGGCGCAGCAGGGGGCGGGTCGGGCGTTGGGCATGTCCATGCGGGGGGTCTGCTTGATCAGCTCGGCGACGGGCTTGAACGTCTCGAGGACGGCCTGGTAGTCGCGGTCGTCGGTGGCGGCGAAGACGGGCCGGCCGCAGCGCTGCGTGCCGCCGGCGGAGCTGGCCAGCGGGGCCAGCAGGAAGTCGTTCAGGTGCGGGTTCTCGATCCGCAGGCCCGGCTTGCCGATCCAGCGGTATGTCCGCCGCCAGGTGAGGTTGGGCTTCACGCCCTTGGCGGCGTGGCAGCTTTGGCAGCGGCGGGCGTAGACGTCGTCCATCACCTTCGTCAGGCCCGACGGGAACAGCCACCGGCAGGCCGGCTGAGTCGGGTGGGCCGTGTCGGCCGTGCCGTAGTAGGGCACGTTCAGGTCGATCCACGTCAGGATCCGCCGACGCTCGGCGTCGGTCAGTCGGGCTCGCGGCTTGCCGTCCTTGTCGGGGTGGCCGGAGAGGACCACCTCGGCGAGCTTGCTGACGGGTGAGCCCCACTTCCCGGGGGTGATCTGCCGGATGTTCCACTCGTGTCCGTTGTAGGTGGGGATCCAGTTGACGTAGGGGCTGCCCGTCCGTCCCTGGTTGATGTCGGCGAGCGACTCGTAGGAGACGTTGAACAGGTCCGTCCGGTCGCCGGACAGGTCGATGCGCTTGGGGGCGTTGCGGGCGTCGTGGCACTTGAGACAGTGCTTGTCGAGCACCGGCTGGACGATTGACGCGTAGTCGAAGCCCCGCACGCCCCACTCCGGCGGTCTCAGCTCCTGCACCCCGCCGGCCAGCGAGGCCGGCAGGCTCGCGTGGCGGGGGCGCTCCGATCGCGACTCGTGACACCCGATGCAGCCCTGCACCTCGCCGCCCATCAGGTGGGTGAAGCTCCTCATCCGCTGGACGGCGCGGCCGTCGGCGTCGAGGGCGATGAAGTAGATCGGCTGCCGCGCGGGCACGCGGAAGTAGGCCGAGCCGTCCTCGGCGACCTCCGCCGTGCCCCAGACCTTCTTCGGCACGTACGTCGCGCCGCAGGAGATGAGCACCCGCTGGTAGCCGAACGCCGGCCTGTGGATGCCGGCGCTGCTGATCAGCGTCCTCGGCCGCTCCTGGACGACGAGGATCTGCTTGATCTCGCCGGGCTTGACGTGCGGCTCGAGGCCGTTGTAGACGTTCTGGAGGCAGACTGTGGCCCACGGCTCGTCCTTGGCGGCCGGCGGGAGCGGGTTCGAGCGGATCGGCGGCCTCGGGCGGGCGCGGACCGGGCGCGGGTTGTAGAAGCCCATCCCGTCCCGCGGGGCCAGCACGATCGTCTGCTCCGTCCGGTCGTAGTCGCGCAGCAGCAGCGTGCCGTCGTGGCTGACGAGGAAGTACTTCCCGTCGACGGGATATGGCGTCTGGTAGGGCCCGCGCGGGCCGTTGCTGGAGACGTGCACGCCCCGCAGCCGCACCTCCGGCGTGATGTTGCGCATCGACGCCGCCGCGTTGTCCCCGTGGATCGGGTCGATGATCCCGATGGCGCCGCGGCACGAGCCGTTGTGGCCGGTCAGCGTGCAGAGGATCGCCCCGGAGCCCGGGATCGCCTGCGGCTCGATGAAGGTCGCCGGGTCCAGCACGCGGTTGCCGTAAAACCCCTGGAGCATCGTCCCGTCCGGGTTGATCGTCCAGAGGCTCTGAATGGGGATCGCGGGCCGGTCGACGTATTCCCATCGCCCGTAGATGATCCGCCCGTCGTTGGTCACCGCGGGCGTGAAGTCGTTGAGGTAATTCGACGAGATCCGCTGCTGGTTCGTTCCGTCCGCCCCCATCGTGTAGAGGATGCCCACCGGCGTGAAGAAGCAGTACGCCGCCTGCGGCCGGCGGGTGGACAGGAAGACGATCCGCCCGTCCGGCAGCCAGGCCGGGTCGTAGTTGTGGCGGCCGCCTCGCGTGAGCTGCCGCAGGCCCGTCCCGTCCACGTTGATCGACCAGACCTGGTAGGGCAGCTTGCCCTTCCGCCAGCCGAAGACGACCGTCCTGCCGTCGTGCGACAGGTCGCAGGCCTGGATCTGCCCGCCGGCGGCGTCGACCAGCCTCGTCAGCCGCCCGTCCTTGACGTCATGGACGAACAGCCCCCCGCCGTCGCGCTGGCCCTCGCAGTGGTAGGTGTAGACGTGCGAGCAGCGGATGTGGTGGCGCTGGACGACGACGATCCTGTCGAAGCCCATCCCGCCGGCCTCGAGCCTCGCCGCCAGCTCCGGCGAGGGCTCGATCGGCGGCGGGGGCGGGGCCAGCGGGCCGCCGCGGCGCATCAGCGACGGGTCCGGGGCGGTGAACTTGCCCAGCAGCTTCTCCGGCGGGCTGACGGAATAGACGCGAATCTCCGACGCGCCGGGATTCGGCCCGCCATAGGAGTTGAGGAACTTCAGCGTCAGCCGCTCGAGCGTCCGTGGCTTGGGCAGCTTGATCCGCTGGGGTCCGTGGCCGGGCTTCAGCGTGCCTTTCGTCACCGGCTTGCCCCTCGCCGGCGCGTCGGCGTAGACCTCGTAGTCCTTCCAGTTCTCCGCCCAGACCCACCCGGTCCGGCCGTAGTAGACGATCTGGGCGACGGTGACCGGCTCGGGCCAGCTCAGCGTGAACAGCACGCCGCCCGGGTGGCTGTTACCCCGGGCGACCCAGGCCTTGTCGAGGTCGGCCTGGCTGCCCGCCGCCGGGATCTTGCCGTCACAGGCGAAGCGGGCCCTGTAGCGGTCGCTGTACTCCGAAGAAGCCGTCGCCGTCGCTTTGAGTGCGAGGTTATCGGGCGTTCCCGCCGGCTTGGCGAGGGCGGCGGGGCAGGAGACGGCCCAAAGGCAAGTGGCCAGCAAGGCGGCACACGTTACGGACTTCGGCCGGCTGGTGATCGGGTCCGTCATCATCGCCTCCTTCCGCCCGGCGCGTCGTGGCCGGACCATCTTCCATATGATACCCGAAAGCGCCTGGCGGTCCATACGGGCTCCTGCCGGCCGGGTGCGTCTTGCGGCGGGATCGTGCCCGGCACCGCGGACCTCGGCGGACCGGCCCGCGGGCACATCCCGGATCAGCCCCCGAACACCTATCGCATTACGAGTCGCCGAGCCCCGGGTCTCGGCGCGTTCGTTTTGCCCCGGACGGATGTGCCTGCCGAACCGGAGTATCTTATGGTTCCCCTGGTATGAGGAACACAATGACCGGGGCGTCCCATGGCGACATCGCGGGCAGCGATCGCGCGGGCTTCAGCTTGCTGGAGCTGGTGATGGTCGTGGCCATCATCGGCGTGCTGGCCGCCATCGCCGCGCCGCGGTACGGGCGGGCCATCGCGCGGTACCGGGCGGACATGGCCGCTCGGCGGATCGCGGCGGACCTGGCCCTCGCCGGCCGGGCCGCCCGCACGGCCGGCGCGTCGAAGACCGTCAGCTTCTCCGTCGCCGGCGCCGAGTACACGATCCCCGGCCTGCCCTCCCTCAGAGACTCCACGTTGGACTATCGCGTCGTGCTGTCGGATTCGCCCTACCAGGCGGCCGTGGTTTCCGCCGACTTCGGCGGGGACGCCGACGTTGCTTTTGACGGCTACGGCACGCCCGACAGCGGGGGCACGGTGAGCATTCAAGTCGGCGAGTACTCCAAGACGATCGTACTCGACGCCGGCAGCGGCAAGGCGACGATCCAATGAGAACGCTCGCCCGGGGAACCGCGCGAATTGCCCTGCCCGAGAGTCTTCGGCCCGGACGAAAGGCGATGCGGCAGATGTCCGATGAAGGCGTTGACGGATGAATGGGCAGCGGGTGCATGGAGGCTGGGCCGCGGCGTGACGGCAGAGGGTCCGGAGGACGGCCTGGGTGCCCTGGAACGGCGATACAGCTCGAGGCATTGCCCCCACGTCGGCCCGCCGTCTGCGCAGGAAGCGGCGGGGGGGCTTCACGCTGATCGAGGCCGTCGTCAGCGCCATGACGCTCGCCGCCCTGATGATCGGGATGGCCTCGGTGATGCTGCTGGCCTCCCGGTCTCTCCGCAGCGCGGCCGGTGACGTGGCCGAGGCGGGTGACGCGACCGCCGACATCGTTGCGGACCTGAACCTGGCCCAGTCGCTGACGGAGCAGACGGTCACGGCGGTGACGATGGTCGTGCCGGATCGCGACGGGGACGGCCTGCCGGAGACGATCCGCTACGCCTGGTCCGGCACGGCGGGGGACCCGTTGACGCGGGAGTACAACGGCGGCGACGCGACAACCGTCGTCGAGAACGTCCACGAGTTCGACCTCGAGTACATCACCCGAACGGTCGGAGGAGGCTGAGGCGTGCGGACAGGCTGCGACAGCTTCGCCGGATGGACGCCGGCGCCCGCCGGCCCGGGGCGGCGCGGCGGGATCACGCTGATCGAGACGGTCCTCTGCACGCTGGTGGTGGCGGTGATGCTGGTCGCGGCGCTTCGGATGCTGGGCTCGGCGGCGGTGGCGGACCGGCAGCACTGGTCCGGCCGGCTCAGACCGGCCGTGGCGGGGCAGTTGATGGCCGAGGTCCTCGCCAACAGCTACGTCGACACCGGCGACAGCCCCGTCTTCGGGCCCGAGACGGGCGAGTCGGGCACGGATCGGTCGAACTTCGACGACGTGGACGACTACAACGGCTGGTCGTCGTCGCCGCCGGAGGGCAGGGACGGGACGGCGATTGCCGGCCTGACGGGCTGGACGCGCGAGGTGACCGTCGCCTGGGCCGATCCGGCCGACGTGGAGACCACCTCCGTCAGCGACCAGGGGCTCAAGCGGATCACCGTGACCGTCACCGACGCGCAGGGCCGATCGGCGATGATCACCGCGCTGCGCGGCAGCGACAGCTCCTACGACTACGAGCCGGGCAGCAGCACGACGTACGTCAGTTGGGTGGGCGTGACGCTGAAGGTCGGCCCGGCCGACCAGGCCCGCATGACGTCGGGCGCGAACCCGTTGAACTGCGTTCCGTCGCTGGGAGGGAGCTGATCATGCATCGACGGCGGGGCTCGGCGTACATCCTCGTTCTGGGGGTGGCGATGATCGTGGCGGTGATCGGTTTGGCGGCGATCTCCGCCCGGCGGATCCGCACCCGCTCGGCCCGGCTGACCGGCGGGTCGGGCAGAGCGCGGATGCTGGCGTTCTCCGGCGCCGAGCACGCGATCGGCCGGATCAACGCCGACCCCGACTGGCGGACGACTTACAACGGCGCGACGGTCCAGCAGGACTGCGGCGAGGGGGCGTTTTCGTGGGAGGTCGTCGACCCGGCCGACGGCGACCTGACCGACGACCCGGCCGAAGCGGCCGAGATCCTCGCCACCGGCGTCTTCGGCGAGGTCTCCCACACGCTGAAGCTCGAGCTGGCGCCGGTCGGCGGCTTGATCCATGCCGTACTGGCCGACGGTGAGATAGAGGTCGGCAAGTCCAAGACCGTCACCATCAGCGGCGCCCCCCTGGCGTCCAACAGCAAGCTCACGGTCGGGAACAAGGGCACCCTGAACTCCGACGTCCTTGCCAACGAGATCAAGCTCCTGGGCCAGGGGACCATCAATGGGACTGTCACCACCCCCTTGCGATGGCCCGCACCCATGCCCTCCTCGGACCTGTTCAACACCTACAAGGCGACGGCCACGGAGATCCCGCAGCGCGCTTCGATCGAGAAGACGCTGCTGAGTCCGACGGACAATCCCTATGGCCCGACCAACCCCAACGGTCTCTACTACATCAACGTGGGAAGCTCGGAGCTGATTATCCGCGAGTGCCGCATCTACGGCACGCTGCTGGTCGAGGTCACCACCGGCAGGGTCAGAATCGGGGACAAGGTCCTGATGGAGAGCTTCCGGTCCGACTACCCGACGCTGATCGTCACCGGCAACCTGGACATCGAGATGGAAAGCGGCGTGAATGTCCTGAACGAAGCGGACGACGCCGAGACGAACCTCAACCCGCCCGGCTCTCCCTTCGAGGGGGTCAGCGACAGCGACACGTCGGATGATTATCCCAACGAGATCCGCGGGCTGGTGCACACGACGCGCGAGGTCACCACGCTCAAGAACACCTCCACCATCCGGGGCGGGCTGATCTGCGAGGGCCAGCTCATGTTCGGGGGCGACGCCCGGGTCATCTTCGACACGTCCCTGCCGGACAACCCGCCGATGGGCTACGGCGGGCCCGGTCAGGTCTTCCCCGGCCGGTGGGGGCGGAAGGTCGACTAGCGCCGCGCGGGCAACTGGCCGGCGCCCGCAGCCGGCCGCTCGTAGCCCCCACGGCCGCTGCGCCGCCCGGCGCCGGCCCGGCTTCCGTCAGTCCAGCGACTTGTGGAAGAACAGGGCGAGGCTCTTCTTCTCCGTTTCGCCCGGCTTGGTGATCAGGGAGACGAGGAAGAACACCGCGCCGGCGACGAGGAAGGAGACGAGGAAGCCGTTGAGGTTGCCCAGCGAGGCGCGGGGCAGCAGGGCCATCTTCTTCGCCCCGGCCCGCCCACCCTCGGCGATGCCCCAGACCAGGAAGGCCACGTTCATCCCCACGCCGACCAACGTGGCGGCGACCGCGCCGTAGCGCGTCGCGCGCTGCCAGAAGTACGCCCCGAACAGCGGGAAGATCGTCACCGCCATGATGCCGAAGGCGATGATCGCCAGTTCCGCGACGGGCGTGGCCGGGTCCCACGCGATCAGGATGCAGACGGCCATGATCCCGCCGATGCAGATCCGCCCCAGGCCGACCAGCTCCTTCGCGGCCGCCGAGGGCTTGACCAGCTTGTACAGGTCGTTGGCGATGTTGGCCGCGTTGCCGAACACCACGCCGATGACCGTGGTCATCGCGGCCGTGAACGCCCCGGCCACCGCGAGGGCGGCGACGACGTCCGGCAGCGACGCCTTCGCGGCCAGGCCGTAGATCTTGTCGGCGTCCGCGTTGGCCTTCGCGACCACATCGCCTCCCAGCGCCCTGCCGGCGATGCCGACCATCGTCGTCATGCTGATGACGACCACGCAGATGGCGCCGAAGGCGAGGATCATGACCTTGAAGCCCTTGGCGGACTTGCTGGAGTAGGCGTGCATGTACGGCTGGGGGAAGCAGACCGAGCCGAGGCACATCGCGGAGGCGAAGCCGAAGATCATCGGCAGGGACATCTTCCCCCCTCCGCCGGCGAGCTGGAACATCTCCGGGTGCCTCTGCTGGACGAGGTCCATCGTCGCCGCGAAGCCGCCGTTCTTCTGCATGACGGCGAAGAACAGCACGAAGACCATCCCGCTGAAGAAGAGGCCCTGGACCGTGTTGACCCAGGCGGCGCCCTTCATCCCGCCGAGGATCAGGTACAGCGCGACGAACGCCGGCGCGAAGAACAGGCCGGCCTTGTAGGGCAGCTCGCCCTCGCTCATCGTCTCGAGCATGATCGCGATGCCCTTGATCTGCGCGACGAGGTAGGGGATCGACGCGACGAGCACGACGAGCGGGATGATCGCCCGCATGCCCACGCCGTACCGCTCGCCGAACGGCGCGCCCATCGACATCCACCGCCTCGCCTTGCCGATCAGGAACGTCTTGCGGTGAACGAAGTACCACAGAAACCCCAGCGGGACGAGGTTCACCGTCAGGACGAACAGCGCGCCGAAGCCCAGCCGGTAGCCCATCCCCGAGATGCCGAACATCGCGAACGCGCTCAGGAACGACGCCAGCAGGCTGAAGATCAGCACGAAGTAGCCCAGACCCGACCCGGCCACGAAGTAGTCGTCCGCGCTCTTCGAGGCCCCGCGCCGGAAGGCGGCGTAGCTGATGAACACCGAGGCCAGGCAGATCCCCGTGATGATGGCGATCCCGGTCATCGCTCGCCCTCCTCGCTCGCCTCGGCCGCCGCGGGGGACTCGTCGGCGCCGGCCGCCTCCAGGTCCGCCACGATGCCGCCCAGCTCCTCGTCGCTGATCGCCAGCGAGCTGTGGAACAGGAAGACCCACTCCAGCACGAACAGCGCCGCCGCGAAGACGTATGCCAGCACCGCCCAGGTGGGGATCACCAGCGGCCGTCCCGTCACCGTGCCGTAGGCCCACGGACACCAGCACAGCGAGGTCAGAACGAGGAAGGCGGTCACGTAGATCCGTTTCGCCCACGTGCGTCTTTTCGCACTCATGCGAATTCTCCTTGGGCAGTGCGGCCCGATCGGTCGGCGCGTCGGCCCGTCGGCCCGCGCAAGACCCGCGCAAGCCCCAACCGCTTGCGCCGATCGGGCTGTATCGGTTCGCGAGGTGGCATTCTAAGCCGCCACCGCCCGCGGCGCCAATCGCGGAACGGGATCGGTCAGGCGTGGGGGCAGAGCGGCTGCCGCCGCCCGTCCGGCAATTGGCACTGGGCGTCCCGGCCGGCAGAGGGAGGCCTTCGGCAAGAGGTCACCCAGGAAACTAGTATTGGCGCTTGCCGATATTTCGAAGCGCGGTATAATCTCTCTTGAGTCTACACTAGCGGCGGCCGATACGTCAGTTCTGACATGTGGGTTCGGAGGGATAACGATGACGAGAGGCATGCGCACACCACTCCTTTGGACGGCAATCGCTTGGGTTCTGTTGACGGGCTGGTGTGAGCGGCCGGCCGCCGCATCGTATATCGTCGCCTGGGGCCGCAACGATACCGGCGAGTGCAACGTCCCCAGCGGGGGCAACTTCACGGACATGACCGCGCTGTACGATCGCGGCATCGCGCTGGACAACACCGGCGCCGTCGTCAACTGGGGGCGTCAGCCGCTCAGTACCTGGCACGTGCCGGAGCCGTCGGGCCCCTTCAAGGATATCGACGGGTTCTGGGACCACGTCGTGGCGATCCGCACCAACGGGACGCTGGACGACTGGGGCTACAACTACTTCGGGCAGTGCAGCAACACGCCGCTGGGCAACAACTACACGGCGATCTCGGCGGGCTCCTATCACGCCCTGGCCCTGCGAAGCGACAACTCGATTGTCGCGTGGGGCAACAACACCCACGGACAGTGCAACATTCCGATGCACCTGCCCCCCAACGGTTTTGCCGCCGTGGCCGCCGGCGGGGAGTACTCCGTCGCGCTGATGGCGGACGCGTCGCTCGCGGCGTGGGGTTACGACGCCAAGGGCCAGGTCTCCAGCCTGCCGATCGGCCAGTTCGACGCCGTCGCCGCGGGGTGGGACCATGGGCTGGCGCTGCGGAAAGACCACTCCCTTGTCTCCTGGGGCAACGATGCCAACGGGCAGGTCACCAACACGCCGGCGGGCAACGACTTCGTCGCCATCGCCTGCGGGTGGGACTTCTCCCTGGCCCTGCGCTCCAACGGGACGCTGGTCGGCTGGGGCCTCAACTCCCACAAGCAGTGCAATGTGCCGTCCGGGAACCAGTACACGGCCGTGGTGGGCGGCGCGTATTACGGTTTGGCCTTCACCCCCGTGCCCGAGCCGGCGACCCTTGGGCTGCTCGCAATCGCCACGCTGGGGCTGAGTCGGCGTCGCCGGGCACCACGACGGCCGGGCCTGCACAGGACCGCGGAGAAGGCGACGACCCGGGGCGGCGCTTGACGCCCGGTGTGACCTGTGCGCCGTCTACGCCTGAGGCCTGAGGCCGGGGCGGCAGGGCATCTCGCGGCCGGTGGGGCGTTCCTTACCCGACCTCATGTAGCAGGGGACCGGACGGGCCGGAACTCCGTGGCGGCTTTGGGCATCCAAGTCATGGGGCCACCGCGCCCGAAGGAGACCCGCGATGCGGAGATGCCGAGCCGTCCGGACCGCCGTACCTGCTGTTACTGCCGTGGCGCTCTGGTGCGCCGCCGCGCCGGGCGAGGCGCCGCCGAAGGACATCCAGAAGCGCTACTGGCAGGTGCTGCCCGGCGTCCAGACGGTGGCGTTCGACAACCTGGGTAACGCGTGGCTGGGCGTCGCCGCCGGCGGGAGCGTCGCCGAAAGCCACGCCCGCCCGCTGAAGCTCATGTCCAGCTCGCAGGCGCTGCTGCTGGGCGACCGTAGCGGGCGGCTGTGGGTCAACGCCCGGTATAAGGCCTCCTCCCCGACGCGGATGTACGACGGCAAGAAGTGGCACAAGCTGGCGTTCCGCGCCGGCACGGCGTTCGAATCGTCGAGCGGGCGCGTCTTCCTGTTCGGGGCGAAGCAGCTTCATCACGTCACGAAGGACGGCCAGTGGGGACGGCAGAAGCTCACCGACAAGCCGTTCGGGAGCGGTTGGCGGATCATGGAGGACGGCGGCGGGGGCGTCTGGATGTGGGCCGCCTCGGGCAAGCCGCCCGCCCGGCCGCCCGGAGCGTGGGTGTGGCGCAAGGGGCGGTGGACGCACCACACGGCGAAGACCGGCCTGCCGACCGACCTCGTCGACGCGATCGTCCCGATGACCGGCGGGAGGTACCTCATCGTGCTCGGCGACAAGGGCGCCTCGCCGAACTTCGTCGTCTGGGGCCCGCCGAAGCCAAGCGGCCGCGCCGTGCCGAAGCTCGTCCAGCACGACTTTCTCCCGAAGACCTCCGCACATCGGCTGCGCTACGAGGGCGACGATCGCGACGGCAACCGCTTCCTCAGCGTCACCGGCATGATCCGCGGCGGGCAGGTCGTCCATCCGGGCGAGACCGTCCTGGTCTACTTCACCCCGGCCGGCGAGGGCCGCGTGCTGACCACCGACGGGGTGGCCTTCCTCCGCAACGCGCTTCGCACGCGCGACCGCCTCCACCTGAGCCTGACCGACCGCCGCTTCTGGGACGGGCGGCGCCTGCATCGACCGCCCGTCTCCGGGTCGCCCCTCGGGATCGACCGCCTCGGGCGGATCTACTATCGTTCGACGCGCTCGAACGAGGTCCAGGTGCTCTGGCCGGACTGCGAGCGGCCGGGCGACCTGCTGCGCCCGACGCGGCAGGAAGGCCTGGGCATCGGACGGGCCTTTCAGGACAGCAGCGGGAGGATCTGGTTCGTGGGCAGCCGGGGCTTGTCGGGGCTGCTGCGATGGGACGCGCGAGCGTGGCAGCCCACGCCCGTCAAGCGCCTGCCGCACCCGGACTGGACCGCCGAGCCGGCGCCGCCGTGGAATCCCTTCGACCGAGGCCTGCACGTGGTGCAGGGCACGAAGGGGGCGCTGCTGGCGGCGACGGTGCGCGACATCTTCCAGGACGCCGCCAACCAGCCCGCCGGGCGCGGAGGCTGGCGCGGGCTGCCGCAGCTCGCCGTCGATGCCGCGAAGGCCGGCAAGCCGGTCCACTGGCTCGAAGGCTGGCTGTGGCACGCCGGCCGATGGGCCGGCCCGATGAAGATCGACGAGCTTGTCAAGGAGCGGTTTGCCACGCTGCGGGAGCGGCTGACCTTGCAGACGCCGCGGACGGCGCGCTTCGATCTCCAGAGCGACGGCGAGCGCATCTGGCTGGTGCATGACGGGCAGGTGCGGGCCTGGTCGGCTGGCGGGCGGGTCACGCCCGCCTGGCACGTCCCCCACGGCAACCTCGCCAATCTCGTGCTGATGCCCCAGGGCAAGGTGTGGTGCATCTACCCGATGAGCAGCCGCCTGGAGGTCGTCGAGTTGGCCGTGGCGGGCGGGCGGATCCGCGCCACGCCGATCCCCGCCGCCGGCGCCGGCGGGGCCTCCTACCTGAAGGGCTCGAGGTTTCGCCTCACGCGCGGCGGGCAGCTCTGGCGGTGGTGGCACCGCCGTGGCGGGTCCGGCTGGTACGGGCTGGCCTCGTCGGCCTTCCTGTGGACCGGCGAGGCGTGGCAGCAGCAAAAGGGCCTCGGCGGGCTGGCGTTCGAGGACGACGACGGGGCGCTGTGGTTCGTCCGCGCGCTGCGGGCCGTGGCCGACCGCGGGTACCGAATCGTCCGAGGCGACAAGGCCTTCGACCTCCGCTGGCCGCCGCAACTGCCCATGGGCTTGGTGACGAAGACGCGGGGGCAGTACCTCGCCTCGTGCGGCCGGTACATCGTCTCGCTCGAACCGGCCGGCAAGGACCGACCGGGCCAATGGGCCCTCGGCCGCGTCCGCCTGCTCGCCGACCTGTCGGAGACGCTCGGCGTCTTCCTCGACGGCCGGGGCAACCTTATCGGCGCCTCCGGCTGGACCGCCCAGATCCCCCCGCCCGCGCCGGCGACCCGCCCCGCGGCGGGGCGCGGCAAGCCACGGCACGCATCAATTTTCCCCTGCCGCGGCTCGCGCTCGGCGCCGCGCATTGCTGATTGGCTCGATGCGACAAGCCGGCCGGCCGGCAGGCAGGCGCCGAGCGAAGCAGGTCTTCTGACGTCAGGGGCCGGGGAATCTCCCCAATAGCGACAGAAGGTGACGTGAGCGCTGCGGAGAGGACAAGGCGGCCGAGGCATCACGTGGAGAGCCGTGCCTCCGCGATCTCGGCGATCTCGGCGATGAGGCGCAAGGCCTACGGCGCGGGCGTGGGGGCGGCTTTTCCGGCCTTGTAGGCGACGTTGAGGCTGGTCAGGACCGTGTCGGTGATGTCGAGGGTGTCGGAGGCGTAGAGGACCTTGCGGTCGCGGATCTGGCGGAGCAGCTCGGCGGTGTTGTTGGTCTCGATGGGCGTCAGCTCGCGGTGGAGGACGAGGCTGAGGTTGCGCTGTCGGGAGACCTGGGCGATCATCGAGGTGATCTCGTTATACATCTCCTTCGTCAGCGCCTGGTGGTCCTGGAGGGCGATGGCGTTCTGGAACTCGAGGTAGGCGCGGGCCTCGACGCGGAGGCGCATGATCTCGTTGCCGACCTCCTTGAACTTCGGCGAGCCCTTCTTGTAGCTCTCCTGCTCGAGCGTTCGGGCGTCGATGACCTTGTTGCGTTTCTCGGTCTCGGCCTTGATGGCCTCGCGGCGCGTGTTGAGGTCGGCGGTCAGGTCCTTGGCCCGCTGGTAGTTGTTGAAGACGTGGATGACATCGCAGACGGCGGGGCTGCCCGGGGCGGCCGTGGCGGCCGGCTGGGCCAACGAACCGGTCAGCAGCGCAGCGCAGCCGAAGAGGGCGACGATCACCACGGTCCAGATACGAGATGTCTTCATCATTGGCCTTCCTTGTGCAGGAGTAGGTTTCCGTGTCGCTTCGACGGGGAGATTGTACCTTAGCGAGGCGCCGAATGCAGGAGCAAAGCGCCGGATCGGGATGGTAAGAGGCGCCGAGGGAGGCCCGAGTGTCGGCGTGGGCCCTGAAGGGACGCACCCGTTCGCTTCGCCGACGAGCAGGCGTTTGAGAGCTCCCCATCTCCGGGGCAGCGCCGATGCCGCAAACCCGCGGCCCACGAGCCGCGAGCCGCGCTAGAAGCTCCAGCCCAGCGAGAAGCTGAAGATCTGATCGTCGTCCTGGTCGTCCTCGCTGATGGGGAAGCCGAAGTCGAAGGCCATCGGCACGGGCCCGAACAGCGGGAGGACCCACCGGACGCCGAAGCCGACCGCGACGCGGTAGGTCTCGATCTCGAACTCGCTCTCGACCGTGCCGGTATCGATGAAGAAGACGCCGCGGAGCTGCTGGCCCTCCGTGCCGAGGATGGGGAAGGTGTACTCGGCCCCGGCGAAGACCATGAACTCGCCGCCGATCTGCTCGTCGGTGCCGCGGCTGCGGGGGCTGATGCCTCGATACTCGAAGCCCCGGATCGACCCGATGCCGCCGCCGTAGTAGCGCTCGAAGACGGGCGCGTCGCCGAAGATGCGCCCGAGGGAGGCCCGCCCGGCGAGGATGTGCTTGCGGTCCAGCGCGTCGACGTAGACGGTGCGGTAGATGCGGTACTCGGTGTTGGCGCGGAGGAAGTCGTAGTCGCCGACGACCTGCTCGAGGTTGACGTTGATCCGGTCCCCGGTAGACGGCATCCACCGGCTGTCGGTGCGGTCGCGGATGAGCGTGCCCTTCAGCCCGGTCAGGAAGTGCGTGCCGGCGTCCTGGACGACCTCCGGCGGGGCGTCGGGCTCGAGCCTGTCGATCTGGACGCCCTCGATCCGCGTGGCCAGCTCGCCGTACCAGCGGTTCTTGAATCGATGCCCGAAGCTGACCAGCCCGCCGTATCGCGTCTCGTCGTAACTCTCCCGCTCGCGGCTGAACAGGAACGCCCGCGTGCCCAGCGAGTAGGGCCTGTCGAACAGGGCCGGCTCGAACCACTCGATGTGGAACCGCATCAGCTCCGTGCCCGGCTCGGCGACGATCCGCAGCGTCTGCCCGGCGCCCTTGAACGCGCGGGCCTTGATGAACTCGCGCCAGCTCTTCGGCCAGGCGAGGATGTCGAAGTTCCGCTGCGTGAACGAGAACGTGCCCAGCAGCCCGCTGTTGGTGCTGATGCCGGCCCCGATGAGGAACTCGGCCGTCCGGCCCTCGGTGATCTGCACCATCACGTCGCGGACCTTCGGGTCGCGGCCGGTCGGCGTGACGGTCACGTCGTCGAACAGCCGCATCTCCAGAAGCCGCTTGCGCGACTCCTCCAACGCCACCGTGTTGAACAACTGCTCCGGGAAGACGCGAAGCTGCCGGCGGATGACGCGGTTCTGCGTGACCGTGTTGCCCCGGATCTCGATCCGCCCGACGGAGAACTGGTCGGACTCGTCGATCTCGATGACGATGTTCAGCAGGGCCGGCTTGTCGAGGCTGCTCGCCCAGTCCGGCGGGGGGGCGGTCGGGTCGAGAAACTGCTTCTTCTCCTGGACGGCCGCCTCGAGGTAGCCCAACTCGCCGTACGTGTCGCGGAGCTTCTTCAGGTCGCGGGTGAGGCTCAACTGGGTGAAGAACGCCCCCTGCTTGAGGATCAGCCGCTTGCCCAGCTCCTCGCCGCTGAAGACGGTATTGCCCCGGAACAGCACCTTGTTGATGCGGTACCGCTGCCCCTCCTTGATGAGGAAGGTCAACGTCGCGTCCTTGCGGTCCTCGGAGAACTTCGGCAGGACGTCGACCTCGGCGTCGAGGAAGCCCTCGGAGACGTAGAGGTTGCGGATGACCTGGACGTCCTGGGCGGCCTGCTCGGTGTCCAGGTAGCCCTGCACCAGAGGCCAGAGCCTCGCCGACGAGCCGATCTTCATCCGCAGCTTCCAGTTGCCGTGGAACTCGTTGCCCTCGAAGCGGATCTTGCGGACGCGGACCTTGGGGCCTTCGACGATCTCGTAGACGACCGTCCGCTTCTCGATGTCGCTTTCGGCGGTGACCTGGGCGAAGTGATAGCCGCTGTTCTTGTACTTGTTGAGGATGGCCAGCCGGCCGTTCTTCACGTCGAAGGCGCTGAACGGGTCCCGCGCGCCGAAGCCCAACTCCTTGGCCAGCTCCTCGTCGGTGAAGGCCTTGTTGTTCTTGAAGGTCACCGACGCGACGAGCGGGCGCTCGACGACGGTGAACGTGACGATGACGCCCTTGTCCGTCTGCGTGCGGGTGGCGACGACGGATTTGAACCGCCCGGTCTCCAGCAGCCGTCGCTCGTCGTCGTGAACGACCTGCTCGTTGAACGTCTCGCCCGGGCGCGTCTTCACGTGCACCAGAACGGCGTTGGCAGACATCTGCTGGTTGCCGGCCACCCGCGTCTCGATGACGCGATCCGGCCCCGCGGGCGTCTGCGCTGCGGCGGGGGCGGCCAGGTGCAGCGCCAGACCCACACCGACCATCACGGCCACTACACGTCGCATCGTAGCGATCACGGCAGTTCCCCAAAGCCGTCCCGGCCTCTGCGCGGCGGCCACAAGCCGTCGGCCCGGGCAGGACGTGGGCGCGCTGATGGGTATCGTCGAGCCGGACGATACTTGCCCGCCCGGCGGATGTCAATTGCGTTTCGGAAGTTGGACGCGGTCGTCTTGCCCCGGCGGCGGGTCGGCCGGCCTCTACCACGGCGGCACGTGGCGCACCGACTGGAGATCTGGGCGAGCCGCCGCGTCAGGCTGCCAGGGGCCATCCCCGCACACCGCTGCCCTCCTGACGCCGGGCGCACCGGCGCTGATCGGGCGCAGAGGCAGGAAGTGGACAACTCGCCCAAACTGCTTGCAGGGACCTTTGCACAGTGGCTTCGGCCCCCACCCGCCCCGTGCGGGTGGGGCCATGACTGAACGACGGCGGAGGCAGCCTGGGCGGCTTCAGTCATGGCCCCACGGGGGTATAACCCGTGGTGGCCCTTCGCGCGGCCGCACTGTTCGTTCTTCGTTGGAACAGATTCGGCGTGGCGCTCCGCCTGCCACCACGGATCTCGGCGGGGCCATGTCGGGCCCAAGCAGTAGGCGTTGCGTCATACCGCAAACGCGGCAGCACGAATCGCGACCCGTACTTCCAGAAACGCGTTCTCGACCACGCGGGAACGACGTCCGACGGCCAGCCGTACACGCGGGTCGCCTATGAGTAAACGCGAGCCTCCTCCTCGGCTCCCTCGGCGCGACGTCCGCCCTCGGCGACACCTCCCTGGCCGCCTTCGCCATCACCGACACCACCGCCGCCGGCGACGGCAGCTACCCAAACTCCGTAACCTCCACCCCCGGACCCGCCGCCGCCCTGCTGATGCTGGGTGCCCTGGCGCTGATGAGGCGCAGACGCAGGAAGGCACCCGCCCGCCGGAGCTGTCCGCCTACACCGATGGCCGGAATCGGGCAGAGGCTGCGGGTGGGCCGTGCGCGGAATTCGGGATGTAAGGGCGGAGCGCTCGTCTTGGCGGTCCGCAGCGGCCCACGGATCAAGAGCCCGCGGCTGCGGGGCGGTTGCGCCGTCTCCGCGGTCGGCCTCACCGGTCTGCGCGTTCGGCGAGGAACTGGTCGACGGCGGCGGCGGTGGGCAGGGCGGGGATGGCGCCGACGCGGGTGGCCGACAGGGCGCCGACGGCGTTGGCGCGGCGGACGATTCGCCTCAGCTCCTCGGCGGGCAGGTCGGACGGTCCGGCGCGGCCGCGCCAGTGGGCCAGCAGCTCGACGATCAGGCAGGCCATGAACGCGTCACCGGCCCCGAGCGTGTCGACGACGTCGACGTCGAAGGCGTCGACGTGTCCCCGAGCCGCGGGCGAGGCGAAGCTCGCGCCGCGTTCGCCCTCGCTGCGGACGACGAGCTGCACGCCGGCGTCCAGCAGCGTATCGGCGCCCGCGTCGAAGTCCCCCGTCCCGAAGACGAACTGCCACTCCTCGTCGCTGACCTTCGCGACGGCCGTGCCGTCGAAGCCCTCGTGGATCCGCTCCCTCGCCGCGGCCGCGTCGCCCCACAGCGACGGGCGCCAGTTCAGGTCGTAGGTGATCAGCAGACCCGCCTCGCCGGCCAGTCGGCGGGCCTTGTCCGTCGCGGCGCGGGGGGACTCGTCGATTCGGCTGATGGAGCCGAAGTGCAGCGCTTCGGCCGACGCGACGTAGGCCGCCTCGATGTGCTCGGGCGCCAGGCACATGTCCGCGCCGGGGTTTCGGTAGAAGGTGATGTCCTTCCTCCCGTCGGAGCGTGAGGCGACGAAGGCGAGCGAGGTCCGCACGTCGCGGACCTTGACGAGGGCGGCGGTGTCCACGCCGGCTTCGGCGACGACGGACTCGAGGAAGTGCCCGAACGGGTCGTCCCCGACGGCGCCGACGAAGGCGGCCGAGACGCCCAGGCGCGCCACGGCGACGGCGACGTTGGCCGGCGCCCCGCCGGGGGCCTTGACGAACGAGCCCGCCTCAACCAGCGAGACGTCCTGCTCGCCCGCACAGAAATCGATCAGCAGCTCGCCCAGACAGATGACGTTCGGCATGTGTGGGGCTCCTTCCGGCCGGCGCGGATGCGGTGCGCGCTTCGCACGTCAGATAACCGAATCGCCCGCGCGGTGCAAGGTCGGGGGACGGGTGAGAAGCCGCAGGGCCTGCGGGTCCTCGCGAAGCCGTAAGCGGCTGCGCAGGAGTCGGACGCGAGCACCCACCGTTCGACGTACCTGGCGGAGAATCCGCGATCCGCAATCCGCAATCCGCAATCCGCCGTCCGAGATGCCCTACAGGTTCTCGAGCATGTGCCCGAGCTTGTCCTTCTTGGTCCGGAGGTAGTCGCGGTTGCCTTCGTGGGCGGGGATCTCCAGCGGGACGCGCTCGACGATATTCAGCCCGAAGCCCTCCAGGCCGTAGATCTTCCGGGGGTTGTTCGTCATGATCCGCAGGTTGCGCAGCCCCAGGTCGCGGAGGATCTGGTTGCCGATCCCGTAGTCGCGCCGGTCGGCCTCGAAGCCGAGGTGGAGGTTGGCCTCGACGGTGTCCATGCCTCGCTCGATCTGGAGCTTGTAGGCGTGGAGCTTGTTGACCAGCCCGATGCCCCGCCCTTCCTGGCGGACGTAGACGACGGCGCCCTTGCCGGCCTTGGCGATGCTTTGCAGGGCCGTCTGAAGCTGCGAGCCGCAATCGCACCGCAGCGACCCGAACACGTCGCCGGTCAGACACTCGCTGTGGACGCGGACAAGCACGGGCTCGCCGTGGACGACGGGCTTGCCGTCCTCGTCGAGCGCGCCGACGCCGCCGCAGCAGAGGGCGATGTGCGGCTCGGGGTCGACGACGGAGGTGTAGGCGATCAGGCGGAACATCCCCGCCTCCAGCGGCAGGTCGACCTCGACGGCCCGCTCGATCAGCCGCTCGCTGCGGAGGCGGTACCGGATCACGTCGGCCACCGAGCACAGCTTCAGCCCGTGCGTGCGGCAGAAGGCGATCAGGTCGTCCCGCCGCGCCATCGAGCCGTCCTCGTTCATGATCTCGCAGATGACCGCCACCGGCCGCAGGCCCGCCAAGCGGGTCAGGTCGACGGCCCCCTCGGTCTGCCCGGCCCGGACCAGCGCGCCGCCCTGGCGGGCGCGCAGCGGGAAGATGTGCCCCGGGCGGACCAGGTCGCTCGGGCGGCTGCGCGGGTCGGCGAGGATCTGGATCGTCCTGGCCCGGTCGGCGGCCGAGATGCCCGTCGTCACGCCGGTGGCCGCGTCCACGCTGACGGTGAACGCCGTCCCATGCAGCGCCTCGTTGTCGGTCGTCTGCGGGTGCAGGCCCAGCTCGTCGGCCCGGTCGTTGTTCATCGGCACGCAGATCAGCCCCCGCCCGAACCGGGTCATGAAGTTGACCGCCTCGGGCGTGACCGTCTCGGCCGCGCAGACCAGGTCGCCTTCGTTCTCGCGCGACTCGTCGTCTACGAGGACGATCATCCGCCCGTCGCGCAGCTCCTGGAGGATTCCTTCGACGGTGACGGTCAACTCTTCGGCGTCTCCTGGCTGTTGTCTTCCAGCGGCTTGCCCTCGGCCATCGTGAACCGCAGGCCCAGCCTCGTATAGCTTATTATAGCCACTACCGACAGCCCCGCCACGCCCCAGCCGGCCAGCGTGATCCCCCACGAGCCCAGCCCCGCCACCAGCCACTCCAGGTCCGGCGCCAGCAGCGTGTAGCCGACCAGGACCACCTGGGCGAACGTGCAGAGCTTCCCGGTCCGCGTCGGCTGGACGCGGAGGCGGTCGGTGACCAGGAAGACCACCAGGCAGCCGACGACGACCCACAGGTCCTTGCCCACCACGGCGACGACGACCCAGTTCGGCAGCCCGAGCCCGTCGGTGACGGCCGACCGGCGCGACAGCAGAACCACCGAGCAGATGATCAGGGCCTTGTCCGCCAGCGGGTCGAGGATCGCCCCCAGCCGCGTCTTGGCGTTCAGCCGGCGGGCGAGCATGCCGTCCAGCAGGTCCGAAACCGCCATCACCACGAACATCGCCAACGCCGCGTGCCTCGCCCAAGGCCACTGGGCGCGGTTCAGCAGCAGGACGGTGAACGGCCAGATCAGCAGCAGCCGAAGCAGACTGATACGGTTCGGCCAACTCAGCGCCCGCCAGAGCTTCGGTGCGGTCTCGTTCACGCTTCAGAATTGCCGGTTGTCGGATTGCGGCGCACGGTCTTCTCGCCCGTCCGCGCCCCGCGGCCTCGAGGCTGACGCGGTCTACTCCTTGCGGCTCTTCGCGTCGGCCTTCCTGACGTCGAGGTAGAACAGCCAGGCCCCCAGCAGCAGCAGCGCGCCGATCGGCAGCGAGACGATGATGAAGTACTTGCCGTAGGCCTGCATGTAGGTCATCTCGCCGGCGATCGCGTCGGGGTCCTTCTTCGCGCCGACCAGCATGAAGATCGTCAGGACGCTGAAGCCCACCAGCAGCAGCCCGACGACCAGCAGCAGCGGGATCATCGTCCGCCGGTACTGATGCGCGTGGGCGCGGCGGACGTTGGCCTGGAGGCGGACCGCACGCTGCGGGTGAAGCTGCGGGGCCGCCTCGCTGCTGGCGGCGGCGATCACGCCGAGGTCGCCGACAGGCTGCCCGCCCGACGCGGCCGCCAGGTCACCCAACGCGTCGCCCACCGGAGCGGGCGCCGCGCCCGGCTCGGAGGGCGTGGCGGCAGCCAGTTCCGCCAGCGAGTCGGCCGCCGGCGGCGCGCCCGCCAGGGCCAGGTCATCCAACGCGCCGCCCTGCGTCGGCGGCGGCTCAGCGCCAGCGTCGGCCGGGGCCGGCGGCGGAGGGGGCGCGGCAGCAGGCGGCGGGCCTGCCGCAGGTGCGGCCGGGCCCGGCGGAGGCGGGGGCGGAACAGCAGGCGGGGCAGCGCCCGGTGGCGGGCCCGGGGCCGGCGGCGACTCGGGCGCCGGCTCGGGCGTCTCGGCGCCCAGGTTGGCGGCCTCGGCCGCCAGGTCGCCCAACGCGTCGCTGTCGGACCTGGGCGTCTGCTCTTCCTCTAACAGCATCAACCCGCTGGAAGATCCGGGCGAGGGATCGGGCTCGACGGCCTCGCCGCCGCCGGCGCCCTCGCCGGAGGCCAGGGCCTCCAGGGCGTCGATATTCTGCTCGTGCTTGTCGTCTTGCGTGCTCATGGGCCTTTCTCTTACTGCGAAGCGTATGATAGTATATTCATCGGCCGATCGTCCAACGCTTTTGACGTTCCGGGAGAGCGAAGATGAACCTCCGCCAGCCCGCGCGAGCGGGGAGCTTCTACGAGTCCTCGCCCAGCTCCTGCCGACATCACGCCGAGCGCCTTCTCGCCGCGGCCGAGCCGCCCGACGACCTGCCCCGCCCCCTGCTGGGGGGCCTCGTGCCCCACGCCGGCTGGATGTACTCCGGCGCGATCGCCGCCCGAACGCTGCGGGCCCTGCTGGACGGGGCCGATTGGCAGACGGTCGTGCTGTTCGGCGCCGACCACACCGGCGCGGTGCGGCAGGGGGAGGTCTACGATTCGGGCGTCTGGCGGACGCCGCTGGGGGACGCGGCCGTGGACGAGCAGCTCGCCGCCGAAGTGATCGCCGCCGGCGACTGCTGCCGCGCCAACCCCGACGCGCACGCCGCCGAGCACTCGCTGGAGGTCCAGGTGCCGCTGCTACAGGCCATCGCGCCCGACGCGAGGATCCTGCCGATCGCCGTCCCGCCGTCGCCGCTGGCCGTGACGATCGGGCAGACCGTCGCCGGCGCGATCGCCGGGCGCGGCGGGGAGGTCTGCCTCGTCGGCAGCACGGACCTGACGCACCACGCGGGGCACTTCCCGGCCCCCGGTGGGCGGGGCGAGGTCGGCGAGCGATGGACCCGCGCCAACGACCGGCGGATGCTCGACCTCGTCGAGGCCATGGACGCCGAGGCGATCGTCCCGGAGGCCACCCAGCACCACAACGCCTGCGGCGCCGGCGCGGTCGCCGCCACCGTCGCCGCCTGCAAGGCCCTCGGCGCCCGACGGGGCGTCTGCCTCGAGTACGACAACAGCTACACCATCACCCACAGGAAGTACCCCTGGGAGCTCGACGACACGACCGTCGGCTACGCCGCCGTCGTCTTCGCCTGAGACTCAGATGGCATCCATCTCCGCGATGGTTTCGAGCAGCCCCCTGGCTTCGGCGACCTGTTGATGCGTCCGCTCGATGAAGCGGGCGCACCAGCCGTGATGGGCCGGGTCGCCCTCGCGCTGGACGTAGAGGCGGCAGTCGCCCGGCAGCGCCGCGCCGACCAGCAGGACGCGGCGCCGGAGCAGTTCGCGCTTCAGCACGGGCGTCTCGCAGGCGACGCCCGCCGCGGTGAGCCCCTCGACGTAGCCGTCCAGCAGCGCCTCGGCGGCCGAGGGCCGATCCGCCGGGTCGAGGCTGGCCGTCAGCGCGGCGAGGTCCTCCGCCGCCGTGCCCAGCCGGGCGCGCTCCCAGTCGATCAGCACCGGCTCGAGCGGCGCCGAGCCGGGCCGCAGCAGCACCTCCGACCGCCGCAGCGCGGCGTGGATCAACGTCGGCCGAAGCGGGTCGGCGCGATCGAAGAACTCCCGGTCCATCCCGATCAGCTTGGCCAGGAAGGCAAACACGTCCGGCACGACGGCGGACAGGGCCGCGTGCTTCCGCGCCGTGATCCGATCGAGGAACCGCCGCACGGCCGGCTCGACCTTCTCCGGGGCCAGCCGCGCGTCGTCGGTGTGCAGGAAGGCGGGCACCTGATCGGGCCGTCCCCAGAAGATCGCGTGGAATCGGGCAAGGGCCAGGCCGATGCGTCGGCACTGGGCGGGGTCCCATCGCTCGGCCTCGGCCAGCGGGGGGACGTACTCGAGGATCACGCCGTACGTCCCCCACGAGCCGTCGTGCTCGACGTGGTGGATCTCGGGGACGGGCGCCTCCGGGAGCTTCGCCAGCAGCCGCCAGACCAGCGCCTCGCGGTCGTGCGGCTGGGCGAGGACCTTCACGATCAGCTCGACCGGCCCGGCGTCGGTGTCCATCTCGACCTTCTTCAGGGCGGCCGACCCCTGCGGCCGCGCGGCGGGGGGGGTGTAGTCGGCCACTCGGAGACTCGCGACCCGCACGGCACGCTGACGCTTGCGGGAGAGGATCTCCGAGAAAAACACCGCCGATAGCTGCGCGAAACCGCTGGACATGGCTCGGGTCCTTTCCCCGATACCATAGCGCCCCCGGCCGCTTCCCGCAAGACGACGTGCGGCGGGCACGGCCGAGCCTCGATGGCCAGACCGCCGCTGGCTGCCACGGCCGCCGAGGCTGCGCCCGTGCTTTTGGGGAGGACCGCGCCGGCGGCAAACGCGTGTGCAGCAAAGCTGCACACCCTACGGATCGATGCGATTGTGTAGCGCTTTCGGTGGCGGTGAAGACACGGCCGCAGGCTCCACAGCCGTGGCACCCGGAAATCGGATGTGGAGGGTTATTGGCCTCGTGCGGCGGCGACGTTCAGGCCGCCCACCAGCGCCCACGGAAGGCGGAGGCTCGGCTCGTCGTCGCTGGACAGCTCCACGTCCGCGGCCAGCAGCTCATAGACGTTGCCCGCCGCCATCGCGTTCTTGACTCGCCCGACGATGCGGCCGTTGCTGACCCGGTAGCCGATCGCCACGTTGCACGAGAAGTCGCCGTTGATCAGGTTGCCCTGCCCAAAGCCCATCAAGTACTTGACGTAGATCCCGTCGTCGATGCCGGCCAGCAGCTCCTCGTGGGGCCGGGCGCCGGGCAGGACGTGGTCGAAGTGGGGCCGGCACGCGTCGTTGCCGGTCGGCTCGGCCCGGGCCAGCCCGGCCGAGTCCAGGTCGTACAGGAACCCGTTCAGCACGCCGTCGGCGAAAACCTCCACGCGCCGCGTCGGCACGCCGTCGGCGTCGATCTCGGCCGAGCCGTGCGAGTAGGGAATGTGGGGGTCGTCGACGATCGTGACGGCCTCGTGGAGGACCTTCTCGCCGATCCGCCCGCGGAGGGGCGACTCGCCCTTGGCGACGTTCCGCCCGCTGACGCCCAGCGCGATCGCCTGAAGCAGCATCGCGAGCACCTCGGGGGCCAGCAGGGCCGTCGTCGCGCCCGTCGGCGCGTCGGCAACCGTCTCACCGTTGCGCAGGTCCTCGACGATCCGCGCCGCGTAGGTTGGCGGGTCGAACAGGTCGCCCAACTCCCCCCATCGCCGCCCGAAGCCGGCGAACAGCATGTCCGTCCCCTCCGTCCGCTGCGCCCACGAGCCGAGCTGCCACTGCGTCGACGTCGACTCGTGGCAGACGCCCCCCGTCGTCAGCAGCAGCCGCTCGGCCTCGATCCGCGTGCCGTACGCCTCGATGAACAGCTCCGGATCGTACGCCTTCAGCGCGTCGGCGATCTCCTGGCAGCCGTCGATGAGCTTCTCGCGAGGCAGCGCGGCGGTGGCCGGCGACCAGGTCTCCACGGGCGTGATCTTGCCGGGCGCGGGCCAGGCGTCGAAGTGCGCCGCGCTGCCCGCGGCCGCCAGAGACACGGCCCGGCCGATCATCTCGTCCAGGTCGCCCGCCGCCGTCCCCGTCGCCTCGCCCTTCTTCCCGCCGGCCAGAACGGTGACGGTGTAGTGGGAGCCCTGGACGGTCTCGGCGCTCTTCAGCCGCCCGCTCTCGAACGTGCAGCCGACCCGCTCTTCCTGCTCGAACTCGATCTTCGCCGCCGACGCGCCCTGCCGCGTGGCCGTCTCCAGCCCCCCCCCGAGCGTGTCCTTCATCTTCCCGATCATCGATGTCCGCATCTGTGCGTTCCTTCTGAAGACTGAAGAGATTCATCGCAGAGGACGCGGAGATCGCAGAGAGAAGACAGAAGAGGGAGATGTCCGGAAGACAGTCGCTTCGCGCCAGTCTGCTTCTTCCTCATCTTCATCTTCTCCGCGTTCTCCGCGATGAACTCTTGCAGTTGTTCTACCGCCCGCCGACGACGACGTTGCGGATTCGCAGGTGCGGCGAGCCGAACGTCACCGGCAGGGGCATCTGCCCGCCCTTGCCGCAGCCGCCCGTCTTCTCGCAGACCTCGAAGTCGTCGCCGAAACCGTCCATCGCGTTGAGCGTCTCGAACACGTTGCCCGTCAGCACGACGTCGCGAATCAGCTCGCCCAGCCGCCCCTTGCGGATGCGGCGGCCGTACGCCGCCGAGAACGTGAACATCTCCATCATCGTCTGACCGCCGTACATGTCGCACGCGTAGATGCCGTCGTCGATGTCGGCGATCATCTCGTCGAAACCGAGCCGCCCGGCCTCGATGTACGTGTTGGTCATCCGCACGATCGGGGGCACGCCGCGCCCGATCGCCCGGGCGTTGCCGGTGGCCCTCTCGCCCATCTTGGCGGCCGTCTCGAGCGAATGGAGGTGGCCGGCCAGAACGCCGTCCTTGATGAGGTATGTCTTGCCCGTCGGCGTGCCCTCGTCGTCGAAGGCGTGCGTGCCGATCAGCCGTCCCATCGCCCCGTCGTCGACGATGTTCAGCTCCGCGACGCCCATCGGCCGGCCGAGGTGCATCAGGTCGCTCATCTTGGGGTTCTCGTAGAGGAAGTCGGCCTCGCTGAGGTGCCCGAAGGCCTCGTGGGCGAACACGCCCGCCAGGGCCGGATCCAGAACGACCGTGTACTGCCCCCCCTCGCACGGCGGGGCGGCCAGCAGGTCCACCGCCCGCTGCGCGACGGCCCGCACCTGCTGCTCGCGCCCGACGACCGCGTCGAACGTGACGGCCGACGATACGCCGTCGTGGGCCTGCTGGACCAGCGACCCGTCCCGCGCGACGGCCGCGAAGCTCACGCCCACCTGCGGCCGCTCCTCGAGGAAGTACGCCCCGCGCGTCGACGCGAAGTGCACCGTGCGGAAGCGGTCGAAGTAGCGCACACGCGACGATTCGATCGCCTCGCCGGCGCCCAGGATCAGCGAGTTGTACGCCCCGGCCAGCTTCAGCTTCTCGTCCAGCGCCACGCCTCGGAAGTCGCGCTGCATCTCCGCCGGCAGCTCGGCCGAGGCGGGCGCGCCGACGTCGGCCAGGGCCGTCTTCTCCCGCCCGACCAGCTCGGCGCACCGGCAGGCCTCGGCGACCTGGTGCTCGAGGCCCCCCGGGCCGTCGAACGTCGCCGTCGCCCACCCCCCGCGGGTGCACGCGCGGACGATCCCGCCGGATCGCTTCTCCGTGGAGACCTCCTCGACCTCCTCGCCCCGATACGCCACGGTCGTCCGGTCTTCCTGCTCGAAACGGATCTCGGCGTAGTCCGCCGTCGCCTTCTTCAACGCTTCCGTCAGTTGGTCTCTCACTTTGTCGCTCCACGAGGAAGGACGCGCTGTCCCTTCTGTCGGCCTTCCAGCCCTGTAGTGCTCATATCACATTTCTTTGTCTCTGAGAAGGTCCTCCGGGCCTTGACGGCAGAAGACTCGTTTCGCTCGGGACCTGCCTGCCGGCAGACAGGCCGAGATGCCTCTGGCGGCGTGCCCGAACAAAGCGCGGCTGCGCCGCGGGGTTTTCTGAGGCATGGCTCTGGTGTCCGATAGAGCATCCGGCCTCCCGCGGCTTGTGCCGTCGAAGGCCGCGCTGCCTCCCCGCCATCGGACACTTGAGAGATGCCTTGAAAACCCCGGGGGGCGCGGGGGGCTGGCCCCCCGCACGCCGTGGCGGGAGGGCCTGAACAACCAGGCGAAACTCGCTACGAGAAAAACGCCCGGCTTTCAGACGCCTGAGGCGTCGGAAGTTGCGATCCATCATGTGTTTGGTAACTCGCCCGAGTCGGCGCTGCCCCACAGATTCTCTTGAGGAGCCCTTCTTCGGTCTCACGGCCTGCCCGCCGTCTTCAGCGAATCGAACGGGTCGTCGTTGGCGGCGATCCACTTGTCCAGCTCGGCGCGGAGGTCCTTGCGGACCTTCTCGTGCTTTGCCCGGCCGGCGAGGTTGTGCAGCTCGTGCGGGTCGGCCTTCAGGTCGTACAGCTCCTCGCCGTGGCCGATGTAGCGGTTGTACTTGTAGCGGTCCGTCCGGATCATCCGGATCGGGTTGACCCAGCGCTGCTTGCCGTAGTACTGGCCGATCACGTACGGGCGGTCCGGCATGCGGCCCTCGCCGGTCAGCAGGGGGCGCAGGGTCACGCCGTCGCAGTCGATCGCCTTCGCTCCGGCCAGGTCCAGCAGTGTCGGCGTCAGGTCCACGTGCATGGCCGGCCAGTCGGTCCGGCGGGCCTTCCCGCCGCCCAGGGCGGGCGGCACGCGGACGATCAGCGGCACGCGAACCATGTGCTCGTACATGAACGGGCCCTTGAAGATCAGCCGGTGGTGCGTCTCCATGTCGCCGTGGTCGGACGTGGCGATCACGACCGTCCCGCCGGCCAGGCCCTTCGCCGACAACGCGCCGAGCACCTCTCCGACGCACGCGTCGTAGAGGGCGACCTTCTCGCGGTAGAAGTCGCGATACTCCTGCCAGACCGCTCGCGGGCGGCCCCAGATCTTCCGGCCCTGGTTGTCCGTCATGAACTGCTTGTGGATCGCCGGCTTGCCCTCGAACGTCTCCTTTTGCCAGGACTCCGACAGGGGCACGTTCAGCTTCGAGACGTCCTTCCGGCCGGGGCGAAAGTGGTACACGTCGTGCGGGTCGTTGATCGACACGAACAGGGCGAACGGCTTGCCCGCGGACGGGTCCTGAGACTTGATGAACGCCACGGCCCCCTTCACGGCGGCGGCATCGTTCGTGCGGAACAGCGCCTCGTCCCACCCGGCGCGAGGCTCGTCACGATTGCCGACGTGCCACTTGCCGAAGTAGCCCGTCCGGTAGCCGGCCGCCTTCAGGTGCGCGGCCACCGTGTTCATCTTCAGCGGCTGCCCGCCCGCGGCCCCGATGTTGCCCATCACGCCCGTCTTCGTCGGCACGAGCCCGGTGAGAATCGACGACCGCGTCGGCGAGCATTGCGGCGTGTTGCAGAACGCGCGGTCGAAGAGCACCCCCTCGGCCGCCAGCTTGTCCAGGTGCGGCGTCCGGTAGAAGCGGTTCCGGCAGCCCACGGCCTCCCAGTGCTGCTGATCGGCGAACACCACGAGCAGATTCGGCCGCGGTGGCTTGTCGGGCGCACCGGCCGCCTCGAGCGCCGAAGCGCCCAGCGCCGCCGCGGCCCCGCCGACCGCCCGCTGCATCAACTCCCGCCTGTTCATCCGTTCGCTATTCATTGGCGCGCTCCGGGGTGATTCACCACAGAGGCTCAGAGGGCTCAGAAGGCTGACAGAGCAACGGCATGTCATTCCTCTGCAGCGCCTCTGTCGCCCCTCCGGGGCTCTTGTATATATAGGGTCCGGCACCGGGGGCTTGCGCCCCCGGCTATTTCCTTGCGCCCCTGCGGGGCTCCGGAGGCGGCCGTGCCGGCCGCCACCATACGGGGCTGTCGTGGCGTTTGGGCGGAGGGTCAGCTTGCTGTTTGGCGCATGCCCTACCGGTCGGGAAAGATCATCGCCTCGGCGAACTCCTGTTGGAAGTTGAGGTCCTGCGACAGCTCGACGTGCGCCGCCAGCCTGGCCAGCTGCTCGGCCCGGTCGCGGGCCTTCGTCGAGACCAGCGCCCACCGCGCGCCGCTGAGGGACGCGTTGCCGACGTAGTGGATCCGCTCGTGGGCGATCCCCGGCGGCAGCAGCCCGATCCGCTGCGCGTTGGACCGACGGATGAAGCTGCCGAACGCCCCGGCGATCAGCACGCGGCGCAGCTCGCCGATCGCGACGGCCCCCTGCCGGGCCAGCACGTTGATCCCCGCGCGGATCGCGCCGGTGGCCAACTGGAGTTCGCGGACGTCCCGCTGCGTGACCGTCACGCGCGGACCGCCGCCCGCCGCCTCGGCCAACGTGAACGCCCCCTGACCGTCCTGCCCGGGCCCGACCCGACGCCGGAGGGGCTCGGGCAGGGCCTCGGGCAGCTCGTCGCGGGGGAGCATTCGCCCGGTGGGCGCGACGATGCCGCTTCGCAGCAGTTCGGCCGTCACGTCCACCAGCGCGCTGCCGCACAGGCCGATCGGCTCGGCCGCGCCGATGACGCTGTAGCGGACGTCGCCGTCGAAGACGACCTTCTCGATCGCCCCCGCCGTCGCGCGCATGCCGCAGGAGATCCGCGCGCCCTCGAAGGCGGGCCCCGCCGCCGTCGACGCCGCCCAGATCCGCCCCTCGTTGGCCAGGATGATCTCGCCGTTGGTGCCGATATCCACCATCAACACCGGACCGTCCTGCTCGGGCAGGCGGGTGGCGAGCACGCCGGCGACCGTGTCGCCGCCGACGAAACCGCCGATGACCGGAAAGACCACCGCCGCCGCCCGCGGATTGACCGCCAGGCCCAGCTCGGCCGCCGGGGCGATCACCGCCCGCCCGAAGGCCGGCACGAACGGCACGCAGCCGAGCTGCGACGGGTCGATCCCGCACAGCAGGTGCTGCATCGTCGTGTTGCCCGAGACCGTCACCTCGTAGACCCGTTCCGCCGCCACGGAGGCCTGCCCGCACAGGCGGGTGAGGATCTCGTTGATCGCCTCGACGACCGTGCTGCGCAGCTGCTCCAGCCCCTCCGGCTGCGAGCCGTGCTGGATCCGCGACAGGACGTCGTCGCCGTAGCGGACCTGGGCGTTGATCGCGCTGTCCAGCCCCGCCTCCCGCCCGGTCGACAGGTCGATCAGCGAGCCGACGATCGTCGTCGTCCCCACGTCGAACGCCGCCCCGTAGCACTCCCCCGACGTGTCGCCCGGCTCGAAGTCGATCAGCGTGTGATCGGCCAGCACGGCCGTGCCCTTGAATCCGCACTCGCGAAGCCGACCCCCCAGCTGCCGCAGCAGGCCCAGACCCACCGACACCTCGCCCAGGGCCGCCTGGAGGCGCAGCGCGTCGGGCTCGTCGTCCGCCAGCGAGGGGGGGGGCAGCTCGACGTAGCGCTTCCGCACGGCCGGGAGAACCTCGTCGGCCTCGCCCGTGGCCGACTGCTCCAGGATCTGATGCCGCCCGGCGAACAGCGAAGAGGCGGGCACGTCGATGACGGCCTCCGCCTCGACGGGCGCCTGGCAGGCCAGCCGCCAGCCGTCGGCGAGCTCGTCGGCGGTGAAGACATCGGCCTCGGCGGCCGTCGGATCGGGCCGGCCCGAGGTGAACCGCACACGGCACTTGCCGCACGTCCCCTGCCCGCCGCAGGGCGTCTCGATCGTCAGCCCGCCGCGCGCGGCGGCCTCGAGGACCTTCGTGCCGGGCAACACGAACACCGCCCGCCCGTGGGGCTCAAATGTCACGCGAAACTGACCGTCCGTCATTGCACATCTCCCGGCCGAAAAGCCTGTCGGGACCAGCGCCACGCCGCCGACAATCCGGAACGCCGACTGTAGCCGCTGCGGGCTTGTTGGCCAGTTTTTTTCTGAGAAATGGCCCCTGCCGCATGATAGGCTGGCCGTCGCAAGGAAGTGGGAGGCAGCAGTCATGACAGCGCCCTGGATCTCGGCAGTGCTGTGCGTCGCATTCTCGGCGGCGGACCCGTCGGCGGCCGGCCCGCCGACGTCCGGACCGGCCCCCGCCGAGCCGCGCCCGGCCCCGTCGACGACCGCGCTGGCCAAGGTCAGGATCTCCGCCACCGGCCGCCGGGTGTGGTACAGCTACCGCACCGCCTGGGCCGGCCGGAACATGGCCACGCAGGGCCGCGCCGACCGGCAGCTCGTCGCGGCCGTCCTCAAGGGCCCGTTCGACGACCTCGCGCCGCTGCGGGCCCTGATGGCCGCCGCCTACCGCCTCCAGACGAGGGCGACCAGGCCCGACCAGCTCCGCTGCGGCATGCTCGCCTCACGAATCGCCCTGACCTGGACCCGCCGCCTGCCGAAAGACACGCCCCTCAAGATGGTCGAGATCGTCCTCTACGAGCGCGACATGGCGGAGCAGTTCTGCCTCTGGGCCGCCCGGGCCCTCCAGCACCTCGCCGGCCAGATCCCCGCCGCGGTCAAGAACCGCTACGGCGGCTTCGTTCCCGGCGCGGCCGTCAGCATGCTCTCGCTCGTGCCCCGCTGGGCCGTCGCCATCGACCGGCCGGGCGATCTGGGCAAGAGACTCCTCGAGCTGCGCCCGCAACTGACCGCCCTGGCCGAGTTTGCCTCGGACCGGAAGGCCGGGCTCCTGACGGAGATCGACGAGCACTACAAGGCCCTCGGGCCGCTGGCGAAGCTCCAGGCCGACAAGCAGCAGATCCGCAAGCTGATCGCCGGCTTCCGACAGGCCTACAACGACCGCAGCGACAAGGCGATGGCCGCCCTCTGGCCGGCGGGGCACCCGATGACCAGGCCCAGCACGACCCAGCCGATGGCCGGACGCATCCCGCCGACGCACTGGACGATTCACACCTTCGAGCCGATCGGCACGTACCTCAAGGGCGGCGCGGCCCTGATCCGCGTCGCCGCCCGCTACCGCAGCAAGGCCGGCAAGCTCGGCCCGCCGGTCTACCAGAAGTACAACGCCAAACGCACCAAGGTCGGTTGGCGGCTATATTGATTGCGGATTGCCGTATCGTCCCCGAACCTTCAGGTCGGTGTTCCCTTCAGCAATCTGGCGCCAGGGCGGCGCGCGTTTTGCGCTTTGGGGGCTACCAGCGGGAAGCCGGGCCCCGGAGGGACCGAAGCGGTCAATCCTGCCTTGCCGGTCGAGTTGGGCCGTGGTACCCTCTTCTCGCAGGCCCGGAGGATAGAGCTCTGCTGGCGAGCAACTCGAGCGCCGAGGCCTGTGGCGATTGCAGCGGGCCCGGCTCGGGGATCTCCCGGGCCTTTTCCTTGCGCCCTTCCCGCTGGTAGCCCGGAAGCAATAAACGCATCTTCTCTTCCCCCATTTGTTCCGGGACTATGCCCGAATTGCGAATTGCGGATTCGTCGCGAGCCGAGCGTGTGTGAGAGTACCGTACGCCGCCCGCGCAGCCGCTTGCGGCCTGGCGTCTTCCCGCCCCCCCGTTGCTTTGCCCCCACCCAAACTGCTACGCTGTGCGCCATCAGATGAGCCTGACGGAGTACCGATGAGCGAAACCATCCTGCCGTTCAACATCATGTGCAAGCCCGTCTGCGGGCGGTGCAACCTCGACTGCAGCTACTGCTACTACACGATGAAGCCGCGCGAGTTGTACCCGGGCGAGACGAAGTTCAAGATGAGCGAGGACATGCTGGAGGCGTACACGAGGCAGTACCTCGAGGCGATGCCCGTCCGCTGCGAGTTCGGCTGGCAGGGCGGCGAGCCGACGCTGGCGGGGCTGGACTTCTTCCGCAAGGCCGTCGAGCTCCAACGCAAGCACGCCAACGAGAACCACACGATCTCCAACGCCCTCCAGACCAACGGCACGCTGCTGGACGACGCGTGGTGCGAGTTCCTGGCGGCCAACAACTTCCTGGTCGGCCTGAGCCTCGACGGCCCGCCGCAGTGGCACGACTCGTTCCGTCGGGACCACGCCGGGCAGCCGACCTTCCACCGCGCGTGGGCCGGCCTCGAGCGGATGAGAAAGTGGGGCGTCGAGTTCAACGTCCTCGTGACGCTCAACAGCGTCAACGCCCCCCACGCGGGCGACATCTACCGCTACTTCGCCAACCGCGGCGTCCAGTACGTCCAGTTCATCCCCATCCTGGAGCGCGACGCGGAGGGCAATGTGCGGGAGTTCTCCTGCACGGCCGAGCAGTTCGGGCGGTTCATGCTCGAGGTCTTCGACGTCTGGGCGTCGCGCGACGTGGGCAAGGTCTCCGAGCGGTTCATCGACAACGTCCTGCACAAGATCATCTTCGGCAAGGCGTCGATGTGCTGCTACTCCGAACGCTGCGCCAACGCCCACGTGCTGGAGTTCAACGGCGACCTCTACGCCTGCGACCACTTCGTCTTCAAAGAGTGGAAGATCGGCAACATCATGGATCGCCCGCTCAGCGAGCTGGTCGCCGACGAGCGGCTCGAGCAGTTCGCCCGCCTGAAGACCGACGTGCCCTCCGCCTGCCGCGACTGCGAGTTCTTCGAGTTCTGCCGGGCCGGCTGCCCCAAGCACCACATGCCCATCGGCACCGATCCCGACCGCGTCAACTGGTTCTGCGAGGGGCTGAAGATGTTCTTCCGCGAGGCGCTGCCCGAGCTGCGCCGCATGGCCGATTACATCGAGCGCGGCGAGATCCCGCCTCCGACCGACGCCGCGCCGGCCCCGCGGGACGCCGCCCGCCAGGCCCGCTTCCACGCCGGGCCCGCCCTCGACGCGCCCCAGCCGATGAAGGCCCGGATGAAGCGCACCCCCGGCCGAAACGACCCCTGCCCCTGCGGCTCCGGGCTGAAGTTCAAGAGATGCTGCGGGAGGGACGGCTAGCCGCCGCGGCCGATTGCTCCGGGAACGGCAATGGAAAGCAGCGACGACCCGACCGAAATCCAGGCCGTGATGGAATGCCTCGTCCGCACGCAGCAGCGCCTGCTGGCCGGGGGATACGAGTACGCCGCGGGCGACCCGGCCGGCTGGCCGCTGTCGCCCGTGCTGATGGTCCGGCACAACAACGCCGTGCTCGTCGTGCCCCTGCTTCCCGACCCCTACGCCGCCCTGCCCGCCGTGCGGCACTGCGCCGAGACGCTCCAGGCCGTCTCGGCTGAGCAGCGAGGGGTCATCGCCGTCGGCGCCGTCCGCACCGACGATCCCGGCGTCGAACAGCTCTTCGGCGCCCTGAAAGGCGGGGCGGCCTACCTCGACGCGGTTCGAGGCGCCGCGCGCAGCAAGCGAACCGGAGGCATCGGGGGCGCGGCGCCCGGGGCCCTGCGCGAGCAGAGCCTCCGGGAGTTCCTGGACCCCGCCGCCGCCCGGCGGCACGCGGACGTCGACTGCCTGGCCGCCCTACAGAAGCTGCGCGTCGAGCAGGAGAAGCTGCGCCGGTTCCACGCCGCCGTGGGACCGACCGGCCCGCCCGGCTGGCTGACCGTCACCAACGTCATCCTCGCCGCCTGCGTCGGCGTGTTCGCGGCCATGGCGGCCGCCGGGGTCAACGTGCTCAATCCGTCGGTCGAGAACCTGCTCGCCTGGGGCGCCGCCTACGGGCCGGACATCCGGTCCGGGCAATGGTGGCGGCTGCTGACGAGCATCTTCGTGCACATCGGGCTGATCCATATCGGCTTCAACGGATACGCGACGTGGCATCTGGGGCGGATGACCGAGCGCCTCCAGGGCCCGTGGCGGCTGGGGGCGTACTTCCTCTTCGGCGCGCTGGCCGGGGGGGCCGCGAGCCTGTGGTGGTCGCCCCTGACCGTCTCCGCCGGCGCGTCGGGCGGGCTGTTCGGCATCGTCGGGGGGCTGGCGGCGATGTACGCGCGGTTCTGGCGCGACCTGCCCGCCATCCTGCGCCGGGCCATGCGCGGGTGGCTGCTGACGTTGCTGTTCTACAACGCCGTCTTCCTCGCCGTGCCCGCCATCGACGGCGCCGCCCACGTCGGCGGGCTCGGCGGCGGGTTCCTGATGGGGCTGCTGCTGTCGCAGGCCCCGGACAAACGGCAGAGGCCCGGCCGCCTCCTGCTCGCCGGCGTGGGACTGCTGCTGGGCGCCACCGCCGCCTTCACCGTCTGGGCCGCCCGCCAGGTGCCCCCGGGCGACCCCATCAGGGGCCGCCTCGCGCGGCAGCAGCGAGAGGTCGAGCGGCAGCGCAGACGCGACCGCCGGGTCCAGGAGGAGATGGATCGGGCCGGCGAGCGAATACGGCAGCGCCTCCGGAAGCTCCTGGAGGACGCCAATCGCCTCCCCACCCGCCGAGCCGCCGCCACCGGCCCGACCCGGCCGGCCACGACGCCGACCCGGCCGGCAGCGCCCTGACACGCCCTCGGGTTGTCGCACGCCCCGCAACGCGTGTGCAGCAGAGCTGCACACCCTACCGATCCCCTTTGCGCTTTCGGCGTTCCGCGCGCTGAGTCGCCTTCGCCTACCGGCCCCGATAGACGCACCGATTCGTTTCGGACTCCCACACCGTCACCGCGGCCAGAAGCGGCAGGGCGGGCTGGACGCGGTCCCAGATGTACTTCGCGATCATCTCGCTGGTGGAGTTGGCCAGTCCCTCGATGTCGCCGAGCAGCCGATGGTCCAGCCCGTCCAGCACCGCGCCGACAACTCGCTTCAGATCGCCGAAGTCCATCACCCAGCCCTTCTCCTCATCGACCGGCCCGGCGACGTGGACGTCCACCCGGTAGCTGTGACCGTGCAGCCGGCTGCACTTGTGCTCCGGCGGCACGTTCGGCAGCGAGTGGGCCGCCTCGAATCGGAACGTCTTGATCAGCTCGGCTTCCATGGCCGCTAGTATACCGGAAAAGAGAACTGGCTCCGAAGCGAAGCGCAGGTGCCTGTCGCCTTTTTCTGCCGGAGGCGGTGAGATCGTGGGGCCCGACGACCGCGCGGGCTAGGCTTCCCCACGGCCGCACGGCCTTCTGCCTTTGGGGCGCGAAAAGGGGGACAGGCACCTTCGCTGCGCTGCGGAGCCAGTCCCCGTTTTCGCTCGGTCCCCCGGTCCTCCGGTCTCACCGTCCCTCACGCCCCCCGCT